>Ga0115000_10000206_pt1 | contig 54842 bp, 48 predicted proteins | sample ArcticOcean_MG_C_6_FD_89690 | JGI IMG/M metagenome (GOLD analysis project Ga0115000, IMG submission 89690) | Marine microbial communities from western Arctic Ocean - ArcticOcean_MG_CB8_128 | ecosystem: Environmental > Aquatic > Marine > Oceanic | place: Arctic Ocean: Canada Basin | collected...
GATCCTATTATGAAGATTTACTGTATCAATGGTTGTTGGATTGACTACCACATTCTTATTGAACTGCAATGCATATTCTTGCAAATAATCGTTTCCAACACTCACTTTGTATGCGCTTTTACAGAGGAATGGAACTTGACCATTACTTTTTAAGAAACCGAACTTTTTATTATTGTCCGCAAAGTTTGACAACCAGATAGCATCGTCAAAATCGTAAATTATTTTTTTTCTGAGCACTTTAGCTAGGACAAAAATTAACAGCTTAATGCCAACGGGATAAACCTCCCTATGAACAAATACAAATTTATATTTCAAACAAGTTAATAGTAGCAACCACCTTTTAACAATACCTTTTATCAAGTACCATATTTTGTGATAATAATTACCTTTTCCATACAAAATGCACCAGGCTTTTTCCTCCCAAAAAGGAGCTACATAATACTTAATACCCTGCTCATCTAAAGCATCAAAATATTGTTCGAATCGGAAGCGCTGACTAGCAGCTGTATCAAAAGGATATGGAGTTAAGAATAAAATCATGCTGCTGTAATCTCACCATTTGCTACAGTAAAAATAGCGTACTCCGAATTTATTTCTTTTAATATTCGCTGTGCTCGACGCACATCCGTATCAGTGATGAAAATTTGCCCAAACTCATTGCTATTAACTAATTCCAATAATTGACCTACCCTATTTTCATCTAATTTATCAAAGATATCATCCAGTAATAAAATTGGAGTTTGGCCTTTGATAATCTTTAAAAATTCTAGTTGCGCTAATTTCAATGCTATCAAATATGTTTTTTGCTGTCCTTGAGACGCAAACTTCTTAACGGGATTTTCACTTAGTGTAAATAGCAAGTCATCTTTGTGAACTCCTACGTTTGAAAACTGACGATGTATGTCTTTTTGGACACTATTGTTCAACATGGCTTGAAAATCATTTCCAATCAATTGACTTTGATATTCTAATCCGACCTCCTCTTTAGAGTTAGATATTTTTTGATAATACTTTTGAAAAACAGGAATAAATTCACCCGTTAATTCCACTCTTTTTTGTAAAATGACCTCACCCAGACTGACCAACTGCACATCCCAAACATCAAGTTGCTCTTGGCTAAAAGTTCGCTCTTTAGAAAAATACTTTAGCAAGGCATTCCTTTGCGAGAGCACTTTTCCGTATTTCAGCAAGGCATCTAAATACTGTTTATCGTACTGAGCTAAAATGCCATCCAGAAACTTTCTTCTTAAGTCGCTACCTTCTGTAATTAGGTTTCTATCCGTTGGAGAAACAATCACTAAAGGAAACTCTCCAATATGGTCTGCAAGTTTCTCGTATTCCTTTTTATTGAGCTTAAAAACCTTCTTTTGACCTTTCTTGATTCCACAATGAACGTGGTAATTCTTACCGTTTTTTTCAAAGTCACCTTGAGTTAATAAAAAACTCTCTCCGGTTTTTACATTTTGAGAATCGACTGAGTTGAGAAATGACTTACAAAAAGTGAGGTAATAGATAGCGTCCAACAAGTTGGTTTTACCCTCACCATTGTCCCCTACTAAACAATTAATTTTTGGATTAAATGACAATTCAAGTCCTTCGAAGTTTTTAAAATTTACAACACTGATATTTTTTAAAAACATCTTTCGAGCTTAAACTATGTAAAATTGATTCTACTAACTGCTAACTAAGTCTCTTTTAAGTTGTATCATTTCAACTGCTGTAACCGCCGCTTCAACTCCTTTATTTCCATGCTTCCCTCCGCTGCGATCTTTACTTTGTTGAATATTATCATCAGTTAACACACAAAACACTACTGGAACGTCTCCTTTTACGTTAAGCTCCTGAATCCCTTGCGTAACTCCTTGACACACATACTCAAAATGACTAGTTTCTCCTTTGATAACGCTACCGATGCAAATCACTGCGTCCACTTCTTTATTTTTTATCACTTGACTAGCAGCGAATGGCAATTCAAAACTTCCAGGAACCTCTACTACTGAAATATCTCTAAGATTCATTCCTAATTGCTGCAATCCTTCTAAAGCCCCGTCTTTTAATCCTTGAGTTATTTCCGCATTCCATTTAGCGACAACCAAACTTATTTTAATGCTTCTCGCCAAGGATTTTTGACTTAATGTTAAGTCAATGTTCAATTCGGACAAATTTGTACCTGCTGTTGCCATGATCTAATACTTTATGACGCTGTTTTTGCTCTAGCTAAATTCTTAACAATTTCTCTACGCTCATTTGCGAACTCTCTAATGTCTTCGTAATAATATTTATCCAAGATGCTTTGATACAACTTAACTGCAGAAGCAGCTTCATCGTTTTGCTCTAGTAACAACCCTGCTTTTTTCAAGAAATAAGGTGAATACACCTTAGAATCAGCTTCTTTAGCTGCGGCTTTGTACAATGACACAGCCTTATCTACCTCATTTGTTTCGCTGTAACAATCAGCCAACAAACCCGTCCCAATAGCAGGCATAACATACCCGGAACCTGAATAATTGTCTAAAGCATCAATTGCATCTTCAAATTGGTTTTGTTTCATCAATGAAATTCCCAAATACAAATTAGCAACATTACCTGCTGATGTACTGCTGTACTCATCAGTAATTTCTTCAAACAAGTCAATTGCAGTTGCAAAGGAATCTGATTCAAACACATATTGAGCTTCCCATAAAGCTTCTTTCGAAGCTGCTTCGTCTGGTTCCCAAACCATTTCTTTCATTGCAATATACCCTGCTAAAACTATTATCAAACCAACAAGAACCTTGTTGATCATCCCTTTGTTTTTATCGATAAATTCTTGAGTATTATCTAAGGTTTGTTCTAAACTCTCTGGAGCCCCTTTAGAAACACTACCTAAGTTCTCGTTATTCTTTACTTCTTCTTGTCCTTTGTTCTCGTCAGCCATATCGCTTGATAATTTATTATTCAAAAATATAAAATTTATTCAGCGCATTGTTCAATACAAAACTCTGAACTTAATTGTTTCTTTAATTGCTTTCAACTCTTTAATTACTTCCTTGTCATAATTGTCATCCAAATCGGTAATTAAGTAACCTACCTTTTCATCCGTTTTCAAGTATTGTCCAACAATATTTAATTGAAACTTAGCAAGTACATTATTAACCTGAGCCATTACACCTGAGACATTTTCATGTATATGTAAGAATCTGTGCGCTTTCTGTTGCTTTGGCAATTTAATTTCTGGCAAGTTTACACTTCCGTAAGAGTTACCAGTATTCACATAACCCATTAATTGACTTGGAACAAAAGCTGCAATATCTACCTGAGCTTCCATTGTACTGCCGCCAACATGAGGAGTTAATATAACATTCGAAATTCCTCGAAGCTCACTATCAAACGCTTCATTATTTGATTTAGGCTCCTTAGGATATACATCCACCGCAGCTCCACTAACTTTTCCGCTTTTTAAGGCCGCTGCTAACGCAGGGATTTCTACAACGAAGCCTCTCGAAAGGTTAATGAAGGTTACTCCATTTTTCATTTGAGAAAATTCTTCAGCTCCAATTAAATTAACATTTTCTGGACTATCATCAACGTGTAATGAAATTGCATCTGCTTCAGCAAACACTTCTTTCATGCTGTTCTTTTTTACTGCATTTCCAAGAGCTAAACGCTCTACCATGTCATAAAAAATTACTTTCATTCCCAAAGCTTCTGCAACAACGGACAGTTGAGATCCTATGTTTCCGTATCCGATAATTCCTAAGGTCTTATTTCTAATCTCAAAAGAACCGGCAGCTGTCTTTTTCCAAGCTCCTGCGTGAAGTTCATTACTTCTAACGAAAACATTACGTTTTAAAGATATGATCTCGCCAATTGCCAACTCAACTACTGAACGTGTATTAGAATACGGTGCATTAAAAACTGCAACACCTCTTTCCTTACAAGCTCCTAAATCAATCTGTTTAGTTCCAATACAAAATGCTCCTACTGCAAGTAACTTATCTGCATGTTCTAGTACTTTAGCAGTTACATGCGTTTTAGACCTTATTCCAAGTACATGTACACCTTTAATTTTTTCACAAAGTTCATCTTCACCTAGAGATTCAGCTAATAACTCAACTGCATACCCTTCATTTTTCATGTTATCAAAAGCATTCTGATGAACCCCCTCCAACAACAAAACTTTTATTCTACTTTTCGGATAAGAAACTTTCATGGGCAATTTATTGATGTATAAAAACTCTTCTAAACTTGGAGTAATGTGATCTGCAACATCCAATACTTTTTGACGTTCTACATTTTCAGTGTACGCAAAATATTTGTGTGCTACACCAGCTTTTCTCATTACATAATCAGAGTATCCATCTCCAATAACGTGTACTTCACCGCTTAAATCCATGTCTTTCAAACATTGGATTTTCCCATCATGCATTGACAATACATTTTCCTCATCAAACCCTACAATAAAACCTTCTTCATCAAACTTAAAGGTATTAGCATAAACTTTTTTCGGCGGAATATCATATGATGCAACAATAGGATCAATGAACTCTTTGAAGCCACAAGAAATCACATAAATATCTTCACTGTGATCTACAAAGAATTCTTTATTTCTAGCTACTGATTTTGATATCTCACTGCTTAATCTTTCGATTAACAATTTCAAATGAGATTTATGAGCTTTCAAAAGCTTTATTCTACGTTCTAAAGATTCTGTAAAAGAAATATCACCATCAATCCCCAAATCTGTAATCTCTTGTATTTGCTTAATGATACTGTCCTTTTCAGGATTATCTTTTAGTGAGATTTCTGCCAATACATCAAGTGCTTCTACCTGAGTTAAAGTACTGTCAAAATCAAATACGTATTTTCTTTCTAAAGCCATTATATTTTCAATCATTCAATGTCAAAAAATCGGTCGCCAAAAGTAGCGATTTATTAGTGATTATTAGTTTTTTGCCATTTCCTTTTTCCATTCTTTCACTTTGGCTACCATTTCAGATTTTTCTGCCTCAATACCACTAATTTCTTTAGACTTTGGCTGAGCTCCATCAGCAAATGCTTTCTTGGATTCTAGACCCAACGTCTTAAACAAAATCATATCAGAATCAAACGCAGGATTTGGAGTCGTTAACAAAGTATCCCCAGCAAATATGGAGTTTGCTCCTGCCATAAAGCAAAAAGCTTGGCCTTCATCTGATAATTCTAATCTACCAGCTGACAACCTCACTGCTGACTTAGGCATGGTAATCCTTGCAATAGCTACCATTTTTACTAAATCCCAAACAGGAACTTTTTCTTGGTTTTCCAAGGGAGTTCCTTCAACAGGCACCAAGGTGTTTATCGGCACTGACTCCGGTTGTTTCTCGGAATTAGCTAAGGTTAAAATCATTTTCAACCTGTCATCTTTTGTTTCTCCTAAGCCAATAATTCCACCTGAACACAACGAAACACCAGCTTTACGTACACTTTTATGTGTATTTAATCTGTCGTCAAATGTTCTTGTTGATATTACTTCTTTGTAATGCTCTTCTGAAGTATCAATGTTATGATTGTACGCATACAATCCAGCATCAGCTAAGCGTTGAGCTTGGTCATCAGATAACATTCCCAAAGTACAACAAACCTCCATGTCCATTGCATTTACTTCCCGCACCATTTCTAACACCCTGTCAAAATCTCTGTTATCTCTAACTTCTCTCCAAGCAGCACCCATGCACAACCTAGACGACCCTGCTTCTTTAGCTTTCTTTGCTCTGTCTATCACCTCATCAACTTGCATAAGTTTATGAGTATTAACATCAGTATTATATCTTGCTGCTTGTGGACAGTATGAACAATCTTCAGCACACCCTCCGGTTTTTATTGAAACTAAAGCTGAAATTTGAACTTGTTTTGAATCATGATTTTCTCGATGAACACCTGCTGCTTTGAATACCAAATCCAAAACCGGCAAGTCGTACAACGCTTTCACCTCCTCTAATTTCCAATTATTCTTGACTCCCATAGTAAAAATTTATGGTTGCAAATATACATACTAGTATCGAATAAATATGTGATGTGAACTTGAAAGTTCTACCTATAAAAAGGCAAACTTTTTAACAAAGGAAAATTCGTGGTAAAATTACAATATTAAGGAAGTACTAATTTAGCATTTGAGCATGCCAACTATCTTTCAAAGGTCCTTGCCAAGAAGACACAAACTCACCCTTTGTCTGTACTAGATTGTTATATACAGTTGTATCTGCCGTCACCTTCCCTTCTTTTATCAAAGCCTGAAAATCCATCATCCTAGCAACTTCAATAGTTTCAGGATCTCGAAATGAAATATTCATTCGATTCATCAAATCCAACCCAGTTTCTGATTGCAAAGACTTAATTAAAGCAACCGATTTATCAATAGAACAACCCGTTGCTTGCTGAGCTTGTTCATCTACGAAAAAAACAATAAACTGATTATGTATAATTTGAGCTGCTGCATTTAAGTCTGTCCCATGAGCTGCCCATGAATCAACAAATTCTTTTAGCCTTACCTCAACCAATAAAATTTGATCAGCAGTGAATTTAACATCACTTTGATAAATCCAAACTCGACTACTATTAGGTAAATTATTATCGATCATAATTTTAAATATCAGCTGCTTCAGCAACAATTTCAGCCAAATCCATCACTTTAATTTCGGCTTGTTTGTTATTCATTTTTAGTCCATCGGTAAGCATTGTATTGCAAAACGGACATCCCGTGGCAACAATTCCTGCTTTTGACTCAATGACTTCATCTGTTCTTTCCATGTTAATGTCTTTATCTCCCTTTTCAGGTTCCTTAAACATTTGTGCTCCTCCCGCTCCGCAGCACAAACCATTGGTCTTGCATCTTTTCAACTCTACCAATTCACTATCTAATTTCTCTATTAAACTTCTTGGAGCTTCGTAAATATCATTAGCTCGACCCAAATAACAAGGATCGTGATAAGTAATCTTTTTCCCTTTAAAGGCACCTCCCGTAACTTTCAACTTTCCTTCTGAGAATAAGTTTTGAATTAACTGAGTATGATGCATAACTTCATACTTCCCTCCTAATTCAGGATATTCATTTTTCAAGGTGTTAAAACAATGAGGACAAGTCGTGACAATCTTTTTCACACTGTATGCATTCATCACCTGAATATTCATCATGGCTTGCATCTGAAATAAAAATTCATTTCCTGCTCGCTTTGCAGGATCACCTGTACAAGACTCTTCTTTACCCAAAACAGCAAACTTCACTCCCGTGTGAACCAATATTCTTGAAAATGCTTTTGTTATTTTTTTAGCTCGGTCATCAAAACTCCCCGCGCAACCAACCCAAAACAAAACATCAGGACTCTCTCCCTTTGCAAGGTATTCAGCCATTGTTGGTATTTGTAACTTTGCCATAATTCTTTTATTTTATTACTTTTCTTCAACTCACTGCTCTACTCACTCTTCATCAGCCCAATTGAACCTGTCACTCATAGGAAACTGCCAAGGGGCTCCGTTATTTTCGATGTTTCCAAACATTAAATTTAACTCCTGAGGTGCAGCCGACTGCTCCATAACTAAGTATCTCCTTAAATCCATGATTACAGCTAAAGGATCATTGTTCACCGGGCAAGCTTCGGTGCAAGCATTACAGCTGGTACAAGCCCATAATTCTTCCTTGGTTATATATGACAACAAATCTAAGCTGTCATGCGCACTAGCACCATTCTTATCCTTATACGAACCTAACTCCTCCGCTCTATCTCGTACGTCCATCATTATTTTCCTAGGAGACAATATTTTACCAGTTTGACTTGCAGGACACTCATCAGTACATCTTCCACATTCAGTGCAGGTGTAAGCATGCATAATACTAGTCCATGGCAAATCGGTTATATCTTTAGCCCCAAAGGTAGATGGCAGTACTGGTGTTTCTTCAGACGCTACTGGGGTTGCATATGGATCTATGCTAGGATCCATCATCATTTTCACTTGATCGGTAACTTCTGACAAGTTAGTTAACCTTCCTTTAGCAACAAGTTTTGTGTAAAAAACATTCGGAAAAGCAAGAACAATATGGAAGTGTTTTGAATAAGGCAAATAATTAAGAAATGCAAGAATGCCAACAATGTGAAACCACCAGCAGAACCTTTCAATAAAAATCAAAGAGGCAACGTCAAAACTTTCTAAAAACGGAAGTAAAAACGAACTAACTGGGAATGACCCCGAAACAGTGTAGTGCTCTACACCTAGTATTTGAAGTTGATTATCTGCAGCATTCATTAGCAAGAAGGCCGACATCAATAATACTTCTACAATAAGAATTATGTTAGCATCGCTTTTTGGCCAAGAAGTCATTTCTTTTCCGAAAAACCTTTTGATTTTCAGCACATTTCTACGCACTAAAAACACTTCGCAAGCTAACAAAACTGCTAAAGCGAGAATTTCAAATGAACCGATCATGAAGTTATAAAAACCACCTAGTATGTCTGATAAAAATCGGTGAGTACCAAAAGCACCATCAACGATAATTTCAACTACCTCTACGTTTATCAAAACAAAACCTACGTAAACTATGATATGCAGTGCTCCAGAAATAGGCTTTTTAGTCATCTTACTTTGACCAATAGCTACTCTCAATACTGTTAGCCACCTTTCTTTTTTACTTCCCGAAATCTTGACGTCTCTGCCTAGGAATATATTCCGACGAATTCTACCGACTTTTCTAGCAAACAATACAACAGCGGTAAGCGCTATCAATAGAAAAATAACCTGAGGAAGGTAATTCATTAAATGTGTTATTTACTTTTTTGGTTTAGACCGTTCTTCTTCCATTACTTCCCTAATTTGATCTCGTAACGCTGAATCTAACTTCAACTCAACCATCTTGCTAACTAATGGAGGGAACATTGTATAATATGGACTAGTAGGACTCGTATCGCGAACTAAGGGTTGTGTCTTTTTTCCCTTTTTTCCAAATAAAGAAAAGTGGAAATATCTTTTTGGGTGAGCCCTTAAGTCAAACAACAACAAATCTAAATCAGCTGCCGAATAAGCCAAATCATTGTAAAGCTTTTCATCTTTCATTAACAACCCTAAAGAACCCTTACCGTTTTGAATGTCACCAGCAATGCTGTCCACTTTAGCTAACACAGTATTTAAATTATTGAAAGTCTGTTTTACGTTTGACTTTGCTATGGAATCACTAATACCTTCAATGTTTTCAAAAATACTCGTTAGTGTATTGTTGTTCTTACTTAAATTTCTAGTTATTGAATTTATGTTATCAATTGTTTCTCCTAATCGAGAATGGTTAATTCCTGTGATAACTGAATCAGTTTGATCCACCATGTGCTTCACCCTGGTTGTAATAACTGGGATTTGCTTAAATGAAAGCTGTACTCCTTTCATTGTTTTATCATCCAAAATAATTGAAACTGAAGTAATGACAGAATCAATGGTACCTATTAAAGACTCAACTCTTCTTACTAAAGGTCTTATTTGTTCATCGACCTGATCTTTAATATCCTTTTCAACCTTCGACCTTAACGTGTCTCCTGATTGTAGTACATTTTCACCAATCATGGCATCATCCAAGTTGATCGCCATAGTCCCCAGTAAATCTACACTCCCAACAATTGCTACTGCTTCATCTCTAATAACTAACGATTCTACGTCTACTGAGAAGGTTACAACCCATTCATCTAACTCTGCGCTAAACTGCACATTGCTAACCCGCCCTACTTTAGCTCCTTTGTACCTCACTTGATTCGATACGGATAACCCACTAAGGTTTTCATAAACAGCAATGAACTCTGTTGTATTTTTGAACAGGTTAGCACCACTCAAAAAGCTACTACCCCAGTATAGCATACCCAGGGCGACAACAACTACAACTCCAATTTTAAATTCTTTTGACACCAGTTAAAGTATTAAATTATTCTCCATTTATTATAGCTCTCGCTTTTCTTATGGAAATTTTTGTTCCTTTATAAAACGCTATTAAAAAAGCATCTTTAAACCCGTTTTCTCTCACTTTCTTCTGAGCCTTAGCAGCTTCCGAAATGTCCTCGTATTGTCCCACGGAGTATTTGTACATTCCTTTATCCTCAAACTCTTCAACACCCTCTACCTTGGAAAACTTCCGTGAATTTAAAGGAATTTTCTTACTTGATGAAGTAATTTGAACCTTTATGAGTAAATCTGGAAGCTCCGCAGCACCTGAAGTGTCCAATTTTATTACATCGTGATGACTTACTTCGTCTGGTTTCACTTCCTTTATCACTGTACTATCACCCTCGAAAATCTTCTCCCAATGATCAAACACATTCTTTTCTTCATTTGCTATTTCCATTGGAGTTGCCCCTTCCATTTCTCTTTTGTATTCCAGAAAAGCTCTAAATATAGCACCTGATGTTTGTAACTGACCAGAATTCTTCTTTAACATTGCGTGCTCCGCTGCATTAGTTAAAAAACCGACCTCAATCAATACACTAGGCATTGCCGTTCTGTACATTACAAGTAGTACTCTTTGCTTAATCCCCCTACTTGACCTGTTGTTTCTTGCTACAAATTGGTGCTCTACTTTATTTGCCAAATTGATGCTCTGTCCTAAGTATTCGCTTTGATAAAGTCCATTTATTATGATCCATATAGGAGAGTTAGGGTCATAACCATCATATTTGGTTTCGTAATCATCTTCCAATAAAATTACTGAGTTTTCTCTTTTAGAAATTTCTAAATTCTTATCAGTGTACTTTGTACCCATCACAAATGTTTCTGTACCTTTTGCTGATTTATTTTGAGCTGAATTAGCATGAATACTTATAAATAAATCTGCCTTGTTTTTGTTGGCAATCTCAGCCCTTTCATGCAGCTTCACAAATACGTCGGTCTTCCTAGTATAAATAACATTGACATCAGGAAAATAATTCTCTATCATCTTTCCTAGCTTTAACGCAATACTCAAACACACATGCTTTTCTCGAGCCGAAGAACCTAAACAACCAGGATCATGACCTCCATGGCCAGCATCAATAACAATTGTTTTTACTTCACCAGTAAAAGTAGAGGAATCTTGTTTTGCCTGTTGAGCATTGATTTCAAGTTGTCCAACGAAGAAAAACACAACCAGAGCAAGAACTCTAGAACAAAGCAAAGCTCCACTCATAGTGCCTTTAAAATCTGTTAACATTCTTTTTATTTTAAGCATGTTCATTGCGGTAATAAAGACTAAAAAATATGTAAATTTGATAGCTGGAAATACTAAATCCAGTAACCAAGGGTTACGTTATATACAAGTTGCAAACTAAACTAAACATAAGACGCTTCACTTTTACCTTGGTACTTGGAATAATAATTAACAATTGTTTTTCCAAAACTTTGGTTCCAGACTCCATAAACGCTTATTCTTCTAGCATTTTAGTTGATACTAACTCGATTACAAAAAAAGATACAACATCCTTGCCACTGTCCAAAAACGGACCTGAAACCAAAGTAGTATACTCCGCAAAAGATTCTATTGAGCTCGACAACGCCAAACAAGTTTTGCACTTATATGGAAATGCCAAAGTAGTTTATGGCGAAATGACCATTGAAGCAGACAGAATAATAATTTATTTAGAAACAAATCAAGTAACTGCTTTTGGAAAAAAAGACAGTACTGGAAAAATGATTGAAAAAGTCCGTTTTCAAGATGGTGAACAATTTTTTTTAGCACCAGAAATGAAATACGATTTCAAAACGCAAAAGGGTAAAATCAAGCAAATTTACACTCAAGAAGGAGACCTACATTTACATGCAAAGCAGGCTAAAAAAATGCCTGACAACAACATTTTTGTGAAACATGGGAAAATCACCACTTGTGATCATGAAGACCCACATTTTTATTTTTCTGCATCAAAACTCAAAGTTATCCCTGGAAAAGTAATGGTTGCCGGACCAACACATTTAGTCGTGCGAGGTTTTCACACCCCAATATGGGTTCCTTTTGGCATCTTTCCAAACAACGCGGAAAAACAATCGGGAATCATAATTCCGTCCCAAGGTACTGATGGTAATCAATCAGGAATATCAGAGTTAGGATACCACTGGGCAGTCAATGATTTTTTGCATTTAGAATTTTTAGGCAGCATATACTTCGGAGGGAATTACAAATTAACTGGAGATGCTAAGTACATAAAAAAGTATAAGTACAATGGTAATTTACGTTTTGCACACAACAATACCGTCGCTGGAATACCAGACATCACTGGACACCTCATTACAAAAGATTACAACATAGTTTGGAACCACTCTCAGGATTTAAAAGCACACCCAAAAAGTCGCTTCACTGCATTCGTTGATGCTAAAACCAACTCCTTCAACTCAACAAAATTAGCGACTGCCGAAAATGCGAATTCCTTAGTTGAGGCAACAAGCAATTCCCAACTCACTTGGAACTGGACGGAAAAATGGGGACAAGTAACTGTATTGAGTTCATTGAACCAAAATTTAAGCACAAAAGCAATGACAATAACTGCACCTTCAATGACTGTAAATGTTCCTACAAAGACACTGTACAAAAATTTACAAATAAGTGCTAGTGCTAATTTTCACAACTCAATTGCTGGAACAGACTCAATTATCAAAAAGGACTGGAAAAACCTCATGAAGAACGGCATAAAAGCAACTACCAATATTGACATTGGGCAAAGCTTCGCAATCCCATTACCTATATTAAAACACATTAATTTCTCTTTGCCTAGTTTAATAATAAATGGATACGCAAATACAAAGATAGTCACCAGAGATGTAGTTAATGATTCGGTGCAACATAATGTGGCAAACACAATCAAAGCAGCATATGACTTTCAACTTACTGGTGTAACAGCAACTACAAAATGGTACGGAACCTATGGAATGAAAAAAGGAATGCTATTCGAAGCATTTAGACATGTAGTAACCCCGGAAGTAAGGATGAGTTACACCCCCGACTTTTATATCGACGCACAAGATATTAAGCGCACATATGTTGATCCAGAGACAGGAGAAGTAGAAGAGTATTCAATATATGACAACACCTACTCTTTAAACCAACCTAAAGCTACAGAACAACTCAACCTTTCTTATTCTCTTAGGAATATCTTGCAAGCAAAATTAAGAACTAAAGCGGACACAGTTAGTACCTATAAAAAAATTACTTTGATTGATAACTTGGGAATTACTGGGCGGTACAATTTTCTTGCAAAAGAACACAAATGGTCGGATATATCTATAGGTGTTAGTGCCCACCCTGCATTTTTAAAGAATTTTGATGTTGGAGTTATTATATCACCTTATGCACTCGATTCAATAGGAACAAAAACAAATACTTTATTATGGGATAGTTTAAAACAGATTGGTAGACTAACTTCTTTTAGACTTGCTCCATCTCTCGATTTAAAAAGAAGCTTATTTAAGAAAAAAGATGATGCAAAAACTGTCTTCAACTGGAACATGGGTGTTAATTACACCTTCACTTACTCCAAAACTGGAATCGCCGACGCTACAACTCAAAATTCACTAGGTCTTTCTGGAAGCATAACCTTTACAGATAACTGGAAGGTTACTTACAATGCACCTGTGAGCATTAAAACTAAATCTCTGACAGCTACTTCGATGGTGAAAATATCACGTAAATTACACTGTTGGGTCATGGAAGTTACTTGGTTTCCATTTGCCACACAAGACGTTGCACAATATACATTTACAATCCGTCCAGAATCAGGTTTATTAGCCGACTTGAAATACGAGAAAAAACAGAGACAAGGACAATTATTTTAAACAGCAATATGAAAAAGCAAATAATTAATACAAAGAACGCTCCTGCTCCAATAGGACCATACAATCAATCAGTCAAGGTAGGAGAAATGTTATTTGTCTCCGGTCAAATAGCGTTAGACCCACAGTCAGGTGAACTAAACATGGATAACTTAAACATGGAAACTCATCAGGTGATGAAAAATTTAGAAGCAATTTTAACCGAGGCAGGAAGTAGTTTTGATCAAGTCGTAAAAAGCTCTATATTCTTGTCTGAAATGGGCAGTTTTGGTGAAATAAATGAAATTTACGGATCTTACTTTTCTGGTGACTTTCCAGCAAGGGAAACTGTTGAAGTAGCTCAACTTCCCAAAAGTGTAAATGTTGAAATTTCAGTCATTGCACTCTGTAGTTAAATTGTTAATTTTAGATTCATGGTTATAGTTTACTGTCTTCTTAGTATGATTGTTGGGTTTGTTATTGGTGCACTTGTACTCAAAAACAAAAGTAACGCTGACGTTTCGGGTCTTGAGCAACAACTTAGCTCAACAAAAGCTATGATCAACGAAAAAGAACAAGCTATTGTTAATTTACAGAACGAAATAAAAGATTTAAAAGCAAATAATGCACTTGCTTTTGAAACTAAAAAATCTGTAGAAATAGAACTCGCTACCTTAACTAGTAAACATGAAAGCTTACAGGAAAAACTTATTGAACAAAAAGAGAACTTAAAAGAACTTCAAGTTAGTTTCAAGCAAGAGTTCAAAGTGTTGGCTCAAGACGCTCTGAAAGAGCAGAGCAAGGACTTTAAAGAAAAAAACGAGAACATGCTGCTTCCGTTTCGAGAGCAGATTAAGGCATTTCAAGACACGGTTAGCGAACAAATCAAGCAAAATATAGAAAGGTCTGCATCCTTTAAGGAACAAATCCAAGGCCTTAAAGACATGAACATAAAAATCTCTGAGGAAGCTAAAAATTTAACAAAAGCTTTAAAGGGTGACAATAAGCAACAAGGGAACTGGGGTGAGTTGATGCTAGAAAAAATATTAGAGAGCTCTGAACTAGTTAAGGACCAAGAGTATGAAACACAAGTTAACGACAACAACGACGACGGGAAGAGAATCCAACCTGATGTAGTCGTATTTCTTCCTGAAGACAAACATTTGATCATTGATTCCAAGGTTTCTTTAACTGCTTATGAAAAATATGTAAATGCAGAAGATCCTGAAGAACAAGAATCTGCATTGAAAGAACACATTACATCATTCAAGGCTCATATTAAGGGGTTGTCAGAAAAAAAATACCAAAATGCGCAAACGCTAAATTCTCCTGACTTTATTTTAATGTTCATTCCTATAGAAAGTTCTTTTGGAATAGCTATTCGTGAAGACATTAGCTTATTTAATTATGCGTGGGACAGGAAAATTGTGATGGTAAGCCCGTCTACCCTGCTAGCCACCTTGAAAACAGTCGCTTCAATTTGGAAGCAAGAGAAGCAGAACAAAAACGTTTTGTTAATCGCAGAAGAAAGCGGGAAATTATATGATAAATTCGTGGGCTTCCTAGAAGACTTAGACAGCATAGAAACCAATTTCAAACGTGTTCATAATCAATTGGATGAAGCCAAGAAAAAGCTTTCGACAGGTAGAGGTAACATTATTGGGAAAGTAGAAAAATTAAGAGAGCTGGGTGCAAAAGCCAGTAAACAAATCAATACTAAATATTTAGACGACAAATGATAGAAATGGAAAATTTACTGTTTGGAGCACATCCAATTTTGGAAGCTTTAAAAGCAGATCAGGAAATAGACAAGGTATTGATGTTAAACAGCCTAAAAACATCCATCGCTAAAGAAATAGTTGAATTAGTGAAGAGTAAGGGAATCTCTCTAAATAGAGTTCCAGAAGAAAAACTCAACAGGATTACTAGACAAAATCATCAGGGAATTATAGCATTCTCTTCTCCTGTGAAATTTCACGATATACGAGAAATCCTTCCTCCTTTGTTCAAGAGAAAGAAAGCGCCTTTTATAATGATATTAGACAGAGTTTCTGACGTAAGAAATTTTGGAGCAATTGTAAGAACGGCTGAATGTGCTGGAGTTGATGCTATTATAATTCCTAAAAAAGGCGCCGCTCAAATTAACGCTGAATCAGCAAAAACATCGGCTGGAGCTATTTTTAATATTCCAATTTGTAAAGTAGGTGGAATTGAAACTGTTCTTCCATTTTTACTAGAATCTGGCTTGAAATTAGTGGCTTGTACTGAAAAAACTCAGAGAATGTACACTGAGGTAGATTACAATCAACCTATAGGAATTGTAATGGGTTCTGAAGAAAGTGGTATAGCTAACAGCAACATGAATAAATGTGATTATATAGTAAAAATTCCATTGGTTGGGAAAACTGAATCACTGAATGTTTCAGTTGCTGCTGGAGCAATAATATATGAAGCTGTACGTCAAAGAAATTTGGCTAGCGAATAGCAGGTAATTATATAATAAATAAAGTAGATCAATAAACCTGAACTAACTGAATGAAGAAACTCTGGAGCCCTTCCTCTGATTTTATCAATGAATCAAACATGAATAAATTCATGCTTTGGGTAAATGACAAGGAAGACCTCAACTTGAGTGACTACGAGAGCTTATGGAATTGGTCCACAGAAAATCCTAAGGCTTTTTGGTCCGCTATTTTTGAATTTTTTGAAATTACATTTTCCGGAGACAATACAATAGTCATCAACAAAACCGAGAACATGATCGGCACCAAGTGGTTCCCTGATGTCCAGGTAAATTATGCAGAACACGTTTTTAAGAACAAAGGACGAGGAACAGCTATTAAGTTTCAAAATGAGACCGGAACTAAAAGGCAAATATCATGGAATGAATTGGAACAACAAACAGGTAAACTAGCGAATCATTTTCGAGGGCTAGGATTAGGTACTGGTTCTAAAATAGCTGCTTTTTTACCTAACATACCTGAAGCAATTATTGCATTTTTAGCTTGTAATTCCATTGGTGCTATCTGGAGTAGTTGTTCTCCTGATTTCGGAACGGCTAGTGTTTTAGACAGGTTCCAACAAATCGAACCAGATGTACTTATTGTTGCTAACGGTTACTGGTACAATGGGAAAGTATTTGATAAATCAGAAGCTAATGAAGCCTTAACAAACTCTTTACCGTCCTTAAAGCAAGTTATTGCTATTGATTACTGCGATAATTGTCCTGAATTTACTCACAGTAAAAGCATTGGTTGGGAAAGGATTGAGGACAACTCAGAACCCATGTCGTTTCAACGCTTAGCTTTTAACGAACCAATGTGGGTTCTATACTCTAGTGGAACAACTGGAATCCCTAAAGCAATTACTCATAGCATTGGAGGAATGCTTATTGAGCATTTCAAAGCAATCAGTCTGCATCAAAATGTAAAAAAAGAAGAAGTGTTTTTTTGGTTCTCAACTACCGGATGGATGATGTGGAATTATGCTAATGCAGCTTTACTAGTTGGTGCTACGGTAGCTATTTATGATGGCTCTCCCTCCTATCCAACTTTGAATACTTTATGGGATTATGCCGCTGATGCAAAAGTGAACCATTTTGGAGCCGGTGCAAGTTTTTACATTACTTGTATGAAACAGAACGTAAAGCTTAAGGAGTCTCTTCCTCATTTAAAATCATTAGGGTCAACCGGCTCACCATTAACTCCGGAGGCATTCTCATGGATTTACGATCACATTAAGTCAGATTTGTGGTTAATATCTTTAAGTGGTGGGACTGACGTATGCAGTGGTTTTGTTGGAGGCAATCCTTTTGACTCAGTTATTGAGGGAGAAATTCAATGTAGAATGCTCGGAGTTGACTTACATGCTTACAGTGAAAGTGGAAATAAAGTGATGAATGAACTAGGAGAAATGGTCATTGACTCACCTTTACCTTCTATGCCAATTTATTTCTGGAACGACAAAAACGACGAACGATACAAAGACAGCTACTTTGAAATGTATCCTGGAAAATGGAGACATGGTGATTGGATAAGGATTGACAACAAAGGAGCTGTCATTATTTTTGGGCGATCAGACAGCACATTAAACCGCGGAGGAGTTAGAATTGGAACAAGTGAAATATACAATGCTACAGAAAGTTTAAGTGAAATAAAAGACAGTGTGGTAGTGTGTATAGATGGTAATGAAGGAGATCAACATATGCTATTGTTTGTTGTCCTTCGAAACGACGTTGAACTAGATGCCAGCCTGAAGAAGAAAATAAATACAGAACTTAGAAAAATGTATTCACCTCGACACGTTCCCGATGAAATTCATGTTATTAATCAAGTTCCGTACACTATCAGCGGAAAAAAAATGGAATCTCCTATAAAGAAATTGCTATCAGGAAAACCATTGAATGTTTCAAAAGACTCGATGAAAAATCCTGAAAGTTTAAACTTTTTCGAAGATTTTAAATTGTAATACCAAAGGAGGTTTACCTCCATCCGATTACCCTAACAATTTTTATTGACAACACGCTAAAGTCCTAGATAAGAAGCCAACTCGTTACTCGTTTTAATACTCTCCGTAACATCTTTCATCACAAACTGAGCAAGAGTATCTCCCTGAATTGAACTCTTTTGAAACTTTCCTTTCCCTAACATATATAGCTTTTTACTTTTTGTACTTAATAAAAGAACATTGTTAGCTTTTGAATCACAGAGAAACCATTTAGGATCAAAACTAAATGCTGCATTAAAATCTAAATCAATTAACGAAAGCATTTCACCATCAGTAATTTTCTGTCCTTTTTCATCCACATAAATCCCTCTGAGTGTAATTTTATTTTTAATTCTATAAATCTGATCACAATTGTACACACCAAATGAATTAACTTTTAGTCCCTTTACTACCTCAGGGTATAACCTTCCACTGCTTGATGTCGGATTTCTCACCTTAGAGTAATCGCCTGCCCCATTATCTCTTGCTCCTTCTATTTTGGTCACGTTCCACATACCTCTCTTACCCAACCTCACTTCCACATTGTAACCTTCTTTGTACTGAACGACAAAGATACCATTGCTGTCAGCTTGATTCCCTTCTTTAATTCTAGCAAGAGAATCTCCCTCTTTAAAAGTTAATGGTTCAATCTTATTTTGAGCCTTTGGAAACCTAGTCTCATATAGTTTTTTAACCAATGTCCATTTGGTAGAGTCTTCATTTAATCGGTAATAATCTGTAGATTCATTTTGCTGCGCTAACTTATAGTTAACCCTCAATTCTTTTCCCTTGCGAATAAACACTTAATTTTCCTGCACATGTCCCTTTATTGAAAACATACCAGAACTGTTAAAATTAAACTCTTCCCCATCCTTCCTAAATACCATTGGTAAATTTGAAAAAGCTATTTGAGCTGAATTTCGATATTCTTTAAAAGTAATTTTTACCTCCTCAGTGATTCCTTGTCCATTTACATCAACAAATGCATCTTTAGGAATTAGGATACAAGTGCCTTCTTTCCCTATCATAACAATCGTATCCTTATCAGGATGCACTGTAAATATTTGTTTTGGCACAAGGAAATTATCAGCTTCAAATAACTGCCTACTAGAAACATGCTTGTCAGCTTTAAATGTTTTTCCGTCTCTTCTTTCAAGAAGAATCGTATCCCCAACTTTCGTGTGTGATTCTCTTTCCTTCTCTGACTCTTTGATAGCAAATCGAGACTGGAAGCCCAAGACTTCGTTGTTCGTATTTATAGATGATTTTTGCTTGTTGCAGCTAATTACTAATATTACTGTCAGGATTATAAGTAAAGTTCTCATAGGCTTTTACTTTTGTAATGCGCAAGCATTAAAAAAGTTACCTAATGAGGGAGAAACTATCTTTCTTTAGAACTCAAGTATTCAGTTATACTGCTATTTCCCTGAGGAAGGAGATAATTTCGAATCGATTAAAACAGCAACACTTGCATCACCAGTAACATTAACGACTGTCCTGCACATATCAAGGATTCTATCAACACCTAGTATTAATCCAATACCTTCTAATGGCACTCCTAAATGCGAGAGAACAATAGCTAACATTACCATACCTGCACCTGGAACTGCTGCAGAACCAATTGAAGCCAAAGTAGCGGTAAGTACGATTCCAAGCTGCTCCACCAATGTTAAATCATAACCTAAAACGTTAGCTATAAAAACTGCAGCAATCGCTTGATAGCAGGAAGTACCATCCATATTAATCGTCGCTCCTAAAGGCAAAACAAATCCAGAAACTTCTTTTGAAACACCAATATTCTCCTCTACACAACGCATCGTAAGCGGCAAAGTAGCTGCGCTAGAACTTGTCGAAAACGCCAACATTTGAGCTGGTGAAATAGCTTTGTAAAACTTCTTTATAGGATAGCCTGAAAAGAAGTAGAGCAATACTGGATACACGATGTACGCTAAGCTCAACAAGGTCACAACCACCGTTAATGTATACTTTCCAATGATCAAAAGCACAGAATAAACCCCCTCAGTTCCATCCCCTGAAAAATCAACAATTATACCCGCAAGCAATGCAAAAGTTCCGATCGGAGCTAGATACATAATGATATGTACCATTTTTAAAACAACCTCATTCATTCCAGAAAAAAAACTGATAACTGTACTGGATTTCTCTTCCGGAATGAGCACCAATGATACCCCAATCAATAGAGCAAATACTATAACTTGTAACATATTGGTGTTCTTCGATGCCGCAAAAATAATATTATCAGGCACCAAATCATTCAGTATACTTAACGGCCCTTTATCCGCGACCTTTTCAGCTGATTTTTTCTGATCGCTAACTTCTGATTTATTCTTTTCAAACAAAGCGCTAACCTTCTCCTTGTCAGCTCCCTCCCATGGTTTAAACACATTTACCGAAAACAAACCAATTGATACAGCTAGTACAGTTGTTATTAGGTATATTCCTAAAGTTTTAAATCCAATTTTGGACAAACCGCTTAGATCTTTTATTGCAGAAACACCTGATATCAATGAAAACAGCACTAAGGGAACCGCAATGAGTTTTAGTCCACGAACAAATAAGCTCCCCCAAGGCGCAATCCAATCATCAACAAATTGTTGCCATGAAAATTTAACAGCTAGAATTCCAAAAACAACACCCAAAACCATCCCGATGATGATTTGATAGTGCAATGGTAACCGATTACTCTTTGACATTTCTAGACTTTAATATTTCTAATCCTTTCTCAAATTGATCTTCTACGATCTTCTCTAACATTTCAACGTGGGTCAAATCCTCTAACTTAGCATCAGATTCCAATTTGACCAGCGCACTTACTGCTTTCTCCATTCCGAACATTTTAAACGATGCTTTTGCCTTGTGAGCCATTTTTGCCATGCTATCAGAGTCATGAGCTAAAACTGCCTCCTTCATTTTGAACAATATTTGTGGTGTTTCAACTTTAAAGCTGTCAATTACTTCAGTGATCAGAGTTTGATCATTTCCAAGAATACTTCGTAAATAGCTCAAATCAATTACTACAGGATCTTCTTCTTGATCATTTAAACAAGTATTTATAGTCGTAATAAAATTTACAACATCAATTGGTTTTGTAACATGGTCATTCATCCCAACCAAAATACACTTATCCAATTCTTCTTGAAAGGCATGAGCAGTCATGGCAATGATGGGAACATTTCTTTTCTTTTCAGAGAAAGTTTTTCTAATTAATTTTGTTGCTTCAATCCCATCCATAATTGGCATTTGAATATCCATTAACACAACATCATACTCGTTACTTTTTAAAGCTTTAATAGCTTCCACACCATTTTCAGCCATATCAACTTGCACGGGGAATTTGCTCAAAATCAATAAAACAAGTTTCTGATTCATTAAGTTGTCCTCCACTAATAAAACACGAAGCCCTTTTGGCAATTGCAATTCCGGAGAAGGCTCACTTAATTTCTTTTTCCTTTCGGAAAAGTTTTCTGCCAGTTTAAAAGGAATTTTTACAGTAAATGTACTTCCGTGATGTAATTTTGACTCTACTTTAATTTCACCTTTAAGTTGCCGTACGATTTTCTTCACAATACTTAATCCCAGACCAGTCCCCCCGTACTTCCTGTTACTATCTGATTGAACCTGAATAAAGGAATCAAAAACTCTATCAATCATGTGAGATGGAATACCAATTCCAGTATCAGTTACTTTAAATGATAGCACAGCAACATTATCTGCTTGTTCAACAAGGCTAATATTTAAACTAACCTCGCCTTTTTCGGTAAACTTGACTGAATTTGCTAGCAAGTTACTAAGCACTTGATACAATCGATTTGAATCTCCTAGCAGTTCTTTAGGTACATTTTTAGCAACTTTCTGTGTAAATGAGATTTTCTTTTCTTGGATCTTCAACATCAAAACCTGATCTATTGAATTGATAACATGCTTTAAGTCAAAAGACTCATGATCATGAGTCAAAAGGCCAGATTCAATTTTAGAAAAATCTAAGATGGAATTGATCAACCCAAGCAAGCTTTCACTTGAAATTTTTACTGCATGAACATATCCGTCTTGAATATTGTCAAGTTTGGTTTCCTCTAATAAGTTGGTAAAACCGACAATGGCGTTCATTGGAGTCCTTATTTCATGAGACATGTTAGCAATAAATTCTTGCCTCATTTTTGCAGCATCCTCTGCTAACTTTTTTGCTTTAAGTAAAGACATTTCACTGCGCGCTCTTTCTGTTACATCATGAGCAAGTCCTAAAATTTCTCGAACCTCATTTTTATTGTCTATCACAGGAGTCAGAACAATTTCAAAAATTATATCATTAATATTTACTGATACATTTTGAATCTCCCCTTTTCTAGCATGATTATACGCATCAACTATGGCAGGATACTCATTATATACTTCGACAATATTTTGCCCCAATACAAATTGCTTATTGACCTTAAATTGATCCCACAACTTCCCAAGGCCCATTTTAAATACGCCTGAGGTATCAAGTATAAACAATATGATAGGAGTATTACCCACAATAGTATTAATCCTACTTTCAATTCTTCTGAGCTGAACCATTGACTCCCGCTTTTGACGCAGTAAATCCGCTCCTCTAATTGCAGTATTTATCAAATGATAAATAACCTCTTCTGATATCAATTTTTGTAAAATACAGTCTATCGCTCCAGCATCTATAATTTCATCTCTGTCTTCATAGCTGCTCCTAAAGACAAGAACAGGAATGTTTTTATGTCTCTTTTTTAATTTTCCTAGAAAATCTTTAATGTCATTGACATCAAATCCAGCCGAGACCAAAACAACGTCGTAGTGATTTATTTTAAGCTCTTCAATGCCTTGTGTTAAATCATCAAAACAAACAAGTTTTTGACTCACTTCGCTAATCACTGCTACAGAGGGGTGTTCTTTTTTTGTACACCAATAAATTACCGAAGGAGCAATCATACTAAAGGTTTATTCAATGAATTTGACTAAAAAAAACAAGGCTTTCAAAAACCTTGTTTTTTTTAGAAACTCAAGATAATTTAAAAATTCATAAAACAAGAGAAACAATTCACTTGATTAACCGCGTCGCCTGCGTAGAATCAGCCTATTAATTTTGAACAAACGGTAACTTTACCACTTCTGCCTTTAATGATTTACCTCGTACTTCGATGAAAATTTCAGAATTCACTTTACTGTGTTCGATGGATACATACGCTAATCCGATTGCTTTTTTTAATGAAGGTGACATGGTACCAGATGTTACAATTCCAATCTCTTTTTGATTGGAGTCTACGACCTTGTAATCATGTCTTGGAATTCCTCTATCAATTAACTTAAAAGCAACTAATTTTCGCTTAACTCCTTCTTCCTTTTGAGCCAAGAGTGCGCTTTTATTCACAAATTCTTTATTGAATTTTGTTACCCAAGACAAACCTGCTTCAATTGGTGATGTAGTGTCATTAATATCATTACCGTACAAACAATACCCTTTTTCTAATCGCAAAGTATCCCGTGCGGCTAACCCTATGGGCTTAATCCCAAAATTCATGCCGCTCTCCATAACTTTTGCCCAAACTTTTTTAGCATCTTTTTTTGGCACGTATAGTTCAAATCCTCCTGCTCCCGTGTAACCTGTTCCAGAAATTAATAAATTCTGAACCCCTGCAAATTCTCCTACGACGTACGTGTAATATTTAACACTTGCCAAATCAACAGCTGTTAAACTTTGTAGTGCTTCTACGGACTTTGGACCCTGAACAGCAAACAAACAGTAGTCATCACTTAAGTCTCTCATTTCTGCTCCAAAATCATCATTGTGCATTTTAATCCAATTCCAATCTTTTTCAATATTACTAGCATTTACAACAAGCATATATTTTTCGGCAGTAAACCTATAAACCAATAAATCATCAACAATGCCCCCATCTTCATTTGGAAAGCAGGAATACTGAATTTGTCCGTCTATTAAGGTAGACGCATCATTTGAACAGATGTATTGAATCAAGTCCAAAGCTTTAGGTCCTGATATTAAAAACTCTCCCATGTGAGACACATCAAAGATCCCTAAAGCTTTTCGAACTGTATTGTGCTCTATGTTTATTCCTTCATATTGAACAGGCATACTAAATCCTGCAAATGGAACCATTTTTCCTCCTAGAGCTACATGCTCATCGTTCAATTCTAAATTCTTCATTGTTGTCATTCCTTTTATACAATTTCTCCCTGTAAATCAAAATGATCTGCGGAGGTAATTAAGACTTTGTAAAAGTCTCCGATCTTCAATTTTTGTTCACTCTTTATTACAACTTCATTATCTACTTCAGGACTGTCAAACTCGCTTCTACCAACATACACACCTCCTTCTAACCTATCAATTAAAACTTTCAATTCAAGTCCAACTTTAGTCTGATTATGATCATATGAAATTCCCATTTGCAAATCCATGATATCGTCAGCTCTTTGCTTTTTTACTTCAGCAGGAACATCGTCCTCTAATTGATGAGCTGTTGTATTTTCTTCATGAGAGTAGGTAAATATTCCTAGACGTTCGAATTTTTGATCTTTAACCCACTCTTGTAATAATTCAAAATCTTCTTGCGTCTCACCTGGGTAACCAGCTATAAGAGTTGTTCGCAAGGAAATACCTGGTACTTTAGCTCTAATTTCATCAATTAACTTATTTGTTTTTTCAAAGGTTGTCCCTCGTTTCATGCTCTTAAGAACTGAAGTCGAAATATGCTGCAATGGCATGTCTAAATAATTACAAACGTTATCTCTTTCGTTCATAACATCTAACACCTCCATTGGAAAACCTGTTGGAAAAGCATAATGTAACCTGATCCATTCAATCCCCTTTATATCAGAAATCTTTCTCAACAAGTCAGCCAATTTTCTTTCGCCGTATATATCAATACCGTAGTAAGTTAAATCTTGAGCAATCAGCAATAATTCCTTTACTCCTTTGTCTGCTAATTTCTGAGCGCTCTCTACCAATTCCTCTATGGGTGTGCTTTTGTGCTTACCCCTCATTATAGGAATAGCACAAAATGAACATGGTCTATCACAGCCTTCAGCAATTTTAAAATACGCATAATGCGAAGGTGTACTTAGCAACCTCTCCCCAACTAATTCCTTTTTATAATCAGCTTTTAAAACTTTAAGTAGTTTACCTAAATCTCTTGTCCCAAAATATTCGTCAACTTCGGGAATATCCTTCCTCAAATCTTCTTTATAACGCTCTGATAAGCACCCGGTAACGTATACTTTTTCAAGAAAACCGTTGTTCTTGGCATCCACCGCTTCCAATATGGTGTTAATAGATTCTTCTTTTGCGTTCTCGATGAATCCACAAGTATTTATTACAACAATAGCAGCGTCATCTGAATTAGCATCATGCTCAACTTCAAAGTTATTCGCCTTTAATTGCCCCATCAATACTTCTGAATCAAAGATGTTTTTGGAGCAACCTAAAGTCACTACATTTACCTTGTTCTTTTTTAATGTTTTTGTTTTCATGTGTTTAAAGTGCTTTTAACACCTCCATTATTGATAAATATGTATTTTCTCGTACTTTATTCAACTCATTTTTATTAATCCATTCAACACTTTCAATTCCCTCTTCTGTTTGAGGAACTAAAACGCCTTGATAATTACTAACCATTTTAAACCAATAAGTAGTTTTAAAAGCCCAAGTTCCTTTATAAGGATAGCAATGGTAAGTGTCGGGTAGTTCACCAGTGATTTTCAACTCTTTGATAAGACATTCCTCTTCAACTTCTCTCACAGCACACTCAGGGATGGTCTCATTTTCCTCTAATTTACCTTTTGGCAAATCCCATTTTCCCAACCTATAAATAAAAAGCAACTCATTTTGCTCATTTTCTACAACTCCACCGGCAGCTTCTATAAGTGTAAAACTTTTTGTAAATTTTTGAAAAGACAACTCTTCATCTTCGCAATAAATCACAACTGCCTTATTTTGCTCACTCTCAAGAGCAACAATGACTTTATCAACATTTACTGAAGTGAATTGTTGACAATTTTCTACCCTATAATTAACATCTGAGGTAAGGTAAACTGGCTTATCGTAAATAAAAACTTTATACATTTGCAACCATGGTTATAGATCAAAATACAGCAACAAAAGTAGCGGAATATTTGTTACAAGCAAAGGCAATTAAATTACAACCTAAAAACCCCTTCACTTGGGCTTCAGGATGGAAATCACCAATATACTGTGACAACAGGATTACACTGTCTTACCCGAACATTAGAACTTACATCCGTCAAGAGTTTTCAAAGAAAATAATTGAAAAATTTGGAACTCCTGATATCATTGTAGGGGTTGCCACTGGAGGAATTGCTCAAGGAGCATTAGTTGCTGAAGAATTAGGATTACCATTTGCGTACGTTCGATCAGAAGCTAAGGGTCATGGTTTAGGAAACCTTATAGAAGGACAAATTGAAAAGGGTCAGCGAGTAGTTGTTATCGAAGATTTGATTTCAACTGGAGGAAGCAGTCTAAAGGCTGTTGAAGCTCTAAGAGAAATAGACACTCAAGTATTAGGAATGGCTTCCATTTTCACTTACGGTTTCAAAGTGGCAAAAGATAACTTTAAAAACGCTAATTGTAAACTTGTAACCCTTTCAGATTACGACACGCTGATTAGACAAGCTCTTGATGCTGGATATATCAGTCAAGAAGACTTTGACACTATCAAAAACTGGAGGGACTCACCTGACACCTGGAAATGATATCGGTTTCTTCAAGACCTATTACAGTATCTGTTGATTCTGAAAAATTCCTTGCGTACTTTAGTCGCATTGAAAATATTGCTGATGTATTTGAATGCAAACCTGTTAGACACCTAAAAGTAATTGACAATAAATTGTCTTTTATCTTAAAAAGAGTAGCTCAATTTGAGCTATTACTAAGTAAAGAATCAAGTACGGGGTGGGTACAATACAATTCAACTTCAGCAATGCTTTTCCAATCTGCTGTGAGGTTTGAGTTGAATACTGACACCAACGAAGCTACCATTCATATCGAAACTGACACGAACCAGTTCATGGAATTATTCTTAGAAAAGAGACTAAGAAAATTACTTAGTCATTTATCGGCAAATATTAAACTTCAACTAAATTAGTGTCGTTAAATTCAAAAATACTGGAGGAGTTAAGTTCCTATTTTCATTCCTTCCCGGGAATAGGTAAAAAGACGGCTTTGAGGTTTACTATTCAGTTACTACAGCAGGACAGCGATTTTATTAAATCATTTGGACAAGCACTTGTAGAACTTCCTGACAAAATCACGTCGTGCAATATTTGTCAAAACATTAGTGAACATGATATTTGCGAAATATGCTCCAACCCTAACAGAGACGACAGAATCATATGCGTTGTTCAGGACATTAGGGATGTAATTGCAGTAGAAAACACGGGCCAATTCAAGGGGAAATACCATGTTCTTGGGGGAGTTATTTCACCAATGGACGGAATTGGACCAAAAGATTTAAAAGTGGATGAATTGCTTGCAAGAGTATCTGACAACAAAGAATTAAAAGAAATTATCCTGACACTTCCATCAACAATGGAAGGTGACACAACTTGCTTTTATCTTTTCAAAAAGTTAAATGATAATTCTATAAAAATAAGTACTATTGCTAGAGGTATTTCGTTTGGAGATCAAATTGAATATGCCGACGAACTAACGTTAGGAAAAAGTATAATTAATAGAGTACTTTACGATACTAGTAAATAATCATGAAACTATCTGTAATCATTGTAAACTACAATGTCCAATATTTTTTGGAGCAATGTTTACATTCTGTTTACGCAGCTGCCAAACACGTCGAATTAGAGGTGTTTGTTGTCGACAACAATTCCGTTGACGGTTCAACAGCAATGGTTAAAGCCAAGTTTCCACAAGTAAAATTAATAGAAAGTAAAATTAACACAGGCTTCTCCAAGGGCAATAATATTGCAATTAAAGAATCTTGTGGAGAATATGTTCTTTTATTAAATCCTGACACCCTAGTGGAAGAAGACACTTTTGAAAAAGTAGTTAACTTCATGGATGCTCATCCAGACGGTGGTGGTTTAGGAGTGAAAATGGTGGATGGAAAAGGTGTGTTTTTGCCAGAATCCAAGCGTAGTTTACCTACCCCACTAGTAGCCTTTTATAAGATATTTGGTTTATCCAACTTGTTTCCAAGAAGTAAACGATTTGGCAGGTATCATTTGGGACATCTCTCAAATGACAAAAACCATGAAATTGAAATATTAGCAGGAGCGTTCATGATGTTGCGAAAATCTGTTCTTAACGAGGTAGGACTACTTGATGAACAATTTTTCATGTATGGTGAGGACGTTGATTTATCTTTTAGGATTATCAAGGCTGGTTATAAAAACTTCTACTTTTCGGACACAACTATTATTCATTACAAAGGAGAAAGCACAAAAAAGAGTTCTGTAAATTATGTGTTCATCTTTTACAATGCGATGATCATTTTTGCCAAAAAACACTTTAGCAATAAGAACGCTGCTATATTTAGTTTTCTTATAAAAATCGCTATTTACATAAGGGCTGGGATGGCTATTTTCAGCAGAGGAGTAAAACAATTGACACTTCCCGTAATTGATTTCGCTGTAGTGTTTGGAGGGATATTTTTAATTAAAAACTTTTGGGAGCAGGCCTACAAAACGAACCCAGGCAATTACCCTGAATTTTTTATCCAGTACGAAATTCCCGCATTCATTCTAATTTGGATGGGTTGTGTTTACTATGCTGGAGGTTATAAAAAACCATTAAAATTGACTCCCATGGTCCGCGGAGCGATTGCAGGCACTATTGTAGTATTAGCAGGGTATTCATTACTGAGCGAGGATTATAGATTCTCACGGGCAATTTTAGTTTTTAGTGCTCTGTGGCTTATCGTCTCTTTGTCCTTAACAAGAGTTATAGCGCACCTGATTAGGTATAAAAATTTGAACATTGAAAAAAATGTTCAAAAAAGGATTGTTATTGTTGGATCTAGCAATGAAATTAAAAGAGTTGAGGAAATAATGATTACTTCAAACATGTCTTATAAGTTTTTAGGCAAGGTCAGTAATACCGAAAGTTCTCCATCAAATGATTTTTTAGGCGGCTTTAGTCAACTAGGCGAAGTAGTTCAAATTCACAAAATTGATGAAGTAATATTTTGCTCAAAAGACATTAGTGCGCAAAAAATCATCAGCAGCATGGGCTTTTCTGACTTAAATATTGAGTATAAAATTGCTCCGCCTGAAAGTCATTTTATAATTGGAAGTAATTCTATTGATTCTCCTGCTGAGTTATACTTGATCGATATTAACTCTTTAAATCAAGTTCAAAACAAAAGGAATAAACGGGTCTTTGACCTGCTGTCTGCATTAGCAATATTAATTACTAGTCCAATATTATTCCTCCTGTATAATCGGCCATTAAAATTCGTTAAAAACACTTGGGATGTTGCGCTAGGTGAAAAATCTTGGGTCGGTTATAGTGAAGGATTTACTGAAGAACAAAATTTACCAAGGCTAAAAAAAGGTATTCTCTCCCCTACTGATCAATTTGATTTCAATGATTTGGATTCAAAATTAATTAAGCAGCTTAACATTAAGTACGTCAAAGATTACAGTATCAATAGTGACTTAAAAATTCTGGTAAAAGGAATTCTGAAAATTGCTTCATAAAAGCATCCCCTTATAGTTTTTACAGCTTTTTTACCGGTAAATATCTCCTTGTTTCGGCACTCTTATTAAGTATATTTCCGTACTTTCGTATCAAATATTTTGCTTTAAAAAATGGCGCAATTTGAGTTAATCCTTCCTAAAATGGGCGAAAGTGTGGCTGAGGCTACTATCACCTCGTGGTTGGTAAATGAAGGAGATCCAATTGAATTGGAAGATGCAGTATTAGAAATCGCTACTGATAAAGTTGACTCAGAAGTCCCAGCTACAGCAAAAGGAACTCTTCTCAAACAATTATTTAAAGTTGGTGATGTTGTAAAAGTTGGTGAAGCTCTGGCAATTATAACCACCAATTCCTCAGAAGTTGCTGAAGAACCAACTATTGAGTCTGCGAAGACAGAAAAGCCAGCCATTAAAGTTGAGGATGACATTTTCGAGAGTGTCTCAAATGATGAGGAAAACGCATTAAATATTCCTAGTATTCCAATAGTAAAAGACAGCTCCAATAATAAAACTAACACTTCATCAGATAGGTTCTATTCACCACTTGTGAAAAGCATCGCTAAAAAAGAAGGGATAAGGAACGAGGAATTAGAGAGCATTCTAGGCAGTGGAAAAAACAATAGACTTACTAAAACCGACCTTTTAAATCATATCGAAAACAGAGGAACCATAAATAAAACACAAGGGACTCCACTGAGAAAAGAAACAAAACCTGACGGAAGTAAACCTATCGCAAAATCTATTTCTGGTGAAATAGAAATAATAGAAATGGATCGAATGAGGAAACTCATTGCTGAAAACATGATTAAGTCAAAGCAAATTTCGGCGCACGTTACCTCGATGCTGGAAGTAGATGTGACCAACATGGTCTTGTGGCGAAATAAAACTAAAGATGATTTTCAGAAGAAGCAGGGATACAAGATTACTTTCACCCCATTATTTGTGGAAGCAGTAGCTAAAGCATTGAGAGACTTCCCTATGATCAATATTAGTATTGATGGCGATAAAATTATAGTTAAAAAAGATATCAATGTTGGAATTGCAGTAGCCTTACCAACTGGAAATTTAATTGTTCCAGTTGTTAAAAATGCTGACGAACTAAACCTCATTGGACTTGCAAAAGTTACAAATAACCTAGCAGTAAAAGCAAGAAATAACAAACTTACTTTTGATGATATTGAAGGTGGGACATTTACTTTAACAAACATTGGTACGTTTGGAAATGCGATTGGAACGCCAATAATTAATCAACCAGAAGTTGCAATAATGTCAACTGGCCTTATACAGAAAAAGCCTGCTGTAATTGAAACTCCTCAAGGCGACACTATAGGTATACGACACATGATGTTTTTATCCATGAGTTACGATCACAGGGTTGTTGACGGCATGCTAGGCGGTAGTTTTTTAAGGAGAGTTGGTGACTACCTTGAAAATTATGATATAAATAGGCAGTTAGGGTAACAATTATTAATTTTAAAGTAAGTAGCTATTAGCACAGTTGTTGTTATACAATATTAAAAATCATACAGAAGATGAAAAACATACTATTAATTTTAAGTCTGGTCACGGTTTTCTCTGCTCAAGCACAACTAGATGATCAGGGAAGAATGTCTAAAGAGTATAAAAAGAATTTCAGCAGTGCCATCGGTTCATGGTATGATCAAGATTACGGGAATGCTTTAACTAAATTCAAAAACCTTTCTCTTGAATTCCCTAACAACAGCTACTTTAAGTTTTTAATTGGAGATTGTCTTCTTGAACTTTCTGAAGTCAAAAATTCCATTACTTTTCTTGAAGCTGCCAGTGACAGTATAGTTGCTCAGATGACATTTTTTGATTATCAAGACGCAAGAAACGTAAAAGCACCCTTCACTGCGGTTAAAAGACTGGGAGTTGCTTACAGAACAAATTATGAGTTCAATAAAGCAATGGACCAATTCAACCTTTATAAAGCACTGTATGGTGAAGTTCTCAACTCCAAAGAAAAAGAACAAGAAAAAACTGATGTTGAAAAAGAGATTAGCGTCGCCAAAAATGGAATTCAATTAGTAAGTAACCCAATTAAAATTACTGTCGAAACCGTAAGTAAAATGTTAAACAGTGAATTTCCAGACTACGCTCCTGTAATATCAGCAGACGAAAAAACATTAATTTTCACTTCAAGAAGAGGCACTGGTGATAACGAAAAAGATAAAGACCAATTAGATCATCTGTATTATGAAGACATTTACATCAGTGAAAAAAGCGACAATGGTCAATGGGGAAAACCATCAAAAATTAGTAATAACATAAACTCCTCTGGGCATGAAGCATCTATAGGATTATCTGTTGATGGTCAACAATTACTTATTTATTCATCTCAAGAAGATCCTGATGGTGATATTTACTTAAGTACTTTAAACGGAGATGTCTGGAGCGTACCAGCTCCATTCACACAAATCAACTCAAAATTTGCTGAAACGCACGCGTGTTTTAATGTTGATGGAACTGCTGTATATTTCACAAGCGATAGACCCGATGAAGGCTATGGTGGATTCGATATTTATAAAATAACAAAACTTCCTGATGGAACTTGGAGTCTTCCAATTAATTTAGGACCAACTGTCAATACCCAGAATGATGAATCAGCACCTTTTATGCACCCTGATGGTCTGACTTTATATTTTTCAAGTAATGGTCACAAAACAATGGGTGGATATGATATTTTCAGTTCAGTTGTAAATGACGAGACCTACACTTGGGAGCGACCTGAAAATGTCGGGTACCCAATTAACACAACTGGAGATGATGTATTTTATGTGACATCAGTGGATGGCAATAGAGCTTATTACGCTTCTGTTAAAAGTGATGGTCAAGGCGAGAGCGATCTATACATGATCACGCTGATTGATGAAAGCAAAAAAAGCAAAGCACTTACTGTAATGACAGGTGTTTTCTCTATGGGAGACGAAAAAGAAGTACCAGAAGACGCACAAATTACCGTGAAGGATGCAGAGACTGGTGAAATACTTGGCATATATCGACCTAATAGCAAGACAGGAAAATACTTGTTCATATTGCCTCCAGGACAAACTTATGATGTTAGCTACGAGGTAGATGGATATTTGTTCAAATCTGAAAATCTAATTGTTCCAACTAGTTCTAGCTTCGATGAAATCAGGAAATCAATCAATTTAGCTCCAGTTAAAGCAAACGAAAGTGTTGTTCTAAACAATGTATTCTTTGAATATGATAGTGATGAGATAATCGAAGAATCTTTACCTGATTTAGAAAAGTTAGCATTTTTATTAAATAAAAACTTAGCTATAACAATTGAAATTTCTGGTCATACAGATAGTAAAGGTAATGAAGCCTATAACAATAAACTGTCCACAAAAAGAGCAGTTAGTGTGAGGAGATATTTAATTAAAAACGGTGTAGATGGCTCAAGAATTACAGCAATTGGAAAAGGTGAAACCGAACCTATTGCACGTAACGAAAATCCTGACGGATCTGACAACCCTGAAGGTCGTCAACTTAACAGAAGAATTGAGTTAAAAGTGCTGAAGGACGGAGACACGAAGACAACGGTTAACAAAATAGTTGTACCAAAATAAAAGAAGAGAAATTACATTTCTTTCATCAGAATTTAAAAAGGCATCTTTTAAAGTTGCCTTTTTTTTAATAAAATAACTATGAGCGCAGAATCTGTAAAACCATACAATCAAGAAGAAGGCAAGAAAGAGCAAGTAGCTAAAATGTTCAACAACATTGCAGCAAAGTACGACTTACTAAATCACACTCTGTCTGCTGGTATTGATATCTTGTGGAGAAAAAAAGCTGTCAGAATCCTAAAAAAACTTAAACCTCTTACGATTTTGGACATAGCAACTGGAACAGGTGACTTTGCCATTGAAAACCTTGGTAGTGGCGCTCATAAAGTTACTGGGATAGACATTTCGGAAGGAATGATAGGTGTTGGAATTAAAAAAATAAAGAAAAAGAAACTTACAGACAAAATCACCTTGCAACTTGGAGACGCTGAAAATTTAGATTTTCCTGACAATTCATTTGATGCTATTACAGTTGGATTTGGAGTACGAAACTTTGAAAATTTAAAAAAGGGTTTAACAGAAATGTACAGGGTACTTAAGCCAGGTGGCACTTGTCTGGTTTTGGAATTCTCAAAACCAAAAAGATTTCCAGTTAAAAACGTTTACAATTTATACTTCAATAACATATTACCTGGAATTGGAAAATTAATTTCCAAAGACAAAGTAGCCTACACCTACTTACCAGCCTCTGTTGATGCATTTCCTGATGGCAACGACTTTGAAAGCATACTGACATCTGTTGGATATAAAGACACTAAAATCATTCCTTTATCGTTTGGAATTGCAAGTATTTATCAAGGAGTAAAATGAAACTGTTTGCCCTCTGCTTAGTTTTTTTTTCGGTCTCATTCTCAATCGAGGCTCAACGACATATTATAAAAAACTTACCTGGATTTGACGAACACCGTCAATATCATTTTGGATTCTACATAGGAACTAATTTAATGGGTGGGAACTTAACATTAAACAATTCAATATTCACCAATGACACTATTTTTTCAGTAAACGCTAAATCTAAAACAGGCTTTAACTTAGGTGTTGTGGTTGATTTACATATTGGTGACTATTTTGATATTAGGAGCCTGTTCCCTACCCTTGCTTTTGGTCAACGTGATTTACATTACAGAGTAAAAACAATAGAGGGAGATATTTTTACAGATATCCGATCGGTAGAGTCTACTTACTTATCCGCACCCATTGAATTCAAATACAAATCGAGTAGGTATGGAAATTTTAGAGCATACTTATTAGGAGGTGGAGAAGTTGCCTACGACTTGGTTTCAAATGAAGATGTAGATCAATTTGACAAAACCATTATCCGGCTACAAAAATGGAATTACGGATATTCATTTGGTTTTGGATTTGAATTTTTTCTTGAATATTTTAAACTGGCGCCTCAAATAAAATGGACAAAGGGCCTAAACAACTTGTTAATTGGCGATGACACTCCTTTTACCACTGTAATTGACAACATGAAGTCAAACATGGTCGTAATATCATTAACATTTGAAGGATAAATCAAACACTCATGTATACAATATTCCGTTCGTCCCAATTATCAAATAATTTAAATGAATTTTAAATATCTTTGCAATCAATTCTTACCACCTATCTCAGCATGTTAAAATTTAAACTATTTATTATCGCTCTAAGCTTCTTCCCTCTCTTGAGCCAAAGTCAAACTTTCACTGTAAGTGGGAATGTTAAATCAATCAGCGATGGGGAAGATATGATCAGCGCTTACATTTTTGTTAAAGGTCGAGACGAAGGAACTGTCACGAATGTTTATGGCTTTTACTCTTTAACTCTTCCAGTAGGAAATTACACCTTAATATATTCATATACGGGATTCACCCAAATGGAAAAAGAAGTCGATTTAACTATATCTGACGCTACTATCAACGTGGAATTAACAAAGGAAGTCAATGAACTTAATGTAGTTGAAATCAAGAATAAAAAAAGTACCGACAACTTTAAAAAGGTTGAAATGAGTACAATCAAGCTTGACATAGAGCAAATTAAAAAAATTCCAGCTTTACTCGGAGAAGCTGATGTAATAAAAAGCATTCAGCTTTTACCTGGTGTATCTACAGTAGGAGAAGGTGCTACAGGATTCAATGTACGTGGCGGTGGTGTTGATCAAAACCTAGTTTTACTAGATGAAGCCCCTGTGTTCAATTCTTCACACCTGTTCGGTTTTTTCTCCGTCTTTAACCCAGACGCTGTAAAAAGCGTGAAATTAATTAAAGGAGGAATTCCTGCGGAATACGGAGGACGTCTCTCTTCTATATTAGATGTAAGAATGAAAGACGGGAACAAAAAGAAATTCGCTGGTGAAGGAGGGTTAGGATTGCTTTTTAGTAGACTAACACTTGAAGCTCCTATTGTTAAAGATAAAGGTTCATTTATTCTTGCCGGGAGAAGATCCTATGCTGATGTTCTTGCTAAGCCATTTTTAAGCGAAAGTTTGAAAGACGCTAAATTTTATTTTTACGATTTAACAGCTAAAGCTAATTATCAGTTCGGCGAAAAAGACAAAGTATATTTATCAGGTTACTTCGGAAGAGACGTTTTTGGCGCTGGATTTTTCTTCAACTGGGGAAACACAACCAGTACCATAAGATGGAACCACGTTTACAATAAAAAGCTTTTTTCAAACGTAACAGCGTACTTTTCCGACTATGACTATTCATTAGGAATTGAGCAAGATAGTGGTGATGAATTTAAATGGTCATCATCCATTGTTAATTATTCTGTCAAACCCACGTGGACGTACTATGCAAACAGTAAAAACACCATAAACTTTGGCATCCACAGCACTTACTATGATTTCAAACCTGCTAAAACTTCGTTTGTAAGCGGTGGAGTTTCTAGCGACATCAGCCTAGCTAATAAATATGCATTAGAAAGTGCAGTGCATGTAGGAAACGAACAAAAAGTAGGTAAGAAAATAATTTTAAAATACGGATTAAGATTTTCAACTTTCCAGTATTTAGGATCCGGAACCTCTTATGAATTTGGAAGTTTCAATGAATCTTTAGATAGTCGATCTCTAGTTTCACAAACTGAATATGGCAAAAACAAAGTAATGTCTGATTACTTTAATTTAGAACCTCGCTTTTCTATCAAAATTGATGTAGATAGCGTCAGCTCACTTAAAGCTAGTTACAATCGAATGACACAATACTTGCACTTAATGTCTAATACCGCTGCGGCAACTCCTTTAGATGTATGGAGTCCAAGTACAAATAATATTAAGCCGCAACTTGCGGACCAGGTAGCCGTAGGTTACTTTCGAAATTTTGGAAAAAAATTAGGATGGGAGGCCTCCACTGAAGTCTACTACAAAATACTACAAAATCAAATTGGGTATGTGCCTGATGCAAACCTGACTTTGAACGAACTCTATGAAGGTGATTTACTTTTCGGCGATGGTAGAGCCTATGGTATTGAATTTATGTTAAAGAAAACTGTAGGTAAACTGACAGGTTGGGTATCTTACACTCTCGCAAAATCTGAAATTAAAATTGACAATTTAAACAATGATGATTGGTTTCCCGCAAGGTATGACAGAACACATGTTGGGAATTTAATATTAAGTTACGAATTCAGTAAACGATATGAATTATCTGCTAACTTTGTTTACAACACAGGGATTCCAGCTACATTCTCAACTAACTCATTCGAAGTTGGTGGGTATTCGATTCCACAGAACCCAACAAACACTTTTAATAATTCACGTGTAAGTGATTACCATAGACTTGACCTTTCCTTCACCATATACGGACGTAAAAAGAAAAAACTAAGTGGAGATTGGGTATTTAGTATTTACAATGCATACAACAGACGAAATGCTTTCACAATATTCTTAGACGGAAATGATGAGGCGGGCACACCACAAGCAGTTAGGTACTCAATCATAGGCTCAATTATCCCGTCAGTTACTTACAACTTTAAATTCTAAAACAATGAAAAATCTAATCATCCCTTCGTTACTACTTGTTTTAGGCCTTACTTCTTGTGAAGATCCTGTTGACATCGAAATTGACAATGGAATATCTCAAATTGCTATTGACGGTTTTATTAATAATCTAGACACTCCTCAAGTAATATACTTGAAGTATACCAAAGAGTTTTTTGATGGAGCAGGTCAAAACCCAGTCCTTGATGCGGTGGTGAAAGTTGTAGATTCAGAAGGAAAAGTTTATAATTTTATCGACGCAGATAACAATGGTGAATACTCGTGGAGTGACTCAATATTAGTTCATGAAAATTTAACCTACAATTTAGAGATTTCACATGGTGATGAATTGTACACATCGGAAGAAAAAGCAAACCCGGTACCGGTAATCGATTCTTTGATTTCAGGATTAATTGAGGGAGGATTTGGCGGAAATGAACCGACAGAAGGTGCATTTCAAGTAGAGATGATATCGACTGACATAGCGGGAAGAGAAGATTACTATTGGATTAAAACGTTTAGAAATGACACTTTAGATAGTACTCCAGGCGGTATTAATGTTTCTTTTGATGGAGGAGGCAGTGGCTCTGATGGAGTTCTATTTATTCCGCCGATAAGAATCTTCGGAATTAACAACTTTGGCAGGCCATATACAACAGGAGAAAAAGTTGAAGTTCAAATTCATAGCATCAACATGAATACTTATTTATTCTTTATTCAAGTTTCAAATCAGTTAAATAACTCAGGATTATTTGCAGTACCTACTTCTAATGTCAGGACTAACATTGAAAGCTCGTCCCAAGAAATATCGAAAATAGGGATTGGAATGTTCAGTGTATCAATGGTTTCAAAATCAATTATCAACCTGTAATTAAGCTCATAGCTATAATTATTACCCAAACAAACTATCCACAAATTCCCTACCTCGGAACACTTGTAAATCTTCCATTCCTTCGCCTACCCCAATAAATTTTACAGGTATTTTAAATTGATCTGAAATACCTATCACAACCCCACCCTTTGCTGAACCGTCAAGTTTTGTTAAGGCCATGCAAGTAATATCAGTTGTGGCGGTGAATTGCTTTGCTTGCTCAAATGCATTCTGTCCTGTTGAACCATCAAGAACTAACATCACTTCATGAGGCGCGTTAGGAACTATTTTATTCATTACGTTTTTAATTTTAGACAGCTCATTCATAAGATTCACCTTATTGTGTAAACGTCCAGCAGTATCAATTATAACAACATCTATGTCTTTAGCTACGGCCGACTTTAAGGTATCAAAGGCGACCGAAGCTGGATCTGCGTCCATTCCTTGATCAACCACAGGAACTCCTACCCTTGACCCCCAAATCTTCAATTGATCTACTGCAGCAGCTCTAAAAGTATCCGAGGCGCCAAGCATTACATTTTTACCAGCTTTCTTAAACTGATAGGCTAATTTGGCTATGGTTGTTGTTTTACCAACCCCATTAACACCCACCACCATAATAACATGAGGTTTATTCTCATTTGAGATTTCATAGCCTGTGCTGTCAATTGAATTGTTTTCAGACAACAACGCACCGATCTCCTCCTTAAGAATATTATTAAGTTGATCAGTTCCCAGGTACTTATCCTGAGCTACCCTCGCCTCTATCCTTTCAATTATTTTAATAGTTGTTTCAACCCCAACGTCTGATGTAATTAATATTTCCTCTAAATTATCAAGTACCTCATCATCAACCTTGCTTTTCCCCGCAACAGCTTTCGCTATTTTTGAAAACACACTCTGTTTGGTCTTTTCTAGACCTTTGTCAAGTGTTTCCTTTTTTTCTTTGTTAAAAAATCCGAATAGCCCCATAATCCCTACTTATTTAAACCAAAAAAAGCTTCTGTAACAACAGAAGCTTCTTATTGTAATGCATAACACTACTTATTTTTTCGCTAAAAAATCTTTTACTCCATCTACAGGAACAATTTCTTCCCTAAAGGTGTAAGCACCAGTTTTTTCAGACCTTACTGTTTTAATTACTTTTGTAAAGGCTTTAGCACCTTTTTTTTGCAACGATGCAACTGTCTTCTTTGCCATGGCTAATAATTATTTAATTTCTTTATGAACCGTACTTTTCTTTAAAATAGGGTTGTACTTTTTGATTTCTAAACGATCAGGAGAATTCTTCCTGTTTTTCGTTGTAATATATCTTGATGTTCCAGGTTGTCCAGATTCTTTGTGCTCTGTACATTCTAAAATCACTTGAATCCTGTTTCCTTTTCCTTTCTTAGCCATTGCTGTGTTCTTTAATTCTTTTAATCGGACTGCAAATTTATAAATAAATGCTTAGGTAACAAACAAGTAACGCAATAAATTTCGTGTAGAATTTACAGTTTCGCAGAACAAGGACAATTAGTTTGTAACATCCCTAACCGCAACTACCTAATTATTGTAATTTAATCTTCCGCCTTGAAAGTTTTCAGAATATCCTGGGATATAATCCATTGAAAACAAACAGGTAAAGTCCGAGCTATAACTCAACACCAATACCCCCCTTCAAGCCCTATCTCTATTGAACTGTGGTAATCCATTTTTGATTCCCCTAGATGAAATTCTCCTCCATAATGCCGTGACGAATTTTTGTATTGTCTTCAAAATCGATGATGATTTTCGACAAACGCTACCATAACAAGATCCAAATTAAAATTTGAATCCAATGTTAAATCCAATGCATTTCGGTCAGAAATAAAAACCTTGTGGTTAATGCCACTATAATTGTCATTTGCTTTTAGGCCAATGCTTTGTGTTACTTGTCCAGTTATGTTCAAGATTGAGAAAAGAAATAGGGAAATAATTGCGACACGTTTCATATTCAGTAGCTTAATTGATGTGAGTTGTTCAATTCTAACTATTCAAAAGTGACGCCTAACTTTTTTAAATGATTTAGCAATAGCTTAATAACGCCCAAGCAACTAACGAAGATGTTACTTAAAAGTATATCGAATAGCCAAAGTCCAATTTGTTAAATCAATTGATTTGTCACCTTGTCCAAAAGCATAACCTGGAATATATTCAATTTCAAATGATAAAGGCAAAAGTTTGGGAGCATATTCTGCCCCTACTGTTGCATCAATCCCTAATCTTGATTTAATTTACGCCGTATTATTTCTCCAAAACCCCACTTGTGATCCCCCACCATAAAACCAATATGCTTCTTTAGATTTTCTGAAACACTGTTGTCTCTTGTAAAGTACAACCAACCCTCTTCCTCCGCTTGCGCCCACATGAATCGTAACGTCAATTGCATCAGACTCGGTTAAAAAGCCTTTAAAATTAGCTCCTCCGTAATTATCATTCGCTTTTAGCCCCACACACCATCGGTATTGAGATTGTACTGAGAAAACAAGAAGTAATAAAACAAGAGTATAAAAAAGTTTCATGATCCTGTGTAAAGTAATTTGTTCTTTTGAATTTAAACGTTCAAATTAACAAAACCCAAATACTGATAATTGTTCTATCGGAAGATTAATCCCCAAAAGTATACTTAATTCCCATTGCCCAGTTCTCTTTCCAAAAACCCGACCCCCAAGAACTCCGTCCTGAATAATCATCATGAGCATTAGAAAAAGAAAAATTCGGTGTGTAATCGAATGAAAAAGCAATAGGGATTTCGCTGGGAACGTATTCTATTCCTATTTGCGCATCAATTCCTAAACTAACAAATGTGATTATACCGTTTTCCCATCTTCCTATATTTGCTCCTATTCCATAATACCAAAACAATTGATTTGATTTAGCAAACGGCACCTGCCAATTAAACAACCCAATAAATTCAAGCCCAGTCTCTTGGAAACCTAGTTCAAGGTCTAATACTGTATTAGTTGAATCGGTTAAAAATATTTTATAATTAATGGCTGCCTTGTAGTGATTAACTTTAAGTCCCAAAGCTTTGCTGTATTGAGCTTGCACAGCTGATGTAGACAAAGCAAGAACTAATAGTAATAATGCTTTTTTCATGATTTAATTTTTAAAATTAACGTGATTATAATATATTAAAAAAGCCTTGAATACACTATTCAAGGCTTTTTTAATCTCATTGTTTAGTCTAACTCTTAAGCTAAAACTTCAGTTACTTTATCAGCAGCCTCCTGCAATAACGTAACAGAATGAACTTTTAGTCCTGAATTCTCAATTAATGCTTTTGCTTCAACTGCATTTGTACCTTGAAGTCTAACAATAATTGGAACACTAATTTCACCAATGTTATTGTAAGCATCAACAATACCTTGAGCAACTCTATCGCATCTTACAATTCCTCCGAAGATGTTAACCAAGATTGCTTTTACTTTAGCATCTTTCAAAATGATTCTAAATGCTTTCTCTACTCTTTCAGCATTAGCGGTACCACCAACATCTAAGAAGTTAGCTGGTTCACCACCTGAAAGTTTAATGATATCCATTGTAGCCATCGCTAACCCCGCGCCATTTACCATACAACCAACATTCCCATCTAATTGCACGTAGTTTAATTCTACTGCTTTAGCTTCAACTTCTGTTGGATCTTCTTCTGATTCATCTCTGAATTCAGCATAGTCCTTGTGACGGTATAATGCGTTGTCATCTAAAGTAACTTTAGCATCAACAGCAATCACTTTATCATCCGAAGTTTTTAATACTGGGTTAATTTCAAACATTGACGCATCACATCCGATGTATGCGTTATACAATGATGAAACAAATTTCGCCATGTTCTTAAGTGCCAATCCTGACAAACCTAAGTTGAAAGCAATTTTTCTAGTTTGAAATCCTTGCAATCCTAAACTAGCATCAACGTACTCCTTGTTAATTAACTCTGGAGTGTTTTCAGCAACAGTTTCAATATCCATTCCACCTTCAGTAGAATATACAATTACGTTTTGTCCTGACTCTCTGTCCAGTAAAACAGACATGTATATTTCAGAAATTTCACTTTCTCCTGGATAGTAAACATCTTGAGCAATTAACACCTTGCTTACTTTTTTAGCTTTTCCGTTAGTTTGAGCAGTCTCTAAGTGACCACCTAAAATCCCTTTTACAGTTTCCTCAACCTTATCAATTCCTTTCGCCAACACAACACCGTGTGATCCTGTTTCCTCAACAGTTCCTTTCCCTCTTCCTCCTGCATGAATTTGCGCTTTTACAACGAACCATTCAGTTCCTGTACTAGCAGTTAAACCTTTAGCAGCTTCTTTAGCATCGTTTAGTGAATCCACTACAACACCTTCTTGAATTCCTACTCCGTAACTTTTAAGGATTGATTTCCCTTGGTATTCATGAATGTTCATATATCTTGTTTTTTTAATTTATCAAAGAAGCGCCAAATTTAACTTATTTTTAGCGGTAATAAACATAAAAAATGGAGTAATTTTATTTTTTTAAAAGACTCACCTCCTTAGAACAAAACATAAGTTATTTGCTCATGATTAAAGTAGAAAACGTTAGTAAAAAATACGGAGACCTAGAAGTGCTTAAAAACATATCCCTAGATATTAATCAAGGTGAAATAACAGCTATTGTTGGAGCTTCTGGTGCTGGAAAATCGACTTTACTACAAATTATTGGATCACTAGACAAAGCAAGTACAGGTTCTGTGAATATAGACGGTACTACTATTACGGATTTAACCCAGCGAAAAATTGCAAAATTCAGAAATAAACACCTAGGTTTTGTTTTCCAATTCCACCACCTTCTTCCAGAATTTTCAGCAGTTGAAAACATCATCATGCCTGGGTTAATAGGGAAAAAGAATAAAAAAATACTCATTGATGAAGCGATGGGATTATTAAAGTTTTTGAACCTCGAAGACAGGGCTCATCACAAACCTTCAGAAATGAGCGGCGGAGAACAGCAGCGGGTTGCCATTGCCAGAGCTTTGATCAATAAGCCAAAAATCATACTGGCTGATGAGCCATCTGGAAACTTAGACTCAAAAAATGCTGACGACTTACATCAGTTATTTAGAGACCTGAAAACTAAATTTAATCAGACTTTCGTTATTGTCACTCATAATCAACAACTTGCTGATGAATCTGATCGCGTTATTGAACTTAAAGATGGCGCAGTCGTTGCAGACAGACGGAATGAGTGAGATTGTTTCCATGCATTTTAAAAAACACATTTAACTTAGACTAAACCGAAAACGGATAACCCGCCAATAACGCCAAAAAGCACTTTCGAATTATGAAAAAATTAATTCTAACAGCAATTATCGCCGGATCATTGTTAAACGTTTCTTGTAAAAAGGACCCGGCAGATGCTCCCAGAATCCCGCCAGAATCTTCATTAGATGCAGATTTCTCCGATTTTGAGGGAACTGGAATAACGGATACAGTAACAACAGGAGAAGGATGGTACTGGGGGAGGTCAATTACGCACGTAGTATTTTGGAACGTTGCCTTAACAGTAAACTTAGCAGTTCCTGTTACATCATTTAAGGAAGCAATAAACCACACACCAAAGTACGTTTCCAAAAAGAAAGGTTGGCTTTGGCAGTACACTGTATATCATGCTACTGGTACTTACACTGCAAAACTTTACGGAAAGAAAGAAACAGGTGAAGTGCACTGGAAAATGCTCATAAGTAAAGACGGGGCTTACGAAGATGTTGAATGGTACACAGGAGTTTCTAAAGATGACAACAGTTCTGGTACTTGGAATTTAAACAAAGACCCTCTTAATCCAAAAGCATACATGAGTGTAGCTTGGTCAGTGACTGGTGTTAAAAAGGAAATTAAATACACCTTGATTGAATCGGGAAATATTGCACTTGGCAGCTATATTGAATACGGTACTGATCCAGGTATATCTTACAATGCGTACTATAATATATACGGTGCAAAAGATGATTACAGTGTTCAAATTCAATGGATGAGGTACACCAAAAATGGAAGAATTAAAGAAGAAAAGTTTTACAACGACGGAGAATGGAGATGCTGGGATAGTGCGGCAGCAAATACTACTTGTAATTAATTGTAATGAGAGCACCATATATAAAAAAGGCTAGCAAAATTGCTGGCCTTTTTTATACACTAATCATAAATTTCATTCTCGAACCAGTCTAAAACAGTACTTTACTTTATATTGACTTTTAAAAAATCATGTTGCTTTAACAGCTTAAACATATCATTACTAGGATTCACCTTATATTTAGAGCTGTTCAATTTCACTTCATATCCTTTTTGCTCTTTATCCGAAATCGAAAAATTCACGTCACACTTTCCAGGATGCTGTTCAAAAGCATTAAACAAATCGTCTAATAATATTTTGTCCATGTTCGAGATATCAACAGATATGTTGACTTTCTTAACCATTTTGTCTCTGATATCAGGAAGCAATTCAATGTTTATTATTTTAAAATCTAGTTGATTCTCGTCGTACCGTCTGGTTTCCACCTTACCTTTTACAAAAACCATTGCTCCTTCAACAAGGAAATGCCTGAACCTCAAGTAACTATCCCCAAACAAAAAGAAGGTAGAGGAGTCTGTATAATCTGCTAAAGTTAACACGCCAAACATGTTTCCTTTCTTACTCATTCGTTCTGCGGCTTCAGTGACAATGGCTGCAAACGACAACTCCTTCCCTAATAAACTCTTAGGATCGGTGTTATACTGATCTAGGTTAGCGTTACAAAACGCATCAACTTCTAATTTGTAATCATCCAATGGATGTCCTGAAATAAATATACCTACAACATCTTTCTCATGTTTAAGAGCATAAACACCTGACCACGGCTCACATACCGGGGTTGGTATTTTAGGGAGTTCAACTTCTGAACCTTCACCAAACAATGACTGTTGAGTTGACCCACTCTCACTTTGATGTTGCGCACCATACTTAATAGCTTTCTCTAGGAACGTGGTATCCCTCTCGTTGTTCTTAAAAAAATACTGAGCCCTATGAGAACCATCAAATCCGTCGAAAGCTCCTGCATAAGCTAAATTTTCCAAACATCTTTTATTCGCAGCACGTAAATTAACCCTTTTGGTTAGTTCAAAAATATCAGTGAAATGTCCGTTCTCTTTTCTTTCTTCTAATATGCATTCAACAGCTCCAGTGCCAACTCCCTTAACAGCAGCCATTCCAAAACGAACTTCGCCTTTTGGATTCACCGTAAATTTCAAGGAAGATTCATTAACGTCAGGACCAAGTACAGGAATTCCAGACCGGCGACATTCTTCCATAAAGAAAGTCACTTGTTTAATATCATTCATGTTGTTACTCAACACAGAAGCCATGTACTCTGCAGGGTAATGAGCTTTTAAGTAAGCTGTTTGATAAGCGATCCATGCATAACAAGTTGAGTGCGATTTGTTAAACGCGTAAGATGCGAACGCTTCCCAATCCTTCCATACTTTTTCTAAAATCTTCTGATCATGTCCACGCTCTTTGCCTCCTTCAATAAATAAAGGCTTCATTTTTTCAAGCAAAGCGAATATCTTTTTACCCATTGCTTTTCTCAAGGAATCGGCTTGACCTTTCGTAAATCCAGCTAGCTTTTGAGACAACAACATCACCTGTTCTTGATAAACTGTAATACCATAAGTCTCTCCTAAATACTCTTCCATCCCTTCTAAATCGTAGGAGATTTCTTCGTCTCCATGCTTCCTATCGATGAACGAAGGAATGTATTCTATAGGTCCAGGCCTATATAAAGCATTCATTGCTATAAGATCACCAAAAACGGTGGGCTGCAATGATTTAAGATGTTTTTGCATGCCAGGAGATTCATATTGAAAAATTCCAACTGTTTCTCCTCGCTGAAACAATTCATATGTTTTTACATCATCCAAAGGAATGTCGTCTGGAACTATTTCAATCCCATGCCTATCTTTAATAATACGAACAGCATCCTTAATTAAGGTCAGTGTTTTCAGACCCAAGAAATCCATTTTCAACAAACCAGCATCTTCCACCACTGCGTTGTCAAATTGAGTACACCACATTTCAGAATCCTTAACTAAAGAAACTGGAACGTATTGTCGAATATCACTTGGAGTAATGATCACACCACAGGCATGCGTCCCTGTGTTCCTCATTGAACCCTCCAGAGCAACAGCTTGTCTTACTGTTTGCCCTTCTAAGTTTTCATTTTTAGAAATACTCTTAAGCTCCCTAGCCATTTCTAGCTGATCGGGGTTTAATTTTTTACTCAACTCCTCTTCGGTCATGTTGAAGATCTTGTTGAGCTTCATGTCCGGAATTAATTTGGCAATCCTATCAGTGTCGGATAAAGGTAAATCCAGCACCCTTCCTGTATCTCTTATGGACGACTTTGCAGCCATCGTTCCATAAGTAATGATTTGAGCCACTTGACTCGAACCGTATTTATCAATTACATATTGAATTACACGCCCCCGGCCTTCATCATCAAAATCAATATCAATATCCGGCATCGAAACCCTGTCAGGATTCAAAAACCGCTCAAAAAGCAAATCGTACTTAATAGGATCAATGTTGGTGATTTTAGTACAGTAGGCCACCGCTGAACCAGCTGCGGAACCCCTTCCAGGACCAACTGCCACTCCCATTTCTCTGGCTGCAGCAATAAAGTCTTGAACAATCAAGAAATACCCAGGATACCCTGTTTTCTCAATAATCATCAACTCAAAGTCTAAACGCTCACGAATGTCATCCGTAATCTCAGGGTAGCGTTCTTCAGCTCCTTCGTAAGTCAGGTGTCTTAAAAAGGCATTCTCACCATTCTTAGTGCCATTCTCTTTGTCAGCGGGATCTTGAAACTCCTCAGGAATATCAAACTCAGGAAGTAATACATCACTGAACAACACGAAAGGCTCTATTTTGTCTACAATTTCTTGCGTGCATTCAATAGCCTCGGGTAAATCCTTGAACAACTCCTTCATTTCATCCGAACCTTTGAAGTAAAACTCATTGTTCGGCATTCCATTTCTAAACCCTCTACCTCGTCCTATTGGTGTACTTTGTTTCTCACCCCCCTTAACACACATTAGAATGTCATGAGCAGTTGAATCAGCTTGCTCCACGTAAAAGTTTTCGTTGGCTGCAAAATACTTGACGTCGTACTTTTTTGCAAACTTCATTAAAACCTCATTCACCCTTACCTCTTCTTCTAAACCATGACGGTTTAATTCAATATAAAAGTCGTCTCCAAACCTCTCCTTCCACCACACAAAAGCTTCTTCTGCTTGAGCCTCACCTACATTCAACAGCAGCCATGGCACCTCCCCATTCATCCCTCCTGTTGTCACAATGATATCGCCAGCATGTTTCATGACCAACTCCCTATCTACTCTAGGAACGTAATAAAATCCGTCGATGAAACCTTGAGAAGAAAGCTTAGATAATTCGTGGTATCCTTTTTTATTTTTTGCTAATAGTGGAGTTAAAAATCCATTATCCTTTTTAGATTTATCTGTATGATCCTTGCAAACAAATAGCTCACAGCCTATGATTGCTCTAATTTCGGTTTCTGTAAACTCTGCTCCCGCATCTTCCGCCTCCTCCCTTCTAGTTACAACATCTTTGTTATGAGCATTAAATGCTTTTACAAAATTGAAAGCTGCCATCATGTTACCAAAATCGGTCATGGCAACCGCAGAAATATTTTCTTTCGCTGCTTTGGCAAGCAATGAAGTTATTTTTGATGTAGATTGTAAAATTGAAAACTGGGTATGATTGTGGAGATGTGCAAAACGAACATCCGCTAATCTTTCCAAGTTTTGCTGAGCTTGATCGGCACTTATCCCGTCCGATTTTTTGTCTCTCGCCTTTATCTTATTACTGGCATCCTTCAGATTCAAGTGAGATATGCCATAGGAACCTATTCGAGTAGGGTTCTTTTTCTGATATTCAGTAAGGTAAGATGGTTCAGCCTCAAGTTCTTGCTGAGTAAAATTATTTAATCGAACCAATTCAAAGAAGCACTTGGTAGTAGCTTCCACATCGGCAGATGCATTATGAGCTTCAGCAAAGGCAGCTCCAAACAAGAACTTATGTAATTCTGTTAAAGTTGGTAATTTAAACTTCCCTCCTCTACCACCAGGTATCTGACAAAGTTTTGCAGTCGTTTCAGTACAGGTATCTAATACTGCTAAATCTAAGAATGTCGTTTCTAATTCCTGTCTGTGCAATTCACAGCCAATGATGTTGATATCAAACTTCACATTTTGACCAACTAAAAACTTAGTTTTCTTTAAAGCTTTATCAAACTCCTCGAGGACAAATTCTAAGTTGAAACCTTGTTCAACTGCAAGTTCTGTAGATATACCGTGTATTTTTTCAGCATCAAAAGGAATATCAAATCCTTCAGGCTTTACTAAGTAGTCTTTTTGTTCAACTAAAACTCCCCATTCATCATGTAATTGCCACGCCAATTGAATACACCTTGGCCAATTGTCCGTATCCGTTAAAGGAGCATTCCAATCCCTTGGTAATCCAGTTGTTTCGGTATCAAAAATTAAATACATGCGGTCTGTTTTTGGAGAGCATTCTTGAAGAGCACTAAATATACAACGCTTTAAGAATAGATGCGGTAATTGTTAATAAAAAGCAATAAGATTCCTTTTAAATCAAGCCTAAAAGATAATATCTCAAAGCCTTTGAAAAGAACATCACTATCAATACTTTCCACCATTTCAACTTAAACAATCCAAGTGCCACAGCTATCACATCACCAATTATAGGCAACCAACAAAGTGCTGCCATAGAAAATCCATACCTGGCTATCTTTAACTCGTATTGTTGCACTTTAACTCGTCGGATTCGAAAATATTTTTCAAGCCAGGACCATTTCAAAAAATATCCAAGATAATAACTAGTCATTCCGCCCACTGTATTACCTAAAGTAGCTGCTACTAAGAGTAACCACAGATTGTAATTTTCTGATATTAAATAATAAAAATGAGCTTCCGAGCTGAAAGGAATTATTGTAGCAGCCAAAAAGCTACTTAAAAACAGCAAAATGTAATTCATGGGAGGTAAAGATAAGCAGCTATCACCACAGCAAGTCAAAATGTTTTGCTAATTTTGTTGTTCAATTTTATTGATACCGTGAATAAATTATTTTACACCATAGAAAAGCAATTTCAATTGGAACTTGGTGGGCAATTAAAAAACCCAACCATTGCTTATACTACTTTGGGTAAAATGTCTCCAAACAAAGACAACGTTGTCTGGGTATTTCATGCTTTAACAGCAGCATCCAACGCTGAAGATTGGTGGGATGGACTGATTGGAGAAGGAAAATTATTTGATCCAGCGCATCATTTCATTGTTTGTGCCAATATCTTAGGTTCTTGTTACGGAAGTACGGGACCTAACTGTACCAACCCTGAAACTGGTGAACTTTATTTACATGACTTTCCTGAAATCACTATTCGTGATACAGTTAATGCATTCATTGAATTAAGAAATCACCTTGGAATTGAAAAAATAAACTTTGCCATTGGAGGAAGTTGCGGAGGCTATCAATTATTAGAATGGTTATTGATGGAACCTGAAACTATTGAAGATTTTTGCGCATTGGTAACAACAGCGCAAGAAAGCCCATGGGGAGTTGCCATTCATACAGCACACCGTTCGGCAATTGAACTTGATTCAACTTGGAAAAACAAAGACTTGAATGCTGGTTTGGAAGGTATGAAAACAGCTCGTCAAATTGGTTTGCTGTTTTACAGAAATCATGAAATATATGATGAGTTACAAAAGGAAGATAATGCTGAAGTAACCGATAATTTTAGAGCTAGCTCATACTTAAAATACCAAGGAGAAAAATTAGCAAAAAGATTCAACCCTATATCTTATTACAAGCTAACACAGTGGTTAGACACACACAATATTACTCGTGGCAGAAACCAGGATGTAAAAAAAGTACTGAGTTCAATCACTCAACGGGGACTAATTATTAGTGTTAGTTCCGACATTTTATGTCCTCCAGAAGAGCAAAAATTCTTGGCTCAACACATTCCAAATGCTAAATACATTGAAATAGACTCCTTGTATGGCCATGATGGATTTTTACTTGAATATGAAAAAATTGGACTAGCCATTAAAACTAGGTTTCCTAAAATATTTTCATAGTAAGACAATAGTACAAAAGCTATTATTCACCCCACTTCCTTCTACAATTGTTTTCCTTTTGAAATTAGCCAAACTCCAGCTATCACTACAAACGCACCTGCTACTTTTGTTATAGTAATTTCTTCTCCTAAGAAGATTGCTGCAACAATCAATACAAAGACAGGCCCAACACTTGATAATATAGAGGTCTTGGCGGAACCAATTCTGTAAATTGCAGAACTAATAATAAACGATGGTATTATTGTATTAAATACTGCTACGCACAAGGCAGTTGTATACGCCTTCCATGAGTAACTTAATATTGAAGTGTCGCTTTGAATATTAAAATGAATCATAACTGCAATACAGGATATAACCATACAATAGGAGGTAAACTTTAACACCCCTAATTTTGACACCAGCTTTTCACTGCCAATTAAATAGAACGAAAAAGTCAATGCGCTCAAAAATACAAGCCCAGCCCCAAACCAAAAGTCTTCATTTTGTTCCTCTTTAATTTTATCATAAAATGCTATCCCAATTCCTATGTACGCGAGTGCAATGGCCAGCACCTGTACTTTTTTAATTTTCTTCTTTAGTATAATAGCACCAAGTATCACAGTCATTGTTGGGTACAAAAACAATATCAACCTCTCCATTCCTGCCCCTATGTATTGCAGCCCCCAGAAGTCAAGAAAGGACGCGAAATAATAACCAATGATCCCGATAGCTATCAATACCAACCAGTCCTTCTTTGATAATCCAGTAGATTTAGATTTTCTATTTTGAGCAATTGCGATGATCAGGTATACTGGAAAAGCAAAACTCATTCGCAAAAAGAGCAAACTCAATTTATCTAATCCGTATCCATAACTGAACTTAACAAGGATTGCTTTGGAAGAAAACATTAAAGCTCCCACAATAGCCAATATGACACCTTGGGTGTTTTTATTTTTCGATAAAAAATTCATGGTTAATAACTTTAGGCTTGTAGCACTTCCAAGATACCTTTCATGTCCTTGTTACTTTGCTCACCCGTTTCCATGTTTTTCAATGTCAACAAACCTGATGCGATTTCGTCTTCCCCAATCATTAAAGTGTACTTAGCACCTTTATCATGACCGTAACTCATTTGCTTTTTTAGTTTGGCACTTGTTGGATACAATTCAGAAGTTATTCCTGCTTCTCTAAATTGCTTCAAGACATTCATAGCGTACCTCTGCTCTACTTCACCAAAGTTTACAATAAGAATTTTCAAGGCATCTAGTTCCGCTTTTGGAAATAAATCATTGTCCATTAATACATCATAAATTCTGTCAGCACCAAAGGATATCCCAACACCTGATACATTTTTTAACCCAAACATCTCCGTAAGGTTGTCATACCTTCCTCCACCACAAATACTGCCTTTAAAACCTTCACACGCAACTTCAAAAATTGCTCCCGTGTAGTAATTAAGACCTCGCGCTAACGTAACGTCAAACTCTAAATTATCACCTGCGGACAACTCTTTGCAGTATTGATTAATGAACTCAAGCTCCTCAATCCCCTTCATTCCTATTTCCGATCCTGAAAGCACATTTTGCATTGCCTGCATCTTTTCAGCAAAAGAACCCGTTAAATTGATGATAGGCTGTAACTGATCAATAGCGCCCTGAGCTATTCCTTTAGCTAGTAATTCTTTGTTTACTCCTTCTACTCCAATTTTATCAAGCTTATCAATAGCAACAGTAATGTTGACGATGTTTTTTTCTTCACCAAGTACTTCAGCTATTCCTGCAAGAATTTTACGGTTGTTTAATTTAATGGTAAATCCAGGGATTTTTAATGCAGTTAAAACTTCATTGAAAATTTGAATTAATTCTACTTCACACAACAATGAATTAGTACCAACAACATCTACATCACATTGAAAAAACTCTCTGTACCTACCTTTTTGAGGACGATCCGCTCTCCAAACTGGTTGGATTTGATACCGTCTGAAAGGAAATGTTATTTCGTTTTGATTTTGAACAACAAACCTTGCGAAAGGAACCGTTAAGTCATATCGTAAAGCTAATTCCGAAAAATTAGTTTCTGTGCTTTCCTCGCTTGAGTTGGCCAATGCCTTTTTAAACTTGTCTGCTCTGTGCAACAGCTTAAACATGAGCTTATCTCCTTCTTCCCCATACTTTCCCGTTAAGGTTGCTAAATTCTCTACAGCTGGTGTTTCAATCGCTTGAAAACCAAATTTCTTAAAAACCTTTTCAGCTGTTTCAAAAATATACTTTCTACCCTGCATTTGCTTCGGTAAAAAATCCCTTGTTCCTTTTGGTATAGACGGTTTCATTCTCTTTTTGTATTTGATTCAAAACAATGGGCTCAATCCGTAAAAGAAGCTCGTTAAATTTCAAAACAAAATTACTCATATATATTAAAGAAGACTTAATAAGTTTAAATTTGTTGAGCATATCCAAGGCAATTAAAGTTCATGGGAGAATTAAAGTCATTAAATAAATACTTGTTTAAATACAAGTTCAGACTACTTTGGGGAGTTCTTTTTATTGGCTTATCCAATTGGTTCACCATATATCCGGCTCAAATTTTCAGAGACGCTATTGATATTGTGGTGGATAACTTAAACACTTACCAGCTATTTAAAGGATCGTCAATGAGCGATCAAATATTCAAAAATTTCACGTCAAGTTTTATTGTAGTTGCGGTTATACTAATTGCTATTGCGCTTATCAAAGGTGTCTTTACTTTTTTTATGAGGTACACTATCATCATGATGTCCAGGTTCATTGAATACGATTTGAAAAATGAAATTTACAACCATTACCAAGCACTGGATGTGTCTTTTTATAAAAACAACAGCACTGGTGATATCATGAACCGCATAGGTGATGATGTGAGTAAAGTCAGGATGTACTTAGGGCCATCAATTATGTATATCGTCAACCTGATAGTGCTTTTCATACTGATCATTTGGACCATGTTTTCCATCAATGCTAAACTCAGCATCTACGTTCTTGCGCCCCTGCCAGTGATGTCGTTAATCATTTATTTTGTTTCGATTAAAATCGGCATGAAAAGTGAAAAAGTTCAGGGCCAATTGTCCAAGGTGTTTTCACACACGCAGGAAGCATTCTCGGGCGTCAGGGTAATTAAGTCTTATAATAAAACAAGCGATATTATCGCTGGATTTGACAGTGAGGCCAAGCAGTACATGGATGACTCAATGAGTTTAGTTAAAACTGAATCCTTGTTTCACCCTGTTATTCTTTTCCTACCTGTGCTTAGCACCTTGCTCACCATTTACGTTGGTGGAATTGCAGTGATGAACAATGAAATAACCTTCGGGAACATTGCTGAATTTGTGATTTACATTAACCTCCTAACATGGCCCGTGGCTTCTTTGGGATGGGTTACTTCCTTAATTCAGCGAGCAAAGGCCAGCATGAAAAGAATTAACGAATTCCTTGAAACTGAACCAGCTATAACAAACAACACAAACGAACCTTTCGACTTGGTTGGAGAGGTAGAATTTAAATCTGTCTCATTCACCTACCCTGAAAGCGGTACAGTTGCACTAAAAGACATCAACTTTAAAATTAAAAAAGGCCAATCACTGGCAATTGTTGGTAAAACAGGTTCAGGAAAATCAACAGTTGTTCAATTACTGAGTAGAATGTATGATTCAACAGCAGGTGAGGTATTAATTGACGGGAAAAATATCAAGCACATCAATTTACATGACTTGCGCCGTCAATCAGCTATTGTGCCCCAGGAAACCTTCTTGTTCTCAGACACCATAGGAAACAACATTTCTTTTGGAACCGCGGGAAAAGATGCAGCAACTGAAAAACATCAAGTAATTGAAGCAGCGAAAAAAGCTGTTATTCATGACAACATTTCTAAATTCCCCGAGCAGTACGAAACTCTCGTTGGTGAGCGAGGCATAACCTTATCTGGTGGCCAAAAGCAAAGGATTTCCATTGCTCGAGCTTTAATCAAGGACCCTGAAATGTTAATTTTTGACGATTGTTTGTCCGCTGTTGACACCAGTACCGAGGAACAAATTCTCAAAAACTTAAACGAGTCTTTAAAAGGCAAAACGAGTATCTTAATAAGTCACAGAATTTCAACCATAAAACACTGTGATGAAATAATAGTGTTGGACAATGGAGGTATTGCCGAACGTGGAAATCACGATTCACTTGTTAAAAACAATGGAATTTATGCCGACTTCTATCAAAAACAAAAACTATCCGAATGAAAATATTAATGGTTTGTTTAGGAA
>Ga0115000_10000209_pt1 | contig 54294 bp, 57 predicted proteins | sample ArcticOcean_MG_C_6_FD_89690 | JGI IMG/M metagenome (GOLD analysis project Ga0115000, IMG submission 89690) | Marine microbial communities from western Arctic Ocean - ArcticOcean_MG_CB8_128 | ecosystem: Environmental > Aquatic > Marine > Oceanic | place: Arctic Ocean: Canada Basin | collected...
TGTTACCCCGCCAAGACTCGAACTTGAACTATATGCACCAAAAACAGATGTGCTACCATTACACCACGGGGCAAACTTGAGTGCAAATTTAATTAATTTTATTTCTTGGCAAAAATCTAAGGGGTAAAAGTTACCTAATCGTTTTACTCTTTTTTTAACTGTGTTATACAGTTTTCTATTAACAGAGCGTCTGCTTTGCTTTTTGCTCGTATATATAAGTGCAAATAAAAGGCGTCGTTAATGGTGTAAAAGCATTCAGCCATGAACCAAAAGTTTTGATTTGGTTTAGGATAGCAATATTTCCACTTGACTTTATCTCCAAATAATTTTCCCTTTTTCTTTTTGATGTTTGCTTTTACTTCCGGGGACATTTCATCTAATATATGCTGTGGGTGTCTTCCGTAATACATCGAGAATTCTGAAGCTGGTGCAATGAGTCTATTTAATTCGGATACTTTAATCACTGTGTAACTGTACCCTTTTAACGGGCTCACCATTCCATCGAATGGCATTGTAAATACCAAGGTAGTGTCAGCTAATTTCACTTTGACTTCGTCGCCTTTTTTGTTACTCGTCCGACTCCCAACGGTGAGTATTTTAGACATGTTAACAGTCACATTTTTTGATAAAAAGTTCTTGTCAATAACAGATTTGCTTACCATGGTAAATGTTGATACCATTGAATTGTCTGGAAGCTTCATAAAGTACGCTTCTTTAACAAAGGAAGGTTTTTCCGTCAATAATTTTTCAGGTACAATTTTATAGTAGGTAATATCATTGGCCACTGTTGTACTTGCTATTGAAAAAGTAGTGCCCATTTTACTCCAGTTCAATATTGTTTTCTTTATATCATCTTCTACTTGATCACCAGCCTTAGCATATAGTTCTTGGAGTGTTATAGTGATCTTAACACTGTCCTTGTCGTAAACATATTCAACATAGTCACGGTCCGAAGGTTTAGGACCCATGATGTTTGTCTTTTGTAATTTTTTTGAAAACCCATTTGGCAATTTAAGGTTAACTCTGTTTTCTAATCCTGTAAAGATGGAATCTTGAGCAAATGTTGGACTTAGCATCAAGCATGTTAAAATTGATAAGGCAATTCTTTTCATTGGGTGAGAATGATTTTATTTATAACATTTATTTTGATGCTGTCTTCCGAGGGTGTGGAGTTCCATTTTCAACATAGTATTGAAAATCTTCCAAAAGTTCATCTCCAACTTTTCCTAGTTTCTTCTTAACAATTGGAGAGAGTATTCCAGTAATTCCCTTGAACTTAACTTCAAAGTCTAACATTAAAATTGTGGCGTCTTGACCACTAGAGGTTAAAGCCCATTCTGCATGGACTGATTTAAAGAATGCTGGAGTTCCTGAAATTGCTTTATAAGACAACATGTGGTTAGCAGGATCAAATGCAGTAAGTTCTTGTTTTGTTGGTCCGTTAGCGGTTTCTGTAGATCGAATTGAATACGAGACATTGGTCATTTTTGATTCTCCTGATACTTCAGATGAACTTATTAAACTTGACCATTTTGAAATATCAGCAAATTGATTACCTAAAACTTCCCAAACGTCTTCAATTGGTTTTTTAATTACTAATTCTCTGATGATTTTCATGTTGTGGTTTGTAATTTCATTATAATTAATTAATTAATGAAGGTAGGACTTTTTGATAGTTATGTGATTCGCTAAATTGATTCAATGCCTTTTAACAGGAATGGACCATCGAGATCTACCCAGTTGGCTAAGGGTGCGAGATGTGCTGCTGCGTCAACAGCAACAGACGATTCACTCATGCACCCTATCACTGTGAGTAAATTATACTTCTTGGCTTGTTGAAAGCAATTAAAGGCAGGAAGAATTCCGCCACATTTCATCAGTTTGATGTTGAGCCCAGAGAAGGAGTCTTTGATGAGATTGATATCATGAATGGTCTGAAAACTTTCGTCAGCAATTATCGGAATTGGACTCCTTTCCGTTAGCCATTTATGAGCTGACAAGTCGTCTTTATGGAAGGGTTGTTCAAGGTATGCAACGCCCATATTGTTAAGTTTAAAGCACCATTCAAGTGCTATTTTCTTGCTTGTAAATCCCTGGTTGGCATCCACCACAAAGGCTTTGTCAGATAGTTTTTGAAAGTTGGTAGTAATCCGTGCAATGTTATCTTGATCAACTTTTAGTTTAATGTATTTAAAGTCTGCAGCGTCAGCCAGTTTTGTTTTCATTTCTTCATTACTTGAAATGCCAAGTGTGAAGGAAGTCGGTTTACTGTCCCCTGAGATGTTGTACATTTCACTAATGGTCACTTCGCCACTACATGCAGCTACCAGATTATGTAATGCAATGTCCAAAGCTGCTAAAGCAAAATTATTTCCCTCAGAAGTACCGTCAATTCCACCAACTTTACCAAATTTATTTAGGTATTCACGTAAGCTAAAGCCTTTCAAGGAATCTGGAATTTCAGCCTGCTCAATGAACTTTGTGAAACTTTCAAGTGTTTCAGGATAGTAGGGAGGAAATACGATTTCACCTTTTCCTTGAAAGACCCCGTCAATTAGTTCAAGATATGCGCCCAATGTATGATCTCGTTCAGTGTGCGCCAGCTTGAATGGGAACTTAAATAGTAATTTATGTGGACGGATATTAACTTCCATGCTTGCAATGTAATGTTTTGCGATTAAATCATGCGCTCAGCTAGAGTACCTGCAATTCTGAAGCAAATAAAAAGGGTGCAAATGCACCCTTTTTATTTATGTTTTTTTTGTCTGTGTCAGACAGTGATACTCTTGAAACTAGTTCAAGTTTGGTTGAGGTGTCATCCTTAAGTAAGGTTTTACTTCGGTAAATCCTTTTGGAAATATTCCTGGAATATCCTCAGTAGCAACAGCTGGTACCACAACACAATCGTCGCCGTTGTTCCAGTTTGCGGGTGTAGCTACTTTATGATAAGCAGTTAGTTGCAAAGAGTCTATTACTCTTAATAATTCGTCGAAATTTCTTCCCGTAGAAGCAGGGTAAGTAATTGTTAATTTCACTTTTTTATCGTTACCAATTACAAATACAGATCTAACCGTTAGTTTGTTGTTAGCGTTTGGGTGAATCATGTCATACAAGGTTGCAACTTCTTTGTTTTCATCAGCGATGATTGGGAAGTTTACAGTTGTTCCTTGGGTTTCATTGATGTCCTTAATCCATCCGTTGTGAGACTCAAGTCCATCAACACTAAGTGCTGCTACTTTTACATTTCTTTTGTCGAACTCAGCTTTGTACTTAGCTACTGTTCCTAGCTCAGTTGTACAAACTGGTGTGTAATCTGCAGGGTGAGAGAATAAAATTCCCCATCCTTCTCCTAACCAATCGTGAAAGTTAATTTCTCCTTCTGTCGTTTGTGCTGTAAAATTTGGTGCTTCATCACCTAGTCTAATAGTGCTCATATATATAAATGTTTAGGTTAATATTCGTTCAGTCCAAATGTATACATATAGGTTTCATCTAAATTACTTTCGTATCGAATTAATTTAATTGCTGATAGATGGCAGGTTATTTCGTGACACAGTTACAAGTGCTACTGTAGTTGTGAAACAAGCTAGTTATAGCAGGAGGAAGGGTAATCCTGTTGCTGGCAGTTGCGGAGTTAAATTTTTTAATGTTTAAGCTATTTGAATATTTAATAAATTGAGCGTTAATGTTTCCCTTGTTGTTTAATTGCATATCATAAAGCAAACTTGGAGTGGAGCAACTAAAATCAAATTGGTCTAACTTAATTTTTCGAATACCAGCATTTGTAGAAGTTTTGAAATGAATCTCTAACTTATTTACATCAAAAACTATTGACCATGAGCCAGCTAGTTTTACTTTCTCAAGGATAGAAAAGGAGCAGTTAACCGGACTTGGAGTGGTGGGGTATAAATGGTACTGTTTTAATAGGTTCGCCGCAGTGTTAAACCTGCTATGGGTGTTCTTTTTGCTTTTTGATAAGGACTTTAAATAGGTGTCATTTTCCAACACTGCTATCGGTAAATCATTTCCTTTGAAAAAATGTGTTCCTTTTTTATCAAACTCAACGACAAGTGAATTCCCCAATTTATCCAGGATTAAATAATGCAAGTTTTGACTGATTGTACTAACTCGAATCCTTGCGCAATTAGTGATGACCTCTTCAATGGTTGCAGCATTGTCTAATTGGTATTGAACCCATTGAAGCTCATTGACAGCTGTTTTGTTGTCTAGTTTTGGGACCCCGCCTGGCACTAACATAGTTGCTACCACTAAGCCTTTTTCGTTCATTCCCCCAAATGGAAATTCTTTTCCGAATTGATTGAAGGATATACTTCCATATTTTGAAATCCAATTGGTTGGTTTTTCAGGAGGGAAAACAAGGGAAGATTTTCGTACATTTTTTTTATTGACGACTACAACACCGTTGTCCGATACCCAGTCAAGATTCCTACCATAAACAAGCGAGCTGTCATTTTTTAAAACAAATGTGGTGCAACTTTTCGCATCTGTGCAGGTGGCGATTAATATAATAAAGGACAGTATCAGTTTCATTTAGTGCAATTTAAATTGAATGTTATTGAGACTGAGTGTTCCACAACTGTCTCTTCGATTAAGATACTCAATACAGTGGACAGTGATGCTTTGGAATGCTAACCTTAACTTTTTTTTTCGAATTAAATTATTCGCGCGATTTCTTCCTTGAGTTGTGGCAGGACAAGGTGCTTGAACCATTCATTTTTTGCTTGCCAAATGTTGTTTCTCGGAGAGGGGTGAGGTAGGACAAAAAGTGAGGGCAAATAGGCTTGGTAATTTTTTACGGTTTCCGTTAAGTTTTTTTCTCCTCTACCTTTCAGATAGTAGTCTTGAGCGTATTTTCCAATTAACAATATCAATTCAACATTGGGCATTTGACTTAGCAGTGCTTCGTGCCACAAAGGAGCACATTCTTTTCGTGGAGGTAAATCACCACTTTTTCCTTTTCCAGGGTAACAAAAACCCATCGGAATGATTGCTGTTTTATCAGTGTCGTAAAATTGCTCATTAGTAATGGCCATCCATTCTCGCAGGTTCTTACCGCTTTTGTCATCCCAAGGAATACCACTTTTATGAACGGCCGTTCCTGGGGCTTGTCCAATGATTACAATTTTGCTTTTTTTATTTGCTGTTAACACAGGCCTTGGGCCCAACAATAAGTGTGGAACACAAACCGAACATTTAGATATTTCTTGGAGTAAATTCTTCAATGGTGTAATTGCATTAGTGATTGAATTCTTATCATTCCATTAGAATTAATAAAGTACAAAAAGCCTCGATCAATTTACTTAATGATGAGTTAATTTTGAGATTACTTCTTTATTGTGTGGAAATAGTGAGGTAAGATATTCCTCTGACCTCAATTCAAAGTCTTCAAAGCTGAATCCAGGTGATACTGTACAACCTACAAATGAAAAATCATTTTCGTTAATTACTTCAGTAGCAAACCAGCAGCCTCCTGGAACAACATATTGAGGATGGTGACCTGCAAGTAAATCTCTTCCGATGATAATTTGAGAATGCTCTCCTTTTTCGTTGATCACATGCAAGAGGATCGGAGAGCCATCATAAAAGTGCCAAATCTCATCTTGTTTAATTCTGTGGAAAGCTGAAAAGCTATCGGAGGTTAACAGAAAATAAATACTTGTGCTGTAGTTTCTTTTGCCCTTGTAGTCTTTAGTTAGGCTACTTGAGTCAATTTCTCCTTCAGCGCGGTAAACTTCCTTGAAATATCCACCTTCTGGATGTGGTTCGAGGTTTAGTTTATTAATAATATCTTCTTTGGTGTTCATGTTACTTGAGTTGTTTGAGTGCGTAAAGTTACTACAACAAATACATTTTAATAGTTCGTTAGGTCAACTTAATCACTGTTTCTGAACATTCAATTTTTGGGGAACTACAACAACGTGCGAATTAAAATCATAGTAATTATTAAAATCAGTAGATTCAAAAAGAGGTTCGTCATGTCCTGATTCTTGGTACGTTATAGAAGGCGATCCTGACCAAATGCATTCTTTTAGTTGAGCGTATCTCGTAATCCAGGTGTGGTATCCTTGATAACTAAAACCCCAACTGAATTCATTTTGAAGTAAAAGATGATTGATAAGCGAATCATCCTCACCGATAGTAAATACATTTTTCAAGGGGATGTCTGGTTGTTTCCAAACAGGATAGGATTTATATTTAGAATAATGTTTTACACATTGATCATATTCAGTCGAGCAAGGCCTTATCATTAAATATGCTTGCCAGCCAAAATGCTTAACCAGTAAGTAACCGATACTCCAACCGGCTATTTCTCTGTCCTTCCATATTGTTTTATGTAATGAATCCAGCTGCGTTAATTGATCAGGAGTAAGCCCAGCTTTGAGAGCTTCAAAAGCATATAATGTGCAGTGAAGGCTATCTGGTTTTGGATTATTTATTTTTAATACAGTTGAACTGGAGAGCCTTTTCAAATAATCATCATACTGGGACGTACTGCTGTCTAACATGATGTTTTCTGCCATTTCTCTCCATTGTGTGCCGTAGTATTTACTTACCCCATATTTTCTATCCCTGAAATACTCATTTTCAATGGTGGCAATCTTGTTGATTGCAGCAACAGAACTAAAATTTAAGTATTCATTTTGTCCAGCGCTGAAGGCGGTGTGTGTTTTATGTATTTCTATAGGTGAAGGTTTTTCATTTTCAGCAGTTTTTGGATGACAAGAAAATAGTGAGCCAAGTAGGAGCAGTTGTGAGATGAATAGAGAGCGATGAAGTTTCATTTTTGCTTTATAATTACATGTGCTATACATGTAATGCGATAAAGTTAATTGGTTACTTTTTATTTAAAATTCAATTCCCAATTATCGATGTATAAAACAGATCCAGTCTCATTGTTCATTGTGAAGTGCATATGGACGTTAGAAACAGCGTTTGAATCCTGAGGAATGTTGAATTCTACTTGTATCACATTCCAGCCCTCACTGTTTGGTGCTAGGCTAATTAGTTTTTTCGTAATGTGCGTAATTTGACTTTTTGAGTTAGTTTGGAAAACTATATCAAAGTCCTCTAAGTTATTTGATTTAACAGAAAATGAAGTTTTTATTTTTTTTGGATTTTCTAATTCTTGTAACGCTTTTGAAAACTTTAAACTCACTGATTGCAATGAATCAACTTTACAAGCGTAGTTCCCTTCAAATTTCTCATTGGACACCACGTTTTGAGCTCTAAAATAAGGGGTGTTTGGTTCGAAGTTATTATAGAATGAGGAAGTTCCTGCTGAATCGGACTCTTGCTTTTGCCATAACGTTTCTTTGTTCGTTTTCATTAAGGTAGACTCCCTGCGCAGTGCTAGAAAAGTATAGTCCTTTTCGTTGATTGCTTTTGCGATCTGCTGCCTAACCGAAAACAAAGACCTTTCTGGAAAACGACCAATAAATAGCGATATGTGAAATAGTACTCCAGCTCCAAGAGCTACCATTGCAATTCTTGAAATAATTCGAGGTTTCCATTTAAATAGATTCCCGTAGCAGTAAAAGGCATACATCATTGCTATGGGGTAAATGATGAAAAAAGTATGGGATCGAGGTTTAGTGATTGAGAAGAGAAATGAGACGCTTAATAACACAATGCTTAGTATGCAAAGCTTGGCGATTTTGGACCATTCTGGTAAGTTATTTTTCCTAAAAAAGGAGAAGATAAAATAACCCACTTGCAGGAACCCAATTAGGAGAAGGAATATTACAAAAGGAATAACCCAAGGTTGATCACCCAGAAATTCTAACCTAGTCTTACTACTGTGCCCTATGAATCGAGCAATTTCAAAGCTTGAAAACATGAAGTACCGTGAAATCATGGTTGGGATCTGAAAGATGTTATCATAATTAAAAATTATGTTGCTTTCAACACCGCCCGATCCAAAACCACGCAAAAGAGTAGGGATTAAGGTGCTTATACTTACTGCTGATCCTATCAAAAAGAAGATGGCACCTTTGAGCAATAGCTTCCAGTCTTTTCGATTGATGAAGATTACCCAAAGGACATAGGGTATCATGATCACCCACGATAAGTGAAGTTGCATGATCCAAAAAATAGAAAAACCGAGAAAGAAAAAGGTGAATTTATCGCTTAGTATTTTGTTTTTATACAGGCCGCCTAATTCAAAAAATGAAACAAAGAAAAGAATGGAGCCAACGATGACGTAGGAAGGGTTTTCTATGTGAGTAGAGTAGTGCAGGGTCCATGGTGAGGTCAGTAGCCACAGGTATATGAACCATTTTGGAACATTAGGTATTCTCTTAGTAGTGTACCATCCAAAAAAGACAAGTAATGTGAAAGTCATTATGTTCAGTAGAAGATGCGGTGCTTCCGGAATACTCAGCAGCTGCAACGGAACTGAAATTAATAAGCCTTGCAGTGCACCTGGTATTTGAGAATGTGTATAGACTACATCTGGTCCAAAATATGGGAAGATACCGCTTGTGTAGCTCTTTAATCCAATCAAGTATATTTGAAGAGAATCACCAGAGGTGAATTTTGACAGCCCCATTAAAAAACGAAATCCAAACAACAGTGCACCAGCAAGGGTAATAAACAGCGTTTTTTTGGAAATTTTCATGGGTTAATTATTAGTCAATAGCTACTACAGTTCAAAGCTAAAAATAAAATATACTGCGCTTATCAATACTCTTATAAATGTTGATTTATTCTACAATATCTAATAGTCCTAGTGCAATAAGCACTGCAGTGAGCTGAACTTTACTAAGGCTGCCCTTTCGAACAGTATAGAGTGCTTGGTAACTTGATCCTTGACCTATATCATTCCCTCGAATGGTATAGGTTGCTTGGTAACTTGAGCCTTTACAAATATCATTGTCTCTGATGGTAAAGGTGGCTGAATAACTAGAACCTAAGCAAATATTATTATCTCTCAAGGTATAGAATGCACTGTATGAGCTCCCTTTACAAATGTCATTGTCGCGTATGGAGTAGGCTGCCGAGTAACTGCTCCCTTTGCACAGCGTATTTTCTCTGATGGTTAGTTCAGCTGAATAGCTTGAGCCCATGCAAACAATTTGAGCATAAGAAACATTCGTAAAAACTATTAATAACAATGCAATAAAAGTTAACCGTTGTGTAAAAGGATACATGCGATTGATGATTTATTACTACTTAATATACCTCATTTTAAACGGAAAAAAGAATTCAATATTGAGACAGTACTAAAGAAGACTTTTTACTTGCTGTATTACGTAGAACATTTCACTAGCTATTTGCATTGAACGTTCGTCGTACATTATTTCCTCCAGGTTAGTGTCGTCGAATTTTTTTGGATCCTCATACCTGATAGGAATTCGAGTTGTTGCTCCGGGTATTACGGGGCAATTTTCATCTGCATGAGCGCAGGTCATAATGGTTGCAAAATTTGCTGATGGACTGTTTGGGTCGTTGTACAATTTTGAATAGCACAAAATAGGAGGAGTGTTCTCCTTGAAGATAATTTCGTATTTAGGATTGTCGGTACCTGAAACCTGAACAATTAATCCAAGGCGTTTTAGTGATTCAACTGTTCTTTCATTGCACGCTGTTATCTCAACACCTCCTGAATGACAGGCGATATTAACTTGAAAATGCTCAGCAGCTATGTGTGCCCAAACTTGCGAAAATTGACTTCTCCTAGAGTTATGCGTGCAAATAAAGTTTAGTTGCGTTTGACCTTCGGTTCTTTGACTTTCGATAATATATTCAGTCAACGGACTCAATAATTTTTGTCTTTCCTCTGGTATCTGATTGTTTAAAATATCTTGTATTAAGTCTTGAACATGCAGCATATACCTAAGGTAATTCTTTTAGCAACAGCCACCACTAGGTGTGCAACTAGATTCTCCTCCTTGATCACCAAAATCTACCAATTGTATTTTTTGCTTAGTAGTTGTGTCATCGGCTGGCAATCCGCAATTATCCTTAGCTAAGCAGTCAGTTTGTAAACTCACCAATACAAACTCGCCGTTTTGCACCTCTAAGCCAAATTTCTGTATGGTTTCACCTTGATATTCTACTTCTATTTCTTGGTCAGGTAAGTTTAGTTTTTCCTGAGAAATCTCAATGATTTTTGTTAGTTTTTCTGGGTGTAGTCGGTGATCGTAGTCATCCGCTTCCCATAATTGAAAATTGACTTTCTTTTCTTGGCGAAGTGTCCCTCCACAGTCGATAAAAATTTTGGTAATTAAACCAACTTCAGTCACATGGAAGTGAGTTGGTACCAAACTGCCATCTGGTAGCTTGAAGCTGATTGTTTCTTTGCTGTTTAGTTCATTTTTGAATTCTGATAATAACATGGTGATCGGTTTTAATTAATTTTTAACAGCAATCTGAACTCTCATTCATTGCTTTTGAAATAGTATTTATTTGAGATACAACAGACGTCCAGACAGTTGAATTGATGCAGTAACAAATGTTTTTTCCAGAGATTGTTCCCTTGATTAACCCCACTTTCTTTAATTCAGATAAATGTCTCGAAATGGTTGGTTGGGCTAATGGTAACTCACCAACAATGTCGTTGCTGATGCAAGAATTTTGCTCTGATATATATTGCATAATTGATAGTCGAGCAGGATGGCCAAGGGCCTTAAGAATGTCAGACATTATATTGACATCTTCGCTGAACCCGTCTGTTTTTGTTATTCCCATATTGCAATATTAGAATATGTTATTCAGTAAAACAAGAATCCTTTAAATTATTTGGATAAAATTAATTGAGAAGTTTTTAGAAATTGATGTTTTCAGGCTTCTTGATAGAGTACCAAAAGTCGACAAAAGAACCTTTTTCATCCACTAAGTATTTTTGAAAATTCCACATGACTGTAGTGCCTTTTATTCCGTTTAAATATTTAGAGGTGAGCTATTTATATATATTGTGCTGCTCCGGTCCTTTTACATTAACCTTGTGGGAAAGCAAAAATGAAACTCCATAATTCTATTTGCAAAAAGATTTAATTTCGTCTTTGGTTCCGGGTTCTTGATTTCCGAATTGATCACATGGAAATCCAATGATAACTAAGCTGTCACCATGAGCGAGATGCATTTTTTGTAAGCCTTCATGTTGCGGTGTGAACCCACACTTAGCTGCTACATTTACAAACAATATTTTTTTCCTCTGAATTTTGAAATCGAGATTGTATCTCCTTCGATTTTAGTAAAGAAAAGGTCGTAAATAGAAGATACTTGATTTTAAGCTGTCGTAAATGCAAAAGTGAGTTTGATTAACAATGAAAACGAAATTATCAGATTTTTCATTAAGTTAAGATGCGGAAGTAGTGAGACTGCTGTTTAGGATTGCTGTTGAACCTTCTTGTAATGAAGGATGTTACTTTTATCAGTCGTTATATGAGATTTAGCGTAGCTAACTATTTCTTCTTCTGCAATTGATTTTAATATTGAAATGGTTTCGTTTACCCTTGATAGAATTCCATTACTATGGAAAAAAGCCAGTTTCATTGCTTTGTTTAGGATTTGCATTTCTGAGTAAACTTCTGCAGTCAGTTTTTTGTTGATTATTTTAGATAGTTCGTTATCATTAAGTCCTTTTTCAATCAAGGTGTTTATTTCATTCCAAATAGCTGATTCAGCTTTTTCTAAGGATACCCCTGGGCTCAATTTACCTGTGATAAGAAGTAGGCCAGGGTCGTCTTCACCAGTTAAATAAGCAGATACATCGCCAAATAATTGTTGTTCTTTCACCAGGCTGTAGTAAAATCTGCTACTACTTCCGCCAGAAAGTACATCTGTTACTAAGTCAGCTACTTGATACAATCGATCACTTTTTCCTTCTGTGGGAAAAGCCATGTAGATAGCATCAAAAGGGACATCTGCTTCAAGTGAAGTAAATCTCTTTTTTGTTTGCTCAACTTCAAATTCAAAATTGTTAGGTTCTATAATGGCTTTAGGCCGCGCTTCAAAATGTTTTTTGACTAATTCCTGACAATCCTCAAAGCTCACATTTCCTGAAATTGTTAAAGTACAATTGTTGGGGCTGTAGAACTGCTGGTAAAAGGAGTTGGCGTCTGTTAGCGTAACTGTTTCAATTTGTTCAATTGATTTTCCAATAGTAGGCCACTGATACGGGTGATTCTGATAGCACATCGGCCTTAAATGTAACCACACATCCCCGTAAGGTTGATTGAAATATCTCTGGTTGAACTCCTCAATGACTACCTTTTTCTGAACATCTAAACTGTTTTGGTCTAAGTTCAAACCATTCATTCTGTCTGATTCTAACCATAACGCTAGTTCCAGATTTTCTTTTGGTAAGGTGATATAGTAATTTGTGATGTCGGTACTTGTGAAAGCATTATTTTCTCCACCAGCCTTTTGAACTAATTCATCATAGTCAGGTGCATTTTTACTCCCTGAAAACATTAAGTGTTCAAAAAGATGTGCAATCCCAGTTAATTCAGGTTTTTCGTTCTTGGAACCTACATTGTAAAGTAAGTTTACTACAACTAAGGGGGTGTTAGGGTCTTCGTTGAGGACAACTTTAAGTCCATTGCTTAATTGCCATTCCTTATAGTCAATCATGAAATAAGGCTAGTTTTGATTTCGCTGATTAAGCTCATCACGAACTTTGGACGCTTGCTCATAGTCTTCATTGTCTAAAGCTTTTTGCAATGCAATTTCAAGTTCTTTATTGCTTAAATCATTTATGCTTTTTGGTTTGTCGGTAACACTTGCTTCTTCAAAAGGAACATCGTCACCTTCAATGTCTTCCACCTCAGTATTTAATTCATCAATTCCTTCTTCCAATATGATTCCGGCAGATGATAGAATGAACTCGTAAGTTGAAATCGGACAGTTGAAACGAACAGCTAAGGCAATAGAATCAGATGTTCTAGCATCAATTTCTTGTATTTTACCATCTTGTTCACAAATGATTTTTGCGAAGAAAATCCCTTCAACTAAATTATATATGATGACTTCTTTAATGTTGATATCAAAGCTTAACGCAAATGTTTTAAATAAATCGTGAGTAAGCGGTCTGCTAGGTGTCATGCTTTCTAATTCAATTGCAATCGCTTGAGCTTCAAACCCTCCTATGATAATTGGCAGACGTCGATCACCATTTTTTTCACCCAATACTAAAGCGTAAGCCCCAGATTGTGTCTGGCTGTAGGATAATCCAATGATGTCTAAACCAATTTTTTTCATGTAGTAATCACCAAGTAGTAATAAGTGGCAAAGATAGATAATTTTAAACGAAGAGAAAACAGTTTAACTGGTATTCAGTATCCAAAGTAGGAGGATTTTATTTGATCAGTATTTCGACCCTTCTGTTTTGTTTCATCTCATTTTCATTTTTAGGTTTTGGAAAAAGCATTTTCGTGTTGCCAAAGCCTCTGTGAGACAACCGTTTTTTCGAGATTCCATTCTTGATTAAAAAATTAAGAATGGCTTTTGATCTGTTTTCAGATAGTTTTTGAAATGCAGGTGAGTTTTTTTGATCAGGACCATTAACATGTCCTTGTATTTCTAACTTAATATTTGGCCTTACTTTCATTAAGTTTAGCAAATGTACCAGTTCTGGTAAAGATGTTTTCATGAATCTCGACTGATTTGGATGGAAATTCAATTCGCTTAAGTTGAAAACAGTTCCTCTAGTAATTGGTTTTTGTAACCATTCAGGTTTTGTTTTATCTACTCGTTTGACAATTTTTGTGGTGCTAAAGCCTTTGCAGTTTTTGCCTGATATAAAATATCGATCAGTGTCGTTTTGAATTATTCGCTGAGCTTTGCTGCAACTGTTGCAATAACAAATGCCTGATTCCATTTGTGCTTGACTATACATAAAGTCCCCGTGAACATTAAATGCCTCTTGTTTGATAGTACAGTTCAGTTTATTAATGTGGATTGACCAGCTTTCACAAGGAAGGTTGATGGTGTATTTCTCCACCATGCTATCCGCTTTGATCTCAAAAAATAATTCCTGTTGCTGAAAATTTATTTTATTCAAAGTCTTGACATTAATAGTGTCTGGCTGCTGGCAATTATTTAATTGAGCTACGGCTGAAGTATAACTAAAAATAATAAGAAGAAGAAAGGGTAGTCGTCTCATTGGTGAAGAGAGTGGTAAGGGGGAATTAAGCATAAAAAAAGCCGTTTCAAATGAAACAGCTTTTTTTATATTTTCAGAAATACTAGTGAGCGTGCTCCTCAGTAACTTCTTCAACTACTTCTTCAGTAACTTCTTCAGTTACTTCTTCAGTTGTTGCTGCAGAATCTGTCATTTCAGCTCCTACTTCTTCAATAACCTCAACTTCTTCAACTACTGCTGCTTCTGGAGCTGCTTCTTCAGTTACAACTTCTTCAGTGTGAGCTGCTTCAGTTGATCCACCGCAAGACGCCATAAGTGCTACTACTGCAAATGATAAAATTACCTTTTTCATAATCTAATTGTTTAAAACCGTTAATAATTGTTACTAAAGTATAAAGAAAGTCCATAAAAATGAATTTTGACCTGTTTAAGTTCTGTTTTTTTAATTCTCCGATTGAAAATACGCATTTCCACATTTACTTATGATTGGTCAAAATTGGATTTCGCGTGAAAATACTTTGAAGTTTTTATTGACTTGATATTGCTATTTGTAACTTTGAGTTAGCGCTAAAATGTAGTGCACAACTGGACATAAAAAATGGACATAAGAAATGGACATAAATAAAAGAATAAAATCCTTTGTTAATACAGGAGAGTCTATAAAATTAGTGCTAGAAGCTAAAGATGAAAGCTCCTTGAAATCATCAGGTGAAAAGCATTTGTTTAATTCTATACCAGTTGCATTCCATAAGAATGGTTGGTTTTCGGAAATTAGTGTTAGGAATTCATTGGAAGGAATTGTTGCAATGTTGAGTGAGCCGGACTTGCTCGAGTGGTTAAGTTTGAATTTATCTGCGATCAAGAAAAAAGAGAAAGTTAACAGGATTGGGATCATAATGGCGGGGAATTTTCCATTGGTAGGTTTTCATGATTTATTATGTGTGCTGTTAGCGGGTGATTTTGCTGTTGTAAAGATGAGCTCAGACGACAGCGATTTACTTCCTTTGATTTTGAACATAATGGTTTTACAAGACGAAAGTATTGCTGATAGTTATCTATTGCAAAAGGAAGGAATAAAGGGAGTAGATAAAATTATAGCTACAGGGACTGACAATACAGCTCGATACTTTGAATACTATTTTTCCAAGTATCCTAGAGTAATAAGAAAAAGTAGAACTTCCGTTGCTGTGATTCCTGAAGGTATTTCAAAAGATGAAATTAAAAAGTTAGCGAAAGATATGTTCCAGTTTTACGGACTGGGGTGTAGGAATGTTTCAAAATTGATGCTTCCTAAGGGTTTTGATGTACCATACTTAATTGATCATTTAAGATCTTATGAGTCAAAAATGGACAATGTGAAGTATTTCAATAATTTGGAATATCACAAATCAATTTTATTAATTAATGGGGTGGCCTTTCTTGATGGTGGGTTTTTTATCATGCGAGAATCAAGTGATTTGTTTTCGCCTATTTCAATTACCAATTATGAGTTTTATGAATCCAAGGAACAGGTGACGGATTTCATAAGCAAACATGAATCAGAAATTCAATGTGCAGTAGGGCGTGATTTTGAGGTGAAATTTGGTCAAGCTCAATTACCTCATTTATGGGATTACGCCGATAAAGTGGATGTCATGAAGTTCCTACTAGACTGAGAGATTTAACCTTGAGTTTATTAACTTTGCAAAAAATTATTTAGATGTCGATAGCAAGCAAATATCAGCCTTCAGAGGTTGAAGGTAAGTGGTATAAATACTGGATGGATAACGACTTTTTTAAAAGTGTCCCTGACGAAAGAGAAGCTTATTCAATTGTAATTCCTCCTCCAAATGTCACCGGACAACTTCATTTGGGCCATACTTTGAACAATACGTTGCAGGATGCCTTGATAAGAAGAGCGAGATTGCAGGGTAAAAATGCTTGTTGGGTGCCAGGAACAGATCATGCTTCTATTGCGACTGAGAACAAAGTTTTAGAGTTGCTTGCCGAGCAGGGCATTAAGAAGGAAGATTTAACACGCGAAGAATTTTTGAAGCACGCATGGGATTGGACTGACAAATACGGTGGTATAATTTTGAAGCAATTACAAAGACTTGGAGCTTCATGTGATTGGGACAGGACTAAGTTCACGATGGACAAGGACATGTACGATTCCGTAATTAAAGTATTCGTTGATTTATACAACAAAGGTCAAATTTACCGTGGAATTAGAATGGTCAATTGGGATCCTAAAAGAAAGACAGCTTTATCTGATGAGGAAGTTTATTACACAGATGAAAATTCTAGGTTATTTAATATTTCATATGATATTGAGGGTAGTGATGAGAAAATAACGATTGCCACAACAAGACCTGAAACAATTTTAGGTGATACTGCAATTTGCGTGAATCCAAACGACAGCAGATATGCTCATTTGAAAGGCGCTAATGCAGTAGTTCCTTTAATTAAAAGAAGCATACCCATTATTTTTGATGAGTATGTTGATATGGAATTTGGTACTGGTGCTTTAAAGGTGACCCCAGCACATGATATCAATGATTATAAATTGGGTCAAAAGCACAATTTGGAAATTATTGACATTTTAAATGATGATGGAAGTTTAAGTGAACAGGCACAATTGTTTGTTGGGGAGGACAGATTTAAAGCAAGAAAACTGGTTGTTAAAGCAATTGAAGAATCAGGTGCGTTAGTTGAAGTTGAAAATATTAAGAATAAAGTGTCAAGGTCTGAAAGATCAAAAGAGATTATCGAACCTAAACTTTCCATGCAATGGTTTTGCAAAATGAAAGATATGGCCGAGCCTGCTCTAAAAGAAGTTTTAGAGGGCGATATTGATTTCTTCCCTAAAAATGCTGAAAACACCTACAAGCACTGGATGGGGAACATTAATGATTGGTGTATCAGTAGACAGTTGTGGTGGGGTCAGCAAATTCCAGCATACTTTTACGGCAATGGCGTAAATGATTTTGTAGTTGCACAAACAGGAGAAGAGGCATTAAATTTAGCAAAAGATAAAACAGGTAATTCCAATCTTTCCATTAATGATCTGAGGCAAGACAATGATGTAATGGATACTTGGTTTTCATCATGGTTATGGCCGATGAGTGTTTTTAACGGAATAATGGAGCCTGACAACGAGGAAATCAACTATTATTATCCAACTAATGTATTGGTAACAGGACAGGATATTATTTTCTTTTGGGTTGCTCGAATGATAATGAGTGGTTTGGAATACAAAGACATGCATCCTTTTAAAGATGTTTATTTCACTGGATTAGTTAGAGATAAACAAGGGCGTAAAATGTCCAAGCAATTGGGTAATTCGCCAGATTTATTTGAAACTTTTGACAAGTACAGCGCTGATGGAGTTCGGTTGGGTGTTTTGCTTTGTTCACCAGCTGGGAATGATTTATTATATGATGATAAATTGAGCGAGCAAGGAAGAAATTTCACCAACAAAATTTGGAACGTTTTGCGTTTAATTAAGGGCTGGGAGATTGAGGATAAACCTATGGATGATAGTTTTGTGCCAGCTATTGACTGGTTTGGAAGCAGGTTCAATGAGTCATTAGAGAAGATTAACGATGCTTATGATAAGTACAGAGTGTCTGATGCGGCAATGGAGCTATACAAGTTGATTTGGGATGACTTTTGCTCTTGGTACTTGGAAATGATTAAACCGGCTTTTGAGAAGCCAATTTCAAAGGGGTTGTACTTGCAGACCGTTGATTATTTTGAACAATTGATGGTTGTGTTGCACCCCTTTATGCCTTTTATTACTGAAGAAATTTGGCAAACTTTAAAGGAAAGAAAAGAAGGCGAGAGCATCATGATTAGCAAATGGCCTGAAGCAATTCAGGTGAAAAATTCGGAACTTGAATTTGGAGGAAAGTTTAAGCAATTGGTGACTGGGATAAGAAACATTCGAGCGCAACATGAAATGAGTCCAAAAGAGTCCTTAGAAATTTATGTTGATTCAAAGGACAAGGGCTATGAAAGATTTGGCAATTTAATTTCAAGAATTGCCAATGTTAGCAGTATCAACTATACATCCGAGAAAATTACGGACAGTAAAAGTTTGATAATCGGAACCGATGAAATTTTTGTTCCAATTGAAATTGACTTTGAGAAAGAAAAAGAAGAAATTGTAAAAGAACTTGATTATCAAAAAGGTTTTTTAGTTAGCGTCGAAAAAAAGTTAAGTAACGAAAGGTTTGTTAGTAAAGCTCCTCAATCCGTTATAGCTGGTGAAAGGAAGAAACAAGCTGATGCTGAAGCAAGAATTAAGATATTGGAGAGCAGTTTGCTTTAGCTTTGGGCAGTAAGGGTCTGAGAGTCCTAGGTTTGGGTCAGTAGCCTGTAAAATAGCTGTGTTAAATTGTTTTGTATTAGTTTACTTGCTATTTTAGATTTAAAACCAACAGTTAGTGAAAAAGATACTTGTATATATTCTAGTTTGCCATTTCAGCCTGACAGGATATTCTGTTGTCGTGTCAAGGCAGGTTAGTCATTCTGCAATTGGTAGCAAGCAAACTGCAGTTGTAACGATTAATATTTCTAAATCTGGTTTAGATGGTATAGCTAAACTAATTGAGGAGATTCCTAAAGGCTTCAGAGCATTTGTTATAAATAAGGGGGGAGGTAAGGTTCTTTTAGGTGACAAAGGAGAGTTGAAAGTAATTTGGTTGACATTACCTGTTTCGGATAATGTTCAAGTTCAGTACAAATTAATTCACTTGGGTAAAGTCACGGGAACATTCAAAATTAAAGGGTATTTTACTTTTGTTCAAGGTGATGTAAAACACGAGGAATCTATAAGTCCTACAAGTCTTACTGTTGGTTCAGTGCAGGTGAAGAATGAAGTAGTTGCTAAAACATCCCAGTCAGCAATTTACAAGGTTCAATTGGGGGTGTTTAGCAGTAAGAAAGAATTGTCGTTGTTTAAGGGGTTGCCCGATATTCATTTCACAAAAATCAATGGATTCCATAAATACTTCAGCGGAAAATTTGGTTCGGAAAAAGAAGCTAAAAAGGTTCTTGTTGAAGCGAAATCTAAGGGTTTTCCAGGAGCCTTTTTGGTAAGAGTAAAGAAATAGCAGCAACTTAGGATGTTCTTCTGGTACTTCGAGACTACTTATGTAATTTATTGGTCTTTTCTAACTTTGAATCCTATTTTCAAAGAGATGATGTAGTCAGGATTAATCGTGTCCTCAGTTTTGAATAAAACAGAATGACTTACTGATGGCTCAAGATAAATTTTATATTTATGACTAATACTAAATTCATTATTTAGTGCAATTCGAAATTGCAAATCTTGAAATTTGAACCCATTGTTTTTTACCACGTAACTTGCTTGAGCTTCACTTAATGTGCTGTATGGTATGATTTCAGTTACTTCCGTTGCCGAAAAAGCAGGAACAATTTTCAGTGAGTAAAAAATTTGAAAAGGACTGTGGTCGGTGTTTGCGTAATATTCAATTCCAATAGGAATGGAAATCTGGTTACTCTTTGCAATGGGGAGGCATGACGCGTCCTGACAAAAAGAATAATCACTTCTAGCGTTATTAGGCTTTACAAACATGTAGCTTAATCCTCCAAGTAAATTAAAATTATCGCTAAGTGAGTATCCAATTCCTACTCCTCCGCCCACATGTAAACGAGCAGGAGTGGTGCCAATTCCATATTGTTTATTATCTAATATTGCATTATCTACAAAAACATGATAGCTCCTGTATTGCCCAAAAACTGACTGTGCTTTCAGACCGGAAAATGAAATGAGAGATAAAAATAAGATGAAACTTAACTTTTTCATGTAATAGATTGGTGATTGATCAAATATAATAATAGAAAACAAGAAACAGCAAGAATTGTGTTTACTAATTGTTTTGTCTTATATCTTTGATTTTATGATCAGAATCCTTTTTGATTTTACCAAAATTGTAATTAAAGGAGATAAACAAAATTCTCGTTTCTCTTTTGTAAGTTCCACTCTGATTCCAATCATTTACGAGTGTCGATATCCTGAACTGATTACTGTTGAAGACGTCTGCCAGCCTTATCGCTACTTTTGCTTTGTTTTTTAGTAGCTTTTTTTGAACAATTACGTCCATGTGATATCTCGCGTCAATGGTGCCGATAACAATTTCTTTTGGAGATTTGTATTCAGCTTTAACTGATATTAAGAACTTTTTGGGAAGCTTTAATGACATGTTGATTTTACTGTCCCAACCGAAGTACTTTGCCGTATACTCTTCACTAATATTTGAGCCATCAGTGTTTCGTTCGTAAACGTTAGCGGAGATGTTGGTTGTTAATGATTTGTGCAGTTTAAAGCTAGTGTATAGTTCAAAGCCATAGTAGTGCTCACCATTGTAATTGACCCATTTCACTGTTGATACACCTTGGTCATCTACAAAGCGAATCCTTCTTACTCTGTTTTTTCTGATCTGATAAAAAAGCGTGCTTTGAAGAGTGATTTTCTTTACTTTGCTGAGCCACGTTAATTCGCTAACATCATTTGTTGCGGGCGTTATGTCAGGGTTTCCAACATGTAAACTATAAGGATCAGCTAAAGATGCGGATGGATTTAGTTGACGAGCACTTGGCCGGGTTATTCTCCTGCTATAATTAACGCCAATTTCATTTTTATCATTGAGTTTAGTCGATAGATTTAGACTAGGAAAATGCATGAAGTAGTTTCTGGAAATATTTAAATTGGTACTACTGTTGATCGATTTTGAGTTGGTGTGTTCCATTCTGTATCCAGCACTGATGTCCCATTTTTTTAATTTAATACTTGGCATTAAATACAAAGCAGTAATGTCGTCGTAATAATCAAAATTATTTTCAATGCTTGAAGTTAGCTCTCCGCTATGATACGAGAAATTATTCTTTATGATACGGTGTGTGTATTGCGAGCCAAACTCCCACTTTGTTTTTTTTGCTGGAATCGTAAAATCGAGATTTTGGGTAAAATCATGAGTGATTAGGTTGTTGGATTCATCTTGGTCTACATCAAACTCGTTAAATTCTCCAATTGATTCGGTCGATCCATTCGCGTAGCTGCTTGAAAGAGAAAGCTTACCATCATTTTTTAACTTTCTATTGTAGTAGATACTGTTTACTAGGTTTACTTTTTGTCTGCTAGTAGTTGCTGTTCTGGTACTTATTTGGTCGTTGTCAGTGTTGTAGTCCCATAGGTAATTAGTTGATCTTGGATTAGTGGTGTTGCCCAGTGAAATAAATGAATTAGAGCCAATCTCGCTTTTCTTTCCTAATTTATAATTGAGTTTAACTTTTCCAAGATGAGATATGTTTTGCTTCTCTCCGGCGCCATTAATGATGAAGCTTTCTAGGGTGTCGATGGTGGAGTTTGTGGTAAATGAATGTCTGTCAATAGTATAAGTACCTACTTTTAATCCATAGCTTAAACTAATATTGAATTTTTCCTTTTTGATTCCTAAAAGAGAAGAGAAGGTTACTTTATTTAAAGTCCCTAAATTAAAATTGATATTTCCAGTAGTACCTTTTCGTTTGTTCTCTTTTAAGATAATGTTTATTATACCTCCAGCACTCTCGGCATCATACTTAGCCGTAGGGACAGTAATGATTTCAATGTCCTTGATCGTGTTGGCTGGAATTTGAGCAAGTACAACTCCAATGTCTTCGCCATTTAAACCAGTAGGTTTACCATCAATTAATATTCGCAGCTCACTACTGCCTCGCATAGATACGTTTCCATCTTGATCTACATCAACAGAAGGTAGGTTGCTAAGAACATCACTTGCATTTCCACCTTCGTTAATTGGATTGTCAGCAACATTAAAGGTTTTTTTGTCAAGTTTTAATTCAGCATTTGGTTTTTTAGCATTTATAACTACTTCATTTAGCCTTACGGTTCTGCTTAAGCCGATGGTTTCAAAATCCAAATTTTCAAACAGATGAATTGAGTCCTTAATCCATTTTTCCATGCCAATGAAGTCTATGGTCAATCGGTAATATCCACTAGGAATGTTTTCGAATTTAAATATTCCTTCGAGGTTTGAGGCAGTGAATTGAGCAATAGAGTCGGTGCCCTGAAAGTACAATATGACATTTGCGAAAGGCACCACTTCGGATGTTTCTCTTGTTATTAATTTACCCGATACAGAATGTTTTGCTAAGGATTGGTGTGATAAGAAGAGAAGTAGAATGCTTATGAAAAATACTGACTTCATTTGGTTACTTGAGGCTATCCTCTGAGCTTATCTAATAAATTACTTAGCACCAAAGCATCTTTTTCTGACAAATGGAAAAAGCTTTTCATTTCCTTTGATAGAGTGATTTCAATGTCTTCAACGGTTTTTAGACCTTTATCGGTAATGCTTATTTCAATCATCCTCCGGTTGCTATCGCAGTGTTGCCGACACAATAAACCTAGGTTTACTAATTTGTCGATCAACCTTGTTAAATCTCTACCTCGGTCAATCATGACTTCCTTGATTTGTCCGGGAAAAACTACTTTAGATTTATTTCCGTTGACTATTCTCAATACATTGTAGTGCTGAGGGAGAATGTTGTGTTCTTTTAGGATTCCTTGTTGCCTGTCTTTTAGCCAATTATATGTATATAATATATTAACTAACGCCATTTCAGCGTTTGACTTAAATCTTTCTTGTTTTATTTCTTCTTTTATTCCCATTAACAATATTTGTAATCACAAATGTAGTGATTTTGTCTTTTAATTTTCAGTAATTTCACCACCAAAATAATTTTTTTATGAAAAAGACCATCTCTCTGTTTTGCTTGCTGATAGTATTAGCCTCGTGTAGTAAAGTTCCAATTAGTGGTCGAACCCAAATGAACCTTGTATCAGAGCAAGAATTAATTGAATTGAGTAAGATTGAGTATGCTAGCTTTTTAGCAAGTAGTGAAGTTGTCAAACATGGAGATGATAGTGAAATGGTAAAGAGAGTTGGGAAAAAGATAGCTTTAGCTACAGAGCAATTTTTAGCTAAAAATAACGGGTCAGAAAGGCTTAAGGGGTTTGAATGGGAATTTAATTTAGTCAAGAATAAAGAATTGAACGCTTGGTGTATGCCAGGGGGGAAAATATGTTTTTACAGTGGTATATTAAACGTGACAGAAGACGAGACAGGGTTAGCGGTAGTTATGGGGCATGAGATTGCACATGCTATTGCTAGACATGGAAACGAGCGAATGTCAAAAGGAGGGATGGTTAATTTGGGAGGTCAAGTATTAGATGTTGCGATTTCGGAACAAAGTGAAGACGCAAGATACTTGTTGCTTAATGCTTATGGAATAGGCTCAGCTGTTGGGTTTGTGTTGCCTTTTTCCCGAAAACATGAATTAGAAGCAGATATGATGGGGTTAGTTTTTATGCAACTTGCAGGATATGATGCTGCTAAAGCTGTTGATTTCTGGAAAAGAATGGGGGAGAATGGGGCAAGTATTCCTGAGTTTTTAAGTACCCACCCGAACGATGAAAAGCGCGCCCAAAAAATAAGTGATTTCTTAAAATCAGATAATTTTTGGAGGCATACTCATTAATCGGTATTCATTAATACTAGTTGGGTTTAACTACTTGACCTTCTCCAGAACTTAGCATGTGTTTTGGGACATTACCAGTTATACATTTAGTAAGCGCCTCAATGATGCTAATTTTTAGATGTGTGCGGTGGTGTACAATACTGATTTCACGTAAGGGTTGAGGTTTGCTTAGTGGCTTAATGCTGTTTGGATCTTCATTATCTTTAATGTCAAGTGAAGTCAAATATGGGAGCAGTGTCATCCCAAACCCTTGTTTCGAAAGTCTAATCAGTGTTTCAAAACTGCCACTTTCTAATTGCATGTTTTTAGGGTTGTTCTTATCGAAAACACTTTTGCAAATATTTAACACGCTGTTCCGGAAGCAGTGTCCTTCATGAAGTAACAATATGTCATTTGCTTTAATGTCACTGTTGTCAATGAACTTTTCATTGTACAACCGATGTCCTTTAGGAATGAAAGACATAAATGGTTCATAGTACAAGTTCTTTTCAATAATTCCGTCTTGAAGTAGAGGGGTAGCCATTATTCCCGCATCGAGCATTCCTGTTTTTAGACGTTCTAATATTACTTTAGTTTGCAATTCTTCAATTTGAAGATTCACTTTTGGATAATCTTTTAGAAAGCATTTTAAAAATCGGGGAAGCAAGCTACTTGCTACTGTTGGTATGATTGCTAGTCTAAAATCGCCGGCAATCTCTCCTTTGTGAGTCTGAATAATTTCTTCTACTCTCTTTCCTTCGTTAACAATTATCCTAGCCTGTTCAACTATTTGAGTCCCGATATCGGTTGGCTGCAAGGGTTTTCTGCTTCGATCAAAAATGGTTACGCCCAATTCTTTTTCAAGCTTGTGGATCTGCATACTTAAAGTTGGTTGGGTCACAAAACAATGATCGGCGGCTCTTGCAAAATGTCTATGAGTGTCTACAGCGATAATATATTCTAGTTGAGTGATTGTCATATTGTTTTTTCTTATAAAAGTATAAAAAATATTGAATTTACTTATGTAATTAAAGCCGCTTTTATTCATAAATTTGAACAGAGCAATTAACAAGTACATTATTAATCATATAAAAACAAGATATTATGACAATTGAATTTAATCAAGGATCATTAGACGAAGCAATTGAAAGTGGAAAACCAGTATTGGTAGATTTTTGGGCAGAATGGTGCGGCCCATGTAGAATGGTAGGCCCAATAGTTAACGAGCTAAGTGCTGATTACGAAGGTAAAGCAGTAGTTGGTAAAGTTGATGTTGACAGTAACAAAGATGTTGCAGCTAAATACGGAATTAGAAATATTCCTACCATCTTATTTTTTAAGGATGGGAAAATGGTTGACAAAATTGTTGGAGCGGCTGCAAAGAGTGCGTTTTCAGAAAAGTTAGACTCCTTACTATAAGGATTTACAATTAAGAATATTTTAAAAGCGTAAAATCAGTTAATTCTGTTTTGCGCTTTTTTATTATTTCGGTAATTGTTCATACTAATCGTTCATTAGCCTATTAGTGCTTGTTTTAAGGGCAGTTGTCAACAAACATCCATTTTTATTAACAAATTCGTTTTTTTTTTAGCAAAAACATTTGCGAGATACAATTAATCGTATATATTTGAGCATATTGATTGATATTATTGATGTTTAACCCTTTAAAATTTTAAAAAATGAACAAAGCTGAATTAATTGAAGCAATGGCTTCTGAGTCTGGATTATCAAAAGCTGATGCGAAAAGAGCATTAGATGGATTTGTTGGTGCTACAACTTCTGCCTTAAAAAAAGGTGATAGAGTTGCATTAGTAGGATTTGGATCTTTTTCTATTTCTGCAAGAGCAGCTAGAAAAGGTAGAAACCCACAAACTGGAAAAGAAATTCAAATCGCAGCTAAAAAAGTTGTTAAGTTTAAAGCAGGAGCTGAATTATCAGGATCTGTAAACTAATTTCTTTACAAGAAAATTAAAGCCATCCTTTTAGGATGGCTTTTTTTTTGCTTTTTTTTTCATCATACTTGAAACTCAGTAGACACTAACTGCGTAGGATTTAACATGAGAAGCACAGAGTTTGATTTTTTAAAGAAACCTAAGTCAAGAGTTAAGGAGTTTATTAACGTTTTAAAAATAGGGGTAGAATTCATCAACGGATTGAGGAAACTGCACCCAGTAGGTCCTTGCATTACTGTTTTCGGGTCGGCTAGAACGAAAGAAGATGATTCTTTTTATCAAGCCGCTATGAAGTTCGGTCAAGAAATAGCCGGAATGGGATTGGCTACTATAACAGGGGGTGGTCCGGGGATTATGGAAGCGGCTAACAGAGGAGCAAGGTTAGCTGGAGGGAAGTCAATTGGCTGTAACATTGAATTACCACTGGAGCAATTCCCAAACCCTTATGTAGATTTAAACATAGACTTCAAACAGTTTTATATTAGGAAAGTAATCTTACTTAAATATACACACGCTTTCATTGTCCTTCCCGGAGGTTTTGGGACCTTAGATGAATTGTTTGAGACGATTACTCTGATTCAAACTAAAAAAACGGACAAATTTCCAATAGTTCTTTTTGGTAAATCGTACTGGGAAAAGATGATGGAATTTGTTGAAGTAATGGAAAAACAAGGGACGATTGGTGTAAAGGATAAAGACTTGTTTTTAGTGACCGATTCTGTAGAAGAAGGAATTGAATACGTGAGAAAAGCCATTAAACAGAATCATGAATCAAAGAAGAAATAACCCTTACTAGTAGCTGTAAGCTTATCCTCCCTGTGGAATCATGTGTACATCTCTTTGAGGGAAAGGGATAGTGATATCGTTTGAGATAAATAAATCGTTAATAGCAAATCGTAAATCACTTTCGATTTCCCCGATTCTAAATACATGTTCGCTCCAAAAGAATAACTCAAAATCGAGAGAGGAATCACCAAAGTTGGTGAACCGTACGTTGGCTTTAGGAGAATTAGATATTTGTGAATGCTGATGAGCAGCCTTAAGTAAGCACTCTTTTACTAACTGAACATTTGATCCATACGCAACTCCAACGGTTACACTGAACCTTGTCTCGTTCATGTTGTCGCTCCAGTTAGTTACTTGGTCGGAGATGAATTTGTGGTTAGGTATGATTAATACAGTATCATCCCTTGTTAGTACTTTTGAGGTACGAAGTCTGATTTCAGTAACTTTCCCAACGGTATTGTCTGCTTCAATGATATCACCGACGTTGATCGTTCCCTCAATTAAAATAATAATACCAGAAGTAAAATCATTAAAAATGTTTTGCAAACCAAATCCAATTCCAACCATTAAAGCTGCGCTTCCAGCTACTAAGATATCAAGGTTGAAACCAATACTTTGCAATGAAAATAGCACGGCACATACCCAAATTACATATTTAACAATTTGGAATAATGAATTACTTCTTCCGTGGTCTGTGTCCTTAAACTTTTTGAAAACGTACTTTTTAATTATTTTAAGCACATAGCGGGTCCCAACAACAATAGTAATTACAGCCACTATGCTCAGCGGTGTTATAATGAAATCATTGTGATGAATGACCTGATAATTTATGAATTCATCTGCAGTCATTGCTTATTGCGTTTTGGTTTCCTTTTTTCTTCTTTTAGTAAGGTTTTGAGGATGGAAATAAATCCATATAAGGGTCAATACTGTGTATAGCATGCCGTACTTCAGAAATTTGGTAAATTGGACAAACCAACTTTGTAATAAACTGAAGTTCTCCACTTCAATTACAGGGTTTTTAAAATAAACAATAAAAAATCCTGCAGAGGTGAAAACGGTAAACAGTAAGCTTAATAGAGCGCCTCTAAAAAATATTTTTTGAATTTCACCGCGATATTTCAAATCATCAACAAAGTAAAAGTACAATGAGAAAAACATGTAGAGAAGTAAAACTAACCTTGTACCATTGAATAAGTACATTGCCATAATTTTCCCTTCAAATTGAGTAGGGAAAATCATGTACATACCAATTACTATAATCCCTGTAATGGCAGGAGTTAGAAATTTTTTAACGAAATCTCTATTCATCCTTCTTCCTCGTTTTTACATTTTTCATCCGGAGAAGCGCCACACATCGAACAAGCTTCACCATCCTCATTAAGAAGAGGGTTTTTTGAAGCACAAGTACCAGCAAATTCTCCGTCTTTTTGCAGTAATATTTTTATTGCTATTCCTGCAAAAGCAATAGCTAAAAATACAATTGTTATTATGACCAGTTTCATATCGTTTAGTTTTCTGAAATGGTAACCTTTTCCATAACATCACCTTGAGCAATGTTGTCTATAATGTCAAGACCTTCATATACTTTTGCAAAACAAGTATGGTTTCCATCTAAATGAGAAGTGTTATTTCTTGAATGACAAACGAAAAACTGCGACCCTCCTGTGTTCCTTCCAGCATGTGCCATTGATAAAACTCCTTTGTCATGGTATTGGTTGTCCCCATCAAGTTCACAATCTATTTGATATCCTGGACCTCCAGCTCCTGTCCCGTTTGGACAACCTCCTTGAATTACAAAATCAGGAATTACCCTGTGAAATGTCAAGCCATCGTAATAGCCGTCCTGAGCAAGTTTTACAAAGTTTGCAACTGTTTTAGGTGCGTCGTTTTCAAAAAGTTCAATAAACATTGATCCTTTATTTGTTTTGATTTCAGCAGTTTTCATATTTTTCATTTAAATTGAATAGTAAAATTATGGTTGCAAAGTTAAATTTTTATGCTTGATAAGGCAAGTATTCTTCCTGTCAAGTGTCACTTATTTTGTTGATGAAAGGTTAATAAGTTTTAATTTAATTCGCGTGCAGAAACACGGGTATTTGTTTAATTTTGAGGCAATTAAAAAATGATGATATGTTTAAAAATAACAATGGTATGGGACAGTCAGGAACTGGGGTAGTAGATACTAACTCAATTGATAGAATTGCGGAAGGAAGTGTTTTACAAGGAAACATCACTTCAACAAACGGAATCAGGATTGATGGTACAGTAAAAGGATCTGTTAATTGTGATGGAAAAGTGGTAGTCGGAATTGGAGGTGTAGTTGAAGGAGAAATTGTTTGTGTGTCTGCAGACATTGAAGGTACTCTTAAGTCTAGCATCGAAGTTAAAGACATTCTTGAATTAAAAGCTACAAGTAATTTACAAGGTGAAATTATTACTGGAAAGTTATCTATTGAACCAGGAGCAACATTTACAGGGTCTTGTAAAATGGGCGGTGTGGTGAAAGGAATCTCGAAAGAGGAGAACTCTTCTTCTGATGTAAGTGAGAAAACAGCATAGTTCTTTTTAGTTAGATCCATTTACAGAAATTAATTGAAAATGGTTTACAATCATGAAGAAGATTCTGCTCATTTCAGACACCCACAGTTATCTTGATGCTAGATTTGTCAAACATTTAGAAAGTGTAGATGAGGTTTGGCATGCTGGTGATATAGGAGATATTGTCGTTTGCGATAAAATATTAAAGTCCTGTTCAGAAGTTAATGTTGTGTACGGAAACATTGATAACAATATAGTTCGAGCTGAATACCAAAAGGATTTGTTTTTTAATTGCGAAGGAGTCAATGTTTGGATGACTCATATTGGAGGTTACCCGCCAAGGTACAGAGACAATATCAAACAAGTTATTTCAGAAAAAAAAATTGATTTATTTATTTGTGGTCATTCACATATTCTAAAGGTGATTTACGACAAAAAGATTCAATGTTTGCATATGAATCCAGGGGCCGCAGGTCAATACGGAATCCATAAAGTGCAAACTGTTCTCAAGTTTGTTGTAGATCAAGGCGCGGTCAAGGATTTAAGCATTGTGGAACTGGAGAGAGTGTAAATTTACGTAATAGTAATAGGGTAAGTAAAAGTTCCCTCTTTAATTTCTTCCATTAACAAGTGCTTTTCAGTATATTCAGTTTCAAGGATGGCAAACGAGCAAAAAGCATTGAATATTAGTTTACACGGAAAGGTTCAAGGGGTTGGCTGTAGAAGATTTTTGCTAGAGAGAGCTGCAGAGCTATCAATAAAAGGACATGTCGTTAATAACTCGGATGGAACGGTCTTTGTATTTGCAATGGGAACGAACATGCAATTGGATGAGTTTTTAGAATGGTGTCATAAAGGATCGCCTGTTGCAAAGGTTAAGAAGGTGACCGTTCAAGTTGCTGAACTTTCGGAGGAAATAAATTTTAGAATAATTAGAAATTAGATACATGAACATACTTATAAAACAAAACATGAAAAGATCATTATCTCAAATAACAGTAATTTCAATGCTGTTGTTATCGATTGTGGCTTGCTCCTCAACAAAACAAACTACTGAAAAATCTGATGCAACCGCAGATGCTAAGGAAGAAGGGGGTAAAACTGTGGAGAAAACCGAAGTGTTAAATTTTAAAAGAACTTCATGTTTTGGAAGATGTCCTGTCTATGATTTTAAGGTTTACACTGATAAATCTTGTGAAATAGATGGTAAATTATTTTTTGTGGTAGAAGGTGCTCATGAGGGGGAACTTACTCAAGCTCAATATGATCATATCATTGCTGAGGTGGCTGAGATCAAATTCTTTGATTTACAGGATCAGTATGACGATCCTTTAGTTCAGGATGTTGCCGCTACTTTTATTACTGTAACACTTGACGGTCAGTCAAAGGCAATTAAAAGTAGGTATCGTGCACCAGCAGCATTGGTTGATTTTTCAACCGAAATACATGAGTTGGCTAAAGGTCTTAAATGGGAAAAGGTTACTGAAAAGTAATTGGAATATAATTGAGTTAACAGGTTCTTTAGAAAGGGAATGACTAGTCCTAGTTATTATACACCTTAAATAGTTTTACAACCTCAGGAACATTCATTACTGAATAGTTGAAACGTCTTATCTTAAAAATTAATTGAGCAACTCCTATGCTGTTTAATCCCAATTTTAAGCCAGTTTCTTTAGCTACAAGGACAAAATTCAGCTTATTAAGTCTTTCAACTCCTAACATCTTTAAGAACAAATAGAATACAATAATTCTTACATTTTCTTCTTTCAGCAAGTGGCCTTGACTTTGATTCAGAATTAATTCGGAAATGGAAATCTCTTGATCAATCAGTAAAGTATCAATATCTTGGATTGTTTTTGAATCACTTCCCAAAAACTCTTTATAATCACTACTGACTATGTTTAAGTTTTTAAGTAAACAATTTTTGTCTTCTTTAGAGAAATCCATGATATGCAATCTAGTTATTATTTTTGCAGGAAACAATGTTTAGAATAAAAGTTTCCTGTACCGTTGTTCATAGCCCGTAACTCCTTGTAAACCACCAGTATGTATAGCTAGTACACGTTTGTTTTTCAGCTCGTTTTTAGCCACTAAATCCATGATTCCGTACATCATTTTACCAGTATAAATGGGGTCTAATTTAATTTTCGTTTCCTTAAAGAATTCCTCGATGAACGTGTGTAAATCTTCGTTAAATTTTGCATACCCGCCAAGATGATAATCATAATTAAGGCTCCAGTTATCATTTTCACAATTAATTGTATCTAAATTATTCTGAATATCCTTCTCGATAAAAAAGGCATTCTTAAGAACCGGAACCCCTATACATGCTGTTCGGCTGTCTAATGAGCTAACTATTCCTGAAAGCGTACCACCGGTTCCACAGGCGCATACAACAATATCGTAATCACTGCTATTTGTAATGATTTCTGAACATCCAAGAATGCCATCTGCATTTGCGCCTCCTTCAGGAATGATTAGAGAATTAGGGAATTCCAAAGCTAACTTAGTTAAAAATGTTTCCTCATTTTTTTGTTTGTATTCGGTTCTGCTAATGAATTTTAAAATCATTCCATTTTCCTTTGCCAAACTTAACGTTGGATTTGAGAGGTTGCTTTCTTCTCCTCGAATAATACCAATCGTTGGAACATCGAATTTGCTCCCTGCAGCAGCAGTTGCTGCAATATGATTGCTAAATGCACCACCAAATGTTACAATTTGGCGGTATCCTCCTTTTTTAAATTCTTGAATGTTGTATTTTAGCTTCCTCCACTTGTTTCCAGAGATTTCTGGATGAAGTAGGTCATCTCGCTGCAAAAATAATTTGACACCATGTTTTTTTAGTACTGGAAGATCTATTTTATCTACAGGAACACTTGCCTCTGAATCAATCATTCTGTAAATTTATAAAATCATGAAGGAAGAAAGTGAAGGTTGGGAAGTGGAATTTGAAGAGGATGATTTTTATTGGGACGACAGAGGTTTTAGAGTCTTCACTGAAAAATATTTATTGAAACGAGGTTATTGCTGTAAAAATAGTTGCCGACACTGCCCGTATAGAGGGAAGTAGGATATTTAGAAATTAAGTATATGAAAGTTAAAGAGGTAATTTTAGGAGTTGTTTTTGGGTTGTGTCTAGTTATGAGTTCTTGTGAAGAAGAGGAGATTGAAGACATTGAATCTGTACTTCCAAATGATGAAGTTGAAGGAGATGCACGCGATCGATTTGAAGGCACATGGACGGTGACTGAAACAGGTAAATTGCTAGGGGTGAGGAATTTTGTTGTAAACGTTAGTAAAGACGATGAATTTCGTGATCGAGTTAATATTTCAAATTTCTACTTGATCGGAAATTCTGATACTATCATAGCTACTGTTAGTTCTATTTTAGTTAGTACAATCACCATTCAAGATCAAACGGTTAATTCTACAAAATATAGTGGGCTGGGGGACATGGAAAATGATCAAAAAATAAACTTTGATTATTTTGTAGACGATGGCAATGACAACAAAGATACTATTTCTGCAGTATTTGTAAGATAAAATTAATTTTCTGGAGAGATGTCTGACGTAGTCCAGGCTTCTGCTTTGTTTTTGAATTGCACTTTAAATTCGATCCAAATATTTTTAAACGTGTCTGAGTTGCGATACAATGCTAGCGCTTCTTCATTGTCCCAAATGGAATAAGTAAAGTACACTCCAGCCTCTTTTGATTTAAGCAGTCTGACACTTCGACAGCCTGCACTGGAAAGTACTATTTTTTGTATTGCTGGAAAATTGGCTTCAAATTCTTTGCAATATGGTTCAGTAAATGAAAGTTTTACGATTCTATTAATCATATTAAGGGTATTTATTAAGCCAATTCGTTTGACAGCACTTTCTTAGTCAGAAAAATTAATTCTGATGATATCTCCTCTTTTCATTCCAAATAATTTTGAAGCAGATCCTTCATTAATTGCTATTTCTAAATTGTTGCAATTATTAAACAGTGCAAGTTTTTCCCCTTTAGGTACTTGGTTGTAATAAGAAGATATCTTTTTGATACTGTTGTCAGGTCGTCTAAATCTGATTTCAAAATCACGACCCATTCCAACTTGTTTGAAAGTTGCTTTTGTAATGTCTGCGGTGATATTCCCCATAGAATCCACATAAATTGCGTGACCACTTATTGTATTTGACTCTAATGTTGGGACAATTGAATTTCTATCGACCAAAATGTGTTTTCCCGAAGTGATTTCAGTAATTGCCTTTCCTCCAGCTATGTGTGCAGCAACAGCAGCGAAAACATCTTTTGCAGGGAAGGTGGTTTCCTTGGATATGTCGGAAATATTAATTTTTAATACTTGCCGAGGAATCTTATTAAACAAGAATGAAAACACTCCGTTATCAGCACTTATAAAATAGTGTCCATCTTGAAAAACGACTACGTGCTTTTGATTTTCTTTTTCCACAGGGTCAACACCAATGATGTGAATACTGCCTTTTGGAAAATCTTTAAAAGTATTTTTTAAACTGTAAGCAGCAATTTCATTATCGAAAGGCGGAATTTCATGAGTAATGTCTACAATGGTCACACTTGGACATAGGCTGTAAATCCTGCCTTTAATTGAAGCAGCATAAAAATCTTTTGTTCCTAAATCCGTTGTCAACGTAACAATAGCCATGCTTAGCAAATATACTCAAACGATACAGCTTTTCGAGAGTTTTTACGAAGGATATTTTTTCTTTATCAAGGCGGAAAAATCAAGCATAGCCTGGTTACTGTTTGTTTTTTTAACGTCGATAAAGGGAGAATAAACGAGTGAAAAACACGAAAAGACGCATGGTTTGAGTATTTAGGGAATGAGAACAGCTAACTGAAAAAGATAATCAAATTTATTCCTTAAGAATGTATTATTTTCTAACTTCAACATTATTAAACTACATAGATTGGAAGAACAAATTACCATTGAAGGAATAGAACTGTTATCACTGTTTGGTGTTAATAACAAGAAATTAAAACTTATAAAAAGTCTATTTCCAAAAGTTAAGTTGGTTGCTAGGGGGAGTAAAATTAAAATTACTGGAGCAAAAAATGACATTGCAAAATTCAAGCAAAAACTTACCCTGTTTGTTGAGGTGATATTGAAATTTGGAAATATTTCCGAATCTGAAATCGAGAATTTAGTTGGAAGTGATGACAATACAGTAAAAAAAGTCATGCAAGATGATGTCTTACTTTATACCAACAATGGTAGTGCAGTAAGAGCAAAAAGTCTAAATCAGCGCAGGCTAGTAGAGGCTGCAAAAGAAAATGATTTGGTGTTTGCTGTTGGTCCAGCAGGAACTGGAAAAACATACACAAGTGTCGCACTTGCAGTGGCAGCATTGAAAAATAAAAAGGTAAAAAGAATTGTTTTAACTCGTCCAGCTGTTGAGGCAGGGGAGAACCTAGGTTTTTTACCAGGGGATTTAAAAGAAAAACTAGATCCTTACATGCAACCATTGTATGATGCATTACGGGACATGATTCCAACAGAAAAACTAAAAGAATACTTGGAAAAAGGGACCATAGAAATTGCTCCTTTAGCTTTCATGAGAGGAAGGACCCTTGATAAGGCTTTCGTTATAATGGATGAGGCTCAGAATGCTACCGAAGGTCAAATAAGAATGTTTCTCACACGAATGGGTAAAACTGCTAAATTTTTAGTCACTGGAGATGTTACTCAAATTGATTTGCCACGAAAACAGTCTTCAGGATTACTTCAAGCCATGAACGTTCTTGATAAAGTAAAAGGGATTGAAATTATTAAACTTGACGGTAAAGATGTAATGCGTCATAAGTTAGTTGGTAAAATAATAGAAGCTTATGATGTTATTGATGACTTACGAGAGGCAGGAAATCACAAGTAATTACATTGTAAACACTTGTGGGATATATTTTTATTGCTGATTCGGATTGTTGATCCATATTTACGTTTGAATTATCCCCGGATTGTAAACACTTTCAATAGGGTTGTGATTCGCGGCTTCGATACCCATGCTAATTGCTTGTCTAGTTGTTAAAGGATCAATGATCGCATCAACCCACAATCTCGCAGCAGCATAGTAAGGGGATGTTTGGTCATCATATTTTTTCTTGATTTTATCAAACAATTTTTTTTGATCTGTATCGGAAACTTCCTCCCCTTTATTTTTTTTGCTGCTCAGTTGAATTTGAAGCAATACTTTTGCAGCTTGCTCACCACCCATTACCGCTATTTTTGCACTAGGCCAAGCAAGCATTAACCTTGGATCAAAAGCTTTGCCACACATGGCGTAGTTTCCGGCACCATAGGAGTTACCAATAACAACGGTAAACTTTGGTACTATTGAATTACTCATGGCACTAACCATTTTTGCACCATCCTTGATAATTCCACTGTGTTCAGACCTAGATCCAACCATGAATCCTGTCACATCGTGTAGGAATACCAAAGGGATTTTTTTCTGATTACAACCCATGATAAATCTAGCTGATTTGTCAGCTGAGTCATTGTATATAACACCTCCAAAACGCATTTCGCCTTTTTTGGTTTTCACAATTCTTCTTTGATTCATTACAATCCCTACAGCCCAACCGTCAATTCTAGCATATCCACATACGATTGATTTTCCGTATCCACTTTTGTACTCTGTAAATTTAGAATCATCTACCAATCGGTTGATGATGTCCATTGATTCGTATGGTTTTGTTCTATCATCAGGAAGTATAGAGTATAATTCCTTTTGATCTAATGCAGGTTTTTTACTCTCAACTCTTGAGAATCCAGCGTCCTGTGGGGCGCCATATTTATCAACAATATCTCTGATCGTTTGCAAACAATCTTGATCGTTTTCACATTCGTAGTCAGTAACTCCTGATATTTCACAATGAGTAGACGAGCCTCCAAGTGTTTCGTTGTCAACATCCTCTCCTATAGCTGCTTTCACCAAGTAGGAACCAGCTAAAAAGATAGAACCTGTTTTTTTAACAATTAACGCTTCATCGGACAATATTGGTAGGTACGCTCCTCCCGCGACACAGCTTCCCATGACCGCCGCTATTTGAGGGATTCCCATGGACGACATGATCGAGTTGTTTCTGAATATTCTTCCAAAATGTTCTTTGTCTGGAAATATTTCATCTTGAAGAGGTAAGAACACCCCTGCGCTATCCACTAAGTATATGATAGGTATTTTGTTTTCAATAGAAATCTCTTGAGCTCTTAAGTTCTTTTTTCCTGTAATAGGAAACCATGCGCCAGCTTTAACGGTAGCATCATTAGCAACTACGATGCATTGCCTTTTATTTATGTATCCAATTATTACTACTACTCCTCCTGAAGGGCAACCTCCATATTCGTCATACATTTGATCACCAGCAAAGGCTCCGATTTCCAATTGATTAGCACCTTTGTCAAGCAATAAATCAATTCGTTCTCTGGCGGTTAATTTTCCTTTACTGTGCAGCTTCTCAATCTTTTTTTCTCCACCACCTAAAAAAACTTTTTTTAGTTTCTCGTTTAATTCTGCGGTGAGTTGCTTTATGCTTGGTTGAGCTTGTGCCATGTTATTCTGATTATGTCTCTAACTTAATATATATAGTTCACAATTTACTTTAAAAATTACAGAGAACCTGATTATTTCTAACCATCATTTCTGATTAATTATTATTGAGTTTACTTATGTTTTAGCAAAAAGGTTTCGATTTTTAAAGTTCTTTCCAGTTCAAGCCATACCTTTGGCTTGTAAAAATCATAGCAAAAATGAAGAATCAAAAAAAGAAAGCCAATAAAAATGAAAAGTGGCATTGGTCATTAACGTTCTTAATTCTTTCGTGGTTCATTGGAATGCCAGTTATTTTTGTTCACGGAATAGGAGATACTGTTGTTAGTTTCCCAACAATAGCCATGATCATTATCGGAAGTGGACTGTTTTCTTTGCTTATCCAAACTCCGTTGTTTTCGCACCTGAGAAAGAAGCAAGGAGGAGAGAAGTACATAGTAGGTAAGCAATTGTTTGTTTTATATAACATATTTGGAGTAGGTGTTTTTACTTGCGCTTTAGTTCTTCAGTTAAATTATAGTTTTCAGAGTAGTGATCCAATAATCGAAGAATATGAAATAGTCAAGGTAGACCCTGATTATAGACCTGGAGCCTATTCCGGAATTGTATTCATATTAGAAGGAGGGAAGTACGAAGACAATGTAGATGCTAGGTGGTTTGATGTAATGGCTAAAGCTAGGAAAAGAAAGAGGCCCTTCGTTCGATACGTGTCCTACAAAGGTCTATTTGGCTTGGTTATTTTGACTGATCGATATTTAATATCAGGACCAGAGGATCCATCTCCTTCACATGCACCATTTCTATAATTAAACATGTTACTTAGTAAAAGTCAGGCTTTTGTTTTAAAGGTTGTTCTGCCTGTATTTACTTTAGTAGTAGTAAGTGTAAATGTTTTTGTCCCTTATTTTTCAGAAGAGGACAACGTAAATGATGAAATTAATTTAGCAATTTATCAAGAAAACGAACATGTTCTTTGCTTGTTACTAATTGATCAGATCGATTCCTTACACGATTCATACAAAGTAGAAAATTATAAACTTTTACTGAGTACTTATGATGACTTAAGCAGTTATGATAAGCCAATTGTTGATCATCATCTAAAAAGAAAAAAGACTAGCCTAAAATTAAATAATGATTTGCTCTGCACGAGTATTGGCCAAACAAGAGATTTAGGATTAATTTCTAACGCAATATATTGCCTATACAATGATCTCCCTTACAAATCCTATGTTGACAGTATACAATCCGATATTCAATATAAAAACTTATTATATTTCCGATTATTTCATCAAGAGCAATTGATTGATTCAGCAATCATACACCTTGAAAAGGAGTACGGATTATATCCTTCGCTAGGAAATTATTTATTGTTGTTTGATTTGTACGAGTCAAATGGAAAAGTAGAGAAATTAAAATCATTCATTCTCTCAGGTGCTGAATCGAAGTACATCGGTAACGCTGAAAGATTCTTTTTTTTACAGCAAAAAGATTTCCTCTCCTATTTCTATGCAGTTGTAATACCTATTTATTCAACCAGTAATGTTCTGATGATCATAGTTTCATTTATGATAGTGCTAGTGTGGGTAAGGTATTTAAAAAGTTTAAAGTTTTTCAGCAATGTACAATGGAAATACGTTGGATTGGTTTTCATAATGTCTTTGTTTTTTTCTGAGTTGACGTTGTTTTTGTATGATTTATGGTCGCTCATGGGTATTGACGCAAGTGGGACCGTACTCAATGATTTCATGTACTATATTGCTGGGGTTGGGTTAATTGAGGAAACGGTTAAATTGTTGGCTGTGGTACTCGTTTTAACACTTTTCAAGAGCAGCATAAAGGAGCCGCTTGATTATGTCGTTTTGGCTTCAGTGTCAGCATTAGGGTTTGCCTTCGGAGAAAACATTCTATATTTCAACGGCGATTTTGATTTAATTGACGCTAGAGCCATGACCAGTACACTGCTTCACATGGCAGTAAGTAGCATTGCGATTTATGGGTACATACTGTATAAAGTGCGAAAGAAAAATGTGATCTATTTGGTCATCTGGTTTTCACTAGCTGTGCTAATTCATGGGCTATACGATGTGTTCTTAACTTTAGATTTGCGTTTTATATGGTATGTGGCAATTCTATTACTGTTATTGTCTATCGTGACCTGGTTGAGGATTACTAACAATGCAGTGAACAGTTCACCATATTTCAAAAGTGAAAAAATACCGTCCTACAGTCAGGTTACTATTCCTTTAATCGCTGGACTTTTTGCTGTGGTTTTAATTGAATATTTGTGCAGTGTTTTTGTATTAGGACTCAATGTTGCTAATTCAAAAACATTTACTTCCGTGGTTGTGACAATCGTTACGATAATTGTGGTGGTCATTAAAGTAAGTAAGTTTACGCCCGTTAAAAATGAATGGAAAAAGATTGAGGTATTCAGTTTTACGGAATTTTTAAACTTCGAGAAATTTGAAGGAAGTAAAGTGAAGATATATTTTAGTGCCGGTCAATTAAAAGGAGTGGTAATAAAGGGAATAATAACAGGTAAAATATATTTTAACAGTGATAAAAATTACTTGATTGCCGACCTGATTGAAGATCTCAAATTAAACGGTCAACAATTTTCAAAAATCATTTTAAAACCTGTTCACGAAAGGAACAATATATTTGATCCCAATGTAACGGTGATTGTTCACTTAAATACTCAAAAAGAAAAGACAGAGTATACCGACTGTAGCCTTTCCAATTTTCCAATGCTTGGTACTGGAGTTTTAAATGAAGTTGTTGATTTTGATCATTAAAAAGCTCCCCAGAATTTTGCAATTGCAATTACCATCAATCCAATTAGTAAATAGCGCAGAAAAGGTTCAATGTTTTTATTTGAGCTGTTAATTTTCACTCCTATAATTGCTCCAAAGTATTGACCGATAGCTAGTGAAATACCCAATGCCCAATAGATTTTTCCGGCCATCGCAAAAATGATGATTGCTGGAACGTTAAAAAGCATGATGATAAAAACTTTTAGAGGGTTGATTTCTTTGAGTGACTTCCCAGAGATAATACTCAGAATAGTGAGTATAAATATTCCAGTTGCTACCTGAACAAAGCCCCCATAAAATCCGATTGGAATCATTAGCCAAGGAATGTATTTAATGATCTTTTTGTTCTCTTTTAGTGCTTTGTGAGGTTCGAAAACCATTATTACCAAAAGAATAGAAAAGATAATCCCTAGTATAAAACTGAAACCTTCAGGTGAAATGTATAAAGCGGTTACAATTCCACCAATTGCTCCAGCCATACAGAACAGGATTATTTTCCAGCTGTCTCCAATATGCAATTCACCTCTGCGATTAAAAGAGTGAGAGCTTTTTAAACCTTGCGTTAATATTCCAATCCTGTTGGTGCCATTAGCAATATCCATAGGGATATTTAAAAAAGCCATTAAGGACAAGGTGATGATACTGCCACTACCCGATATTGTGTTGATAATTCCAGCGGCAAAACCTCCAACTATACCCAAAATAATGCTGCTCCAATCCATGATAATTACGTCGGCGAAATTGTTAAATTCTTCCACTAAAGGTAGGGTAATTTGGCTGATTTTTATCCCTTGTTTATTTTTCGGAAATATGCTACATAATGATTACATTCGCAACGTAATAAAATATTTTTGATTATGACTAATGGATTGTTAAGTGGAAAAAGAGGGATTATTTTTGGAGCTTTGGATGAAAATTCAATTGCTTGGAAGGTGGCTGAAAGAGCTGTTGAAGAAGGTGCAATAATTACTTTGACTAACGCTCCTATTGCAATGAGAATGGGAGCTATAAATGATTTGGCTGCAAAATGCAATGCTAAAGTTATTCCTGCTGATGCAACTTCAGAGGAGGATTTAGAAAACTTATTCAAAGAATCAGTCGATATTTTGGGTGGAAAAATTGATTTTGTATTGCATTCAATTGGTATGTCACCAAATGTTAGAAAAAAGAGACATTACACAGAATTGAATTATGATTTTTATCATAAAACGATTGATATTTCTGCAATGTCCTTACATAAAGTATTAGCTGTAGCTAAAAAGCTTGATGTGATTAGTGAATGGGGTAGTGTATTAGCATTGTCTTACATTGCTGCACAAAGAACTTTCCCTGATTACAGTGACATGGCAGAAGCTAAAAGTATGTTAGAGTCAATTGCTAGAAGTTTTGGTTACCATTATGGAACAGAGAAAAACGTTAGAATTAACACTTTATCTCAGTCTCCAACTAAAACAACTGCAGGAAAAGGAATCAAAGGATTTAATGGTTTTTTCAACTACGCTAATCAAATGGCGCCACTTGGAAACGCTCCAACATTAGATTGTGCTAATTACTGTTTGACTTTATTTTCTGATTATACGAAGTATGTGACAATGCAAAACTTGTTTCATGACGGTGGTTTCTCCAATGTTGGAGTTAGCCAAGAGGTTATGGATAAGTTTGATGAGGAGTAAATACTGCAGTTCTAAACGGACCGCTAGAATATATAACGAAATGAAAAAGCGACTTAATTGTCGCTTTTTCATTTTAGTCTCATTCCTCTAGTATTTGATGTATCTTTGCTCATCTTCGATAATAGTACTTAGAAATAATAGATGTTTTATGAAATTGAACAATGTAAAAAAGATCATGATCACCATGTTGATCGGTTCATAGGCAGTATTTGCTCAAACAACAATTGTATTACAGCCTGATGCAAGTCAGGGAAAAGATGCAGTTATTGGGAGTTTAGTACCTGCTATTAACTACGGTACACATCCTGAATTTACTGGCCTTGCTGGAACATCATCTGGAACTCCGACTAACTTGAGAAGTTTAATTGAGTTTGATTTAACTAGTATTCCAAAAGGAGCAATAATTAATTCTGCGAAACTATCTTTGCACTCTGTGAACTCTTCTGGAAACGGCAAGCACCGATTGGATGGTGGTTCAAATGAATCAACTCTAAGTAGAATTACAACAGCATGGCAGGAAGATTCAGTTACGTGGAATAATCAACCAAGTATTTCAACTACTCATCAAGTGACGTTGGCTGGAAGTGATAGTACAATTCAAGATTACTTCAACATTGACGTTACAGGATTGATTACTGATATGATGACTGATTCTATTGGTAACAATGGTTTTTTATTACAATTAGTAACAGAGCAGTATTACAGAACAATGATGTTTGCTTCTAGTGATTATGCTGATTCTACTGAGCATCCAAAATTGGAGATTACTTATACACCAGCTGTTGAGCCATGTGTTACTTTGAAGCCAGGAGCTTCCGGAAAAGATGCTGTTGTTGGAAGTTTAGTTCCAAACACAAATTATGGAACTCATCCTGAATTTACTGGCCTTGCTGGAACTTCATCGGGAACTCCTACTAACTTAAGAAGCTTAATTGAGTTTGATTTGAGTGGAATTCCTGCAGGGGCTACAATTGATTCTGCAAAGTTGTCGTTATACTCTGTGAACTCTTCAGGAAATGGAATGCACCGTTTAGACGGTGGGTCAAATGAGACTACACTTAGTAGAGTCACATCTGCATGGCATGAAGATTCAGTTACTTGGAATAATCAACCTGGTATATCTATTACTAATCAAGTAACATTGGCTGGGAGTGACAGCACAATTCAAGATTACTTAAATATTGATGTTACTGCATTGATCACTGATATGACAACCGATTCAATAGGAAATCATGGTTTTTTAATTCAATTAGTAACGGAACAGTATTACAGAACAATGATGTTCGCTTCTAGTGATTACGCTGATCCTACAGTCCATCCTAAACTTAAAGTTTGTTATTCTGTACGAACATCTGTTGATGTGCATAAAGTGATTGGATTCAATTTGTATCCAAATCCTGCAACGGGCAATGTGACTATTCAACTAGCGAACGATGTTAGTAATGTAACTGTTGAAGTAGTAAATATCAACGGACAAGTTGTTCTTAGAAAAAACAACGTGAACAACAATTCTTCTTTCAGTGTTGCAGGTTATACTGCAGGCTTATACTTTGTTAAAGTATATTTTAATGACAGTGTAAAAATTGAAAAATTGATTGTGAGATAATTTATTTATCAAGCAAAAATTACAAAAAGCTAGGAAGCCAGTCTTCTGAGCTTTTTTTTTATTTTTCAGCTATTGCTAACGCACATTTCTGTCCATCTATGGCTGCACTCATAATTCCACCAGCATAACCAGCGCCTTCTCCACAAGGGTAGAGGTTGACGATTTCAGGATGCTGCAAATTAATTTTATCTCGAGGAATTCTTACTGGTGAACTAGTCCTTGACTCAACACCATGGATCACGGCATCATTGCTAATAAAATTTTTCATTTTTGAACCAAAATCCTTAAAACCTAAACGTAAAGCTTGGTGAAATTTTTCGGGCAATACATCACACATATCAACGGAAGTAATACCTGGTTGGTAACTCGTTTTAGGTAAGTCTGTTGAGGTTTTTCCCTCAATAAAATCATTGAGCCTTTGAGCTGGAGCAGTCTGAGTTTTTCCTCCTAGTTCATAAGCTTTCTGTTCAACTATGCTTTGAAATTTCATCGCAGCGAGTGGCCCGAATTCTTTAAAAATTGACCAGTCCGATTCATCAACTGGCATCACAATTCCTGAGTTAGCATAAGGATTGTTCCTTTTACTCGGTGACCAACCATTGGTAACAACTTCACCTGGACTTGTAGCGCATGGTGCAATAATACCTCCAGGACACATACAGAAACTATAAACAGCTTTCTCACCTGTTTGAGCTACCAAACTGTATGAAGCAGGAGGAAGGTGTTCGCTCCGTTCTTGTGAATTATATTGAGCTTGATCCACCACCAATTGAGGATGTTCAACTCGAACCCCAAGTGCAAATGGCTTGTTTTCAATCAATATTTTTTTCTCATGCAGTAAAGTAAATATGTCCCGAGCAGAATGGCCAGTGGCCAGTATTACATTTTCTGCTGCAATTTCATCTGTTTCATTAATGACTATTGCCTTGATCTTGCTATTGTCCAATAACAGATCTGTCATTTTACTGTTAAACATTACCTCACCACCACAAGAAATAATGTGATCCCTCATCGATGTAATTATATCCGGTAATTTATTGGTGCCAATATGAGGGTGAGCGTCAACCAATATGTTTTCGTTTGCTCCAAAAGCAACTAACTGGTGCAATACTTTATTTACATCACCTCTTTTATTGGATCGAGTGTATAATTTACCGTCGGAATAAGTTCCCGCTCCACCTTCTCCAAAGCAATAATTGGATTCAGGATTAACGATGTGCTCCTTGTTAATTGCCGCTAAATCTCTTCTTCTGTCCTTTACGTTTTTACCACGTTCTATAATTATTGGTTTGATTCCCTTTTCAATTAATTCAAGAGCTGCAAACATTCCAGCAGGTCCTGCACCTATGATAATACATGTTTTTGAAGTGCCTATTTTTTTATTCGAAACCTCATATGCAACAATCTTAGGTAGCTTTTCAGTCTGAGCAATCTCTACCCTTAATTGATATACAGGATGTTTAGACCTAGCGTCAATGGACCGTTTTCGCACACGAAAATTAAATTCCTCTCCTTCTTTAAACTTAGCTTGTTTTCTAACTTCTTCCCTTAGTAATTCATCATTTGAATTAATTTCAGGGCGAACACGGACGTTTATTTCTTTGATCATAGCTTATGTTCGGTGAAAATAATAAGGAACAACGACATTTGTACTCAAACCATACAGCTTTTCGATTTTTTTACTCGTTCCTTTTCCCTTTAGCGACGTCGAAAAAACAAACCGTAACTGAGCTATGCTTCATTTTTTCGTCTGGATAAAGAAAAAATGTTCTTCGTTAAAAATACCGAAAAACTGTGACGTTTGAGTATACCGCTCACTTTGTGGTGAATTTGTATTATTTTTGCCAATTAGTAATAACTATTATATCGAGCACTATAAGTAATGTTATCAAAAAGAATTATTCCTTGTTTAGATATCAAAGATGGAAGAACCGTTAAAGGGGTTAATTTCGTTGGGCTGAGAGACGCTGGTAATCCAGTTGATTTAGCCGAGATATACAGTAATGAAGGAGCTGATGAATTAGTTTTTTTGGACATTACAGCTACGCACGAAAAGCGAAAAACACTTATTGATTTAGTCCGTAAAGTGGGTGAAAGAGTTAACATCCCTTTTACGGTGGGAGGTGGGATTTCAGAACTTAACGACGTACATGATTTATTGCATGCAGGTGCCGATAAAGTAAGTTTCAATTCAGCAGCTGTTAAGAACCCAGATTTAATTGACGAATTTTCCAATAAATTTGGAAGTCAGTGTGTTGTTGTTGCCGTTGATGCTAAAAGCACGGCGGATGGATGGAAAGTGTTTTTAAGAGGGGGAAGAGACGAAACCGAATTAAATTTGTTTGATTGGGTTAAGGAAGCGCAGGAAAGAGGAGCTGGAGAAATTTTATTCACCTCCATGAATCACGATGGAACAAAAGCGGGTTTTGCCAACAAGGAATTAAAAAAAATGACGGATTTGTTAACCATCCCAGTAATAGCTTCTGGTGGAGCAGGGGAAATGTCGCATTTTACCGATACCTTTAATGAAGGATGTGCTGATGCTGCGCTAGCTGCCAGTATATTTCACTTTAAAGAAATAGCAATTCCAGAATTAAAAGAATACCTGCACAATCAAGGAATAAACATTAGAAAATAACATTACATGTCTACAAGTACTTTTCAATCAAACAACATTGACTTCGCAAAAAGCGAACTAGTTCCAGCTGTAATCCAAGATCAAAAAACATCTAAAGTGTTGATGTTGGGTTATATGAATAAAGAAGCAGTTGATAAAACTTTAAACACTGGTCAGGTTACTTTCTTTTCAAGAAGTAAACAAAGACTTTGGACGAAGGGTGAAGAAAGCGGGAACTTCTTGAACTTGAAAAGCATTGAATTAGATTGTGATAACGACACTTTATTGATCCAAGTTGAACCTGTTGGTCCAACTTGTCACAAGGGAACAGATACCTGTTGGGGAGGTGAAAACAAATTGGGGACTTTGGATTATTTAGAGAAAACAATCAAAGACCGCAGAAACAATCCAACCGAAAAATCATACGTAAGTTCATTGTTTGAAGAAGGAATCAATAAAATTGCTCAAAAAGTAGGCGAAGAGGCGGTTGAGATAGTAATTGAAGCAAAGGATGACAACGCAGATTTATTTCTAAATGAAGGTGCGGATTTATTGTTTCATTACTTGATTTTACTGGAAGCTAAAGGATATACTTTAAAGGACATTTTAAAAATACTCGACGAAAGAGTGAAATAATTTAAGGCAGGGTTTAACTATCTTGGCTTTTTCACCGTTCGACTGTGAGTAAAAAGTGTTGAGAATTAATATTCACTGATACTGTTTCCATTATATTTGAAACGATGATTTCTCCACTACTACTCGATTTATTCTTTCCTTTTGAATTTAAGGACGCTATTGATATCTTGTTGGTTTCAGTATTACTGTATCAGTTGTATCGACTACTTAGAGGAACAGTAGCTATTAATATTTTTGCTGGGGTTATTGTTATATACTTTATTGGGTTGATGGTTAATGCTTTAGAAATGAAGCTGCTAGGCACCATCATTAAACAATTTATTGGAGTTGGTGGAATCGCGCTAATCATATTGTTTCAGCAAGAAATCAGGAAGTTTTTAATTTTTATGGGAATGAAAAGTTGGAATAATCCTCAAGTTAGGATGCTTCGAAAATGGATTCCGTTAAGTAAAAAAAGTGATAAGCTATCTCTTAATATAAATGCTTTAGCGCAAGCAAGTTTCAGCATGGCAAAGACCAAAACAGGAGCTTTAATCATTTTGTCCAACAATACAGACTTGTCCTTTCATGTTGCTACGGGGGATAAGCTGGATGCCAACTTGAGTACCAGAATGTTAGAAAGCATATTTTTCAAAAACTCTCCTTTACACGATGGAGCAGTTATCATTGCTAAAAATAAAATCATTGCTGCAAGGTGTGTTCTTCCAGTGACAGAAAAAGAAGATTTTCCTGCCCACCTGGGGATGAGACACAGAGCTGCTACTGGTATCACAGAGGTATCAGATAGTATAGCAATTGTTGTTTCTGAGGAAACTGGTTTTGTTTCTTACGTTAAAAATGGGGTGATAAAACCTCAGTTGTCCCAATCGGAATTGATTCAATTAATTAATAGAGATTACCAATCGTAGTTGTTGTCTCTAATAGTATTTTATGTGGTAATTTCTTTTTACAACCTAAATCAAAGATTTAGTGGTGTTAGTGTTGCTCTGATCTTACAATTTATTACCAAAACCCACATTAACTATAGCCCTTGTTGAACTAAACCGCTTCCAGCGGTAGCTTTTCCCAAACTGGAAAAACGGGTATTTTATAGTTCATTAAAAACCATAGTGTAATGGATCAAAAAAAGTAAAAAATTGTAGAACGTGGAGAGGATTGCCTTCCAAATTTCAAAGAATTATGACTTAAACTTAATCGAAGTTTTTCTATCAACGGCAAAGTTCAAAGACGCTAAATATTTACAAAAGAAGTCTGGCTCATTTGGCTTTGCATTACATGGCAAGCCCTGTAGAATTAGATAAGGAATCTATTGATGATTACCTACATTACTGCCAAAACTTACATAAAATCCCCGTACTTTCAGATTTAAGCGCAGCGGTATCTGAAAGGTATTTTTTATAGGGCTTCTAGCCCGAATCGCATAAATCGCACAATTCAAGGATACGTTTTTCTTGTCTGTTTAGACGTCAATAGCTGGAATGAACTAATGTTTTGGTAGTTCAAATCTAAAGTGTAAATGATGTTTACTGGGCTGGAAGCCCAAAGAGTTTAATCTTTCATATACTGTTGCGCTTAAATGTGAAAGTACGGGAGTTCACCAGCTAATTTATTTCCTGCAAATCTTTCACTTCCTGCTTTAAGTCTTTGTTCTATTTGAGCTATATCCATTTTGTTTGTTTTGAGTAATTTGAATTTAATTTTTTGTGCCTTTAAAAAATGATTTTATTTGATTCGATAATCAGACTTTGAATAAATAAATCTTAAATAAAGTGAAAGGGGGGATTGTTGTATTTCCATTCCAATAGGTTTTTCTTTCCTATCATTCTTCCTGGACAACATTGGATCTTCAGCTGCCGCAGAAGCTTGGCCTTCATTTTTGTTCACCTTTTATCTGTTTTCAAATGCGTTCATTGGTTCGTCGTACCTCGTGGGTTGTCTTGACAAAAAACGAAATAAAAAGTCAAGCCTGGCACCTCAAAAACTACCAGCTATCCTTTCCATTTATTTAAAAACAGAACAACGCAGGCACCGGTGAACTGTTTTTTGCTTTCGTTCCTAGGACCCTCACATTTGCTCATTTATTTTATTCTATCGAATTCGCTTGTTCGTCGTACCTCCTCGGTTCAAGGAGCTGGTGCCAGTTTTTTCGCTGATGGCGTCCCCCATGGCTTGAAGTTGATACTTGAGGTTTTATCATCTTGCTCTTCGCCCTCTGCGTCATGGCGAGGTACGAAGCCATCTCTCTTTGAATTAAATTAGTCGCTGCCCCTGTTTTCATGGTCTTTCAAAATCACACGGTCTAATTCCTGATAATATTAAATGATAATTAACCTGGCTGGAAGCCTAAAAGGGTTTAACCTTTCACATACCACACCGCTTAACTGTGAAAGTACGGATGCGGGAAGGCTTTAGACGTAACAGGGCAAAAATAAACTGGGGACTGCGGCTTTTTGACGAAGGAGAATCGCTGCTGTCCCAAAGTTTAGTGTGTGTGGAATAATAGAAAGATAATTTTAAGAGATAAGCTCCTAGTTTTTACTAAAAAAGTCAGGGAAATAGAAACTAATTAGTGTCTGTCCCTTATTTTCTGGTATAGGCGTTCATTTTAATGATGCTTATAAATTGTTAGCTGCTTTTAATAGTTTAATTTTTAAAAATATATCCAAAAGAGGTTTTTCTTTTATCAACTGCAACTCTTGATGGTTGGTTAATATATTGACACCAAAAAGATATAAGTGTTTAACCCCATATAAAAGAAAGCAGGCAAAGAAATCCAAAGGCTGTCTTTTAACTTTATTCTCACTATAAGACCAGATAGCATTAGTAATGCAAGACCGAAAGATGACATCGTTAAAATTGGATTAAATTTAAGACCTACTATTAAACCTGTAGCTCCTATAAATTGTAATATTATTGTTAATAAACCAATTTTTTCTAATCCAAACCGCTTAAATTCTTTTTTCATATGCGGTGAGGTAAAGTAGGAGGCAGCGTAAGCAAAAAAGGATAAACTTGATGTTAAAATGCATATTTTATCAATATCCATATTTGATTATTGAATTGATAATAATGCTATAAAAGCACATAAAATTAAAAGAATTAGAGAGGGTAAACGTTTAATAAACAAATTATTTATTTTGAAATGAAAATATTGAGCGGCTATCATTAACAACCCCATAAGAACAGATGGAATAAAAACTAATGATGAATGCCAAATACCAACAACAAGCAATGTAGCTAAAGATATTTTTGTTGCTCCTATTAAATTGCGAGTTAAATCACTTAACCCGAATTGCTTAAACTCTTTAAGGACATTGTGAAATCTAAAAACCCAAACATAGGCAACAGATATTGCTACAGTTATTTGTGCTAATTGTACTAAATTTTCCATTTTATTACTTGTTTGGTTTGTCGGAATTTACCCCGTTTTAAATAGGATTTTGTTCTCTTTTTATATAATTGCAGCTAATGACAACTGTATGTTGCGTTTAGTTGGTTCATTAAGAGATTAAAAGTAATAATTTTTGTGAGGCTTCCCAAGCTAAATATTGTCAAAGAAGTAAAACCTTAACAAGCCCAAAGCAAGGATGCAACTTGCTAACTCGAAATTATAATAATCTTCTTTTGAGTTTTCTTTTGCATTATTTTAATAAACTTAGGAATCAATTCGGTCTTTTCGGTTTTTTTGGCGCATTAAGCACAACGTTCTGGCTAAACTACCGTTTTAATGTAGTTTAGGTTTTGTTATAAACATCTACTGTAAACAGTCTGTTTCTTTTCAAAACCTTTCAGTTGTATTTCTTTTTTTTCAAATGTTTTAAAGTTTTTTGCGATAAGGTTTAATGCGGTTACTTCACATATTACTATATCTGAATTCAAGGTTCTTGTAGCTGACTCTAACCTTGCTGCTTTATTGACAACACTTCCGATAATTGAATATTCCAGTCTTGCTTCACATCCAATTAAACCAGCTAGTAATGTGCCGTGGCTTATGCCAACTCCAATATCAAAATTTGATTTATTGACCATTTTTAAGGAAGATTCTACAGCTCTAGCGCAAGAATCTTTTCCTTCGAAATAGACAAGAATTGCATCACCAATAAATTTATTGACAGTACCATCAAACTCATTAATTGTTTGAACCATTAATTCAAAATGATTATTCAAATCAATTACAAATTGTTTTGGGTCAGAAGTTTCGCATAATTTTGTAAATCCCTTTATGTCAGTGAACAATACTGTCATTTCTTTCTGTTCAGATGAGAAATCATTCTTAGAAATTCGTTCGATTAGGTCCGTGCTGAGGTTCTTTCCTGTTAATTTTTCAAAGCCGTCTTTGATTTTTTCACCTTGTTTAAGTCGTTTGATCATTTGATTAACTTCATCACCAATAATTGAAAACTCGTCATTTGAAAACCTGGGAAGGGTTACTGTTAAATTGTCTTTTCGAACCTCTTTTAAACTTGAAATTTGGCCTTTTATTCCGGTTCGTAATGTTTTTTTATACAGTTGAATAATCCTTAAAAAGTAGATTATTAGAATGGTAATTACGAATGATGTTTCCATCACGATGCTCGACACTAAATTTATCATTGACCCGTTTTGCACTGCATTGAACAATGTTAAATTCTGTTTAATTAAAAGAATCCAAACGGCTCCAATTAATATAAGGATTAATGATAGTAAGAAAGAAGTCCTGTTTATAAAGGAAATTCTTTGTTTTGTTTTAACAAAAGGTTCTTCTAATGCATATATAATTGAATTAAGTACTCCTAAACACAAAGCTCCAGTGATCATTTTTAATGCGCTTTCAATTGGAAAGGATCTATATAAGTAATTAAATAAGCCTACAATAATACCTGCTACCAAAAAGTGGGTAAAGTTGATTAGAAACATTTTTTTACTGTTCCTGGTGCTTTTCGAAATCCACATTCTCAAAATGAAAAGAGGTAATAAAATAGCGAAAAAACTAGTGCCAGTTAAAATTAGACCTAGTTTGGATACATGAGGACATACTTCAATACTGTATATTGAGATTATCGAAATAAAAGTTATATTATATAATATGTCTTTTTTTATGTTCATTGTTTATAACGTTCTGGCTAAACTACCGTTTTAACGTTTTGGCTAAACTGCGTCTCAAGACAGTTTAGGTTTTGTTGCCAGAGCGTTATTTGTTAAACACATTTCATTTAGGAAGTGTTTACTCCACTTTTTATATTTCTTCACTACTGAATTGGGTATTACCTAAATCCAGCTATGTTAAATTAGTCAAATTCCCAAAGGACTCTGTCAAGTTGGTGATTTGGACTTTACAACTCAGTTTCGAAAACATCTTTAGCTTGCTTGAATTTTATGGATATTAAATGTCTACTTAATTAAATTTTGTGGTGCTAGTTAATTGAAGATAATATATTTTTGGCCATGCGGATGACTCCATTAAGAAAACAATTATTTACTATATTTTTCATTGTATTTACTTCGGTAAGTCTCTATTCTCAACAATTGGACACCACAATTACTACAAGTTTTGAACTGTGGGGAACAACTTCTCGATTGGGACCTATCGATAAAGTAGATACCACATGTCAATATGGAGAAGCCTATGGAACTATTTTTAAAGTGGACAGTGTAGGTGATAATTTTGAGGTCGTGTATTCTTTTTCCACTTGTCGTGCATTGAACTATGGTTCAGCAGCTACTTTATTTCAAGCTTCTTCAGGCTTATTATACGGATCTACTTATACTGCTGATAGAAATGCTGATTATAGCATGATGTTTGAAATTTACCCAAAGGCTGATAGTTTAAGGTTTTTACCAATGGCAGACAATATGATTCAATCTTTAACGGGACGTTATCAGCGTGGTTTTGGATCTATGGGGAGCATTACCGAAGGCGAAGATGGCTCCATTTATGGCACAACATTCTCTACACCTGGACAGACTAGAGGGCAAATTTTTCAGTACAATCCAATGCATGATACCGTAACAGCGGTGTTAAATTTAGGAGGAAATTATTATGAGTATGTTCCTCTGGGGGGAGTTGTTGAAGTCTCTGGTGGACTTTATGGTACTTCTACATGGGGAACCCTAGACTGTCTAACAGCCTTTAGAGGGGCTTTGTATAAGTATAATATACAATCAGGAGAAATTGAAAATTGTAGGAGTTTTGAAGATTTGTATATCGGAGGGGACAGAAGTCGCTATTGGAACTCTGGTTTTGTGCCAAGATCTTGGTTGTTGCCAGTAATTATCCCAGGAGGAGACACTTTGCTTTATGGAACAACTTCAAAGGGAGGAATGGGGAATGGAAATCAAGTTGATAATGGAGGAACTTTATTTCTAACAACATTGGAGTTGGATACGATAGAAGTTTTAGAATCATTTTCTAGTATAACAGCTTCCAATAGTGGAGGGTTGGGTAATTTGATTCAGCATAGCAATGGGAAATTATATGGTACCACAGTAAAGGGAGGTAATAGTGGGTTAGGAACAATTTATGAACATGATATTGGAACAAAATACACTCATGTGGTAAAGAGTTTTGACGTAACAAACGGATCAAGTCCAACAGGAGGCTTAATAGAAGGGGGTGAAGGTAATATGTATGGATTGGCTACATTTGGCGGGAGCCAAGATAATAATGGTGCTTTGTATGAATATAACCCGTATGGACAGCTTTTAACTCCTAAAGTTGTTTTTGATACACTAAAAGGGACGCATCCTTTAGGGAATCTAGTGAGGGTTGAAAGTTGTAATGTGTATATAACAAGAACGCAAGAGGAGTGCGGCAGCTATCTTTGGCCTATAAATGGTTCTGAATATTCCAATTCTCTAAGAGACACTGTAGGGTTCAAGACAATTGCAGGTTGTGATACCACTTATATTTTGGATTTAACAATACTTCCGGCAACTGCTGACACTGTTAATATTATGGACACAGTATGTTATGCTATGTTTTGGCCACTTAGTGGTAAAACATATGAGAAAACTGGGAGTTATTCGGTGGCTTTTTCGAATATACACGGTTGCGACTCTATTATACAATTGAATTTGGTGGTTGATGCTAGTACTAGGGAGTGCAGGTACGATTCAGATGATAAAACAGTATTGGTAGGTAAGCAGATTAACCCAAATGGTGATTTTTCTTCTATTTCTGAATTTTATATAGGTAATGATAGTATCGCCAATCAAATTATTTTTCCATATGGGTTGTCCGGAGATACCCTGTCAGATTTCGTTTATCTCGATATTAATAGCGATGATAAAATTTTTGGAGCAGCAACATTTAGAGATTCTGCTGGGTTTTCTGGAATTATATTTGAATATAAAAAGGGGCAATCTCCTCCTTTAATAGAAAAAAATACTTTTCCATTTGAGCAAAAACTAACGAATGATGTTCCTATTCCTATGCTAATTGAAGATACAGCAATATATGGACTTTCTTATATTCCTGATGGCCCTCAAAACCCAGATATAGCCATGCTATATTCTTATAGTTTTAAAAGGCAGTATAGGCGTGATCTGATCTTTAAGGATAAATTAAATTTACCTAATCCTTCTATTGTCTTGGGGTGGAGAGATGATTCTTTTGTAAGGACTAAAAGTGGAGTTATATATGGCTTTTTAAAAGGCATACCATATCAATCCGTTATGTATAAATATAGCCCAAAGAACAGCGATATAGAACTTATCAATGATTATTATAATGAAATAGGAGGTGGGACTTACAACGTACCTTTGAGTATAATGCAATATTCAGTTGATGGTTATTTGTATGGACTGGTTAGGGAAAGCGGTGGCTCTGGAATAGATGCAATTGTTTACCAACAAAATACTGAAACAGGGCTGACAAAAAGAGAGTTTACACTTGAAAAATGCTCTTCTAATTTGCCATTTATTCAAGCTGATAATGATTTATTGTATGTTGGGACTTCCTCAACAGGGGGAGACCCTGTTGGTGTCATATTTGAATATAGCCCGTTAGAAAATATATTTAAGAAAAGAGTGACTGTTGAGAATGCAAAAATAAGACTGTTAGCAAAAGGAAGTAATGGTAAGTTGTATGGTGTAGAACTTAAAAACAATAAGTATAGGTTATTTGAGTATGTTCCTGGGGATACAAAAATCACCAAATATTTTACAGAAAGAAATCTCACATTTTATAATTTGTTTGAGGTGGATTAGCTAACAACCGAATAGAGTTCAATTGCATTTTATTTGCAATAGCTAGTCATTCATTCATCTACACTCAGATTATGTTTCCATAGAATCCAATATCTCTTAATCTCTTCAATTCACAATAATGAAATCTAACTTTTTTGTTTAAAAATTATACTTCTTTGCGGTAAGCATCCTACCAACCACATCTATTTTTCGGTTATCAGATTTTCTACTTTCGTCCAATGCGAAAAACAGATAAAAATAAGTTAGCCGAAATGACCAGCCTTATTGCATCGTGGAAAGAAA
>Ga0115000_10000210_pt1 | contig 54282 bp, 55 predicted proteins | sample ArcticOcean_MG_C_6_FD_89690 | JGI IMG/M metagenome (GOLD analysis project Ga0115000, IMG submission 89690) | Marine microbial communities from western Arctic Ocean - ArcticOcean_MG_CB8_128 | ecosystem: Environmental > Aquatic > Marine > Oceanic | place: Arctic Ocean: Canada Basin | collected...
ATCAAATGTTGTTGCTACAATCAGCATTATTTATGTTGATATTTCAACCGTTTCAACCACCACCGCTTTATCGACACTAATTCAAAATGCTTTGAATGCGGCAAGCATTAAAGTAAATTCCTCAACAGTTGCCTTCACGACAGAAGCAACGGCTTCATCAAAATCAGGTCAAGCCGCCGCCGTTTCATATTACAATCAAAATGGTTCATCTGGAACATATACAGATGAAATGATTCTTGTTAAGAACGTAGCCACAGGAGATACAGGGAATGTTATTACATCTGTTAGAAAACAGGGGTTATCAAGCACTACTTCATGGGATAAACAATTCTTTGTCACGAATATGTCTGGCGGAGTTAATGGTGTAAAAATGACTAAAGGAGACAAATTACAGGATCTTCTCAATTCAATAACAAATCCAAGTGCTGGTGGTGCTTTGATAAGCCCACAGGTTTTAACTGGTTCTGCGATAGATTTACCAGACTCTATCGGTTCTTTTGATTCAGCGCAATTTCTAAACATATCACAATCAAAGGCGGTAAGAAAATATATCATCGGCGTAAGAATTCCATATGAGTCATTTGTTTCCTCGACAACCGGCAACCAGAAATTAAGGCAATTTTTGATACCTGCTGGACCTGGAACCGATCATTCGGCAATATCCAATACTGAGGATTTTGACCCAGTTGATATTATTAACAATAAACCAGTTCGGCCAAATCCGTTTTTGAGGCAAGGCGTTGCTATACCTGTTGTAGTTCAATCCTTCGACCCTGGTTATGAAGCGGGTGATTCGGTATGGACTTATCAAATCAACCTTGCGCCTGTTGAACAATTGGTGGGATTATGAATGGGTTTGCATAGAATTAAAAGCAAGGCTATTCGTTTTAATGGTTTTACAGATGGCGTAGTCGTTCCAACAGGCAAATTCAAAGAATCGGGATTAAGTCTCTTACACCCTACTTATGCAGGGGGTTCAGCAACCACGTTAAGTCATGCGACTAAAATTGGGAGATTACACATCCCAACAGAAACAAATAAATTAAACAACATACTGAGTGCATTTACAATCAACGCCTATATTGTTCCAAATTATGGGGGAACTGTTGTAATAAAACCGGAATGTTTTGAATTAAAAGTTGGAGATCCATTTAAGGCCGCACCGATTGAATTTTCGATTCATTGTATTGGCCGTGTTTTTACTTTGATTACCCCCTTTGATGTGAATACTCTAAGGGAGGCGCATTCAGGGTCTTATTCAGGGGGAGAACACCTTCCTGACGACATATCCGAAGGGGCGCAACCATTGATGCTTATTACTGCTCAATTTACAGGTGATCAAATGAAATTATATGTGAATACAAATCTTGTAGGATCACTTAATTTAGTTGAGGAACGTGTTTTAGATAACGTATCATCCGATTTATTTATCGGTGGAAGGGGAGGGGAGTTTCGAGGAATAATAGAAAGCATTCGTATTGACAATGGAGAGGATATGCCAATTCTTGGTCCTTTATCCGTGACCGACCAAACAATCGGATTATGGGACTTTGAGGATGAGATACACATACCTTCTTTGCATTTCTTTAACAATCGAAATGAGGCTGCGCCCTATCAGGGGAGAGATGGAACATCCGATCATGATAGTGATTTCGAAACCCCTTTGGTTTTGATTGGCTATGATTTTCAAAATGTAAATGATTTGGGATATTTTAGAATATATCAAAAACCTGCACATCCCAATGGAAATGATGATACCTTTTCCGCTTTGGAGAATTTAGCATCTTTCGCTACTGGGATTTCATTAGATAAAATCAAAGACCAAACATGGGCTTCCACTTCATTAAATTTGAACGCATACACCTATGGGTCAAACATAGGAACATTAGATTATTTGGCTTCGGATCGGATAAAACATTCCACATTAAATGCAATAATTAACCAATCTGGAACACACCCCATTACTGGGATTTCAAAGTCTGCAAGTGGTCGGATTATCAATTTAACAGCAGATGCGGATATTGGGATTGCCAACATTGCAGATTTAGACCCAATGATAAATCCAATAGAACGAATAAGGATTATTTCACTTGATTTTATCAATGACCGTGTGATATGTCAATCGGTTCACCTCGCCAATGATACAACAGTTGCCGCAACCATCGAAAATCACCCAAAGGGTCAAGGTTTCTTATTCGATCATGCAGATGGAACACCGATTTGGCTTGTATTAGGTAATGCCGATTTGGTGATAGACCCTGGAAACAAAGAAACATCAGTATTAGTGTCAAATCAAGTCACACGTCAAAAGGATGCTTTTACAAGAGCGCAATTCACACAGGGGCAACGGTTTGAAGATAAAAGCGGGAATCAAAATACAGCATATTTTTCTTCAATACAAAGTCGAATAACTTCAACGAGTGCTAATCCTCCATCTGCAACCGAAGTGGCTTTACCAGACCCTCCTACATTTGATTCCCTTCTTATGTGGCTTCCAGTTAATTCTTTGACTGGTTTATCGGATGGCGCAACAGTCACCCACCTCCCCGATTATAGCGGGAATAAGTTTGGAGTCTATACGGTGGGAACTTGGATTTATGAGGCGCAAAGCCCATCATTTAATTCTCTTCCAGCATTAAAGATTACATCTTCGGATGGCGCACTTGTCAATATAAACACAAACGATGGAGAATCGGAGGAAATCACCCATGACCTTACTACAAATGGTTTTACCGCCTTTTTCATGATTCATCGACCATCTGGAACATTGGGGGCAAATTATGACTTGATAGGAGAGAACGGTTCAACATCAAAGACTTTTTTCGGACAAGACCCTTTTACAAATCAGTTCTTTTTGACAAATAACGGAGTCACCTCGATTATAGTTGGTGCAAATTTAACGGAGGCGGGTTTGTTTTCAATTACCTTCGATCATACCCAAACGAATGCGTATCTCCATCATCATTCTAATACTGGCGGAACATTTGTCGGAAAAGTTATCGCAAATTATCGCTTTGACAATCGTTTGTTTGGTCTTTTCGGCAGGGCTTTAAGCACCGACCCTGCCGCTAAAACAGGAACAGCAAGCGATAAAGCACCTCAAAATATGAGATTTGCCGAGTTATTGCTTTATGATAGAGTTCTCACAGATGCAGAAAGACTTCAAGTTCAAGGTTATTTTATTGACAAATACACGGTGATTTAATGGGTGAATTAAACAAATCTAATGATGATGGCCTTTCGGGTATGTCGGGAATGACCGCATACAATCGAGTGGATGGTGAGTTTTACCTACACCAAATGCCACTACCCGATGAACAAGTTGTAAAACAAACAATTCAAGGTGTTGTTGATGAGTTCATTTATACCACTGAACAAGTGTCTCTTCAATCAATTCTAAAGCAAAATGAACCTGTTAAAATTACGGAAACCGCCTATATTGGAGATACAAAAAGCGTGTTTAACAAATCAAACACGGCCTATTCCACCGATTCAAGCGGCAACCCCATCAATCGAATTATCATTCAAGGAGGGGCAGGGTCATACGATGAAACATTAGCAACAAACCTGTCTGCATCGGTTCACGATGAAATTATAGGGATTGCTGTTAGTGATGTGCGCCCTTTTTTGATTAAGGGGCTTGATGTTGATTATACAGCAGAATTGATAAACGATAAACCATCAAGTGATGGCTACATCAAACATTTAACTCCAAGTGGTCGAACATTGATTGCATCTATCAAGTCACCGAGCATTCTCACCGCAGCAGGTGGTCCAAGCCGTATTTTAGTGTATTATGATGCCATAGATTTGACCGGAGAGGTTATTGCTGGAACTGGATTAACGCCAACTCAAGTAAATGCAAGAATAAGGCCAAATCACGTGGAATCAAATCAACCATATTTGGTTGTCAAAAAAACAATTCCTTCTGGTTCAACTTTATTCGACATATTAGGGACATATCGCTCATTATCCGATATTTTGCTAAAGCCATACTCTTCACCTCCCCCTGCCACCGCATCGGATGTTCAATTGGAGATTGTAGCACCAGGCGGGGTAATTGAAATCTCAACAAAAGACTTCAAGCGGCCTATTAAATCTCATCTTTTGAAATCACATGGTTTTGATGGCTCTTTTCCCTCTCCCTTTATCAACATTGAAAATTGTGTTATATCGGTAAAGGATGGGGTGGCGGGTTATGGTCGCCCTCGACAAATACAAAATACAAATACGCCCGATCCTACCGCCAATCCTTCACATCATATTATGACAATTTCATCGACTATTGGTGAAAATTTGAGTTCATATACAGGCGATACTCAAACGCCAGCATCATTAGCACGTTCAACTTTGCAGGTATTCAACATTCTGGATAATGAAATTACAAAGGATCATCATTTCATATTGATTGCACCTGCAAATCCAAACAAATATGCGGTTCTCGATGATTTTTTATCTGTTTCGGAATCAACAAATCCCCCTAATATCTCTATTGAAATTGCGTTAATAAGTGGTCGGGCGGAGGAATTCAACACTATAATTGGCAACGATGGGGCGACACTTGAAATTCGAGGTCGTTCAAATCTTATGGATGTGACCGATTCGGAGGTTAAACGCAATTTGAATCTTGGTGAAAGCATACCAATCAAAGAGATCGGAGATATGGGAACGCCTACGGTTTCAATCACTTTAGGTGGTGTTGGTCAAGGGGGTGCTGATGCAAAGGCGCAAAGAACGGAACACGAATCTTTGAAGGGGTGGAAAGATAAAGTTGTAAGTTCAGGCAATGTATCGGTGAGAAATGATAAACAAACATCAACGGATTACGCATCAACACGTGCATTGGTTGAATTACCTCTTTTTCCTTCAATGTTCTTTGATGTTGATAACCTATATGCAGAATCCGATGGACTCACTAATGGAGTTCACGCATTCGGAAAAGGCTTTGAAATTGGAATTGATTGCACTATGACGGCCATAAATCGAGTGCAGATGCAAACCTATGAAGCACGAAATTCGGTTGATTGGGGATTAAATGGTGAATCCACTATTGAGATTCGAAATCATCTTTTATTAAGTAAAGCCGTCAGCCCTTATTCATTCGCTTTGAAAGCAATACAACCCAAAATACAAGCAGTTGTCACAGCCGGTTCTGATCTCACAGCAGGTGCAGCGAATTCATTTATTCAAGTGGATAGTGTCGAAGCCTTTGTTAATGACACACTTCAAGGGTCGGATGGAATCGACAGAAACGCTGTCACAGGAGTTTTAGGCCGTTCTTTCTATGTAATTATTGGCGAAGGGTCGGTTGCCCCTACCGCCCATCCAACACTAACCTACTGCACTTATCATCTGGCAAGAATCCATAAAATTGATGCTGCTTTGAATCGACTTTACGTGGATGTTTCATTCCTTCGTTATCCTCAAAATGATGAAGCCCTAAATTTGTCAGGTTCAGCACCAACGGCTACAAGTAAGATATTTGAAGGCGCAAGTGTAGTAATGGGGGGCATAATTGCTAATGCTTTACCCGCACATACGGCTAATCTTGTTGTTGATTGGGAAGATGTAAATAATCATAAGGTGCAGTTGAGAACCGCAATGAAAGGTTGTTTAGGGTTGGATTACCCAATTACGGACTGGACTGGCACTACCGAACATTTAGGTATGGGTTGCCTTCAATGGGATGTCTTTAATGAATGGAGTCAAGACAATAATAGGCAATTGAAAGAACCAATTGTTGTAAAAAGCGTTGCTACGGGATTAAAAGGAATTTCGCAAGATGGAACAGGTTTAACTGATGTTGCGATACAAAACCTAAATTTACGAGAAATCGCTATGAAATCCGAAGGTAGTTTTGAAAAGGCCGTCGATAATTTGATTCGTAAAATTAACATGGCGGGGCATCCAGATGCAATGGAAATAACTATCTTAGATCCACTTGGAACTGGTGGTAAAGAACGTTCCCCAACCAGCGCATATAACTCTCATTTAGGATATGTTCGAGCATTTAGAGGTTCACCTGTTGAGTCGAAAGATGGTGAAACAGGGGGAGTTTCAATCGTAATTCATAGCACCGTTCCAGGTGCTACTGGTCGCAATTTTGCCGTCACATTATCAAATAAGTCATACTATCCTTACCGGCCATATCAAGCATTTGGGCATGGGGGTTTGTTGGCTACAAATAGCAGGTCATATCAACTTAATTCATTCCCTGCACCTTTGCCTCTTGGTGCTGATGGTGAAACATATGTGCCGATTACTACTTTTACCGGCGCAGTTCATGGTCCAATCTCACATTCTCACGATCCGGCCAATGCTCAAAGAACATATGACGGAGTGGGGCAAATTGCCAAAACATACACAAAAACAAGTTCCGTCGCCTCTCTCGCACAAGCATACTTATGGCACGTAGGACACAAAAAGTTTGAATATATTGTTGTTGATGGGAAAGCCGCCGATTACAGAATGCGTTCAACTGGTGGCGGCGGAGTAGTAAGGATTAACGGTGCGCTTGCATCTTTTGAGGATCTAAGGATTAACTTAGATGCAACTACTTTTGATGATGATGAGATGTATTTAATTGGCGTTAAGCCATATAACGAACCAGATACTTTCAAAGAAGGCTTCTATCAAGGGGCAACTGAATTAACGGGAATTGAAGTTGAGTTTATTTATCCTTTGATGGATAACGAAGGCATCCTGTTCTTTGGTGGAGGTCATACAGGTCTTGTATTCGATATAGGCGATGGTTCATCAAATGATTATTCGGACTTTTACAAACACCCCCTCTCGAAAGGTCCAACTGGATTTTCTGGCTTTCAAAATCTCGGTATGTTTGGAACTGCTTCTGCTGTTTTAGATTTCACCGATCTTCTTAATGAAGATACTTTGAATGAAGATACGTTAAGGGGATTCCACCACAAAACAACATTTAATTCCAATAATGAGCCGGAAGGGTGTCTTTTTTATGCAAGACTGACAAATGGCCTTTATGGGGCTGATGAAGATATTTCACCGACCTCGATAACCTATACTCAAGATGCTACAACAACGAGGGAGGATTTGTTTAATCGAAAATTGAGACTTACAGGAACTTTTGCAGGTTATACAAATGGAGTCACACAAGGCGTTGAAGTGTCACCAACTGGGGCTACTATATTCGCAAAATTATTTGGTTTGGGGGATGTAGCGGCACTTTTCAATAATAATTCTGGAACAATTGAAGCGGAACATGGAGAGGTTAAATCCTTCAATCCGGTGGGTGCTAATTGGTGCGTATCAAGTATTTCAGGGCAGGGAACTGGAACAGGACCAATTTTTCATGCAATTCATAATGATGGAACTACCGTTGGAAAACCATACGGTTTGCATCTCGGCTCGGAAACCGCTACAACCCCACCTGCTATTGGAGAGAAAAAAATATCAGTTGCGATTACATACCCAAGTGCGCTACCATTTGGTAGCCCCGTTCTTACATCAGTTCTTGCACCCGCCGCCGTAGCAGGTGGAACTGTTGTAGTTTATGGAACAGGTTTTCATTTTATCATGGCTGGCCGAAAAGATGGGTTGTCGTTCCTTTACATGGGTCATACGGCAGGTATCACCAACCCTGACACGGGCGCAGTTGAAATTGGTATTTTCGATTATTCACCTTATTTGTTAAATGTTCAAGATGAACAATATGGGGCGGGAGGTGCTTCACCAAATAGCAGAAGTTTCTTTGAGACTGAAACAAGTGGGTATGCTGGCGGTGCAGCCGATCATCCAGATGTCCCCGCCGCACTTCAAACAATACGTGACCTTGATATGGCAACAATTGGGTGTGCTTTGATTGGTGCGCCTTATGTGCATTTCCCTACCCCCATAACGACTCAAGGGGGGCATCCAATAAGCCCTCTTACCGGATATTTTACTGAATTGGCATCGCCTTTACAAACCTATGGAATCACGGCGGCAGGTGATGGAAAGAATTCAGCCGGACCTATTCATTTTTCCGGCCATTTATCCGATGTTGCTTTATGGGGTCGTGCTTTAGCATTTACTGAGGCGCAAACATGGTTTGCATCCAGAAGCGTGTGGTGATGAATTATGGCTGAAACATTCTCACGTTATATCTCTCCCGCAAAGAATGATTCTTGGGGGGCAACATCAACAGGAAAATACCCATCTGGTATCTTTGCTATGCACCTCACATATCCTAACTGTGGCTATGGAAACCAATATCTCTATGTCACCGACTGGCAATCAGGGGTCAATACTACCGATTGGGAACAGGGGCTTACTGTTGTTATTCGAACCCCTTTAGCGGCTGCATCATCAACAATTGCAGAAGCAAAAAATGTAATTACGGTTGATTTGAAAGCGGCAGGGTTTGATTTAGGGTCGGAAGATGCAACCCGAATGATTGCAGCAAAAATCAATTCAAGACGCATAAAAATGGTGGCTTCATCAAAATCAAAATTTCTTAAAGCAACATATGTTCGCCAATCATTGCCGGAAAAATACCATATTCTTGAGGGAACAAAGATGGGTAGTAGCGTGAGGCTGGAAATCGCAACCATGAGCCGAAACGGATTTCCTTCGGAAATGATAAATGATTTTATTTTACGTGTTGAAAGTCAAAGTGGATCGAAATATGTGACTGACGGAGATTATGCGAATCCTACGCTAACATGGAAACGTTCACCCGATGGTGGGGGGTGGAATGCTTTAGTTGATTGTGACATTGGAACATCTGCAATGATTGGTTCGCCCTCGAATGGTGATGTTTTTGATAACACTTTCACACTTGTAGGTGAATCGCCAAAGCATACAATTGTTCTGTGTTGGGAGATGATCGACATTTCATCAGCCCATTATTGGGGCGAACAAAACGGTGGACCAATTATTCAAGGCATGGGTGCAATAGGCGTTCATCGTTTAGTGGCAAAGCCAATGGATGGGGGGAATATGGGGCTACCAGCCGTTAATCATAATTCCGCAAATGGCAAAATATCTTTGGTTCATGGAGAAGGAAGGGGGCTAAATCGTTTTACAATTGAGGGGTTGAATTCTTGCATACTCCCTGATATGCCCCCTCCTGATTTTCATTCAATATATCCTACTGTTCGAGGGATTACTACAATTCATCCAAGTGCGGAAACAGACGCAGTTTCAAATAACCGACTACGAATTCAAAAATTAGAATATGGAACTGAATTCCCAATTAAAGATAGTGAAGATGTCGGAATGGGTATTGAAACGGGATTCAATCACTTTACTTACACAGGAACTACGGAACAAGCATACGTTCCTACTGGCGCAAATGGAATCCATATCAAAAATGTGAATATCACGACACCCCACTTTAGAGAAGCAATAGCCGATACTTCAAATGACGCATATGCACGTGAGTTCATGACAACAATGACCGAAAATTCGGATAGAGTTATTGGATTGGCAATTAGTAATGAAGAAAGAGTATTTGAAAGCATAATTACTGTTGATGATTTAGGCAATGAGTTCATATTAGAAGGCGGTTCGCCATTTGGAACAATTATACGTGATTATCAATTTACTAATGAGCGTAAAAACAAAATAACTGGTAAAACCTTCGTTGGACCATCAAATCCAAATGGAGAGGTTGCGCCAAATTTACGAATCCAATTGCCAAAACAAGAAGAGATTCCAGGGGGTATATTTGTTAGAAGCGGCCATGACCGTGTGCAAGCGTGGTCGAACCAATCATGGGGTATGGGGGGTCTATCTGCACCAAACCCTCGTTTGGCCGGTGTAGCGGAAACAAACGGTGAGGTATCGCAATATGACACTAATGACCGTTCTTTGATTTTTCATTGTCAGCGAATAATGAACCCTGAAATAAAACAATCTTTTGGGCTTGATACGAACAGTGGTTATGTCCCTCAAACGGGTAATGATACTATGCCTACGGCATATACACGGATATTTGCGGCTCATCGAGCATCTGATCATGTTGAACGGGGTAGTTTGCTTAGACAAACAAATAATGGTGTTGAAACGGGGAATTTGATAGCCCATCACAAGATTCGTTTTGGCCGTCGAGGTCATTCGTTTGTCACCCCTTTATGCCATAGAGGAACGCCAATGGCAATGAGGCGGCAACTGCACCGATCTCATGGTTCAGCATATTCACTAATGTTTGAAGGAGAAACCGAGTATAAACATCATGGTTTTGGAAATGGCGCACCCACTAATACTTCATCTGTATTCCAACTCGATACAATAGATGTTAAAAACACAGGAAGTGCCTATGATACAGGTTCTTTTGCATCCGATGGATTACCACTTGATGAATTGAAAGGAAAGCGGCATTTGAATGCAGATTCAAAATATACCTCAGCAACCCATAGAAGCATTGCGGATTATCTCTTTGCGCCAGGTCAAACACATACTAATGTTGAAGGAACTCCCGAATTTGTTTCTTTCGCAGAAGGAGGAATTGACGGTTCAGTTCCGACTGGTTCAGCAACTAAATTAACACTACAAGGCGACACCTTTTCTGTAAGAAATAGGTTTGATACTGCAAGCGAAATGATGATAAATGGCTTTTTCATCAATAATTATCTCGGCATAGGAGGTCGCCCTGAGCCAATTAAATTGTTGAGTAAAGATTCAACAAATAATTGGTTCGTGAGAGGTTATCATGAAGGTGTAATTCGCCCACGTGTAGCAACTGAATTGGCAACCGTTCCTCCTTTGTTTGTTCACGATCCCGAACTAATGAATACAAACCGTGATGCTGATTCAAAAGATTTTGGACTAATTAAAGCAAGTGATACCAATTCTGGGGGAACACCTGACGCATTCCTTTGCCATTGGTTGGCTGAATATAGCCATCCCTCATATTTTGGAACTTCAAGAGAACATTTTATGACTTTCCGTTATCGAGAGGCAGGGATGCCACGTGCGGTTAATTATCCATAGACAAATGGCTTATTTTTACGCAATTCCTCTAATTCAACAGTTGATGGGCAACCCGAAAAAGCATTAGCATTTGAGAGAATGTATGTCGCTCAATGGTTGCAGAATTATGGCTATAACGGCTTGAATGCGGGTGGTCATGGGAATATAGAGGGGTTAAGGGCTATGAGTGCAATACTGATGGGTCACACCACTATTAGAGAGGCACAGGGAACAATTAGGCTCTATAATCAAAATGGAACAGAACGATATTCACGTGGAGAAGGAATAGGCGATGCACTAAACCCGACCAGTTCAATACGTGTAATAAAAGGTATTGATATTGACAATGATGGGGAAGATATGAACCGCCAATTCTATGTGGCTGAACCATATGTTGGTATAAATTTAAGCCGAAGATTACCTGTGAGAGCATGGGGAATAAGGGGCGCATCTGGTATAGAAAATATGATGGGTGGCGATCCAACCGAACAAGCAAATGACTATGCCATGCTACAAAGCGCACGATTCGATGGAGGGAGACATGATTTAACCCAAGAAATCCCATATTGGTTCACCAACTTATATGATACAACCATTAAGGAAACAACCTTTGTTGAACAAACAATTCCGGTTGGTTTTGTTGCGAGCGACTTCACCACAGAAGCACACCCGTTTGAGAGGAACATAAGGCAAAGCAACGACCCTCCAAAGGAACAGGATGTGCAAATTGGAATTGGTGCAAATTTAGGAATTACTCAAAACGGAATGCTCGCCCCTGATGCAATGGCCGCAGGTGCTTGGGATTATGAATTAAATGATACAAGGCCGACTACACTACCGATCAATAATCCCGCATTATGGCTAAAGGCTGATTCACTTACATTAGATGATGGCGCAGCCGTGACTTCATGGATTGATTCATCACCAAACGCATTTGAATTCACGCAAGGCACAGCATCAGCGCAGCCGTCACTTGTTAAACGAGATGTTGATTTTAACCTAAAACCTCATGTTCATTTTGATGGGGGGGATGGTCTTGCCGTTTCCTTTGATGCAAAATTGAATCCTAATAACATGACTGTTTTTATTGTATCAACGGTTGATTCCGACGATAACGCATATCATGGAATCATAGACAATTTGAACGGGAATACTGGATGGCTTCTTTACGCTAAAATGAGTGGTTCGGACAATTATTGGCAATGGAGGACTGGAACTGGTTCGGGGCAAACGATAATTTCAGCCGCCGCCGACACCGTAGTTCCAAACACCCCTTCGATAGTGACATTGAAAATGGAGGGAAGCGACGGGGCAGGTGGAGGAACAACAACTCAAACATTGTCTGTCAATGGTAAATCCGAAGCAACATCAAGTGCGGTATTCACCAAAAAAACGGCAACAACAAGCACACCAACACTTGGCGTAGTTGGTTCATTCCAATTAACGGGTCAAATGGCTGAGGTCATAATTTATGATCGTGACTTAACCACAGCAGAACAATATGAAGTCGAAGCCTACCTCTCTCGAAAATATGGAGTCGCTATTTCAACATCGGCATCATCATCACATACAGGAATACTTCATCTGGTCGATAACATACCGATTAACAAAGGTAGTGACCCGTTCATTGATTTAGTGCAAAGAAGCGGTAATCCAAATTATGAACAAGAAAAATCAGTCGGGGCAATGATAACTCCTTCAACCATACACGGAAGATTCGGTCATGGGAGTGATTTTCACCATTTAAGAGGAAATGCACTTCACACCAATTTCCACGCAATCAATGAATCAACAGGGCGATTTTCTTATCCACCAAATGGATTGCACGAAGCCGAAATTGCTTCGAATGCAATCTCACGTGTCACCCCCGATTTAGTGTCGGAGATTACAGATGTTCGCCAAATCCAATCTCGAACCGAACCCCGTTTAGGATTAGTAATGGAAGTTGAAAGTGAAAGAAATGAAAACAAAAATGTTGATTATGCGGTTGTTGGAACGAGAGCCGTTTCATTACATACTGATAAAATTCTTGGTTATCAATTCCCCGTTCTTCCATCCCACGTAGTAAAGACCCATTATGCAAATAGTGGTTTTACGGTAAATGGGGTTGGTTCTCCATCAACACTACCAGATTATTCAACAAAACCAACATGGAGTCCAGATTCAAATAGTGCAAAAGGGGCAATTTTAGGCGGGGTTTTTGCTAATGACACCACCCGAAGCGATTTCAAAACCCATGCTTTAGATGCGTGGGCTGTTCGTGGTTCTGCCGATCTCCCTGCGTGGGGTGGCGTATATATTTTGAGAAAAACATATCTAAATCGAGAAGAAGATAGTGATGTTTTGAAAACAGAAGTCGATGGAGGCTCAGGTAAAGCGAACCCCTCTCACCCTACTCGACGACAAGTGGATTATATCGTGCGGCCTGTAAGACCGTTGAAATTATTTGGTTTCGCATCGGATTTACTGCAAGATGGTTGGACTCTTGGACCGAGATGTTCAATTACAGGTGGCGGTTATAATAGCCAACCATTTTCACGTGATAAGCGATACGGTATATTTGAAATGAATGCCTCGAAGGGAGTTAATGGCATTGAGCCGATTACCTCCGCTACTTCGGGCTTTACCATCGACTACCCAGATGCAAACGAATATGATGTGACTTGGCATCTCATCCCTTCGGCAAATATGCTTCAACATTTCAAATCCGATGCACATAGGTATGATGATAAAGGCAATTTCAATTCAAAGATTGAAGCAAGGTATTCTCAATCATCCCATACTGGCGGTGGAGAGCCGGTGTATCAATCGGAAACAATTTATGCTGTTCAAAATGGGGTCATGGGGGATCATGCTCGACATATCAAAACCGGAACAATAAAACAAGCAACTCAAATAATGAGGCTTTATCCAAATGTCACGGTGATCGGAAATAAAGGAAGTGATGTATATACCGTTGAAGAAGGGTCTGTTTTACCAGCATCAGGGTATTTAATCGCTCTTGATTATCAAGGTCGTTTGAAATACACCCGTTCTGGAAATGATGTGACTATTGATTATTCGGGAGGCGATAGATTGCGTGACCAACTCAGTTCCATTGTCAGCGAATATGTGGGTATGGTTTGGTATTATTCCGATGTTCTGGGGGGCGGGACAAGTCCAATTAGGACAGTCGAGGATATAAGAAGCCCACCAGTTGTAATACAAGCCACTTCACCTACCTTTGTTGATAACTCAGTTATTGCTATGAAAATCGAGTCGCAATCATGGTATCATTATAACAAGGACATAGATACTGTAAGTAAAACCGCTTTGTCTTACAGGGGATTATTACATTATGAGCCAAGTGATTTCATTATGGCGGGGCAACAAACATTCAACATTTTCGATGGTAATAATCAGGGCGTGGTTGAACATTTGGATGGCGATAAAGACATTTATGTTGATGGCAAAAAATTATCTCCAACCTATGTCCCTCCTTATTTGATTGATTCCGAAAACATTCGATGGCGTATTGCGGAAATAACAACGGAACATAAGAACATAATTATGAATTTCAAAGGAATGTCTCAAAAGAGCCTAAGTGGTTCTGGGATGGCAATTGGTAAAGCGATTGCAGGGCAATTTGGTTATATCGGCATAAGGACAACAGATGCCGCATTGCACTTGTTAAATGATGCAGGGGGCAATAAATCGGGTGTATCTATCACGCCAACCGATGAGTTCCATGATAACACAAGAGATGTTGAAGGTTATTTGGGCGCACACCCAATGATTCGACAAATCAATGACCATAGCACCCGATATATTGCACGTGATACAAGAGGGCTGAATACAATGGAGGTCATGAGAAATCTATCGCAACTCGATGGCCGTCAAATCCTAAGTGAGAAAAATGGAACAATTCTGTTCTCAAAGAATGTGTTCAAAGAAAGAGGATATAGGATCGGAAATGAAAATGGTTCTGATCTCATAAGCGTCAGCAAATTGTTTGATTCACCAAATGAAGTTGTTATTGTAGGTGATGTAATTGCTGGTAATGAAATTGTATTTATTAGAATCAGCGATACTGAGAAAATACGTCAAGCCGCAGCAGATGGAGAAGAAGGTGTTGTCAAAACATTACGCCAACAAATACCTGGTATCAAAAGCGTTGCTGCTGCACGAAAATTGGCTAAAGCCTTGCTCGCAAGAGCAGAAAACGGTGCGCCTATGATTACCATTGAAGGTTTGATGAATGCCACTTCTATTATTGCTGGCGATATTATAGATGTTCATTTACCCAATCAAGGAGTTGTAGGGAGATTTGCCGTGTTTGAAGCAAAGCATAAATTACATTCTTTACGAACCAACCTTATTATTGGTCAATATGAGAAAGGAATTGAAGGGCTTCTGGTCGATGTCAAATCAGCGACTATTATTACAAGCGGTTTGAATGAAAGTTCAGGCGATAAAGACATCAAAGAAAACCTTACTATGTCCTCGACAGTCAATATCATTTCAGTTCACAGAATCCGTGTCCGAAACGTCAATGAAACAGGTTTCATCATCGGCGCAAAACACAAAAACGGTCTTGGAAGGATAGGTGTTAGGGATGATAATAAAAGAGCGTTCCCTCTCGGCATGAGTAAGAGTCGCAACTTCGTGGTGAAATGATATGAGCGCATTTGAAAAAACATGGGATTTGATGAAAGCAGGGGTCAAACGCCTCAATACCGATACGAACGTTCCTATGCCCTGCCCTGAATGTAGGGGTCCGATGGAACATCAAGATGGTTATGTTGGTTCAAGTGGCCGTTTTGTCGAACCAGCGTATATGTGCATGGACCCAAAAACAGGTTATTGCGAAGCAAAAAGGCATGATGTGAAAAGTTCATTGAAGAAGGTGGAATGAAATGAGCGATGGGAACTGTTATCAATGCGCTTTTCAAGCACTTATGACTGGAAATCCTGATTGGAAAAACCCACGTTTGATTCATAGCGACATAACGCATTCTCAAACAGGAGATCCATATTCTCATGCCTATGTTGTTTATGATAAAGAACTTGATTTTCCCGAACCTGCACCTAAAGAATGGGGCGATTATAGGCCATCAATGGAGTTTGTGCATGACCAATCTAATTCCTTCAAAGGATCAGACGACATACCCCGTATGTTCTATGAAATGAATGCAAAACCAATCCGTGATACAATGCGTGAATACACACCTGAACAAATGGGGGAACAGGCAATGAAGCATTCACATTACGGACCCTGGCCTGATGAAGAAGCATTTGAAAAAGCATGGATGGTGATTTGATATGCCCGTTCTCGACCCCCTAAAAGCCGCTTTGACAGACCACCTGCAAACGCTCATCAAGAAGTGTTCACTTGGTTCTGGCAGTTCCGATGCTTCGAGCCGTGATGGAGGCGCAGGGAATACCAAAATGAGCCGTGATACACTGGTGCAACGCATTGATGAGCGAACAATCTCAGTTAGCGCACTATTCGACACCCAGTTAAGCAGCGCACAGGCAATTACTGAGGTTGCACTTCATGGCATAAACCCCCTCGATTCGCCGTCTTTTAGGGCTACATTCATGCCTATTACTAAGAACGGGACAAATGAGATTAGGATTGATATTTTGATGGAGATTAGATAATGTCCGATAAAAAAAGTGAAGAAAAGAGCGATGAAAAGATTGCACCACTTGTCGCAGGTGCAGCAAGAGTTGGGGTGGCCGCAGCAAAGAATCCAGCAGTTCGAGGGGCAGTTAGCGGTGCGGTATCAGGAATGATGGCGAAGAAGTCTTTTGATACGGCATGGGACTCGATCACCAAAGCCAAGTTCAAAGGCTACACCCGTTCCAACATCAGCGAAAGGCCATACAGACAGGCTGAACATCGTGTCTGGGATATTTCACGTAAAGTAAAGCGAGAGCGCACCAAGAAAAGATATGCTCGCAATAAGAGCAGGGGCGTTGTTCGCCCCGCCATGCGTAGGCAATTAGGATCAGGTGGCAAAAGAGCCTCAACAAAAAGGTGAGGCTTGATATGGTATTCAATACAGCATGGGCTTTAATGAAGGCAGACGAGTTGAATGTGGTTGAAACCTATGCTGGCGCAGGTGGGCATGACGATATACACGCAGGTTGGGGTCAAGCGGCGAGAGATCGAGGCCATAACGTGCTACGAAACGAAATCATGTATGCAGGGAATCCAGAAGAAAAGTGGGCTGATTATGACTTAGGTTATATGCCCGAATTACCAGGAAACATCCTTAATTTCAGCGCACAGGATATTATCAATCAATTGAATGGAAAAACGCCAGATGTGTTCTATGCTTCCCCGCCATGTGAAGGTCATTCTGTATCTGCAAGAATGCAGGGATGGACTGATTGGATGGGCGATAAGAAGAAAAAAGACGCTTTCAATCGAGCGAGAAACGAAGGCGATTTAGATTATTTCAAAGACCCAAGCGTTGGTCCAACACCTGGAAACGACGCTGCGAGAACTGGGCGTGAATTGATGAATCATACATTGAAATTGATTGATGATTTACAGGATTACAGAACAAATCATGAGGGAAGAGATAAAGACGACCCAATGTATCATTGGCTTGAAAATCCAACTGGAATGATGCGCTATCAACCTGAAATGGGTGGAAGAACATTGGGACAACCGCATGGAACTAATTTGAAAGGCAAGGATATTCCTTTCCCAACGATCAACCATGCTTCATATTCTGGTCCATTCGCTGAAATGTTGGGGATGCCAAGACACGACATACCGAATCACCCATCTATGCCTTCACGAAAACCAACAGACCTTTGGACTAATGCAAGCGATATTTGGCGACCAAGACCACATACTCGAAGAGGATTGCATCAAGACGCACCAGTATTCGATACACCATTAGGAGAACTTCAAGCAAAATTCGGCAACCGTGTTGAAGAAGTTCCAAAGAGAGAAAATGTAAAACGTTTTGGAGATGCGGGAGTTTATCACGAATGGGGTCCAAGAGGGGCAAAGACAGGAACTCAAGGCATCAAAGGATTTGAGTTAAAAGATGGAACAAAGATACCAAAATACCACGCCAAATCATTGATTCCTTATGGCTTGGGCGAAGATACAATCATTGCAGTTGAAAGGGCTTTAGCAGGGAATCAGTCACAATATCCAATACTGTCACGAAACGACAATCCAAATAAAACAATTTTTGATTTTTAATTTAATGGATGTTGAATTTTACGATCACCAAGAGTCCATCGAAGTGTTTTGATTACACCCTCCAACGCCTTCTTGTTTCGAGCGCATTCCTTCATTGTTTCTTTATCGTTATTCGCCCTTGCATTATGAAAATCCATTATCCATTTGGTTTGTTTCGTTTCCGCTTTTTCAAGCATGGATTCAATTTGTTCCCATGAACGTTCATAGGTGAAATTTTCAGCGTCTATACTAAGCATACCAACAGGTTCGGCGCAAGATGCTTTCTATTTAACATTGTTCATATGTGTCCCGCATGAACATAGGTGATTACTGCGACGTGTGCGGTAGGTATTCCAATCGCACCAGGATCTGACAAGTCCAGCGAAACGGGGGTCACTTGATAATCAATCTGGTTTAGCAAGGTTTTGAGATGAGCATTCGCAGGGTCATAAACGTCAATAGTGACTAAAGGGGTAAAACCATCTTCTTCACTTAGAAGGGGTTTGAACGCAAGACCGTTTGGTGCTGCCAATCCAAAAGGCAACACAAGCGGCGTGTTATAAGGAATAGCGGGGGTTATAGAGGTTCGGTGAACCGGCGTAATTTGATAAACACCGCCGCCGCCCAAAGCCGCCCCAAGCCCTTGATCCGACTGGTAAAATAAATGTGTTTGACCTGCACCTTGAGGTGTAAGTGTAGGATCGAAAGGGTTTCGAGTGAATAATACGCCAAGTTCAGGGATTGGCAAATTAGCCCCATTAAAGGTAGCGATGAAATCATTTCTAAGGTTTGATTCGCTGCTATCAATATGTTTCATAGCAGATAACGCTATTGGACCTGCTCGAATAAACACCCTCTTATCCTCTATGGCGAGGATAACGGGGGCTGATGCACCTTTACCGACTCTAACTGCCGCTAAGACCGTATTCTGTAAGACAAGGTGGTTGGAAGAGGATTGAGGGTATAGCCCAGTTCCCGTATCGACATAAGAGCCGTAAGTGAATCCGATATTGTTTGGTAATCGAGGATCAACATAAACCAGAAGAATTGCCTCATCGGTTGGGGTTAATCCGTTTGGCATTGCCGCACCGTGATAATCAGGGATTAGATAATTTGTTATTGCTGAAATATCTAAAACAGATGCAGAACCTACATTGTAAAACATTCCATCGAGTTGAACAACGCCAGCATCAACATACAATTCCGAAGTGCTACCTAATGTTCCATTTGGGCGAACACAGGCATTCCCGCTAACTGGATTATTTCGATTTACTTCATTGTATCTGTTGAGGGTGATCGGAATTACGCCATTACTTAGACCACGTTCAACACTATTTGTTAGTGTAGGGCTGGTGAGAACATCGGAATCCCTAAGCCCATCATTTTGATAGGTTGATGCGCCAGTTGCGGTCTTTTCATGACCCTCAGCGAGATTGGTATTTGACAATATCAATCACCTTCTGGGAGGGGCAGCGCACCTTTATGGTTTGAATCATAAGGTGTTATCCAGTCAGGGTTGCCGTTGCTTTCCTCGTCGCCTAATTGGTAGCCAACATCCTTTCCGCAATAAATACAATCTTCGTAAAAATCAGCCGATTCATGCTTACAATGAGGGCAGAAAATCTTACCGTGAACTGGTTTGTGGGATAAACGATGAATGAAACCGTTTTTATCTTCTTTTGGGGGATATTCTTCTTCTTCTTCTTCTTCATCATAAAGACCCATAGATGAATGAGGACTCATTCGTTGCCCCCCTGATGAATATAATTCTTCTTCTTCATCAATGGTTTCCCACCAATCGGACTTCATGATTTTCCATGTTATTTCAAAGGAGTTATCGGCTGATTTGTGGTAGTATTGGTGTTTCGGATCTTCATGAATGACTTCTTGCCATGAACAGCCTTCAATATCTTTACAGGCAACCCATGTATCATCAACTCGCCTCATTGGACCGTCACAGTCGGGACACTTGCCTAATTTCTCTTTTTCAGTCATTTTCAAGCACCACCAGTGGTATTGGCTTTCGCCAGATATAATGACACACAGGGCATTCCCATAAAAAGATGCGGTCACGACTACCTGCATAAAAGCCATTTATGCGAATAGCCAGCACATCGGAATCGCAACCTGAACAGGTTTGCATTACCCGATCTCGATACTTCTTCATTCCTCTTCCATCCGAATTATAATTTTATGACGTTCACCTTTGTTTTTGATAATCAATGTGTTATGTTTGAGCATTCGATAAGTCAAGTTCGCAATCCATCTCACATCAGTTCTCAACTTTCTAACCACATTACGCTTGCCCCCGTTAAACCAGTCTGTTATGATTTTTACTTTATGCAATTGAAATACTTCTCCAACTCTTGACAAATCTTCGCAATTATTCCAAAATGCAAGGTTGAACAATGAATAACGGCCACCCTCCCTTTCCGTTATTATCTTTGAAATATCGAGGGGAGAGGTGTTTCCGTAAATAGACTCATCTGGGTAGCAGTTAATGTTAATCAATTTAATAGCGAATTCGAGGTCATATCCGCATAGAGTCTTTCCCTCAATAAATTTTGGCAATTCACTAAAAGAATGCGCCCTTATGCGTTGCTCATTAACAACGTATTGTTGGTCAATATCCTCTTGGAACATATGGAAATAATCATCTTTGAAAAGCATAACCATATCAAGATTAAATTTAGATGGATCGGAATAGCCAGTATCTAATGTTGCTGCTTCTGTTGATGAAAAGGCAACGATAGGGAGAAGGTCATTCTCTTTCAAATAGTTCTTTACTTTGCGTTTCATAATATCACCAATTGAAAGCAATAAACGCATTTCGGCCATCCATGAGTCGTTCCGCATCTGGCGATTCTGTCAATTTTTGTAATCTGCGTTGTGCCGTCTTTACACTTACGCCTTGATCCACAGCATATACCTTTTCCATTTCTTTCTTTGAAACACATTCTCTCTTCGAGCGTGAATGAACCATTTTCTTACATTTTCCGTATGACACCTTCCATTCGTGAAGTGAAGCATCACGCTTTTTCTTTGCGCTGTAATCCTGTTTCTGTTCGAGCCATATTACTAAATTATGCAGATTATCATAGATGATTTCTGTTGCCATCATTATGTGATCGGCGGTAATGACTGATGCCCCCATGATGGTTGCGATAATGTTTCCAAAGGTGATGGTGTAATTCTCAATGTTGGGGATGAAGGTTGTTGCGGTTTCTCTTATGTTGGTATCATGTATTTTATTTACCAAGTCGTAATAATCAGTAGTTGCATTGAGTAATGCTGCGTGGTAGGATTCATCGACTGAAAATATATCATAACAGTGGTCGTTGGCGATTTTATCTCTTTGGTAATCCTCCAACACCTCCCATTCTTCGAGAGTCATACCTGCGGCTTTCAATAAGCGGGTTCGGACATCATCTCGCTTCTCAAGAATAAATGCAGCCAACGCATCATAGCCCCATACCTTCTCAGGAACGGGAACATAAGTTCCTTGAAGTCTGTGTTCACTGGTGGTTTGGCGCAGTTCTTGGCTTACATCATTTTGATATAGGAACACACGCTGGAAGAACCCCTTTTCTAATACGTGGTGCATAATGTCCTTTGGGGGAAAGGTTGTCGCCCATATGGAAACGCCAGATGTTATCTGTATATCAGCCCCTTTCAAGACCTTAGCCAAATTGTTTGTTGCCGAACCAATAGAGGCCATTGCCTCCTGGAGATAGAGGATTTTCTCGGAGAAGTATGACTTCTTATCATCAAGCAAAACACTTGCTTCATCGAAGAGAAGTGTCTTGTAGCCGTTAAGCAAACCTTTGGTGACAATGTAATTTGTTTTTCCAGTCGGCTTGCCTTTTTCATCATACTCCGGTTCAGCATCCACGTGACCCAATAGCCCCGCATCCGAACCTGATGTGAACTTTGCACTTTCAACACCGCAAGCATCAAGCAATTGCTTGGTGAATTCATAGGCGGCAGATTTACCCGTTCTGGATTGTTGAATCCAATATACGTGAACTCTTGTATCGAGATGCGTTCCATGAATTGGAACTCGAACAAACGGGGCAATTACTTGACCCACCACATAGAACAAAGAAAGCATACCTGCGAACTCATTGAAGAAAGAAACAGTATTGAATCTTTCAATGTATTCCTTGATGTATTTACTTCCCTCATATGGCGTTTTTACCAATGAATAATCATACCATTTGCGATCTCCTGAATCCGATGTGGGCTTTAATAACATGACACTTACTCCTTTTCAATTGTGGGTAGGCTCAACCAGCGTAAGTATGGTATTTGAAGGCTCACTACATCAAGCCCTCGACATCTTGATTTTCTCTTGGGCTATTGGAGACTCACTGTTGAAAGCATTGAGAATTCTCTTTGCTCTTACTTTGCCAATTCCTTCAACTCCTTGAAGTTCTTTTTCGGTAAGTGATGCGATTTCAATAACAGAACCGTATTGCTCAAGTAGCCTCTTTGCGATTGCTACACTACACCCTGCCCCTCGCAAAATATCAATCCTCATATCCTCAGTAGCGGTCTTACGAAGCAACCTGTATGTGGCTGATGAGCCGAGCGTTCCATGCTTTTCAAACCGCTTGCAGATGAAACGTGCTGCCGTTGATTTATCGGGGAACATGATTATTGAAACATCAAAGTCGGCATGGTATCTGGCAAGTGAGCCTGTAAAGGATGCGAATACTGAGGGAAACCTCAACCTTCGACCCCTTTTGTTTGCTTTAGTGACATACTGATCAAGCGTTCCATGAATCAAAAGAACTGGGTTCGTGTAATTGTCCTCCAAGTTTTGAAGTTGCCTTTCCAAATGCCCTGAATACATCGAACTCATGTAGTCGTCAATTGATTTTGCTTCGATCCCAACATCTGCGAAACAATAATCGGTAATTATGGTTTGACGCATTTCAAATTTTAACTTCTTCTTCTCACAGTATTTGATAACCAATGCTTCCAAACCAGAACGCTCTCGATTATCAATGTAAAGAATGCGTTCCTCAGTCATGATTCCCAACCACCTGTTGTGCAAGTGTTAGGCTATTCAGCATATCGACTACCAATGAAGCCCAGTTAGCATCTTGGGACACGGCAACCATCTCTTCTTTTTGACATATCTCGAAGAATCCAGATTGATTAGAACGTCTAAATGACCAATCTAACATATCTGGTGGTGCTTCACCCTTATGGTGTGCTTGTAGCATTGCTTCGGCTTTCTGTTTGCGGATTTCTTCTAATTCTTGTTCTTCTGTTGTCATGCGGTAGCCCCCTTTTCATCATAATACGGACACTTGCCTACACATAATCCTTCATGATAAATTGTAGGGCAAGTTGGAGTTAGGTAATATCGATCAACACCGTGTCGAAGATATTTTGATGTTTCTTTGGGGCTATAATCCGACCATTCCAAAGAACGTATGAATGCGTGAGTTAAGGTCATAACTTCTTGATTTGAAACCGTCGCCTCCCTTGCAGGTCTGGCAAAATTGCGAAAATAGTCCATTAGATACATCATTAAATAGGAACGGGGTTTGTGTGGAGGGTTGCTACCCTTCTCGCAAGCCGCCTGAGCCAAGCAGGGAAGCATAGGAATGTTATTGATGCGTTCAATATCAATGTCGATATTATCCATCTCGAAGGTTCTGCTTTCCGCATCATATCTCCCTTTGAACATATCCACCGAATCTCGCTCAACTATTTCCAATTTCATGCCCTTTCCATCGTAAAGGTGCATTCCAGGTGTGGGGTTCTGTGCCTTTTCGATAATGAAATCCCACCCCTGTTCTAAATCTTCATGCTGAATTGGTATGCCCCATATTTGCCGTTTGAAATTGAAAGTGTTGGGTATTCTTATGTGGCGGTCTGGTCGGAATGAAACCACAGGGTCAAGAGTCTTGAGGTTGAATTTCTTCACCCAGTCATTGATCATCATTCGCCCTGAAAACAACAAATCAGCCATCTTCTCAGGGGGCAAAATATACTCCTTGTCAAGTTTAACCCAGATATGAAATCCACCACCTGTGAACCAAATTGCATGATGAAAAAGCCGCCCCTTGAGAAATCGAGATAGGGACAAAACCTCTTCACAGCATTTATCTTTAGCCAATTGTTCATCCATGTTATGAACTCTTATTGCTTGGTCAGCGTCAAAATCCATGACAAAATGAGGTATAATTGCCGTATTATATTCGCATCGGTTTCCCTTTGGTTTTAATTCTCTAAACCCATAAACAGTAGTGGTGAGGTTTCCTTTTCCATTTGTTGTTTCGAGATAATGCTTTAGTTGGTTTTCATTTTGAATAACCTTTCGAAGCCTCATATCAATTTCACGTGGGAAATGAGTAAAAAGAGCCATAATATCACCATTCTTGAAACAATGTGGGAATTCCCTTTAGTCGATCTTCATATTTGCGTAGTCGTTCTCTTGCCTCAGTAGCAACCCCTATCTTGATTTCATAACCAATGTAATTCAAATTAAGAGCCTTTGCTACGCAACCAAACGTTCCGCTACCTGCGAAACCATCCCAGACCCATTCTCCTTCATCAGTAAGCCATTCCATGATTGGGAGTATCAAATCTATTGGTTTGCCCCAAACCCCTAATGTCTTGCCGACATTTCGAGGAACTTCAATCACGCTATTCAGCATCTTTCTTTCCTTTGGCTGGTATGTCCGATCTCCTAAATCAGTATCTCTCCCAATACTGCCTTTGCCTTTGTTAATCGGTTTTTGATTGAAGTTGTATTCACCAGTAAAGGCATCATGCCTTAAATCACCATAAATCAAAATGTGTTCATGGGTATGGCGAGGCATCTTATTGCTTACCCATCTGCCATCTTTGAAATGCCAAATCATCTCGAATTTGGGATTACCAAAAAGGGCTTGAACATGATGTCGATTTTGAAAATTGGTGAAACAGATATATGTTTTTGCTTCTGGAATCGTCTTGACCTTATCCCATTCATCGAATGGGGGATCAAGCATAACCAAATCATATACTCTTTCATCACTTATTGATTGACAATCTCCATGACGTATTGTTTGCTTCATAATATCACCATAAAGTCATTTGTTGAGTCGTCTTTGCGCTGGCTCGATTTGTAAGGTCTGCTGAATCAAGTAATTCAATCCTCTCTCCGATCCAGCGCATGACAGGCACAGCCATACTGTTGCCCAATGCTTTGTAGCGGTGTCCGTCAGGACATTCTTCAATGGATTTGCCTTTCCAGGGTATCTGTGTATAGTTATCAGGGAATCCCTGCAAACGCTCGCATTCGAGAGGGGTCAAACGCCTAACAAGTGAAGATACCGTCAATGTTGGTGCAACAACGGCTACCCCCTCATTCCCCATTTTGCTCAATGTGTATGAAGGCGAATCCTTATCACCGATACCTGAGCCATTTTGTTTCTTAGTTGTTATTTGAAGAGGCAATGTCTCATAATGAAAAACCATGTGTTTATCGTTTGCTGTCAATGAATACATTGGATCGGACTCAGCACCAACGCCTAAGAAATTACTCGCCCCATCATCGTTCCGCCCATCGCCCCCGCCTTTGTATCGAGTCGCTTTGTCGTGGATTGGGATTGATTCTTGCACGACCAAAGCCTCATGCTCAACTCTTTCATTGCCAGTTCGAGCATATGGTGGTCCAGAACTGGTCATTGTGGGTCCAACTTTTTCACAATGAACTATTCCTCTTCGAGAAGATTCCCTGCCCTTGCTTCCAACGCTTCCCTGAGAGAAGAGGGTAGCACCTTTCCCCTCCGTTCCGCCCTTCGCAGAATCCCTGCTGAGGCTCGACTTGTCAAATAAAATCGCTGCGGCACTTCGCCAATCTCCGTCAGCACATCCGACAACAAAGACTCTTCTCCTTCGTTGGGGAACTCCGAAGTATTGAGCGTCAAAAATTCGGTAGGCGAACCCATACCCGAGTTCCGCCACTTCTCTAAGGAAGGTGGCGAAATCTTCTCCTTCGTTTGATGACAATAAACCTGGCACGTTTTCATAGATGAACCAATTTGGCTGAACTCCCCTAACAATACGGAGGTAGTGTAGGGCGAGGTTGCCACGTGGATCATCCATTCCAAGTCGCTTTCCCGCATGGGAAAAAGACTGGCAGGGGCTTCCTCCAACGATGAGGTCTGCTTTTCCTTTGTATTCGTTCCAATCGACATTCAAAACATCTCCGACATTTTTGACTTCTGGATAATGATATTTGAGAACGGCTGAGGGGAATTCGTCAATGTCGGCAAAGACAACAGGTTTCCAGCCCATGTGATGCCAACCTGCTGTTGCTGCCTCGATGCCACTAAACACGCTGATATACCGCACATTAGTTCCCCTCCGCTTTATCCCTCATTTCATGAGGCATCATATGGCGTTCATATTTAGGGCAGAATCCCTTGACAGCGCACCAGGGCTGACAGAAATAACGTTCCGCCCCTACTGGTTTTGTCGCAAACATTTTGCCGTTAAAATCTCCTTTGTATCGAAGATGTGCAGATACAAGGGCTTTGAGATCGGTGAGCATATCAGCGACAACACCTGCCTTGACAGGTTCAATAAATCGGTATATTTCATTTGGTTTTCCTTCTATGCCCTTTGTATGATCCCATCCCCAATAAGAGATATTGACTCCGCCAAGTTCTAACTGAGAGGATTTTCTAAGCATATACACATAAAACGCCATCTCCTTTGCCATGCTATCATATTTCATTTTCTTGTCTTTCCATAGACCAGTTTTCAATTCATGAACATGATAATCTCCGTTATCATCCATAAACAATCTATCAATGAATCCATTCAAATGAACCTGAACCTTTGTTCCGTTGATGTCGAGTTCGACCAAAGCATTAACGCCCAGTTCATTTCCAACTGGCTTGAAAGAATCTGGGTTTGAATCCATGAAGCGTTTTGCCTCCGCATCCATCAGTCGAGATAGATGTTCTTGTTCACCCAGACTGTAATCCTCTCCCGTTGGCGTAGCGTATTCATCATGCCAACCCTTGCTAATCTGTGCAAGAGGGATAAGAGATTCGAAATATCCTCTTACGCCATCAAATCCTTGTTCCTCTTTTATCTTCGTTGCATACTCGATATTTAGGACACCATCAAAACCTCGTTCTTCGAGATTACGATCCATAATATATTCATATGCGTCATGCACATTTGTTCCTCTAAGCATATTATCATTTTGAGGCTCTTTTACACCAAGAACATATTTTATGAAATACTGTTGCTCACAGGTTTGAAATGCGCCAAGCGAGGATTTGCTTACACGGAGTATCTTATCATCAGCCACGTTGGGATGCCATGCGTATGTTGAATACAACTCTCCGCTTATGGGAACTGGCTGTGGGGTTGGTGGCTTAATCTTCATCAATTGCCCCTCCCATAATGTCACAGGACATATCTTCATCTGGTTCAAGCAATACTTCATCAGCCGTTGGTTCATCATCAATGAATTTAGGGTGCATGAGTTCTGGCGCATCATCGGTGTTAAAATCCTCTAAGGACAATTGACCAACAGCAGTAAAAGCCACCGCTTTGCATGAATTACAATCGAATTTGCCTTTCTTTGATGGTGGCTTATATCCTTGTTTGAAACGTTCTTCGAGTTCTTCCAACAAATAACCGTCTTTTCCAGGTTTCATTGAACGTAGCCCATGATTGCTAACTTTGACACTTTCCTTATCCCAATGTTTAGCGATCTCCCAAAAATCAGGATAGCCCCGCCATAGATTCCACCATGAATCCAATGGTTGTTTGATACAGTGGAAACACCCCAAACGATTAAAATTAACATACAGTTCATTTATCATCTCAAGGTCGTCAAGATATTTTACGCAATCAGCCTCAGTCCAGCCCCATTCAACAAGCGGGTATCTGTTCTTATCGTTGCGTGAATCCTCTTTTTTACCTGTTCTATGGGCTTCATCGGCAGCAATTCCAATATATGCAATATCCGCTTCTTTAGCCGCTTTCTGTAAAGGCTGAACCTTTGCTTCTCTCGCCCAATAGCAAGGATATGCTCGAAGAGGCGCACCCCGTTGTTTGCCCTTGCCCGCACCACGTTTCATAACGCCATAGAACCATTCATCCCACGTCTTAGGAGATCCGACCAACTCAAGTTTCAAATTCCTTTCAGGGTATTTTTCGTTGATATAAGCCATTACCTTTTCCATGTATTCGAGCAATTCAGGAAATTCAAATCCTGTATCGGCAAAGACAATTCGGGTGACTGGCAAATCGGGGTCGTTTAATTCCAATAAACGCAACAACATAGCGGTGCTATCCTTGCCGCCAGAAAAACAAACCATCCCGACCTTTTCACTCATGCTCATCAATCCTCGTATGTTTCCATCTTTACCGTATATGTTAATTTTGCCTCATCAAGATACTTCTTTATGAGCGTTATTGCCTCATCCCTTGTTATGTCAGGGCTATGTTCAAGTGACCAATCGAGTTCCCAATCATGGCCGTTTTTCCCAAATCCTGTATCGAAATTGATTTTGTGTTCATCATACAATTTACCTCGAATTCCAAAGATGGTTTCGGCTTCGCCGGTGATCGTGATTTTGTGACCCACTTTTAATTCAACATTCTTACTCATCTTTCTTTTTCCTCCTTTCGTCAGTGCATTGTCGCCATTCTTCATCATTATAATAGCGTTCTAAATGGCATGGTCGGCAGCACCAATCTGGTGCTTCTTGGGGGCATTCATCTTTATGAATCATCTCGCCACAGTCAGGGCATTCGTGTTTCATCCTTGCGCCCCCATAATTGTTAGACGTGCTACTGGTGCAATTCCGCAATTGTAGCAATAGATATTGATTGTTAATCCTGTATCGGGGTTTGATTCAATTGCTGAACCAGTTGGCCTCCAATCGTGTTCGCAATCTTTACTCATGCAGATTCCTCAGTCGGCAGTTCGTGGGTATCATCTGGATGCTCAAAAGAACCATCTCTAATGCCCTTGTAGCCAAACCATTGACCATCTGTGCCTACTTCTTGTTGGAATAGTATAACTGGCTCAGGGAGGCGCAGGGAGGTTCGATTGAATTTCAATTGAGCCTTCGAGATTGTTTTGCCGGTGAGTTCACCGATCTCATTTCGTTCAAAATCTAAAGACACCTCGATGAGTTGTTCTAAATCACGCTCGGTGTCCTTCATCCATGCAGCAATCTCAGCACCCATGATTTCGTTTCCGCTTGAATCAAAAGAGGGCTTAACGCCAGTAATAGCATAGACGTGAACATTAAGTCGGCTGAGTTCTTGGAAGGTGTTCATAGCCGCTTGGTATCGGTTCTTTCGGAATTCCCAATTGAAACGGCCAACTTTAGTGGCGGTCTTTCGACCAGATACTTCAACTGCATCATCTCCGAGTTCTAAATCCTCAATCTTCATAGCAGTTCCGCAGATATGAAGCCAATGATCCATCCCATCAAAAATGAAGGTCTTTAGATATGGATTTGGCATCTTGCCATGAACCTTGAAGTATTCATCCTGTGATTCAGCAACTTCGAGAGCATACAACAAATCATCCATTGTCTTGTTAAATGTTTCAGGATAATTGAAAGGCACACGACTTTTGGATTTTTTGTTGGTAATCCAGGGGTTGAGAACAACGATGTTTTCTTGCTTGTCTAAGTGATGTGCAGATACGGTGGAGTCACCGCCAGCATCAAAATCCTCAATGAAAATCATTGCGCCATTGGCAATCTCTTCATCAGTCAAGGAATCAATAAGCATTCCCGATTTACCGGCCTTTCGACCACCGACAACGCCACAAAGAACTTTTTTCTCTCTTCGCACGTGTGTTGATCGTGCGGCAGCAATCCTCTTCCATGCAGGGTTGGCTGATTGAGGCAAAGTCCAGTTCCCAGTTGATGTTGATGTTGCCAAAGCGACAGCATCCTCTTCAATAGGTAAAGGTGCATCATCAACAAGTGCTTCGAGGGGGAAATCATTACCAAATCCAGAATCCATTCCAGATTGCCTCTCTTCAACGGAGGGGAGGGTTTGAGTCACCACAGGTGCTTGAACCACTTCTGCGGTTGAAGGCAGGTCTGTTTCGACCTTCTCTTGCTGAGAAGGTTCTTTGGTTGTATCAACTGGCTTCCAGTTATCCAAGAATCCTGTCCCTGACATCAAAAGCCCTCCGTATGAGAGAGGTCGTTTGCATCGGCTGGTGCTTCTTTCGCAACAATAGAGCGCAAAGGCATTGCATACAAGCCCTTCGCATCCAGATTGATATTGACTGAGCCATCTGTGCCTTGCCATGTTCGAGAGCGAACAATAACCCATACACGGCTACCACTTGCATAATCTCGCCATACATTTGCCTTCTTAACTTGGAATGCGTGTTGCTTCTCAATGAGGTAGCGTGAAACATCAATCCATAGGCTGGCGTTGGCATCTTCACGTCTTAGGCTATTTGAGGTAAGAGTAAGTGAATGCTTGAATCCGCCATCGGTGTAAAGATTCTCTTTACCGGCATGGTCGATATAATCAGCCGTTCCACTAATCGCAAAGAGAGGTCCAAAATCCTTACCAGATGAAAGAACCTTGCGGTTTGCCATATGGTGGTCAAAGACTTCGGCCAAATCAACACATGGCATGAAATTAGCAACAAATTGGTCTGGGGAGAACAAAGATTCAAGTTTAGGGCGAGTCTCTTCATCAGCCCATTCGAGGCCATAGGTCGCATCAATATCTAATGCAACCAATTGATCTTCGTCTGGTTCATCCGATCCCGTTGGTTTCCATGCGGTTTCTTTTACCGCTTTGAAAGAGATTGGGCGTAGTATTTCCAATTCAACCTCAGCAGCACCAAAGGAACATTCGAGAATCATTGGTGGTAAAGCCCCTTCACTTAGGAACTTCTCTTGAGTATTGCCGATGAAAAGCCACTTGCGCTTGGTCATGAATGCTCGCTTTGGTGAACGATTGTCAGCCTTGAGCAAACAGATGTGAGCAGCACCGTTATTGATTGCGATAACCCAAAGTGGGGTTTTATCGCCAGTCACGGATTCTTTGTAAAGCAAAGAGTCGTCTGCACCTTTAACAATCCAATCATCGTTTTCTTTGACAACACGGCCAAGAGCAACGGTTTTATCATTTTGTCGAATCCCATATCTAAGGGCTTGACCCAGATTGACTTCTGCCGCTTCAATGGCTGTGTCACGTTGGCGTTGCATCATATCACGTGTGCCGTCATAAGCCACTATCATACCGACCCATGTATCGCCTTTACCGCCACCTGAACCCTTTCTTCTTACGGTGTTCACTTCAAATGCTGATGAAAAGAAATCCATGTCTTCCGCATCGAGATTAGCGAGAACCTTCCCCGCCTGAGTCCATATTTCAGGGTAATTCTCCATTACGAATTCGGAAAACGCTTTGAGCGTTTCTTCTTCGGTCCATCCTTTGTTCTTGGCTATTCGGTTTAATCCTTCATTCATCATCGTCTTTCACTTCCGTTGGGATTTATGCGAAGGTGGTAGGGTTATTAAAGACTCACTACATTCTTCGATTTGAGCAAGGGCTTCTAATACCTCTTCATAATCAAGGGGCTGAGGTAATACTCCATTAAGAGAAGCCACTAATTTTAGTTCATTTGAGTCGGGGCTAAGATTGAAAAAAGAGGACAGGGAATAACATATTTTAGTTATGTCCTCAGTCTTAACAAAGGTTTTCTTCCATGTTAAACCGATGCCTCCCAATGTTGTTTCCACTTCATTTATTCTTTTAGAAAACCAAACAATGGGTCTAATCTCATAACCGCATTTGAATTTGGTTGAAAGGCGACAGCGTATGCTGCCTCGAATTAACAACGCCGACATTAAAGTATTCATCAAATCAGTTTGTGATAAAGCCATGTTATCGGATAAAGAATCAGTATCACCAATAGAAGTGCGAGGCTGATTGTTGAGATCGTGAACATCACCAGCGTTAATCTCAACCATCCCTGTATTCCCTCCTTCTTAACCGCCCAATTTGTCAGGTTCAACCACAAATCAGTTAGCATCTCCATATTCTTCATCCCATCTTTTTGTTAGTGCTTCGATTTCGTCAATACCTACACAGTCATTAAGACCCGCACTACTGGCGACACTTTCAATTACGCCTTGAATGTAAGCCCCATAATCGCCCCATCCAGACGATATAACCTTGACATTTACAAAGACGGGGCTTTTCATTGATACTTCTTCGCCCTCAACAATTTTATGAGGATTGGTAAAACGCATTAAAGATAAATTCGGAACAATATCAACTAAACCTACGGGGTAATGAGAATCTCCATCTCGAACAGCGATTCGCCATTTTGAAAGAACTGGCCTGGATTGAGGGTTCTCTTTTACATATAGCCCACCGATAACCATGAATACAGATTTATGCACCTGATGAATGTTCATCAACACAGTTTCATATACTGAACTTTCATGAGTAAGGATCCCATTTGCATTCCATAGGATAACTGGTTGTTTTGTTCCTACGTGTTCCAAGTAGTAGGCAGCATCCTCAATTTCAACCATTGGTTTTAACGCCCAATCCTTACAACCAATCATCTTACGCCTCTTTTCAAATGGCATCGTTTCTATTGATGGTGTTAATAAATCAACAATCATCATTTCAATATCCCTGCCACTTGCATATTCAACAAGATAGATGCCTCCTTTTATCCCTGCTGATTCAATCATCTGTAAAGTTGAATCTTCAATGTCGAGAAGTGTTCCAGTTGTATTGTATATCCTCACATCATCTTTGAGAATATGGAGAGTCATTCGTTCACCTTCTGGAATCTCTAAAAGGGTTTTTCCAAAAGGAACATCACGGATGTTGCAGATTGAAGGAGAGGGTATTATCATAGGCATTCCAATTGCAGGTTTGAGAACATCATGAATACTTTCTTGTCTTGATAATCGATCACAGGTTTTTTCCAACCCAATAAGGAATGAGGCTTTTCGCACGTGACGCATGAGTTCCCCGTTGGCATGAGCAAGTGCTTTTGTCACATCATAACGATTGATTGGACCTTGACGATTGCTTAATCGAAGGAAAAAGCACATGAGGTCTTGAGAAGTTATCCGTGAAAACAAAGGCCGCAACAGGGCGGAACGCTGTATATTATCCTCACAGGATTCAAGAACGCTTTTGGTGACTTCAAATGCTCGATCAACAATCGCAACCGTTTTATTTGCTCTTGATAAATCAGCCAGCATGGTAATTGGATTAGGATTTTCCGATACTTCTTCTGGATAAAGATCGGTCAATAGAAAATAAATCTCCCTCAAATCCTCATCGGAGAGTCTATGCTTTGAGGATGGGGCGTGGCACAGGTATGCAATTTTCCATTGATTCAAAGGACACGCCAGAAGGAGATTCTTGATGATTTTTGATTTGTCACGTGGTAATACTTTACATACTCTCGAAGATTCAGCGATTTGCCGATAGTTCAAAAACCATCACCTATCCAAAAAGTCTTGGAAGGATTCTTCGTCAGGTATAATTTCTAAAACAATCTCTTTAGCCCAATCTTGCTCAATCCAATGAACACTATCTCTTCTCCGATCTTGATTGAATGGTTTGGTTCTTCGAGCAATGACACGCAACGCTGCATCCCTCACATCTTTGCTGGAACGCCGATTGCCCGTCATGTGTGCTACCAAATAAACGCAATCGACAATCAATGATTTCGGAACTCTTGCCGCTTTCAAGCGAGTCTTATTCCAAATATCATATACAAGAGGAATAATCCCTTCTGGCAAATCTAATTGCCAAACCATTTGAGAAATAATCTCCTTATGGTGTTCTTGCCAACGCTCAATCATCTTCTATCGCCACCATTTCATCAGGTTCATCTTCCCATGCTTCATCATCATGAATGACTTCAACCAACTTATCGAGTAATGAACGTGCTTCTTCTCTTGAGAGCATAAATCCTTGTTTAGTATAGCCAGTATATCCTCGTATGGAGGGAATGACTCTATTCAATCTCAAATTTAATACTCTTGCATTGTAGGCTTCACTTGTCATAACGTGGAGTTCAAAACCAGGAGTAAAGGATGCTGGAATCACACCAAACACTCTCGATTTGAAGTCATTATCCTCAGCCATCATTCTTCCTCTTCTTGAATCTTGGTTTGATTGATCACATACCCTCTATCATCGACAACAATGTGAACTGATTTCAAAAGTGGTTCAACTGCCTGTTCATTGCCACAGCAAGGACAGGTCAAAGAATCTTGAATCCTGACATATTGTTGCGCTGGACTTAGGGCTTCAACACGGAAAACCGCACCACATCGATCAGCGCACATTGACACCATGCCGATAAGATCATCAGGGATATTGATTTCCCCTTCGTTGTCTGTTGCCAACAACACTTCTTCTTTAATATCCCATCCTATGTTGTCTGCGAGAGCCATAATCCAATGGTGGTTATCAAACACAGAAGGCTCTAAATTGGTATCATGAGGTTTTGAAAAGTGTATCTCACGGAGAGTTAATTCCTTTACGCCAGTTCGGATATACGCCCCAACATTAGGTAAAACCCATCGACCATTTTCAACAGACAATGAGTTCCAAAGGTAATACGCCCATTCAATATCCTTCTGGTCGGGTGACGGCATCTCAGGCATTGAACACCCACCTCCTACACTGGGAACATTGTTTGGCTTGCTTACGCTTCTCGGATAAAGCATCGAATCTCTCTCCGACCTCTTTCATATTGTCATTGCCACAATCGGGGCATTTTGATTTTAATTCAGTCATGTTATTCTTCCTCTCCATGTTTGCAGTTTTCATCATGAACGTGAAGGCATTTCTTGTGTTTTATCCATCCAAAACAGAATCTAAAGCCAGATATTGTAGGGCTATTACATCCCCTTCGAGCGCACGTTCTCCCAAATAAACGCATTATTCCTCTTCCTCCTGAGTATTTCGGATATTAGTTGAAAAGAACCTCATGCCTGATTGATCGGTGTGAACCTTATGCCAACGCCAATCCCTCATGTTGTTGTTTTGTCTAAATGATAATTCCTCAACCATGTATTCCTCAGCATCTTTGAGAAGGGGTTTTTCATCAAATGAACTATGAATGCCAAACAACACCTCTCTCCAACCTGCATGATTGGAGGGCGAAATTACAATGTTTGGTTGTTCATTTACCAGTATGAACATAGAATCTTCTATGTCGGATTTATCAGTTAAGAGTATTTCGAATTTTGCTTGCATTTCTGTTCCTCCTGTTCTTTCAAATCCTTTACTTTCAATATCCTGGTGTCAATTTCATTCAAAGCATCAAACCTTTCAACGCCTGTCATATCATCATATCTGGATGTGCCAAGAAGCATCCCTCGATCAGCAAACAATTCAACTAAAATCTCATCATATGCTTTAATGAATGATTCATGCTCTTGTTTGACCTTGAGCCTATGTTCTAAATCGGGGGTCTTTGGGAAAGGCCACATTAGACAAACCAAAGGGGTTTGGCAATTAAAGCCTCACACCTACTTCATCATATCTTCGGTAGTTATTGCGAAGCGATGATAGGCGATATGCCAGCGTTGATATGAAACCCAACGTGCAAGTAAATTGATTCTGTTTTTTGGGTATTTACTCCCACAATAGGGGCAATAACGGTAGCCTTCGAGAACCCAAGCGATATTGACTTCGTGACCGCACTTCCACAGCCTTGATATTTTCGCTGAGGGTTTTCTTGGTCTTTCTTCTGGAATCTCAAGAACGGGTATTGCTGCTTGAGATACAACCATAATTTCACTCCCAGTTCTCAGTCAATTTGAAACCAGTTGAATTATCGTCAAATTCGATGATGGCTTCACCTTTTAGATGATTAGTCCGTAGTTTCTTATCTATTTCCTCATCTTTTTTAGACCACTCACACGCTTCGCATTTTTCCTCTTTCGGCTTTCCTCTCCCGTTGTTCATTCGAGGATGGCCGCACCAATTACAATCCGTTGTTAAATCGCAATCAGCAAAGAAATAGGTTGGAGTTATGTCAAATGTTTCATCATCTGTTCTTAACATGAAATGCTTTTTCCAATCAATAGCCGACCATAAGATCGGCGTTGCCTCCCACCCTTGACGCTCGAATAACTTAAAGAAAATAGCGCAAGAGGGGTGTGTGGGATCTAATATGTCAAAATTAGCCGATACATCATCCTTTGCGATCCAACCTCTAAAGCCGTTTGAATCAATGAAAGCGATGGCTCGTTCTTCATCGAGAGCGTAGTGTGGCAAATCCAGGTAGGGAATGAATGCTACTACATCGCCCTTCTCAGGTCGTGCCTCATAAGAGCCTACAAATCGGCGGCTTTCCTTGCATACCATGAATGACACCATAATGGGTGTAAGTGGTGCTAAGGGGAATTCAACCAGTGGGGCGTGAGTCATTCGGCCACATCCTTTAGAATACCTTTGCTCATCAATTCATCCTGAATGACACCACGAAGGATTTCAATAACAGCATCACGGTTCACGACAATGACACCATCTATGTCTTCATCACATTCGGCCAATACGCCGATGATGTTTGTTAATGCACTTATCATTGAATCGCTCATTCTAAGCACCTCGCATCGGCGTTGTTTCAACTACCTGTTTAGCGGGTCCAGTTAGAATCAATAGTTCTTTTCCTTCATCATCAAATGAGATTTCCCATCGAGATGTATTAGTGAACTCTTGGTTGCCTTCTTGATTCTCAAACCATCGTCTGGCGGGGATCATTCGCATCCATGAAGGCGGTTTGCCATATACGTCATGAACCATAGTCCAGACTTTGTTGGCGGCACTTCTTGACTTAGGTTTCTTTTCATAGACGGTGGTTTTTGGACCACTATTTTGTTTGGCTCGCCTCACTTCAAAACCCCATTGCGTTGCCGAGATCGTAGTCTATGCCTGACGGGTATGGCTGGTATTCATGTTCGGGCGTTTCACGTTGTAGTTTAAGTTCCTCATCATATTCCGCTTGCATCCCGTAGTGGCCTTCTGGCATGACTGGTTCGCCTGTGTATTCAGCCCAACACTTTTCCGAACAGAAGTTTCTAACACCAATGGCGGTGAGTATTTCCATAGATGCCTTGACCGGACAATTGATACATAGGTGAAGTCTTCCCGTAGGGTCTTTCACTTCTTCGATTACCTGTATTGATTCCGTAATTGGAATAACAATATCTGGGGAAGGAACAAACCGATCATCATCTGGTGATTCATACGGTTCAGCGTCTTCAATGATAGCCTCGAATTCAGCCACTACCGCCTCTCTATCAATCAATGCTTCAATCGGTATCTCCTTGCGAGCCACCACGCCATCAGGCGTGAGTTCGACTGTGATACCCTGAGCCACCAATTCTTCATCGCTGAGGTTTGTTGTTGCCTCAATTGGAATCTCTTGAGATTCTTCTTCATCAACCGTTGGTCCAGCAAAAGGTAATTCATCTTGCGGCCTGATGATGAAGTGGATTGGTCGGCCACGTGCATAACGACCCGTTGGGGAACGCTCACAGGTGATGAGAAGTCGCTTGGGTGTGTCAATGCCGTCTAAGACGGTATCATCCAGTTCAAATCCAAGTTCAGTCCATTCATCCGTGTGGCAATGGGTGTAATCGGCCTCAGCCTCGAACTTATCCAATGCTCGCTTGATGGTTTGAACATGGCAACCTGCGAGGTCTGCAACATCGTTGATGGTGATTGCGCCCCTGTGGTATTCAGCATTCAGTTCATGCTTAATCCAGGCTACGGTTTCCTTCTTGAAATTATGTGGATTGATGTTTTCATCCTCCACGATCTCATTTTCTTTAGCAATGCGTTCAGCATATTCTAAATCCGATTCGATGTGTATTTTGATTTCATCCACTGGTGGTGTCGGGTCAGCCAACATAAAACCCCCATCATCCTTAGCAACACGTTCAGCATATTCTAAATCCGATTCAATGTGTATTTTGATTTCATCTGCGACCAATTCAGCCGTTGGTGTAGTTCCGCCTCCAATGACAAGTTCCGGTGAATGGTGATGGTCTTCATCACCAGATAGCAAAGCATCAGCGTGTTGAGATAGAAGTTCAGCAGGGCTAATACTTGCCTCGACAACCTCTTCAACAATTGGTTCTTCAACCTGCTCAAGTGTTTGAACATCAAAGGTGAAATGTAATTTCGGAGTTCCAGCAGACTTGCTACGGAAAGTTCTTCGGAATGATTCCATCATCTCGGCAACTTCTATTGCATGGTGAGGTTCTGGAAGTGATGATTGGTCAATCTTCATCTTGCCTTCTTCATCAACTTGCATAGAACGATTTATTGCCGCATTGATACCCTGTGTATATTTGATAGCGATTGTTGCATCACCCTCACACATTACAATCATTGCATCTATGAACATACCAATCAACCATTCTCTCGGAATAGTTGCCGGTGTTGCTTTGTCGCTCAAACCGACTGGTATTGATACCATTGCTTTGCTTTCATCGGTTGGTTGAACTGTGAATAATTGGTTGCCGACTCGAATTTGAATATCGGATTGCTGAACCTCAGCAATTGGTTTCTTTCCACGTTCCTTTCGTTCTTCGGCACTGAGATGAACTCCATGTTCCGATTGCCATTGCTTGGTGAATACATCACCCATCAATTTCAATACTGGTCCAATATCTGCGCTCAGTCCTACGTTTTCTGCTGCTTCGGTTATATCTTTTCGACTCATAATCAATCACTTACCCTTTCACGGTTAAGTAATCCACATAGGGCAGGGTATATCAACTTAGTTATTAGCCAAACCCCAAGAGTTCGCATACTGGGATTTCAGTTCTGGATGCAATAGTAGGAGAGGATGATTCAAACGCCACATGGAAATCCTATACCTATCGCCTCTCACCGACACAACCTGCGGGGCATCGGAATGATGGTGATCGATGAGTTTTATGAAAATTGCTTCTTTACCCAATACGTTGTTTAGACTGTTTTTGGTGCAACCATGACGCATAGCAAATTTGCTTCCAGAATCATTAAGTTGGCCGTAAATATCGGAGGTTGTTAAATCTCCTTGTTCTTCCAGCATTTTAATTATCTTTACTCGAACTCTTTTTGTTCTCGCCATAATTAGAAGGAACGGGTATTCCCAATTAAACCCTCTCACATTTGAGGCATGGGTGGACCGGCAGGTGACGGGTTCATTCTAATTACATCATCAATGCGAAGAACCATAATCGCCGCTTCTGTTGCTGAGGTTAATGCTTGAAGATGAAGTGCTGTTGGTTCGACGATCCCCTGCTTTAGAGCATCATGAGGGTGCGCTTTTCCTTCTGGCTCAACATCAATAAAATACCGATAGTTTCCATCAGCACTATTCTTGCACAAATCTAAAAGTTCATCCACAGGATCAAGACCTGCATTTTCAGCAATCGCTGATGGGATTTGTAATAGAGCGTCAGCGAAAGCATCCACCGCCATTTGAACTCGCCCTTCGGGTCTGCAATGTTTCTTTAATGAATTATACAAGAATGCCTGAGTCGCACCACCACCCAACAAGATTCCATCATCGTTCTTCATCAACCACGCAACGCCCACAGCATCCTCTAATGCACGTTCAACCTCTTCGGCAACATGACTGGTTGCACCACAGGCTATTACCGTTTGAATTGGCGATGAGTCTTTTGTATTGGTGAGCATTACCAAATCAAAATCGAATCGGTCTGTGACCATGAATCCACATTTTCCTAAATCAAAATCATCAATTGGATTGCTTAGGCTCGAAACAATGTTTGCCCCTGAAATGCGACTTGCTGAATCGAGATCGGATTTCTTAACTGAATGAACGGCTGAAATATCATGCTTCTTGAGGTAATGCAAAGCCAAATCATCAATTTTCTTTTGAGTTAATACAAGCGTTGCGCCAGATTGATGAATTAGTTCCACCATATCCCGTATTGCATCTTCTTCTTGGCGAAGGAATTCTTCAACCTGTAATGGATTGGTAATTTGAACCTGAGCATCCATGCTCGTTTTCTTTGGCTCAACGGCGCAATCGAGAAGGAGAACCTTAGCATCGGTATTGCTTCGTGACATTGTTTGACTTGCCAAATCACGCTCAATGACAATACCAGGTATAGAATGAGTATCTTCTTCATTTGTTCCGCTTGCTGATATGAAATGAACATCGTCTATTGTATTGACATTCCCCACCACTTTTTGAGCCAAGAGAGCCAATTTATGCTGAATTCCTTCGGCGGATTTGCCAGTTAGAGAACTGAATGCTGCATGATATGATATGTCCTTCACCATGACTTTTCCACTACCTTCTTCATCCTCCATTTCCTTACGATTATTCACAGCGAGTTCTTGAAGTTCGGTCAAACAAAAATCCTTAGCGATTCGGAATCCTTTACAAATTGTAGTAGGATGGATGCCTTTATCCAGCAAACGTTCCGCTTCACCGAGAAGTGAACCAGATAATACCACCGCACTTGTAGTGCCGTCAAAACAACGGCTTTCCTGAGTCTTAGCCACTTCAACAATCATCTTAGCGGCTGGATGTTCGATTCCGATCTCTCGGAGAATTGATACTCCATCGTTTGTGATGATTACATTTCCCGTAGGGTCGATCAACATCTTATCCATACCTAATGGTCCAAGAGTTGATTTGATTGCATCGCCAACCGCTTTGGCGGCTTGGATATTATTTCTTTGGGCGGCTGAACCATTTGTTTGTTCAGTTCCCTTTTGCATGATATACACAGGCTGTTGCCCGTTTGATGCTGGCTGCATAATCCCACCGTATCAATGTCCTTCTTATCAAGGCTCACTTATGCCTCTAAGCCGAACTCGTCACCATCTTCGTCAGTAGCACGTGCTGAGAGTCTAATTATATCGCTCTTGACAATTTCACCCATTGCGTATTGCCAACGCCACGCCACAGGTTCAGGGGCAATGATGTAGCAACTGGGGTCGGGCGGTATTGGTTGCATAACCCACTTCTCGATTTCATCATCGCCAATCCCTATGGAGTAAGTTGTAATTACAGACTTTCCTCCCGTAAATGATTCTTTGATCTTCACCAGCCCTTCAAATCCAGGTTTGATAGTTTTAATGACCGTTCCATTATAGGCCGTTCCAGAATCATAATTATAGATCGGAACAATGTCACCCTCATAGTAAATCTGGCCGTCAAGGATATTGTAATACCCATGTTCAATTTTTAATTTGCGTTCAATATCTTCCCAATCGTTCATGTTAATACCCCTTCTTGTTCGGTTGCTTATTCTTACTCGACCATTCTTTGAGACAGGTTTTGCACATCCATACTCCGTGTTTATTTTGGTCAGTGGCTATACCCAAGCACGTAAAGTATTTGTATTTACAATCCACCATTTTTCAATCCTCCATCTCCAATACAACTACTACATCGCCTAAAACAAAGTCATGCGGATAGAATAAATGCGTGATGGGATTGATGTTTTCTTTGAGGTATTCATCTCGTTCTTCATCTGTATTGAGGCTCATGTATGGCAATTTAGATTCCTCATTCATGATAATCTCACATAATTTTCCTGTCGTTTGATAATCGACCCCAAAGAGATCGGTATCAACAAAGGGAATATCGAGTTCGCCTTGAGTATAGAAGTCAGGGGCATACTCGATAAGTCCTCCTACGGCCTCTTGTAGCGTTGCGAGGTCTGGTTCATCATCAGCCCACTTCTCACCTACTGGGAGAACTGAGGACTCGCCATCAGGCTGAATCAATATCCACTTGCGAGTCATTGTGATGCCTCCTTTGTCACAGGACAGACCCATGAACTATTGCCATCATCAAGGTATATTTCGATTTGATTGTGGCATTCGCAACGTGTCTTATTCCATCGTCGTGTCTTAGGATTCCAGGTCAAGTGGTGGTATTGCTCGAAACAAGTCGCACACCACCATTCATCGGATTTGAGGGGGTATTCAAACAATGTTTGTCGATCATCATCTCCGCAATCGCATGAGGCACAGGATAGAGATTCTGGGTCGAACAATTTAGCAACGCCTATTCTCTTGAAGTAAAGTGGATTCATTGAGAACCCTCCTTCAACTTATGAATCGGTATCTGTCTGGTGATTCGGCATTCTGGATAAGATGAACAACCCAAGAATACTCCATGCTTGCCCTTCTTAGGCAATAGGATGCCATCTCCGCACGTGCAGGTCATAGGCTTAGGAATAGAGGCAAAGATGCCATCAATGCGGCTCAGGAGGTTCTTACGCCAATTCTGTGTCCTATGAACACGTGTGGTGCTGTGGAATCCCTGCCCCTTCTCATTGACGCACAGAACACGGATTGCATCGCCACCCGCTTTTCTGCCCGATCCATTAGCAATAGTGGAATAGACTCGAACTCGGAATCCTTCGCCATATGGCATTTCATAGACGGTTTCATTGCATGGGTGTCCTGGTTCCGCTTGAGCAAGCCCCAGTTCGACCATGAATTCCTCCATCTCATCAGCCGAGATGTTTTGATACTCAGCCGCCATCAGTATTCACCTCGCATATCAACGCAGGTCCAACGATACTCCGACTTATGATAAGAAAAGTAGCCCTGCTCGAATGACTTAGAAACATGAACTTCGGTGCTATCGCAAACCTTGTCTTGGAAATCACCTGCCAGATGGAGATTCCAATACCGTTTCATTCTTTCAAGAGAGGAACAGGTAAAACCCACTTCGGGAATACCGCCCTCGCTACAAATCATCACATACAATGATTCTGTCGCTACTTCACCATGAATACGTTCTGCATGGCATTGAGGTAGTTCCATCGCACACAGGCCGTTCTCAGGCACAAAGGATAGTTCCTCCACATCATCTGGAATAATCTCGCCACCGCACCCATCACAGGTTTCTGTGACCGTATGCCTTGCACCACCTAATGCGGTGTGTATGGTCATGAGTTCTTGAATATCGCAAGCCTCAATGGAGGCTGAGAGAAGTGCTTCAAGATTTGAAGTCAAATCCTCGATTGACATATCCTCAACAGGCGTGGTGAAATCTGGTGTGCGGCTCATTCGCTTGCCTCCTTGTCAAGATGGCGATGCTTGGCATACTGGAATTCCTTCTCAGCAATCTGTGTTGAGAGGCGCAGGGCTTCATCGGAAAGTTCGGAAATCTGTTTTAAGACGAAAACCAATTGTTCTCGATCTCCTTCAATGTCAGTTGTCAAATCATTTATTGCCCGTTGCTCAGGCGAAAGAATATCGCAATCGCAATTGCATGACCAGCATTGGCCGCATGGACCCTGACAAGTATTATCCCCAGTATTCATCTCACCACACGCCTTACATTTGTGGTCTTTCACGTTGTAATGCGGGTCTGTATCAACTGACATTTCGACTGTTTTTGTATCTTCTTTCATAGCGCAAGACTGACACCATACTACATCCCCACCATGATTTTCTGGCGTGGAGTAGCAACTGAGTTGATCGGAGTTCTCACCCGCACAGATTGGAACACTACATTCACAGCATTTGCCATCAGGGTATTTGGAATTACAATCAACGCAATTGAGTCCAGCCCAACTGTGGGTGTTCTCGCTTTTTCCTGTCTCTATTTTCCTCATTCTTTCACTTCCTGTTGCGTCGATTCGACCTCTCCGCTATCAGCATCCACACCCGATAGGGTATTTGAAGCCTCTTCGGGGAGGGCGAGCCATTCCTGTTTCGAGGCTGGTCGTCTATCGGTCACTTTGATAACCCATTCGCCATCCTTCTTTGTATGACCATTCACCATACGATTCCATGTGGTTTGACCTTCTGCAATAGCACCCTTTCGAGTTCCACTTTCAAAGCAACGAGCAACCATGTATCGGCGGATAAAGGCGGCGACAACATCTGCAACATCCCCTTGCAGGTCTGTTATGTCAATGCCCTTTAGGAGATCGTGATTATGAGGAATGATGATTGAACCTTTGTCATTGCGTTTGAATTGATTACAGGTAATCTGTGTTTCAAGTTCCAGACTCCATTGGTATGTCATTGATTTGAAACGCTCTTTGCTACCCTGTGAGCATCCTTTGGCGTTGTTGGCCTCGATTGCACGATAGGGTTCGCTGTTGAGATGATTTGAACGCATAGCAAGCCCTTCATCATTGATTCCATAGGTCACGAAGTTCGCACGACTTGACCAAGACTCAGTTCTAAAAACCTCTTTCGTGTCTTTGTTAATTCCTGTGGCGGGCATCATAATAGCAAGAACGCAATACTTTTTATCGCCAGATTCTTTAACATCTTGAACTTCAAAAAGAACCTCATTGAGAAGCCCTTCTTGAACTGGTATAGATGCCAGGATTGGGTGAATAGCACCTGCGCCATGTTCGCCTATCCACTTCTTGACACAGTTCTTACAGAAGTTATCCTCGCTCATCACATTGGTTGAAACATTGCGAGCATTGTAGCCCCATCCCTGCATATATGATGTGCGAAGGCTAATCTCAGTATCAGCCGTTGATTCAAGAGGTCGGCCACCAGATGGATGAGTATGTGTGCTGTTTGAACCAATCTTTCCGCCGATCCATTCCGACTTAGGATTGTTGAGAGTTGGATGAATTGAATAGGATTTGCCGCACATGGATTTGCCAGTTGGCTCAGTAATGCTTGCATCAATGTGCATCTTCGCCTTGATGCTACCGTCTTTGATAGCACCACGCTTCAAGAGGATGAAAGGTTCTGGTGCTGTTTGAGGTAGGATAGGTGCTTCTTCGGCCTCTAAGGGTGCTTCATTGGCCTCATAGAATATCCCTGCCACTTCATCTCCCCTCATGTGGCGTATCTCCTTTGTTTCATCTGTATAACCACTGATAGTGCGATTAGTTCCTTTGTTAATCTCATCAAATTCATCAAATTGTTCTAAGGTCATTGTATCAACTCTCCCATCGTGATATTCAACTTCAACATATTCGGAGTCGCCGCCAGAATCGCTCTCAGGGCTGTCCTGTGGCGATGAATCATCATCGGTGGGAGTATCGGACATCATGCCCACTTCATCACGGTTAAACGCCGTTTCAAGACGCTTCTCAACATCTTCACAGACTTGACCATTGAGTTCAGCATTAACAACGATGGTCTGCTTTTGCGCTCTTGTATATGCAACATAGGCCATTGATACTTCATTGACCGCCGACTCAGGAGATGCTTCACAGGCTCGCTTATTCATGAAGCAATCCATAACTTGAGGCTTGCCATCATCGTCTTCACCTGCAACAGATTGAACGATGAACATAACTTCGGCCTCATCACCTTTGTAGCGATGGATAGTAGCGATGTGAACAGCATTGCCGCCTCGCTCACTAAACAGTTCATCCTTGACCCAGTTCATGAGAGCATCAGCGAGATTCTTTCCCTTTGGTGTTGAGTCAGTTCCCTTCGATCTGTGAAGTGATACAAATGCTACAAGGAGTTCAATTTGACCCATCACATCTTGAAATGCTGTTGCCTGAGCCATTGCCTTTGTATCACCCTTGAACAAGTCTGTATATTTTCCAATAACTACATTCTTGATGTTCTCTAAGTCACGCAAAAGAAGTGAATGCTGACCTATTTTCATCGTTGCCATCTTATGCCATCCAAGACCAATCATGGTCTTTGAATTAACATTCTTGTATGATTCATCCAGCGAGCCAGTTCTTGACTTCTTAGCGACAGTAAATGCTTCATCAACCAATCCCAGTGAACCGCCAATAGTAGCCGGAGTTGATACTGGAATGCCATTCTTGATGAAGGTTAGAATATAATCTGCAAGAGGTTTTTTGAGGCGACAAAGAAGGCCAAAGGTTGTTTCATCACCATGAAGTGCTTTGGATTTATGATATGCCTTTACGATCTCATCGCCAGTGATTTGACACGGCAATGCACCCTTCGGCCAGAATTCATAACCTGCCTCAAGAGGTGAACGGTGAGCATCATAATCAGGGAGGTCGATACCTGACCAATATCCACGTGCAATATCAGCAAAGCGAGAGCAAGCATATCTCGCCGTCTTAGCGACCATATCAGTTCCCCTCCAACAGATAGTCTGTGGATAGAAGGTAGCATCAATACTGGCTGCATTGTCCTCAAATGCTTGACTCGAAGCCCCGCAAAATAAATAAATTGCTTGGCGCAAATCTCCGCAAATTACTTTGTGAGCATCCTCTTTCACCAGTCGCCAAACAAGTTGAGCCTTGAGAACTGAGAGGTCTTGAACTTCATCAACAAATACAACATCAGCCTTCTCATATTCTGGGATTTGAAGGTCAAGTGCATGAGGGAGGTATATTTGGTCAGCCATGCTGAGAATCAATGTTCCTTTGCTACCTGATGATGCTTCATAAGCAACGGATTCAATCTCCACATCCAGTTGGTTATCCAGTTCATCACCGAACTCTTTTGAGAGCAAAGCAAGCACCTTTCCAATACAATTAGGCTTGATAACAGCAGTTCCCAAGTTGGAGTCATAGTGTCGCCATGTGTTGATATTCTCGCCATCGACCATGTGTGTTCCCTTCTTTCCGAACTGAGTTCCAGCACCTTTACCGCCAATTCTGGTGATATGACCACCATTCTCAAAGGACATAATGGTGTGACCTTTGTATTCCTTGACAACAACTTTTTTTGATGTTTCAAAGGAGGTTGTTTTGAGATCGGAGGATTGCTCACCCTTTGGAGGGAACTGACATCCAGCGTTCTCAACAATCATGAATGCTGCTGCTGTGTGCTTTGAAACATCTGTATTGATGTGAATGAACTTGCGAACTGGCCTTGCATCAAGCCACTTTGAATATCTCTCGCTACCATCCTTTTGAGGAACGACAGCATCCATGTGTGACTTTCCATCACCACAGTATGGCAATAATTTGACCTTCATGAATGCGGTTTCAATAGCGACAGCGAGGATCTCAACAAGCAACTCCATCACCGAACTATCGCCCAGATTGCGAGCAGGGTTCTCATTCCAGGATTGATTGATACCGACTCGATGAATAATTGCAGTAGCGGCCTTCACATCATCCTCATGAACTGTTGGAGGGGTGTATGTCAATGGAACTTCACGGTCAATGGTGTGTTCTGGAACAAAGCCCTCATCCATCAAGATTTGACAGCCCTTGACTAATCCTTCTCCGATCATGTTGTTGAAGGCATGAGATGTGGTCTTGACCTCCATAGCACTACGGGCTTGCTCAAGGAGGCCGATTCTATCATCACGACCCAACCAACCTGCAAGAGTCAAACGAGCGATTCTAACATACCTATCATCACCATATGACTTGAGTTCGATTCTGCTAAATCCTTCGGCGGTTGATTTACTCATCAACAATGAATGACCACCAGCATTGACAGTATTGCGATTGCCAAATATCTTGACATTCAATCCATCAGTTGATTTGAACTGGATGAGTATATCCTTAGAGGATTGAGCAATGTGAGTATTGAATGCGGTCATGGCTGTCAATAGTTCTGGGGCTAACTTAGCAACAACGTGAGTCATGCCATGCAGTAGGGAGGTCTTACCTGAACCTGCTACGGCTGATACAGCAATGGAGATAGGCTTGCCACCAGACTTATGTTCCCAGATGGCCTTAGCGAATGCTCGAAGAACATTCAATTGTTCAATAGACCATTTGTTCCCATTACGATCCTCTTCGGGAATACCGGCTTCGGCATCAGCATGAAGAGTCAATTTGAGAACAATGGTTTCAGCACCAGTAGTAGCAACATTGGCTACAAGGAATACTGCCATGAATAGAGCAAAGGCGATGATAGAGAATATCATTCAACCACCTCCAGAATCTTATCCAGTTCCGCAACAACATCATTCCACCGTAGCGTTGAGTTTTCACCAGTTAGAATCCTATTGCGGTAGTCAGCAATCATCTCAAGCGTAGTTGGTGGTGCTTCAATAGGTGGTGCTTCAATAGGTGTTTCAAGGGAACGCTCATCAGCACAGGAAACACAGACATTGTTTTTGATGTGTCTTTCTGGCATATCAGCCTCAATCCAATCCGTGTCGCAATCTTCACAGCAAAGGGATTCTTGATAGCCTGTAATGACTGTGTAGCAATGAGGTGGCAATCCAACACCGGAACGCATACCAAATGATTGAGTCACCGATTGGTCGATTCTAACATGAGGTTGTTGAGGTCGAAGGTGAACATCACGATGGTTGAGAATGAAAGAATCAACAGGCAGTATTCGACCTGCAAGCAATTTGAATGAATCATCCCATATGCTTCTCAACATCTCTTCATCATCAGTAATTTGAACGAGCATCGGTCTAAGTGGTTTATCGCCATATTGCTTGTAGGACAATCTGGTTTCCATAGTGAAGGGATTGAACAACTCTCCTTCATCCTCTCTCATGGCTTGCTCGACAAAGGGTGCAACGACCTTGACAAAGTGCTTGAAGGCGGTGAGGTAAGTTCCGAACTGGTCAGCAGGGAACATAGCAGTAATAGCATCGGAGGGATGAACATATCCTCTTGGATGCTTATGTGTTTTTGAGCGAGAATATCCACTATGGGTATATTCGATTGCTCGGTCAGTTGGTAATTGGTCCATACTGATGCCTTTGAATTCAACATTTAACCAGCACCAGTATTGACGGTTTGATCGATGGTAGGTGTTGCCATGATGCGGTGTGTAAGATGCTTCGGTGTCATATTGTAGTGATAGTCCGCCAATATCAATCCATTCCATTGTTGCCAGTTCACCCTCCTTAGCCGGTTCTTTGACTTCCAGATAAACCTGATAGGTTGTTTCATCCGGTGATTCATGAGGCGTTCCACTTGTCTCTTCAAGTGCAAAACGACCCACATTGCTATCCATTATCTTTTTCCATTCTATATCCATATTTTCACTTCCATTGGTGGCATCGCTGTTCATATCGTCTGCCCCCTTATCCCCCACCACACCATGTAGGGTATATCAATCTCTCCGACACTAAAGACACTAAGGACACCATTACAGACAGGCATGACCAGTAGCACCATCGCTATACTGCATGGCATCTCGACAACCCATCAAGACACCTTCCCCATGTTCCCCATGTTCTCAAAGAGAGAGGACATTAAACAGGCTCGCTGTAAGGGGAAAAGAGAGAGGTATAGAGAGAAAATATGTTGTTGTTTGTCATGTATTATTTGTCTATTCCTTTACAACTATGTCCTTTATGTCTATCGTGTCTAATATGCACCTCCAATCTGGCATCAAATCCACACCTCTTTTCGACCATAAACAAGCACCTGCAACACCCCTGCCGTGTTGGTGGGTGTGATGATTTATTACACCGAATCCTGGACAAATGTTGCGATATTTTGTCTTGATAGGGGCTTAGTGGTGCGTTTTTAGGTGTCCGACTGGGTGTTTCTGTCCGATCTTGACTGGGTGGGTGCTGGAATCGAGCCAGATTGAGCCATTTAGAGCCTAACTGAGCGTGTTTGTAGGGATAGACTGGGTGCTGGCCTAACTGGTGGACTGGGTGTGCTGATAACGCCACAGAACACCGACCTATCGCCACAGAATGCAAGCCATAACAACAGAATGAACTGAGCATCGCAACAGACTGGGTGAGCCTGGAAAAAGAGGTGACTGAGCGTTGGTTTATCAGTGCAGAAGGACACCCGTTCTGCTACTCATCTGCACTGAGCCTTCGATCAACCTCGAAACCTGCACACTGGGCGACTGGGGCGGGTCTGCGACCCGCCCATTGACCATGAAGGCATCACTGAAAGCCTGTGGACTGGGTGTAGCCACCCACCGATGCCACGCAGCACCCCGTTTATCGCCTTTCAGGGGTATGTTTGGAGAATACTTTTTTTTTTTTTGCTGAGGCCGCCATTGACGCTGGATGCTACAAGGAAAAAATCTGGAAAAAAGTTATTGGTTATGTTAAGTAGTTGGGATGGGTTTATTTCAAGTTGCCTACTGAGCCAATTTATGGCGAGTCATGACTTTAACAAATCATGGGAATCCATAACAAAAATACATCCTCTTGTCGAAAATGATGATGGAACGGTTCAATGTGGCAAATGTGCAACAGGGTATGAAGAAAGTCATGAGGCTGAGGAATGCTGTGAAACCTGTTGGAAGTGTGGCCTAAGAGGTCATAATATGCCAGATGAAGCGGAGGACTGTTGCCCTTGCTCATGTGGTGGTGAACATGGTTTTTGCGAAACCAGTGATGTTTCGGATGAAATAGAACAGGAGATTTTTGAAAGCCTTGCTGCTGATGGTGCGGCACGTGCTAAAATGAAAGCAATGTATGGTAAGCCTCCAAAGGGAATGGAAGATTATTTTCGTAGGTCATGGGATTCGATAACTAAGATGCCCTTTGTTCGAGATAGTGTCCGTGAAATGACACCAGAAGATGTGAAACGCTATAATTTTACAGAAGGTTATGAGACACGTGAGCCTAAAGATGATCGGTTTATGCCGAACAAACGTATGATTGGAGATTATGCAGATGAGGAATCTGGCAAAACTTTGCCGATTGTCATAAACAAACCATTCAAAGCCACAGAAGAGGCGAGGGAGAAGGATCGGAACTCCAGAAGGATTTTTGGAAGTGGTTTGAGAGATGGAAGCATGACTCAGGGTTTTATCCCTATGAATCATTTGGGAATAAAAACTCATAAAGAAAAGTTCTTTGGTGGGCAACAACAAGACCCTGCCGCAGTTCTCGATAATGGTCGCCTTCATCAAGTCTGGACTCCTAAGAAAATGCGTAGGCAAGGAATTGCGTCGAGCATTTTGGATGCTATGGTCGAGGAAGGTCGAAAGAGTGGCTACCGTAGCGGCTGGCTTCCATCGGCTAAAGACGAAGATGGGCGGCAACTGGCTAATGTAAGAACAGATGAAAAGGGTCAGGAAACTCATCATACCAGACCCTGGGTTGATGCAGAAACAGGCGTTCCTTATTGGCATCGGAGTGATTTTGGGATTCAGCCAACGGGCGGTCAAGCAACAAAAGATTATCTCGGGTTGATGGCGAGTCGAGGTCTTTTCCCAAATCAAATTAAAGGGCGAGGCAATGATGTTGGCGAAGGCCGTGAAAGTCGAGATCCGAATAACGTGTGGGCTGATGAAGGCTCTCAAGAAGGTGCAAAATACTTTGAAGCCTATGATTGGGGCAAAGGGGGATCTGATTCCGAAGAAGGCAAACGAGGTAATACTTGGGGCTTTGATGAAGAACAACCGTTCTTGCGGCCAACTCTTTCAACGATTATGGAACGTGCTAAATCGACGGGAAACCATAAAGCAAAAACTGAAAAGTTGATGAGAGAAGCGAGTGACCGTTGCCCTCAAGATGGTGAAGCCGATCCAGTCACAGGAAAAGTTCACCCTTATATTGAGGACTCCGATATTAAAGAAGAAGATGGTTGCGACTGTTGGGATGATTGGCGAGAAGCGAGAGGAAAGTATTTTGCTGAATTCCCTGAATTAGATTGGATAAATGAAAGATACCCTGAAGATCCAAACGACCCTGATGATAAATATGCAGATGATACAGCACCGCCAGAAGGTTTCCATTTGGCTGAAAAGGTAAAGCGTTTCAATGAAATGATTGAGCAAAGAGATTTAATCCCTGCTGAACCTGGTGTTTGGAATGATGAGAAAGATGATTTCGAGCATGGCGGGAAAACAACACAGGAATGGTCCGACCATGAACGTGATTTGAGAGGCGACTGATTATGTTTCAATGGTTCTATCGTTTCTGCATCCGATCAATGGAAAAAACATATGTTTGGATGGATTCTCGAATGATACGGCCAGTCGATGATGAATTACTGGGCGTTAAGATAGATTCCGATTTTGGTTCTATGAGCCGTCACCAACTATGCCGTCATGCTGAATCTCGATTTAATTTACAAGTTGATGATTTATGGAATCTTCAATCGACTTCCAAGATACGCCTTGCGTGTCAATTAGCCCGAAACATGAGGGATAAGCAATGAAGGCGTTTGAAGAAGTATGGAGTTTGATTAAGATGCCAGCGAAAGGATGGGAATGCCCTGAATGTAAAATGCCTATGATGGTGCAAGTGGATGAACAGTCGCTTCAATGTATGAATTGTCACGCAGTAGCACTTACTCCGGCAAGAAAAGCCCGAAATTCGTTTGATGCTGATTCAGCAGCCCATCAGGGAATTGAAGATATGCTCGATGAACATAAGGAATCGGGGGTTCAACGGGTTGCTAAATTGGGTCAAGCACTTACTGACTTGGGAACTAATGTGGTCGAACATCCTCGAAAGAAAGTTGATTACAACCCCCGAGATCAATTTCACCCATTAGAACGTATGCTAAACGAATTGGGCTTTACATCCATAGGCCAGTTGATGCAAGACTATTTACGACTCAAAGCACAGGAAAACCACCAAGATTTGAGAGGAATGGGCTTACCTGATGAAGCCCAACAAATGGAACAGGAATGGGTTGAAAGTATTATGAATCGACAGAAACCAATGGCTGACCCTTTTATCTCACAGGATAGAGGGGAGGCGTGGTGATGATTCGGATATTTGAAGTTGGACCACGTGATGGGCTACAAAACCTGCCGCACGTTCCATCCACCGATGATAAAATCCAACTCATCAAACATCTCCGTGATGCTGGCTTGACTCAAATTGAGATTGCATCATTTGTTCATCCGAAGGCCGTTCCGAATATGGCTGATGCTGAACAGGTGTGCAAAGCCTTTGATGATAAGACGGGCTTCTCAGTTCTTATTCCCAACAAAAGAGGATATGAACGTGCAGTTAATTCTGGGATGGAACAATTCAATATATTCTTCTCACCGATGGATTCTTTTAATGTAGCCAATTATGGTTTGAACTTAAAACAAATCATCGCCAATTACGCTGTTGCATTGCATGGCGTTCCTAAAGAATCAGTTCGAGTATATATCTCGGAATCGTTTGAGGCAGGTAGGGAGGAACTTGCATCGGCAATCCAAGTTGGTTTGAAGTTCGGTGATCGTATTGTTTTATGCGATACGAAGGGAACGGCAAAACCATTTGACATTTCATGGTGCGTTAGTTTGGCGCAGTTATTTACCAACAATTTATCGCTGCATCTTCATCATGGTCAGCACCTTATGGAAAATGTATCGACTGGTTATGCCAGTGGGATTCGAGAATTTGATTCCAGCATTGGCGGTCTTGGTGGCTGTCCGTTTGTTGAGAGTTCTGGGGCGAACCTTGCTACTGAGGATTTAGTCAAGTGGTGCAAGAAGCGAGGCATTGAATGTGGCGTGACTCTTCGCCAACTCAAGGCGGCACGAAAGTTGGCACACAAAATAAAGAATCCAACGTTGAAGGTTGCCGCTAAAAACAAATACAATGAAACCAAAAGCAAATTGAAGGCGGTGTGGTTTTGACAGCATTCGATCAAGCGTGGTCTTTGTTGAAGATGCCCATTGTTCCAGGTTCTTTCAAGCAAGACAGGCCATTAGCAGATGTTCCGATTAGATATTCGGCAAAATTTCAAGACCCTAAAACGACGGAAGAGATGGATATGTGGGCTGAGTTTGACCTCGACCTCGAATATGATCAAAATTGTGAAGTTAAAGGTGGAATAAACCATCCTAATGATTCAATGTATAATCTGGGAGATCGTGCAATAAGTCATATTGGTCAAGAATATCCGAACAAAGATGATTTTTATGCACACGGAACGGGTGTTGATGAAGAATACCGGCGAAGAGGGTATGCGACGGCGTTGTATGATATGTTGGCTCGCATACTGCACGAACAGGGAGAATACAGATTAACTCCTTCGAATGGTCTTAACGAAATGTCAGGTCCACTTTGGGGCGATAAGAAAACATGGCCTGTGAGGGATGATCTATGAAGTGCATTAAGCCCATAGTTCATAACCCTCAATTTGAAGGTAAGTATCATTGTAAGCATTGTGAAGCCGATGCCATTTTAGATTTATTAGATGCGAGAAAGTGTGGTGGAGACTAATGACGGCGTTTGATACCGCTTGGGCTTTGTTGAAAGCCCCTTTCCTTTTGGAAACGGGAATTCATTTTGATCGTGAAAATCCAACAGAAATTGAAGGACCGCTTTATTCAGGTGGTGACAGTGGAGATGAACCCCGCTATTGGACTCAAGACAGCCAAAC
>Ga0115000_10000212_pt1 | contig 54183 bp, 45 predicted proteins | sample ArcticOcean_MG_C_6_FD_89690 | JGI IMG/M metagenome (GOLD analysis project Ga0115000, IMG submission 89690) | Marine microbial communities from western Arctic Ocean - ArcticOcean_MG_CB8_128 | ecosystem: Environmental > Aquatic > Marine > Oceanic | place: Arctic Ocean: Canada Basin | collected...
CCAGATTTATTTTTGTCAAGGTCAGAGATCATTTAGAAGATTGTTTGATTTTTGGCTTCAAAACCTAATGATTACATAGCGGCTCTGAGTTCTTTTGGATCAATAGTACCACTACCATCAGTGTCAGCAGGACATGGAACCGCACATGGGCTTGATGCACATGTTGTTTCAGGTCCTTGCCATTCGCCGCCGTTACTGTTGCATTCCGCTTCTTCTAACTCGAAGCAATCTGCATCGAAGCAACAAGCACCCATTGGATTACCGCCGCCATCGCATTCGCAGTCTCCACTGTCGCAATCGAATTCGTCGCAATTCATCCAAATCGCTACGCCAGCTGGACATTCATCGCAACCGTAATCAGCAGGAATGTATGCACCGTCGTCACAATATCCATCGCCTTGCCACTCTGCGTAGACATAATCTGGGAAGCATGTGCCTTCGCAATCCGCAGTCCAATCTGCTGGGCATTCTCCACCGCCGCCACCGCATGGCTCGCTAGCACATGAAGTGTTATTGCCTTGGTATTCTCCACCAGCAGCTGCACAGTCAGTGTCAGTCATAGTAGAGCAATTTGTGCCGATACAACAAGCACCAGTTGGATCGCCGCCACCACCACAACCAGTACAGTCGCCACCATCGCATTGGAATGCATCGCAATTTAAGTAAATCGCAACGCCGTTCCATTCGTAGGTGCCGTCATCGCAATAGCCATCTGCAACCCAGTTTTCCGGGCAACAATTACCATTACAGTCTTGCATTTCTCCGGCAGGGCATTCACCACCACCGCCGCAAGGATCGCCGTTGCACGAAGAATTATCGCCGTTATATGTGCCGCCTGCGCTTGTGCAATCAGCTTCATTTATAATTGAACAACTCCCGTTAACGCAACATGCGCCGGTAGGGTCACCACCGCCACCGCAATCTGTGCAGTCGTCGTTATCGCAATTGAATGCATCGCAATTCAAGTAAATCGCAACACCTGCAGGTCCTCCGTAGCCATAGTCTGATGGAACGTATGCACCATCGTCGCAGAAGCCATCGCCTACCCAGTCTGTATACACAGAATCTTCAAAACAAGTTCCAGCACAGTCAGGTGAATACCCAACTTCGCAACCACCATTATCGCATATTCCATTGGTGCAAGTTGAGCCATCGCCTTGGTAAGAGCCTCCGAATGAGCCACACTCTGAAGCAGTCATGACTGAGCAGTCACCAGCGATGCAGCATGCACCTTCTGGTGCACCTCCGCAAGGATAACTAGTACAAGAAACGAAATCGCCAGCATATTCGCCGCCGCTTATGTTGCAATCATTGTCTGTTCCGTACGAGCAAGTAGTTCCAATGCAACATGCACCTTGTGGATCTCCCCCACCACCAGGAACGAGTGTATCAATAAATTGTGCGCCTGAACCAGTTGGGTCAAGCCATGAACTTAAACTACTGTTTGCGCTTCCGCTCCAAGCTAGATCAAGTGATCGTCCGTAATAATCATTGTAATCATTTGGACAATACGAAGCGCCACAACAAAGTTGCCCGACAACACGGTGGTTTCCGTCGTAAAGAGGTGAACCAGATGAGCCAGGTGCTGTTCGACCTTCGCCCCAGTTCACGTCCCAATATTCACCAGTTGCATTCACAGTGTCTGGGAATGAAATTCTTTTTTCAGCCGCTTCAGGGTGATGAATACCTGCACCGAGTGAAGCTGAGCCGGCTCGAGACCAACCTGAGTAGGTTACGCCCCAGGCTGCATTTGGATTTGAAGAAAGTTCCGTAAGCGTAAAGTCGCTATACGATCGAGTTGCACGCATCGTAGAACCGCTTGTGAATTGGTTAAAGTTTCCATTACCGTTTCCTCCGCTATCGCTGCTGCCAGGAGCTCGGCAATAACTATTCTGGTGATTCCAATACACAACGATTGATGAATCGCTGCTATTTGTTACACCGCAGTGATTTGCAGTTAGAAAGTATGGTGTTTGATCTTGTGCTGAGTTATTCATCATGACACCAGAACAAGTTAAATAACCATTAAGAGTATATACAGCAACAGATGGAATCTCCTCCTGCCATGGGTCACCCTCTGCGCATACGACATCAATGTTGCAAGATTCCGATGAACCTCGACCTGCAGCGTCGTGTACCCAGCGATAGCCTGGGTTAATTGAAGTAAGTTCAATTCCTTTTACTGCCATTGCACGGTCTTTATTTGCCACTGTAATTTCAATGATGGCTTCGCTACCTGGTACTACAGGAGTCCAAAGTTGCCCATGTGATTTGTTATCGTCTGCGGTAAACGGACGAATTCTGTAATCGCCTGTTGCATCCGTGATAATCATGGAGCCACTTGCAGGCAAGTTAAAGCGACCGAAACCAACATTCATGGATAGAGCGTTATCGCAAGCCACCCGAAGGGACCAGCGTTGGGTATTCATATCAACTCGTTCCCAGATGCCATCGGTTGCCGGCGTAATATGTTGTTCAAAAGGAACCGCGAATTGAGGAGGTAAACCAGTGCGTTCTCTAGTTTCATCTTCGATCCCTAAGGACGCATAATCCAGATTAGGTACTGTGACCACTGGGATAACATCTTTTGGCAATCGAGTGTCTTGTGTGCCGGTTGTTGGACCTGCAAGAGCCGTTGAGCACGTTGCAAGAAGTACAGTGGGGACTATTCTTTGTATGTTCATTTCTCATATTCTCCAATTGAGTGTTTGTTGTAACTGTATATAGAAACAATAACAGATAGTATTGCGAACCGAAAGCATAATTTCTCTCCTAAGCTATTCGCAATTTGGTACGAGGTCGGTTGCAGGAATAAGAGAAAAAGGCTCTTTTATTAACTAAAAAAGCCTTTTTTCTATATAAATCTACTGTATTGGGTCATTTTGACCCTTACACCACGGCAATCGTGCATAGGGTCAACAAGGTCCCCAGCCTTCGATTACTGCAAGGATATCTGCTACACCAACGTACCCGTCACCATTTACGTCAGCAGGAGATGAGCCGGTATTGCCCCATTCACTCACGATTTCAAGCAAATCCGTCACGTTTGTGTAGCCATCGCCGTTAATATCCGATTCGCAAGTTGGTTCTGGTTCGCAGAGAGAGCAATCCGAATCAGCACCCATCCAAGTTCCGCCACCTGCAAAGCAATTAGCTTCTCTGATTTGGATGCATGAGCCGCTCGTACCTATGCAACACGCGCCTATTGGCAAAGCGCCGGGATTGTACGTGTCAAGAGTTGTTTGGCCAGTGCCAAGTGGGTCAAGCCAGGAACCCAAACTACTACCGCTTGAACCGGTCCATGAGTTATACATAGATCGTCCGTAGTAATCGTTGGAATCATTTCCACAGGCAGCTGCACCACAACAAAGTTGCCCCACAATTCGGTGGTTACCATCGTACAGAGGTGAGCCGGATGACCCTGGCTCAGTTGTTCCTTGCGACCAATTTACGTTCCAATACTCTCCACTTGCACTGATGTAATCTGGAAAGGATATTCGTTTTTCTGCTGTTGAAGGATGGTGAATTCCAGCGCCTACTGATGCAGAAGAAGCCCGGGACCAGCCAGAGTATGAAACTTCGTACGATGAATTCGGGGTTGATGAAAGTTGCGTGAGTGTGAAGTCGGTATATGAACGGGTAGCTCGCATTGTAGAGCCTGAAGTAAATTGGCTAAAACTTCCGTTTCCGTTTCCACCACTATCGCCAGAATCAGGAGCACGACAATAGGAGTTTTGGTGGTTCCAATAGACCACTATTGAAGAGTCGCTGCTACTCGTAACACCACAGTGATTCGCTGTTAAGAAGTAGGGCGTTCCATCTTGGGCGGTATTGTTGATTAAAGCACCAGTACATGTCAAATAACCATTTAATGTATAGACACCGACAGATGGAATTTCGTCCCACCAGTTGTTCCCTTGCGAACAAACAACGTCGATATTGCATGAACCTGAACCTCCACGATCTTCGCCATTTTTAAATCCACGATAACCAGCATTAATCGATGTGATCTCAATTCCCCTTACAAGGGCACGTTTATCGACAGCGTCAACCACTATTTCAATGGTCGCATTATTCGATGGGATGATTGGCGTCCACAGTTCGCCGTGATCTTTATTATCAGCAGAAGTAAACGGACGAATGTGGCAGTTAATGTCTCGATTCATAATAACCATCGTGCCGCTTATTGGCATGGAGTATCGCCCGAAACCAAGGTTCATTGACATAGAGTTCTCGCAAGTAACACGGTACGTCCAACGGTACTGACCGTTTTCGAGTCGCTCCCAAATTCCGTGCGACGCAGGTGTTATTGAAACGTTCGTTGAAATTGCAAACCGCATCGGTAAACCAGTTTTAACCCGGTTCTCATCTTCCACATCAAGCAAGGCATAATCAAGAGCATCTACTTCGTATGCTGGTATAGCGTCTTTTGGCAAGCGTTCATTCAATTGTGCTGGCGTTGCAATACACAACGCTGAAATTAATGTTGCAGTAATCATAATACTCTGGCTCCTTCGTTTTTAGACCTCAATATACTCAGGGTACAACATAGATTCGTTACAGCCTAAGACAAAGTTGCAAAAAAATGACGTAAAACGATAGCCACACGCCAGAAACGCGTATTTGTTACTTTAGGGGATCTCTGCGATAGAGTTTTGTGTTTAAGGCCCAGAGGCGTTCGGTGAACGCTTCGTCCCCTGTTGCTGGTGGGTTCCAAGGACGAGCGCTGTCGAGGGCCGTTTGGGTATGCGCGTCAAGGTTGTCGAGTTGGGAAACAAAAATTGCTTCAGGCGTTGAAGGCAACTTTGCTGCACCATGTTCAAGTTGTCCGTGATGGCTTAACACGATGTGCTGCATGACAGTCAAAAAACCGTCTGGTAGTGCTTCGCCGAGAGTTGCTTCAGCAATCTTTGCTTTTTCCTCTAACCACATCGCGCCTCGAGCAATATGCCCAATCAAATTACCTTCTCGAGTGTATTCAAAACCTCGGTCCCACCGAAGTTCTTCGACTTTTGCCATATCGTGAATAAAGAGTGAAATCAGAATGATGTCACGGTTAAGTCTTGGATAATTTGGAAGCATACCGTCAGCTAATTTCATGAGTTGCAATGTATGTTCTAGCAAACCGCCAATCCAAGCGTGATGGATAGTCATAGCAGCAGGCGCAACTTTAAAGTCTTCCATGAGTTCTGCATCTTCAATGTATGCATTAGCAAGTGCTTGCGCTGCAGGATGCTCGAGTGATTGAATCAATGCTGTCACTTCTGAAAACATTTCGGTAATGTCTTTGCGAGTACTCGGTAACAGTTCAACGAGTTCGTCAGACGATGGCGCGTGAGGCCAAATTTCTCGAATCTTTAACTGCAACTTGTCTTGGTACATTTCTTGCTCGCCTTCTATGCGAACAAATCCTGTTTCAGTTATTTCTGGCATTGAAGAAGGGTCAAAACGCCATTGCCTACCGATTGCTTCTCCAGTTGCGTCGCGAAGCAAACACTTTAGAAACGGGTCGCCATTTCGGGTTGTGCCCACTTGTGGATTTACTAATGCAAACACACCATGTACGAATCCCTGCCCTGTCATTTCTGATACTTTTGTTGAAGTCATGTGCGTAGTGTAGCGATTACATCTGGAATTCGTTTGAGTAAATCTGTAGCGAGCATTCCTGTGTTCCCATGCTCGCTCGCAAAAGATTTGCCGCACCTTGCGTGAATAATTGCTCCTAGAACTGCAGCGTCGTATACGTGCGAAACACCATCTATACCGTACCCAGCAACCAGCCCGGCAATTATGCCCGTAAGCACATCCCCACTTCCGCCAGTTGCCAACTCTACTCCACCCTCGGCAATCTTCGTTGTGCGAACACCGTCAAACACTTGCGTCGTATCGCTTTTTAACACAAGTACGCAACCGTATACTTGAGCAAGTTCTTCTGGAGATTCGATATTCGTTCCCATCGCTTTTGCAAGCCTTCTGTACTCTCCAACATGGGGCGTCATAACGATTGGCGCTCTTAGATCAAGTTGCGCTGATGGCAACAGAGCAAGTGCGTTCAGCCCATCGGCGTCAAGAATAATGGGCCTGTCGTCTCTTGCTATCAATGTTGCGATAATTTGTTGTTGTTCCAAACCGCAACCAAAACCTGGACCGATGGCAAGGCATCGACACCCATTAGCATGCCTATCAATGGCTTCGATTGCGCTACTTGGGACAATTCTTCCAACGTCATCAACTGGCAGTTCAATCCCAATTGAATGAGGCGCAGACAAGAGACCCGCTTGTAACACTGGTTGCGGCATCGCGAGTATCGACATCCCGCAACCGCTCCGCATGGCTGCAATTGCTGTCAATGCAGGTGCACCAACCATGACGAGACCGTCTTCACTACGTTGCCCGCCAATAACACAAACACTTCCAAACGTTCCTTTATGACCATCTTCTGGTCTTTGTGGAAGCGCAGGAAACGACATCTGTTACTCATCAGCCTCGATTACTTCTACATCTAAGTTTCCAATCGTTGCAAGAATGCCAGACATTTCTGCAGCCATTCCTTCATCAGACAAACTTGTTGTAACGGTTGCAATATGACCAACTGTGAACGGCTCTGTCAGAGTTGCATCAAGATCAATCCATTTTCCATCAACAAGCGCTTGTGACCACATATGCCAACCGAACACTCCGTTTGGTTTTCCGTAATTTGGAACGTACACCAAACCCATAACCCCGCGGGATGGAATGTTTGCAGCGCGTAGAAGTCCACAGAGCAATACTGCATGTTCGCTGCAATCACCTTCTTTATTCCTTGCAGTTTGTGATGCAGAGGCGAATGCCGTAGACATGCCCTTGTTGTCTATGTATTCGTACACCTTTGCTCGTAATGCTAATGCTTGCTCCATTTTTGTTGAAGAAGTTGGAAGAGCAGATAGTGTTTCATTCGCAATCTTGCTAACTGCTGTATCAGTACCATCACAAATTGCTGTTGCGCTTACAAAGCCCTCATCAATTTTCTCAGATTCAGTTGCTTCTGTAGGATTCGCCAAATCAATCGTAAGGATTACAGAACCATCTTCATTCGACTGCGACCGTTGGTAGCCCGCAGACGGTAGTGTCAGTTTAGTTCCATCTTTACTTGTAACTTTCATCGCGAGTTGTGTTTTAGTATTGTCTATTTTTTTACTCGGCTCTACGAACAGACTTACCATTAATTCTGGCACTTCATTCACAGGCGAAAGCGCATCGTGTTTTTCCATGATGGCATTTGTAATGGCCCCAAAGCCAGCGTTCATCGAAGAGCCGACATTTAGACCCGCGTTCGTATAATACTCAGTGCCAACGATCGGCATTTTATCATTTACTGTTTCCCAAAAAGTAACCAACTGTTGCGTACCCATAACATCGCGTTCTTCTTCGCCTTTTTTTGTCATCACAACTGTAATAGTAGTTGGGCCTAACTCCGGCGACATTGTTCGATAGGTTATTGCGGTTGCGCCTTCACCCATTTTTTTACGGAACATTTTCCGTACTGCACCGGGTGTTAACCAACCGCTCTTTGGAAGAGGAACTTTCTTGATGATGGGCTGGCCACCAGCAACAGTGGTCATTGTGAGCGTATCAGCACCAAACTCCCAACTTGTTTCTTGAACTTGCCCCATAGCTTCCTGAGAAGTGTTCACGGAAATTGGTTTCCCATCTTTAGTTTCTGTAAACACAGATGTCACTGCGATTGAAATGTTAATGCCGCCTCTAGACAAGGTCATGTTTTGCACCTTGCTTGAAATTATGTTCCCCGTTTCGCTATCAACTTCAACTGTGTCGTGCGCCCAGCCAGCCTTCGAGCCATCTATAGACACGCTATACCAACTGTCTTCTAGTTGCCCGAAACTTGTACTTACAAGTGCAAAAAGTACAAGAGTGGTGATTATATGAACGTTACGAAGTAATTTCATGCGATGCCTCCTCTGGGCGCATAAGGGGGAAGAGAATGACATCTCGAATTGAATCCATTCCAGTAAGTAGCATGACCAAGCGGTCTATGCCTAAGCCAAGACCACCAGCGGGCGGCATACCAACACGGAGTGAATGTATAAAATCTTCATCAAGTGTGCGAAATGTGCTTACTTCTTCGTCAGCACCGTCAAGTTGTTCTGTAAAACGTTGCAATTGCAAATCTGGATCATTCAATTCAGTATACGCATTTGCAATTTCCATATCAGCAATAAACAATTCCCATCGGTGAGATAGCGTGTCGTCGTCTTCGTGCGGTCTTGTCAAAGGCGAAATGGCACTCGGGAAATCGGTTACAAACGTGGGGCGACTCGCTTCAAGAGTTGGCTCTGCATGGCCATCGAATAAATCACTTACAAGTAGCCAGTGATTTTTTGACTCAGCATCGCCAAATCCACGTTCGCTTGCTATTGCACGAACTGCGTTTTTGTCTTGCATAGAACAACCAAGTGCACGCTCAAACAAATCACCGTATTTCACTCTGTCGAATGGCTTCGCATAATCGATAACATGATCAGCATACGGAATCGCAGAGGCGTCCCCTACCGCACTCGCAGATTCGCGGATCATGCCTTCGGTCAATTCCAACATTGTTTCGCAGTCACCAAACGCTTGGTACGATTCAAGCATTGTAAATTCTGGGTTGTGCTTTTTTGAGACACCTTCGTTTCTAAAGTTACGGTTTATCTCGAATACTTTGCGCATTCCTCCGACGAGTAATCGTTTCAGATACAACTCAGGGGCAACCCGTAAAAAGAGCGGTATATCTAAGGCGTTGTGGTGTGTTTCGAATGGCCTTGCTGCCGCCCCACCAGCAACTGGCTGCATCATAGGTGTTTCAACTTCAAGATACCCTTGGCCATGCATGAATGAACGAATAGTCGAAACAATCAGCGAACGAGTTTTAAATGTTTTAATCGTGTCTATGTTTGTGTACATGTCAACGTAGCGCTGGCGGTACCGAAGTTCTGTGTCGCTTAAACCATGGAATTTTTCGGGCGGTGGAGCCAAAGACTTGCATGCGAGTTCGAAGGAGTCCGCCCAGACACACACTTCGCCCTTGTTTGTCATTCCCATCTTGCCAGAAGCAACAACTATGTCTCCATAATCAAGTTTGCTTGCTACTTTGAATTCTTCAATTGGCATTGCCGCCTTAGAACAACTAATTTGCAAATCTGCACTGTCGTCCCGAATAACAAGAAACGTAAGTTTCCCCATTGCCCTGTGTTGTATACAACGACCAGCCACTTTCACTATAGGCCTTTGGTCGTTTTCGCTATCTTCCTTAAAAGCATCGTGTGCTTCCTGGCTAAATTGCTCGCGTGCTTCTTCAAGAGAGACAAGGTCATCCACCCTGTGCCCCCAAGGGTACACACCGTAGTCTTCGATCCATCGACCCATTTTTGCTCGCCTTGCGGCGACAAGTTGGGATTCGTCTTGTTGTTGTACTTTTTGTTCTGTCATAGAGAGTAGGATGGTACCTGTTATGAACGAACAACGCGACAATCTATGGCAAGGTGTAGCAATAATTACTGGCGCTAGTTCTGGAATGGGCGAAGCAACTGCACGAAAACTTGCAAAACATGCAAAAGGGCTCATCATTGGAGCTCGTAGAATTGAGCGATTGCAGGCCCTCGCGAGCGAACTAGGCGAACATGTTGTGCCTGTACGCTGCGACGTGCGAGTCAAAAAAGAAGTTGATTCTCTTGCGAGTACAGCGCTCAGCCGTTTTGGTCAAATTGATGCCATTGTAAATAATGCAGGTGTGTTACCTATGGCGTCCATGCTCTCTTGCAGAGTGGATGATTGGGACAACATGATTGATACAAATATCAAAGGTGTGCTGAACGGCATAGCAGCAGTGCTGCCGCACATGCTTGAACAAGGAACCGGGCGCATTATCAATATCAGTTCCGAAGCCGGAAGGCGAGTATTCCCTGGGGCGGGCGTATATTGTGCAACAAAACACGCAGTCAGAGCTCTAAGTGAAGGGCTTGCACATGATTTGAGCATCCGTAGCCAGAAAGATGGCAACGACATTAAAGTTACCACAATCGCTCCTGGAGTAGTTCTGACAAATTTGGCTGATTCAGTCACGCATGAACCATCTAAAGAACGATTGAAACAAATGATGGCACAAGTTCCTGAAGCGATGACTTCCGAAGATATCGCCGACTGCATTCAATATGTGTTGAATGTACCGAACCATGTAGAAATTGGCGAGATGATTGTCCGCCCCGTAAAGCAGATAATGTAATGACGATGATACAACGAATTGGAATTTTGACTGGTGGTGGCGATTGCCCTGGGCTGAACGCGGCCATCCGTGGAATAGGCAAAGCGGCGCTCTTTCATGATATGGAAGTGATTGGAATTTGCGATGGGTACCAAGGACTGATAGAAAATCGAACAAAGAAGTTAACAGTTCCTGAACTTTCAGGAATTTTAACACGCGGCGGAACAATTCTTGGAACAAACAACAGATGCTCGCCTGAAAAATATTACTTAGGAAAAGACGAAGCTGGAAATGCCATATATGAAAACGCAGTTGACCGATGCCTAGCGACTGTAAAAGAGCACAAGTTAGATGTTCTTTTCGTAATAGGTGGCGACGGCACTTTTTCTTGCACGAAACCACTTGTCGAGGCGGGCTTACCTTGCATTGGTGTTCCAAAAACAATTGACAATGATATCTTTGGTACTGATTTAACTATTGGCTTTACAACTGCAACTCGAATTGGCACCATGGCACTCGACCGCCTCCACTCAACCGGCGATAGTCACCACAGAGTCATGGTGTGCGAACTTATGGGAAGAAATGCGGGATGGCTGACACTTGCAAGTGGACTTGCTTCAGGTTCAGATGTCATCTTGATTCCAGAAATTCCATTTTGCATAGATAAAATCAGTGCATTTGTTGAAGAAAGAAGAAATGCACATAGCGGATTCTCCATCATTGCATGTGCAGAAGGCGCACACGCAATTGATGGCGCACCAGTAGTTTCACAAATAATAGAAGGAAGCCCTGACCCAATAAGATTAGGCGGAATAGGAAGGCAAATTGCTTTTGCCATTGAAGAACGCACGGGTATTGAATCGCGAACAACTACGCTTGGTCACATACAACGAGGGGGCGAGCCATCAGCCACCGACCGCGTACTTGCAACTACGTTCGGCACTGCAGCGTTTGAACTTGCCCTTGACGGACAATTCAACACGATGATTGGTCTCGTTGATGGGCACATGCAAGCACAAAATATTCTCGAAGCGGCGAACAAGCAGCGGTTAGTGCCACACGATTCTCGTTTCATTCGAGCAGCCCGTGCTATGCACACCTGCTTTGGTGATTAACTACCTGCCTAAGAAATAGTTTCTGTTGCAAGAATAAATGGTGCGGCTTCGGCAAGTGTAGGGCACGACAACGTTGGCACAACTTCGTCCGTCATGCGTCCTGGCTGTGTAAGCCAAATAGTTTTGCATCCCGCAGCTTGACCCGCTTGAATATCCCTTGCAGTGTCGCCAATCATCCAACTCGATGAGGCATCAATCTCAAAATCTTGTATGGCCTGCAATAGCATGCCAGGGGATGGCTTCCTCCAAGGGTGATTCTCCCGCCACTCCTCTAGTACACCTTCTTCATGGAAACAGCAGTAGTAGTATTTTTCGATGGGACCAACCAACGTATCGATGTACTCGTGCACGGCATGTATATCTTGTTCCGTAAACACACCCCGCGCAACTCCAGCTTGATTTGTTACCACGATGAGCAACCAACCAGCGTCTGCGAGGGATTTTATTGCTTCTTTTGCTCCATCAATGATATTCACGCCCTTGGGATCCCCAAGGTCGCCTTGATTATCAATGATAGTTCCGTCTCTATCTAGGAATATTGCTTTTCTCACCACCGTAGAATACAAGGAATGCAGACCGAGCACGACATCCAACACCTAGCAATTCTCATGCCTTCTTGGCTTGGCGATGTCGTGATGTCCTCTTGCATTTGGAAGATGGCAAGGCGAACGTATCCCAATGCAAAAATAACAGCAGTTATTCGCCCCCACCTTGCACCAATTCTAGATGGAATTGATGCCATTGATGAAGTGCTCTCTTTAGACATGAAGGCATCTGTATTCGCTGCAGCGAAACAACTCAAGTCCATCGAAGCAGATGCCATAGTGTTACTTCCTAACAGTTTCCGTTCTGCTCTGATAGCAAAACTTTCTGGTATTAAACAACGGTGGGGATATAAACGCGATTGGCGAACTTGGTTGCTTACAAGAGGCGTAGACGTGCAGAAACAAATGCGACCAACTCCAACTACTGAATATTATTTGCACGTAGCAAATACGCTCTTTGGATTGAATGAGACCGATGCACTGCCAACACTTGGCACACAGCTTGAGTTGCCAGAAGTTGTACAAAAGTTATCTCACCCACTTGTGCTTTTTGTTGCGGGTGCAAGCAAAGAGCAAAAGCGTTGGTCACCCGAAAACTTTGCACGAACGGCAGACGCACTCAGCGAAGTAGGTATGACGTGCGCTTGCATCGGCTCGCCTGATGAATACGAGTTAGTGCAGGAAGTTGTCCTTGCGGCAACAGCACCTATACATAACTTGACTCGCTCAGGCATTGCCCTTGGCTCACTTCCTACAGTCATTGCCCATGCAGACTTAGTAATTACAAACGATACGGGGCCAAGACACTTGTCCATTGCCGTTGGAACTCCTGTCATTACATTGTATGGACCAACAGATTTTCGCTGGACGCAATACCAGTGCGATACAGACATTGCTTTGCTAGCAGACCCTTTCCTGCCAATTGAACTTGTTGCAGATAGTAATCAAGACCGTTGCAACATCAACAACATTCCGCCGAGTGATGTTATTGCTTGTGCATTGAAGTTTCTGAAGTAGAACCAAGCGTAGGTTCTTCGCCACGCATAATCCTGCCTATATTCGAACGGTGTTTCCAAAACACCATCCCTGTTATAACGCCAGTCACTGCAAGAAGCGGCCAAGCATGTTCGATGGTTGATTCAAATGTCACCTTCAGAACAGTATCGCCAAACAGTGCAAGTGCTGCAACAAGGCTTGCAAGCGAAACTATCTTGGAAAACTTGGCTGTAATCATCCACGCTACGAAAGCAACCAACACCGGTACAGTTAAGAGTGGCCACATTGCGACCATGCCTCCGAACGTAGTTGCCACACCCTTACCGCCGCCAAACTTTAACCATGGAGAATACATATGTCCCAGGAGTGCAGCGAGTGCAACACAAATCCAAACAAGCATCGCTTTGGTTGAAATTTCATTTATATCTTGTCCAAAATGTTTTGCATACAGACCAAAAAGAAACACTGGTAAGGCACCTTTGAGTACATCTAACAAAAAACAAATCAAGCCGTATTTTTTGCCAAGGACTCGGCCAACGTTCGTTGCACCGATGTTTTTAGAACCCTCTTCCCGAATGTTTACACCTTTTGATTTTGCGATGAGCACGCCAAAGGGAACGCTCCCTGCAAGGTACGCTAACAAAATTGCAATTGCCCATGATTCCTCAATCATAACACCCATAGTAACAGGAGAACGAGAGCTGGCCTCAGGTCAATAACTTCTCGTTTGTTACTGCGGAGTGCAATCGGTAGCGCGAATGAAACAAGAAATAGCCAACCAACAGTTTCCTGCAAGAGAAAAGCTGCGCAAATATACAAAAGCCCTGCAACAATCCACGTACGATGAACACCCAATCTCGTCGCCATCGTTGTGCAACCTGTTGCCGAATCGAATGTGCAGTCTTCAAGATCGCAACAGAGAGCATCTGCAGTGCAGAATAATACGAATGCGATAACAGACATTATTCCATTCTCGAAATCATTCAGTGTCCAAGCAAAACAAGCAATAGCTGTACCAACAGCAATTGGTTTCAGATATAAAACAGTCCGAAGCGGCCTTGTAATCGTTTTCCGCCCATAAGCGATGACGCCTGCAAGTGCACCAAAAACCAAAAGTGTTGCCATGGGGTGGTGCAATGCAAAAATTGCCGTGGCAAGTACTCCGAGCAAGAATGCCAGAACCCGCAGAATCATTCGATGCTTGAGAGCAATTCTATGCCGTTCTTGCATAGGCTCTACGAACGTAATAGAAGTCCTGTGAAAAATGTAGATTCCAGCTGTTAGCAAGCCGGCTCCAACGAGTAGAACGGGGTTCTGAGGGCGGTCATTCATACGAAACAACAACGCCGTCACGCCCATTACGTATGCCATTGCGGGAATCCCAAATACTGTGAGCCAAGCCATAGCAGTATGGTATCCGCAGCCTTTGACTTGGTACTTGACCAGGTCACGCACCAAGTCAAAGGCTGTTTGGCAGGTCGATGCGAAAGAGCATGCAGGTTGCCGTTTCTCCAAGCGAGTACAATACGAGTATGGATGAGCACGCTGGATATCAATCACCTCTTTCAGGTCGTTATGCATCGAAGCAAATGCAAGAAATTTGGTCTTCAAGACGCAAAATAGGTACGTGGAGGCGGTTATGGCTAGCCCTTGCAGAGTCTGAGCGAGAACTCGGATTAGATATTACACAAGAGCAGATAGCAGAACTGAGAGCCCACCTCGATGATATTGATTTTGAAGCGGCGGCAAAATACGAAAAAGAACTTCGGCACGATGTTATGGCACATGTCCACACCCTTGGCGATGTTGCCCCAACAGCCCGCCCTATCATTCACCTTGGTGCAACAAGCCAATACGTCAATTGCAATACCGAGATGCTGCAACTTCGGGACGCAACACAACTGATCACAGTAAAACTTGCAACTGTTATTACAAACCTTGCAACTTTTGCAAAACAATATCGCGACCTGCCGACACTTGGGTATACACATTATCAGCCAGCGCAACCAACAACCGTCGGTAAACGAGCAACTCTTTGGGCGCAGGAACTTGCGCTAACCTTAGAAGATCTTGAGTTTAGACTTTCCACCCTACGATTTCGTGGTGTTCGCGGTGCAACTGGAACGCAAGCATCGTTCCTTGATTTGTTCGACGGCGACCATGACAAAGTTCTCAAACTTGATGCGATGGTTACAGAAAAAATGGGATGGGATCCTCAGCAGCGCCTTGTTGTTACTGGGCAAACATACCCTCGAATTGTTGACGCCCACATACTGTCCTCGATTGCTGCAGTTGCAGCTGCAGCACATAAGTTCGCTACAGACGTTCGCCTTCTTGCAAACCGCGGCGAACTTGAAGAACCATTTGAGAAAAAACAAATTGGGTCTTCTGCAATGGCGTACAAAAGGAATCCAATGCGATGCGAACGCGTATGCGCACTTGCTCGTTTCGTGATGAACATGCCACCAAACGCCCTGCAAACTGCATCCGTCCAGTGGATGGAGCGGACGTTGGATGATTCTGCAAACAGGCGCATGGTATTGCCAGAGGCATTCCTTGCTTTGGATGGCCTACTTGATGTCTTGCATAATGTGTCAGATGGTCTCATCGTGCATGAAGCGAGCGTTGCCAAGAACCTACAAAAGGAAATGCCCTTCCTTGCCACAGAACGCCTCATGATGGAAGCCGTACGAAACGGCGCTGACAGGCAAGATGCCCACGAGATTGTCCGAGGCCATGCTATCGAAGTTGCTCGCCAAATCAAGGAAGAAGGTATTGAAAATGACCTCCTTACTCGGTTAGCTAACGAACCAATGTTTGCAAGCGTAGACCTGGCAATAGCCACCGACCCGAGCGGATTTATAGGCCGCTCAGCAGAGCAAGTGGACGAATTTTGCGATTCTGTAGCAACCCCAATTGCGAAACGGTACAGCGGTTCAAACCTTGAAATTGCTGAATTACAAGTCTAAAACCCAAATATATACCGAACAAACACCTATTTTCATGAAATTTATGCAATTACGGGGTTGCAAAGCCTATTCAGCCGATAAAGAATGCATTGAAACGCATACGAGGGGCATTCCAAAAGTGCCCCACAATTACACAACCTAGGAAATACCTAGTACAACGCTTTGGAGGCACTCACGATGGAATCATACGACCGACTATTACAACTTGTGAACGATGTAACTGATGATATGGCTAAATGCGAAGGTGGCAACAAAGCTGCTGGCACTCGCGTTCGTAAAGCTATGCAAGACATCAAAGCCGCTGCTCAAGATGTTCGAAAAGACGTTCTTGGCCTTCGCGACAGTGATGGTTAACTAGTACTAACTAAGATACAAAAGAAAGAAGGCTCAAGCATCGCTTGAGCCTATTTCTTTGATACTCTGCGCAGCTATGGCTATAGAACCAATACTTGACATCAACACAATAAATCTGTCGAACGTTGTTATGACAGAAGAAACTGTTGGAAAACTAAATCCTCAAACTGGCGATATGCGGCAACTCAACTACGTGGCGTGGGTAAGTGAAGACAACCAAACTGGTGTTGGCATTAAAGAAGTCAAAGACAATGAGTTTTGGGTTGCAGGCCACATTCCTGGAAGACCGATTTATCCTGGCGTCCTTATGATTGAGTCTGCTGCACAAATGAGCAGCATCCTTTACCACAGGAATGCAGAAAGCAATCACTTCATGGGTTTTACTCGGTGCGACAAATGCTCCTTCCGAGGGCTAGTAGTTCCAGGAAATACGCTTGCAGTAGTTTCAGTCATTCGCAAGTTCCAACGTCGCCGATTTGTTTGCGATACACAAGGATACGTTGACGGAAACTTTATTTTTGAAGCGCAAATCACCGGCATGATGATGTAATGGAGCCCTACCCCCTTACCTTTACGCCAATTTTAAAAGAGAAAGTTTGGGGTGGACGAACACTAGAAAAATTCGGCAAACACCTAGCGGCGAACTGTTTAATCGGCGAATCATGGGAACTTGCTGATTTACCAACATCTATTCCAGATGGCAAAAGCATTATTGCAAACGGCCCACTCGCCGGAACACTACTTGATGCATCGTTCCCACTGCTCATTAAATTCCTAGATGCATGCGACAACTTATCTGTCCAAGTGCACCCAAGTAAAGCATACGCTTCGCAGCATCCTGAAGCGCATCTAAAAAGCGAAGCGTGGGTTATTCTGGATACAACACCAAGCGGGCTCATTTATGTTGGGCTTAAAGAGGGTACTACGGAAGAGCAATTACGCGCTGCCATTGAAAACGACGTAGTTCTTGAAGTACTCAATGCAATCAAGGTTTGCAAAGGCGAGTGTTATTATTTGCCCAGCGGAACTTGCCACGCCCTTGGTGCTGGTGTTCTTGTTGCAGAAGTCCAAACGCCAAGCGATACCACCTTTCGTGTTTGGGATTGGGGTAGAACGGGCAGAGAAATGCATATTGACAAAGCGATGGAATGTATCGACTTCACTGGAGAGCAACTAACGTTCAATCAACCGGCACCTTTGCAGAGCGGTTCTTTTGTAACAACACATTTGGCAAGTACACCATTCTTTTCAATCGAGCGCATTGAATCGATTGAAGATACCTCGCTTGAATTAGTTGTTGATGCAACGCCAGTTGTGTGCATGGTCGTTGAAGGCAACGCACGCATCGAACATGCTGTTCCAATTGACACTCCCCTTGGAACAACCATCTTGTTACCTGCAGGACTAACGAACGCAACTATGCACATGCCAAAAGGCACCGCTGTACTAAGGTTCGATTTGCCCGAAAAACAATATCAAGCTTGAATATTCAATTGCTGACCAGTAGCAACGCGCGTGGCCGCTTCGATGCGATCTGCGCAGCGTGAATACATTTGCAATGGTTGCAAATTGGAAACTTCAATACCATCAAATGCAACTTTGCCAGGCACTGTTGCAGCGACCAGTGTTTGTACTGGCTGAGCACGCACGGGTGCTTCAACTTGCGGTGCAAGGTGCGCGCCGTATGCTTGCGCTACGGAAAATGGGATTGGTTCACAATTATGCATTCTCTTAGAGTACCTCATACTTCCACAATAACAAGCTTCCCCCAAGAAAAACGATTGTTGCTCTTCCCGCAACAATCGGGTTTTCTAGGGGAATTTTCCGTAACCGCCGCCCACCATTGGCGGTTAGTAGACATCGACCGGCTCATGCCATAGACATGAGCCGATAACATGTTATTGCTCTTTCTTGTGTTTTTGGGACTGTTACAGGAGAAACCTCATTACTCCACTACAACACTACAGGAAACACCTAGTACGATTTAGCCCACAAAACACGTTGTTTTGAAGGTTTACCAGTAAAGATGCAATCGCCTTCTTCGTCGTGCCCTGCAAGTGGTACACAACGGAGAGTAACTTTCAAGTCACCTTTAATTTCATCTTCCACTGCAGGGTCGCCGCAGAAATGCGCGTACACGAATCCACTGCCTTCGCCCTCAAAGTGTTTGTAAAATTCTTCTTTGGAATCGATCGTTTTGGTTGCTTCTTCGCGGCGGGCAAGTGCACGTTCAAATAATCCTTTTTGCATGGCATCAAGTATGTCCGTCACTGTCTCAATAAACTCAATGCGTGGCACGCCCTGTTTTTCTTTCGGGCTTTTATCCCTACGCGCCATAAAGACAGAATCGCTTTCCATATCGCGAGGTCCAACTTCTAAACGAATAGGAATGCCCTTCTTTACCCAGCCCCAAGTTTTCTCGCCGCCACGAATATCACGATTGTCAATTTCAACTGTAACATTTCGGCCGTGGTAATTCAGTACGCCTAAATCATCTGCGAGTTTGTGGCAGTAATTCAAAATTGCGTCTGGGTCATCTGCTTTAAAGGTAATAGGAATAATAACGATGTGAGATGGAGCGAGTCTTGGTGGAATAACCATGCCATCGTCGTCAGCGTGAGTCATGATGAGGCCGCCTATCAATCGCGTTGATACGCCCCAACTTGTTGTCCAAGCAAACTCCACTTCCTTCTTATCGTTTTGAAACGAAATATCTTGTGCTTTCGAAAAGTTTTGTCCAAGAAAATGTGATGTTCCTGACTGCAATGCTTTTCCATCTTGCATCATCGCTTCGATGGAATATGTCTCTACAGCGCCGGGAAATCGTTCGCCTTCGCTCTTTGAACCAGTCACAACTGGCATAGCCATTGTGTTCTCTGCAAACTCTTTATAGATGTCCAGCATCTGTAACGTTTCGTCAATCGCTTCTTGCTCGGTTGCGTGCGCAGTATGCCCTTCCTGCCAAAGAAACTCTGCTGTACGTAAAAAGAGGCGCGTACGCATTTCCCATCGCACAACATTTGCCCACTGATTTATAAGCAGTGGTAAATCTCTGTAGGACTCTATCCATTTGCTGAACATCTCGCCAATGATTGTTTCCGATGTTGGGCGAACTATAAGCGGTTCGTCGAGTTTACCTGCGGGTACAAGTTTTCCATCAGCATCCGGCTCAAGACGATGGTGCGTTACTACAGCGCACTCTTTCGCGAAGCCTTCCACATGATCTGCTTCTCGTTGCAAAAAGCTAAGCGGAATAAACAGAGGGAAGTATGCGTTCTTGTGCCCAGTAGCTTTAAAACGAGCATCCAGATTCTGCTGAATATTCTCCCAAAGACCATACCCCCATGGCTTTATCACCATACAGCCACGGACTGGAGAAGTTTCTGCTAAATCAGCTTCTTTAATAACTTCTTGGTACCACTGTGGGTAATCGTCTGCTCGAGTTGGAACAATTGCTGTTTTAGGTTTTTTTGCAGTATTTTGTTGTGCCATGATGTGTAGATTCTATCATGCTCACTCTATGGCACGTGCTCTCATAAAACTTCTCTCTGATATCAAAATATCGCATACGATTTTCGCAATGCCTTTTGCGGTTCTTGGCGCTTTTATTGCAGGTGTACACGAGGGCGCCATCGACTGGGGCGTATATGGCATTCAACTCATTCTGATTGTGGGATGTATGTTCTTTGCCAGGAATGTTGCAATGCTCGCAAATCGAATAATAGATAGGCACATCGATAGCGAAAACCCGAGAACCAAACAACGTGTCATCGCGTCAGGTGAAGTGCCTGTCAAAATTGCGACTGCGTATTTGTGTATGAATGCGTTGCTTTTCATTATTCTCGCAGGTTGCTTTTCGTTTTGGGGTAACACGTATCCGCTCATTTTATCTGTACCAGTGCTGCTTGTACTGTCAACCTATCCCTACCTAAAACGGTTCACCTGGTTTTGCCACATCTACCTTGGGGCTTCACTTGCACTCAGCCCAGTTGCTGCTGCGATTGCAATTCAGCCAGAAGTACTATCGCACTTGCCAATCTGGTTACTTTCTTTGGCAGTGTTGTGTTGGGTTGCTGGCTTTGACATCATTTATGCGTTGCAAGATGTCGAGTGTGATATTCGAGATACATTAAAAAGTATGCCCGCATCTCTGGGCGTGAAACCAGCAATGCTCATTAGCCAAATCTTGCACTGTCTCTCCATTGCATTCTTATTTGGTGTCTCAATAAGTGACACGCAATTTGGATGGCTGTTTCAAACTGCGATCATTCTCGCAGCAATGGTACTTATTGTTGAACATCTCACAGTGAAAAAATGGGGTACAACAAAAATTGCATTCACCTTTTTTACGTTGAACGGCATCGTGAGTTTGGTTATAGGCACTGCAGGTATTATTGATTTACTTTGCTAATGATCCCATTGGATCCCATGGCGAAAGCACTGTAGGCTCTTCTTCCCATGCAGCAAGCATATCAGCTGACAAGTATTTCTTTTCAATCGCAACTTCGAACATGTATTCATCGAACCATGAATCATTCATCGCGTGAAAACCTTTCTCGCCAACGTTCTCATCGCCCCATGAATTTTCCACACGCCATTTTACCGGCACACCATCGAGTACATCTACGCCTGTGAATAGCATTGCATGTGTCATTAATGTTTGATGGTAGTCCAATCGTTGGGCTTTTGTAAGACCAAGTTTAGTCCCATAGACATCTTCAAAGTTAAAGAGTTTTGCATCCCAAATACCGATATCTCGGCGGAACATCTTACCGACATCGCAACCCATCCAAACAGGTTTGCCATCTTCTAACATTTTTTGGGTGAGTGTTTTCATCGCAGTAGTATCTATGTTTAAGTACTTCACCAATTCGCCGCCGACTACATTGCCAAGGCATTCGACTGTATAGGTTGTCAATAGCGGTGATGTTTCTCTTGGGTCGTTCACAACGCATACATATTCATCAAGGGGAGTTTCAATGTATTCATTTGCAAATTCAAGTGGCGTCATCTCGCCTGTTCGATGAAATTTTTTATCTTTATCTTGCCATTGCCACATAAACTTTGTGGGAGGAGTTCCTAAATGAATACAAAGAATACGCCAGATGCCTCCAAGCACTTCTTCCCGCACAGTTTCCATGTCCGCACCTGCTTCTCGAAGTAACTCTGCACCACTTCGTAGTTTCCATTTCAAAATCATATTCATTTTTGCAGTGCAAGACGATGATTGCGTTTCTGGCATTGCTGTCTTAGGCACAAGCCCATGTTTATGTACAACATTCACAAACATATTCCATTGGCCGCCATCACCTATTGGATCTCCAAGCAAGAACGCAACTGTACGGTCGTCAATATCGCAATCTGCTGTATCGATAATGTGTTGCAGGAACCAGTTTGCTCGCTCGAATTTATCCCAGAACATTGCCCAGTTTTGGCTGAATTCAAACTCTTTAACGTTCATCTTTTTCATCGCAGGCACTCGAAGCATATTGAGAGCTGCAAAAAGCCAGCAACGACCGGACTGCCGTTGATTTGAAGCCTTCCACTCATCAAGACGCGTTGAAAACGTAAAATCAGTTCCTTGCACAACATCCCGCACAAGCGCGACATCATCTATAGTTGTTTGCCCTACTGCGTTTTGAGATACTTTTGCAGAAGTATCCTGCTCAAAAGCGTCACGGAAAGTTTGAATAGTTTCAGTTGAAATAGGAGTTGTTTGTATTGTTGTCATGAGGGGTATTGTAGCACCCCATCACAGAGTGTTTATTCTCTCAATAAACAGCTTCTCTGCCTTCGAGTGCGCAAACGTAGACCAATCATCGCCAGCATTCTCATCCGCTTTATCACTAATATATTTGAAGCAACGAAACGGAACATTGAAGTGCCGACATACTTTCGCAATTGCATACGCTTCCATGTCCACAATATGCACACCGAGACTTGGGAGCTCGCCAGCATCTGTCAAAAATGAATCGCCAGTACCGCACACAATTTCTAATGTTCCAATCAAGTCCCCATCTTCTTCAAATGGCGTCGTGTATTTACGAAAGCCAAGAGGTGAGCAATCCATATCCCGTTGTATAAAGCCTGTGCATTCCACGAGCCCATGCATGATGTCATCTGAGATTGAACCAGCAGTTCCAAAATTGATAACCAAATCAGGCGTGTGTTCAATTATAAACTTCGTAGCGAACATCGCGGCGTTTACTTTCCCAAGTCCCGTTACAAAAACATTGTCTTCTTTGTGCAGTGTCGGGATTTCTTCTTTCAAAGCAGTAAGTATTATCATTCGTTCTATTCTACACTTGTTGCCTTCGTGCCATGGTTGAATATGAGGACAGGATTGGCTTGCCTCCAAAAAACAGAGCCCCTATTTCTAGGGGCTCTGCGTAACAAACTTATACAACCAAGTCCGAAGGGAGGAGTGAGTTTACTCTTCGTTTACTTCGTACTCGGCATCGATAACGTCGTCGCTTGAGTTGCAACAGTCGTCGCCCTCACCGCCACCACAACAATCACCGTCAGCAGCCTCGCCACTTCCAGCAGTAGCTTCAGCAGCAGTTGCTTCGTACACAGCCTTACCAAGTTCTTCAGCTGAAGTACCAAGTTGTGTAAGCGCTGCTTCGATTGCCTCTTTATCATCACCTTTAAGCTTTTCTTCAAGGTTTGACAATCCTGATTCAATTGAACCACGAGCTTCTTGTGAAATTTTATCGCCATGTTCATCCATGGACTTCTTGGTCTCATGCATCATCATTTCGGCTTTGTTCTTAGTTTCAACAAGTTCACGACGAGCTTTGTCATCTTCAGCATGTGCTTCTGCATCTTGCTTCATTTTTTCAATCTCGTCATCAGTCAATCCAGATGAACCTTTGATTTCAATCTGCTGACTCTTGCCAGTTGCTTTGTCAGTAGCTGAAACGCTCAAGATGCCATTTGCATCAATCGCAAATTCGACTTCAATCTGTGGAGTGCCGCGAGGAGCTGGTGGAATTTCCGTAAGGTCGAAACGACCGAGTGAACGGTTATCACTAGCAAACTCACGTTCGCCTTGAAGGACATGAATCGTTACAGAAGATTGGCTATCTGCAGCAGTTGAAAACGTTTCTTTCTTTGAAGTTGGAATTGTTGTGTTACGCTCAATCAAACGAGTCATCACACTACCAAGTGTTTCAACGCCAAGCGAAAGTGGTGTAACGTCTAACAGTAACACGTCTTTGACATCGCCACTAAGAACGCCGCCTTGAATAGCCGCGCCAACGGCAACAACTTCGTCAGGGTTAATAGATTTATCGAGTTCTGCGGTTTTGAAAATCTCTTTCGTGATTTCCTGTACCTTTGGAATTCGAGTTGAACCGCCAACCATTACGATGTCTGAAACGCCTGAAGCATCAAGTCCAGCATCTTTCAACGCTGACTCGCACGGCTTACGAAGACGATCAAACAAATCACTACAAATTGATTCGAATGTTGCTCGAGTGATTGTGACTTGCAAGTGCTTAGGACCATTTTGGTCAGCAGTGATGAAAGGCAAATTCACTGAAGTTTCTTTTTGTTGAGAAAGTTCACACTTTGCTTTTTCGGCTGCTTCTTTCAAGCGTTGCAATGCCATTGGGTCTGTGCGAAGATCCATAGATTCTTGTTTTTTGAATTCGTCAGCAATGTAATCGATGAGTCGTTGATCGAAATCATCACCACCAAGGTGCGTGTCACCATTTGTAGCAAGTACTTCAAAGACGCCATCGCCGATATCAAGGATAGAAACATCAAACGTACCACCGCCAAGGTCAAAGACTGCGATTTTTGAATTCGTTTTCTTTTCTAGACCGTACGCAAGTGCTGCCGCTGTTGGTTCGTTGATAATCCGTTCCACTTTCAACCCAGCAATTTCGCCAGCATCTTTTGTTGCTTGACGTTGCGCATCGTTGAAGTAGGCAGGTACCGTAATAACGGCGCTATCTACAGCTTCACCAAGATAGTCTTCAGCAACTTTCTTGAGTTCACCCAAAATCATCGCTGCTACTTCTGGTGGCGTGTATTCCTTGTCACGAACACCGATCTTTACAAGATCTTTGTCGCCACCAAGAATGCCGTACGGCACCATGGTTTCTTCGGATTTCACTTCGTCATGCCGACGACCCATAAACCGCTTTACTGAAAATACAGTATTAGTTGGGTTTGTCACTTGTTGGTGACGGGCTGGCTGGCCAACGAGGCGTTCATCTTTGTCAGTAAAACCGACTACTGATGGTGTTGTTCGGTTACCCGAACTGTTGATTAGAACTTTTGGTTGGTCGCCTTCCATCACTGCGACTACCGAGTTTGTTGTTCCAAGGTCAATACCTATAATTTTTGACATAGTTACGTCTCCTTCTGCTAACGAGCGTTCCTCGATGGGAATTTGCCGTAGCAATAGTACTAATACGCAAATCTGATGCCACTTGTGCGGTGTGAATAAGAGAATTTTCGCCTTTTTTACCTGTCTTATGTATGGTTTTTAGAAGAAGAACATGCCAGAATGGCACAAGTGGAAATAGGACACGTAAAATTAGACACTCCTGTACTGTTAGCCCCCATGGCTGGCATTACCGACTTACCATTTCGGCTGCTATGCAGGGAAATTGGTGGTGTTGGGTTAGCAGGTTCAGAACTGCTCAATTCAAGAGCAATCGTACTTGGGATACCCGCAGTACGGGAAAAAGCAAAACTGCATCCTGACGACAGACCGCTTTCTGTGCAGGTCTACGGCAACGTAGAAGACCCTCTGCCTCAAGCTGGTGCTTGGGCGGTGACGCAGGGCGCAACGGTGATTGATATCAACATGGGGTGCCCAGTTGATAAAGTCTGCAAGAAAAATGGTGGATCATTGTTGCTGAAGACGCCTGGTAGAACTGCTAATCTTGCCAAACAAATTGTCGATGCTTGCGATGGTGTACCCGTAACGGCGAAAGTCCGGCTCGGTTGGGGCGAAAACGAACTTACAGCGCCAGACCTTGCAAAACGTTTGGAAGATTCGGGCATCCAAGCAGTCACCGTGCACGGTCGAACTACGAGCCAGAAATTTTCAGGTAGCGCGTGCCTTGACGGCATTGCAAGAGTTGTCGAAGCGGTTTCAATTCCAGTAATTGGAAACGGAGACATACACTCGCCAGAAACTGCGCAACACATGTTTGAGCACACCAAATGCGCCGGCGTTATGGTTGGGCGCCACTCAATGAAAGAACCATGGATTTTTCAAGACATCACCAAAAGTTTACGTGGTGAGTCTCCAGTCTTCCGCACCCGTAACGACAAGATAAAAATCATCCTTCGGCATCTAGAACTTATTTTGGAACACCGCGGTGAGCGATCAGCGTTGCACTGCATTACGAATCGAATTGCGCTGTACGGCAGAACACTCGGTCATATTAAACCGCTCAAAGAGCGTGTACGTCTTGCAAAGAACGCTGATGAAATTCGAGAAGCGTTAGAAGCGTGGCTGGGAGCTGACGTAGCTGAGGAACTTTGTCTCGCCCCTCGAACATAGCCCACTAAAGTCTTACGTGCCAGAAATAACTTTTGACATGCTGAAGATCGGTAACAACATTGCAATTGCTACGCCGCCGACAACGCCTCCCATGACAAGAATCATGAGTGGTTCAATCATTGCACTCACGCTTTTGACACGCGACTCTAATTCATCGTCTGTGAAACTTGCGACACGGTCCATGACCGCTGGCAATTTGCCAGAACGTTCACCAGAAGCCATCATCGATGCAACATAGGAAGGAACATAGGGTGACTCAAAAACAGCGTCGCTAATTGCATGCCCATTACGAACATCGTTTTCCATGTTTGTCCACAAGCGATCAAACTGAACATTATTCGTTACGTCTCTGCAAATTCCAATTGCATCAAGAATGCCAACACCAGCCGCGAGTAACGTAGAAAGTGTTCGCGAAGCACGAGTTGTGTACAGTTGGCAGAACATTGGGCCAACGACAGGCGTTCGCAATTTCAACCAGTCAAAAAAGTTTCGACCGCTTGGACTTTTGTGCCATACTATTGCGGCGAATACACTCACTGCAAGAGCAGGAATCCAATACATCCACGTACTCAATAAGCCATCGCTTATTGCCATCAATATTTTTGTCGGCATTGGCAACGTTGCGGAACGCATTTCATATATTTTTGCGAATCGAGGCAACACAAATGTCACAATAAGCGATGTCACTACTACTGCGGTAAAGCCCATGATCATGGGGTACGTCATTGCACCCTTAATTTCACGCATTGTTTTGCGCTCGCGTGACAAGTAACTTGCAACACGCTCAAGCATCATTGGAAGCGTTCCAGAAAGTTCAGAAGCTCTAACAAGGCTAACCACTATTCGAGGAAATACCCGTTTTCTACGCGCAAGCGCTCGAGACAATGCATCGCCACCGCATACATCGCTATGTATTCCAGTGAGTACATCGCGAAATTCTTTTTGCTTAGTCTGTTCCATCAGTGCTTCAAGAGACTCTGAAAGTGGAACCCCTGTTTCAAGCATAACTGCTAGTTGTTGGCAAAATGCAATAACGTCATCTTGCTTCACACGTTTCTGTGCTATAGCTGTCATGATGTCATCTTTTACTTCGGTTTCAGCTTGCAACAATGGCTCTGGATCAATTGCAGTGATAAACAATCCCTGCGTGCGAAGTGAAGTCGCTACTTCGTCTTCATTCAACGCGACTTGCGAGCCAGAAAGTTCACGGCCGTGTAAGTCGCGGGCTTTCCATGCAAATGTTTCTTTATTCATCACAGCGTTCATCAGGCAACGCTCCTTGTAACGCACAGCACTTCTTCTGGTGTTGTTAGCCCTTGCGATACTTTTTCTAAGCCATCAACACGGAGTGTGGCGTGGTCAGTCAATGTGCGTAACTCCTGTAAAGAAGCTCCGCGACCGATTGCTTCTAGCAATTCGTTTGTTGGAATAAGAAGTTCGAAAATACCGATTCGACCAGCAAATCCTGTACCCCTGCAGCGGTTACAACCTGAACCCATAAAGTACTCGCCTCCACCACAGGCTTGTCGTACTGCATCGTCGCCTTCCCAAGCTGATTTACAACTCGGACATATTTTACGGACAAGGCGTTGTGCCAAAACACCACGTACAGTCGCAGCAACAAGGTAAGGCTCGATACCGAGATTTATAAGTCGTGTAATCGCGCTAATAGAATCGTTCGTATGTAAAGTTGAGAATACAAGATGACCGGTCAGTGCGGCTTGCGAAACAATAGCTGCAGTTTCAGTGTCACGAACTTCACCGACCATGAGTACATCGGGGTCTTGACGAAGCATAGAGCGAAGTGCTTTAGAGAATGTAAAACCAGCACGCTCGTTAATTTGTGATTGGTTAATACCTTTGATTTGTGCTTCGATTGGATCTTCGATAGTAGATACATTGATTTCGTTTGTATCAAGTTGCGATAACACCGAATACAGCGTTGTGGACTTACCAGAACCAGTAGGGCCTGTAACAAGTACTACGCCATTTGGTTGCTCTACAATACTCTTCCAATCGAGAAGCATTTTTTCGTTGAAGCCGAGTGTTTCTAACGAAAGGCGATTATTCTTGCTGTCAATGATTCGCATGACTACAATTTCGCCGAACTTACTTGGCATTGTTGACACCCGCAAGTCAATAGGGCGACCATCCATCATGACATTGAAGTCGCCATCTTGGGGAAGGCGTCGCTCTGAGATATCTAAGTTCGCCATTATTTTTATGCGGCTGGAAATTGCTTGCTGCATCTTATGAGGCGGTTGTATCTTTTCGAAAAGTCGTCCGTCAATACGGTACCGAACTCGAAGCGAGTGATCGCCTGGCTCAATATGAATATCTGACGCGCCCTCTTGTACAGCAGAATATATTAAAAAGTTAACAAGTTTGACAACAGGTCCATGGCCTGCGTCTTCTTCAAGATCTGCAAGTTCTGTCGTCTCATGTTCTATGACTGCAAAATCATGTTCATCGATGTCTTCGTAAATCTCATCTATAACAAACACATTTGCAGCTGGCAAATATGATCTATGCGCTGATTCAATGTCGCTCGCTGTTGCTGCAACAATTTGAGTGCGATGCCCAGTACGTCGTTCGATTTCTTCAATAAGGTACAAGTTTGCTGGTTCACTTACTGCAACAGTAAGAACGCCGCGTACTAAAAACATAGGCAAGACGCCATGCTCTTCAAGGAAGTCACGAGGTAGTAATTCAATAACTTTCGGGTCAGCTAGTCGTGCAGTATCAGAAGCAAATGGAATTCCGTACGCTTCTGCAAGAGTTTCAAGTACACCGCGATCATCAACATATCCAAGTTCCACAAGCACTTCGCCTAAGAGTTTTCGAACCTCGCACCCCTTCTGGAATGCAAGTGCGTTGTTAAGTTGTTCTTCAGACAAAATGCCCCTACGCAAAAGCAACTGGCCAAGCGGTGCTTGTGCAGTAATGGAAGCGTTCATATTGTCATTCAAGTTAGTCATATCTTTTTACGCAAAACTCCGCGCAGCTTCTTCAACAGATTCATGTGTGCTGAACACCCTTGCAAGTCGAGTTAATTCGAAGACTCGCTGCACAGTGGTATTGACAGCAGCAAATTTTAATTTATATTTGTTACGGCTAAGTTCATCGGATAACCAAAGCAGAGACTCAAGCCCAACAGAGTCAATAAGGCCTAATTCTGAACAATCAATAATGATGTTCGAATTGAAATTTTCACCGATTTCACGCATATCTCGTTGGAATCGATCGGCATCATCGGCCATAAACTCACCTGTAATAGTGATTACGGTCGCTGCGAGATGTGCTTCAGAAGTAATATTCATGATGCCTCCTTGAGAGTTATAGGAACTTCTTTATTCGATGATTGATGGTCAATCATGAGCATTTCCCATTCAGAAAAATCTAGTTTCACGAACAAATCAGTAAGTTCTGGGTCAAACTGCGTTCCAGAAACACGGCTCAACTCATCTAAAACAGACTGGCGAGTCATTGCATTTCGGTACGTCCTTGTTGAAGACATCGCGTCAAATGTGTCAGCAAGTGAAATCAGTCTGGCAATCATTGGAATGTCTTCGCCAGCGATACCATGTGGGTACCCGCTGCCGTCGTATTTTTCATGGTGATGCAAAACTCCGCCAAGAATGTCTTCCATTTGTGGAATTTCTTGTAGTATCTTTGCACCGATTTCTGGGTGCTTTTGGATAGATGCGAATTCATCATCGGTTAAACCGCCCTTCTTTAGAAGCACACTTTCAGGTACACCAATCTTGCCAATGTCATGGACAAGACCTGCAATACGACACCGATTGACTTGATCTGGATCAAGACCGGCTGCTGTAGCGAGTTGTGCAGTTAATAAAGCCACTCGTTGAGAATGGCCGCACGTGTACTTATCTTTCGCATCTATTGAATTTGTTAGTGCTTCAAGCGTTCCAAGGAACGTAGCGTTCAAATCCTCGTACAAAAGTGCATTTTCGATAAAAATACCAAGTTGCGCTGCTGTTGCTGAAAGTAACTTAATGTCTACCGAAGACGCTGAATTGTCCTCACCCTGCTTGTTTGCTGCGACTAAAACCCCAACAACTGCACCTTCTTTTAGAATCGGCTCGACCAACGTTGCTGGCCCAAACTCTAGCGTAAGTGCGTCGTCTCCGTTCGCTATTTGTGTTTTTCCAGGTTCAACGGTCATCAGTAATGATGAAACTGACTGTTGCAACTCTTCAGTTTGCAGTTGTTCATTGCTCGCTACAACTAGTTTGTCTCCGGGCTTCGGCAATCGATCACCAATGGTGAGTTGAACACCAATCCATTCATATGGAAGTGTTTGCAAAAGTTCGCTACAAGCAAGTTCTATAAAACGCTCGGGATGATTCACAGAGTTCATACTGCTCGTCATTGTGTAGAGCATGCTGATTTCTTCGTATGAATCGGCAAGTTCTTGTCCAACTGATTCAACAGTAGTTTTTGATTCCTCGTTTTGCACAGAAGCATTCCAAGCCATTTGGAACAACGATGCCATTCGGGCTACATCTTTTGTTGACATAGGATTTGTAGATGCAATAAGATCTCGGATCATCGTTACATCAGCATTGCTCGCTTGGCAAATTGCGTGGAATGATTCGCCATCGCAAAATTCATCCGTTACAAATACGCCTATGCCGCACTCGCTTGTACGTCTGCGTCCAGAGGTTTGCATTGGAGCAACCCATAGACCGGTGCATACTTGAGTACATTGCATGTTGTTTTCTTCTGTCCAAGTACGTACGTTTGCTTGGACTATTCGTTGAAGCATCGGAGTTTTGCAAAGCAAATCAGTAAACCAATCAGGTGTACTAGCAGCTATTTTCTCATGTAGCCCTGCATGCAATACAACAATGCCTACAGCACGCATTTGTAATTCAAATGCATCATTCGCTTGCTGAGAATAGGTTGCTGTATGCTGGGTTTTCACGCGGCCTCCGAATTGCATATGCTGCTTGCTGGTACGTCAATAAGTAACTCTGCAACTAGTTCTGCAACGCCGCGTGGACTAAAAGGCTTCCCAAGAACTTTCTTTATATTTGGTATATCAGTATCACTACATTCAAGTGTATGGCCACGAGCAGTCAATATTACTACAGGTATATGTGCTGTTTTTGCATTAACTGAAAGTTCATTAGATAGTTCCAGACCATTCATATAGGGCATTTGAACATCTGAAATAATCAAATCGGGAGTGTCGGTCAACGCTTGGCGAAGTGCATCCTCACCATCTACTGCTGTTGCAGTTTCATAGCCACAATTGCGAAGTTTCAATGAGAGAACTTGCAAAATATGTGCTTCGTCGTCCACAATTAGAATTTTATGAGTCTTCGTTTCCATACTTCTTTATGCTGCAAGCTTTACGCTGCATTCTCCTACTGGTATTGAAATCCAAAACTTTGAGCCCATGCCTAATTGTGACTCAACACCGATTTGGCCGCTGTGGAGTGTCTCTACGATATGGCGACACAAATTCAACCCAAGACCTGTCCCCTGCGCTACTCGGCGATAGTTTTCTACTCTATAGAATTTGTCAAACACTTTTTCTGTTTGATCTGGGGCAATGCCTAGCCCAGTATCTGATACTGAGAAATGCAAACTATGCGTTAGGTTTTCTGCATCTGCTGAAAGTGTTACTCGCCCACCTTCAGGTGTATATTTTATTGCATTGGAAAGAAGGTTTACAACTACTTGGTACAACATGTCGCTGTCACCTTTGACTGCTAAATCAACTGACGCAAGCTCTGTGTGTATATCTAATGACTTTGCGTGCGCCTGCGGTGTCATGTTTCGCACAGCTCGCTCTACAAGTTCGCCAAATTCAACTCGCTCTCTATCGATATGCATAAGGCCAGCTTCGATTTGGCTAATGTTTAACAAATTATTAATCATGCGTTGAAGACGAACTGTTTCTGTTGAAATGACTGCGTAGAACTCTTGCCTAGCGGTTTCGTCTGCGGCGTCACCATCAACTAGCATTTCAATATATGCAGAAATTGACGAAAGAGGAGTTCGTAGTTCATGGCTAGCTTTCGAGACAAAGTCGCTCTTCAGACGAGCAATTTCACGTTCTCTAGATAAATCACGCAATACAGTGACAACTGCATGCATTGCTTCGTCTTTGCGCCCAACGGATTGAAGATGCACCTCGTACGCAACTGTTTCGCCGCCTACTTGGATTTCTTGTTCGTACTGACGACCTTCTTTTGGAAGACCGCAGCGTGCATCTGAAATTGTTGATACGAGTTGGTGATCGATAACTACATCTGCTAATGGCATTCCAGCGGCTTCGCTTGGAGCAACAGAAAGCAAGCCTTCTGCACAACCGTTTGCATGCAAGATTTCGCCATGCGCATCTACAACGAGAACTGAATCTCTCAGAACATCGAACACTGCTTCTACCTGGCGACGACGTGTACGATCAATACACCCGTGAATTTTCGCTGATTCAAGATTGGCTTTTGCTTCGTCTGCATCAAGTTTTGCTGTTTGTAATGCAGCAACTGCCTCGGCGCCTTGTTTTTTCCATTTCATTGCAATGAAGAAAGCGACTACCGCGATTGCTGTAGTGCTGACTATAATTGAGATTGAAATGAGATCTGTAAACACTGTTGCCTTCCTTAAGGTTGTGAAACCCTAGTAGGAGACAATCGTGTCTTACGGGGTTTCGTTTGAGTCTGTACCAACAATTGCTAATTTTGCTGTTTGTTGGTCAACTGAACCTTCGGCTGAATTTGAGGGCATATTCGGTGTATTTACTGTTTCTGTGCGTAATTTTGCGCTTTTTGAAGCATTTTCAAGAAGTACTCGAATACCAATAGTATCGTTATCGGACTTTAACTTCGAAAGAATATCCTGCATCACTTCCATGTTCCCAGAATGCACTGCTGAAATACCCTGAAAGAGCTGCCCCTCTATTGCATTCGCGTCTAAGTGGCTGATTTTGGTGCCACATCTCCCTAGACGTTCGTAATCGCCCATATCCCATGCAATGTAACCCAAATCTTTCCAAGCGCCAACATCATCTGGCGTCTCGCGTGTGATTCGTAAGCAGATATCTCGACCTTGAATCACTCTACCCGTAGAAGCAAGGCACTTTGCACGTATGCGTTGAAAGATAGGGCTAAGCTCGCCAGTTTGATCTTCTAACCGTACAAGAGTAATCAAACAATCACCATACTTCTTCGCATGAAATTGTGCTGAAGCAATCGTAGTCGAAATTCCTATATGGTCGTTTCCGAGCATACGAGAATCTTCTAACCAGCGAGTTGCTTCTTCATGGTTGCCTTGGCTTAGATGAATATGTCCCATTAATGATGCAACTGTAGGTTGATGCTGGAATTCTTGGCTTGCATTTTGCAACAATTCAATTGCTTCGTCTTGTTTTCCTAATGCTACATACGATTCTGCAGCAGCAAGTAAGTATTGCGGGTGCGAAGAATCTAACTCCATTGCAAGTGTGTACTCTTTGAGTGCTTCGTTGTCCTCAGCCCAGCGTTGGTGTAACACACCAAGAAAGTAATGGGGTTCAGACAATTCAGGGCTATATGTAACTGCTTGTTGAAATGCAGCATAAGAAGCATCTAGCTGGTGTTGCTCGAGCAGAATGCGACCTCGCAATAAGTAATAGGAACCATTTTCATTGAAGCGAGCGATTGCTGCATCTATAGTTTTTTCTGCGGCATCAAGTTGACCAACTTCGAATTGTTGCTTCGCTTGTTGTGCTGCCAAACCTGCATTCACTATGTCCATGCGTCTATGTGCATTTACTCTTGCTTCTTTGCCTGCCTTTGTTGGGCCTGAGCAACTAGAACATATGATTGTAATGAACCCCGCGAGTACTAGAAACTTTTTCACTATTCAACCTCCACAGTTGCTTGCACATTTTCTTGTTCTTTCAGCATGAGATCATGAAGTAAATCTCGTTCCCAACTTGATTCTTGCTCGTTTGTAATATGTTCTCGAAGACGAATCATTTCTGGCTGCATTGAAGCGGTACGCAAGGATAAATTAGACCAATAAAGCGCATTATCAAGGTCGCCTTCTCTATAGGCGTCAAGTGCGTCACGGTTGTAGTTAGCTGTAATTTGGTCCTGACTAAATGGCAATAAACCAGAACGCGCACCAATGCGTACGGCTTTCACTATTTCTAACGAGTCCTTACCCGCTTCCCACAATTGTTCATCAGGAATAATAGTGGGAGTGAGTAAGAAAATAATTTCTTCTTTCACAACTTTGTCGTCTTGCCCTTTAAAGGCATTTCCTAACAACGGAATATCACCCAAGAAAGGAACTTGGTTTCTCTTAATTGTTGAAGTCTCTCGAAAGAGTCCGCCTAAAATAATCGTTTCGCCATCACGACAGCGCACGTTTGTCATAAGTTGCTGGGTAATTTCATCAGGTACTGATTGACCGCCATCTGGACGCAATGTCGCCGATGAAACATTTGGTTGTAACTCCATTCGAATCATTCCATCAGGAGAAATAAATGGCCTGAAAATGAGCTGCACGCCAGTATCTAAAAATTCTACTGTTTGCGTAGTACTCGTGTCGGTCTGGGTAGTTGACAAATACCCCACTCTTGTACCGACAAGAACTTCGGCACGTTGTCTATTCAAACATGTTATTCGTGGACGCGCTAGCACGGTAGTGTCGACAACCTGATCAAGCACTTTCAGAAATGCGCCGATATGGTCTTGGATAATTCCAGCCTTAAGCCCACCTGAAAGCGTTGCGCTTGTACTTCCAACTCCTGAAGACACTACAGTCGTGTTTCCTGGATTTGGCGCGTTTGCACCTGTTATAATATCTTGAGCGGCACCAAGTGGGTTTGTTAAATTGCCAATGTTGATGTTAGAAAGCGCAGTAAAATCTATACCAAATTCATTGTCTTCGGTGACCTTTGTTTGAACAACAGTTGCTTCAACAACAACTTGCGCTGGGGCTGTATCTAGTTCTTTTAGAAGTTCTGCAATTCTATCTAGATTTTCTGCGTAATCGTTGACAACGAGTTTACTAGCCCAAGCGTAACTATCTGCACCACCATCTGTCAAAGTTGGCTGGTAGCCAGGTTGGACGTCGCCCCTGAATGCTGCTTCGCCATCGTCACTTAACAATGGCTTAACGAATTCATTCGCATCTGTAGCTGAAAGATACTGCAGTTCATATATACGACTATCTTTTCTTCGTCGTGCTTGTTCTATAGTTTGTAATTCTTCTTGTGTATATACATAGACAAAATTACCTTCTTCAATATAGCCATAACCATTAACGCGAAGTATCGCATTGAGTGCTTCGTTAAAAGTTACATCGTATAAGTTTGCAGAGACTGCTCCTGTGACACTATTGCTCGCGATTATGTTCTTTTGGCTTTGAATTGCAAGCATTTCAAGAACTTGGGTCACTTCGGTTTCGTTCACAACAAGGTCAACCGTCCCAAACTCGTCCATGACGACATCGGGAACTTCAAGCGGGGCAACTTCTTCTTGCCCATTACTTAAGGTGCCAATTCCAAGAAGGGTTACGATGAATATAGAATGAAAATATTTCACAGGTGCGTCTCCATGCACGCACCTACACCCTATTGGTGAAGGGGCGCTATTGAGAGTTCATATCGGCGGTCTCCGGCAGATATGATGACTGTACGTCCTTGCATTGCACTGAGGCGAAGTGGTTCACTCGCTGTTTGAGAGCCAATAATTCCACCTACGCTCACTACCTGTCCATTTATGACGGCCATTTCTCCCATAATCGCTTCAAGCTTAAGAGTTGCAACAAACTCACTTTCGCTGGAATCTGTATATACAGGCATAGAATCACGCATATTATCGGGCGATGCGACGTATTCTGGGAATACCGTTGAATTAACTGCAAAGGGGTTCTTGCGTGGCTCTGCTTCAAGATACGCTGGCGTAGTCAAGTTATCGGAGTACAAAATTTCAGCTGAAGGATTCACGACTACTGGTGCGGCGATCGCTGTTCTTGCAGGTCTTGCAATCACAATTATTCGTGCCCAAAGCAATAGGCCAACAAAGAGTAACGTGCAAAATAGACTGAATCGTCTTTTATCCGCCGTAAGCGTTTGCCAGGTTCTTTTCATTTTCGAATGCATCTTATTCTTCCTCCAGTACGTCGTACATTGCATGTAAACCAATCGCTGCTTCTAGGGCTGGGGCTGTTGCGTCGGAATCCGATTCTTTTCGAATCATCCTCACTGAAGAGACCCGTACAAGACGGTTCATCGCTTCTACATTTTGAATCACTGAAAATATTGAATCGAAATCTGCATGCAACGTCACTGCTAGCGTTTGGGCTGCGAAGCCATCGGTAGCCGAATTTTTTGAAGTAGTGCCTGCGGTGAACGATTGGTCTAACACTTTACGCCCATCGACTTCAAGTGAAAGAGCTTGAACAATTTGAGACATATCAGGTATAGAAGGCACTTGCTTGCAATCAAGATGTACTTGCGCTTTAAGAGCTTCGTAGTCCATGCGTATTTTTTCAACCTCGGCTTGCCGTAGTTCAATTTGTTGAATTCTAGATTCTAGATTTTCTGTCTCTAGTTTCGCTTGATTTGTGTTTTTGTAATTAGGCCATATAAACAGCGAAACAAACAAAACAGTCAACACAAAAGTACCAAAGAGCATCCATCGTTCTTTTGTTGCACTCATTCTTCACCTCCAACTGAGACCACACTTCTTGAAACCGTCCAAGATTTATCTAAATCTATACGGAAACTGATTCTGAATCCGCGTGCTCGCTGCTCTCGTATAGTTCTTGAACGACTAAAATCCATGCTCACTGATCCAAATGGATTCTCGTTTTGCATTGCAGAAACAAAACTTGCAATTCGTTCATCACTTTCTGCAAAACCCGACAGTCGCCCGCTAATACCGTTACCAAAATCCGATTCAATAATGTCAAGGGAAAGTTCCTCGAGAGTCATTTCATCTGGAATCATATTTGTGATTGTTGCAACCAAGTCGCCCATCGGGAACACAGTGTTTTCATTTGCGTACCGTGTTACAAACGATTCGAGCTTTGCTTTTTTGTCCTCTAAGGAAGAAGCGTCAATCTCAACTTCTAATGCACTGTTAGCACGGGCTTGCGTTGTAACTAGACCTTCAACGGCTGCATTCATCGCAAGTCTAGAATGTGTAGCAACTGCAGCAAGTGCACAAAGGGTGCAAATGACCGCTACAGCCACACGCCCGCTACGAGCTTTATTTTTACTTCGCTCAACATATTGTTCGGGCAATAAATTCATGCGGCATCCTCTATAGAGCGGTCTGTTCCGCGACGCTGTTGGGTCGCATGTAATGAAGCAAGGCTAGCGCCTAGTGCAACGTGCCAGCCTGGAATGTTAGTGATTTCAGACGGCAATTGCTGTATATGCGGCTCTGCTGTTGTAGGCACAACTTCTTGATTGCACGCTGTAGCAAGGACATTCGCTAAATGAGAATTCCAACCAGCGCTGCCTGTTATCAATAGTTTGGATGAGAGTGGCCCCCGATTAGTAACGCCATAATGACGAATGCACTTCATAGCATCTGTTGCGATTGCTTCGTGTGTTGAGCGTGTTGCGTCACGAACTGCTTTACTTATGTCTGATTGTTGGTTGGTATCGCATGGCGAAAAGAGCATTCGTGATGCTTGCTCAAAACTAACGCCAGTATTCTCAGCGATAGAAGCAATCAAGTTATTGCCAGAGTATTCAAGATGCTTATAGAACATCATCGTATCACCTGCAAGAACCATAAATGCTGAATAGGACATGCCGAAATCTAGAACAGATCGCACATTCGCCTGATCGCTATTTCGGCGATGCAACATGCTCATCGTCCGAGAGATTGATGTTGCTTCGGATTCAATAGTTGTAGGCTGAAGACCTGCTTCGTACATAGGTTCGAGAAGTTCAGCAAGAATCGATTGCTCAATTGCAATTGCGAGTACATCTCCACCTGAGCCGATTCTTACAGCATCTAATTGCAAAGCTGAACGGTCAGTGCCAAGTCGATCTGCCATTTCCCAAGCAGCTGCTTCTTTTAACTCTTGGTCTGACATATTTGGCAATCGCAATACTTGATGGTGGGCAATTGATGAGGGTAAAGAAATGGAACATTCTGACCCCGCATACATTGATGTAATAGCCTTTTGCCAGTCAGTTGCAACAAGATCCCGAGGATTTTTCTCGATACGATTCACGACAGGTTGCACATAAGAACCATGTTTCCAACCGCATTGACCAAGCGTGACACCGCCATCGTGCATTGCTATACCGATTTGGCCCTTCCATTTTTTACTGAATGAAAATGCCATTAGGGAGCACCGCCAATTTCTGAAACTGTTATTTTTCCGGTAAGAGGTGCAAGTTGTATTAACCACTCAAACTCACCGCTCTGTAACTCGAAACTTCCTCCAGTACTTGGCGCGCCGTTAGAAGCAACTATACCGCCAGTTGGATCGAAAGTTACTTCATCACTTCCGCCATCAAACGATACGTTGCGTATGCTAATGGTGTTGAATCTGCTGTCCTCTGTAAATCGTATGACCGCTAGCTGGCCTTGCCCTTGTGCTTCCACAACATCAACAGCTAAGTTTGCAGTTGCAAAATCAAAAGCATCCGCAAGTTCATTGCTTTCTAGTTCAGCAATACACCAGCCGGAGCCATCTGCGAAGAAATGCACTCGGCGATAGCCTTGTGTTGCAACAGCATCCATTTGAGCTGCAAGCAATTCAGTCACTGCTAAACGAGTTGCGGCTTGCCCTGACGCAGATGCGCCTGATGTAGCAAATGGGACGATGACTACAGATACAATCGCAAGGATCACTACACTGGTGAGCAATTCGATAAAGGTCCAGCCTGAGCGAAGTGGAGATTGAATTTGTAAAGCGTTATGGGTCATACATTTCATATTTGGGTCTTCGCTCTGCATCGGAAGAAATTCCCCCCTACACAAGCCCAACTCTTCAATTGCCTCTCAACTCTTTCCGCTATTTGCGTTATCGGACTGTATTATGGGTGTGGATAATAAAAAGCGGAACACACGACCTCCATCGCGTGTTCCGCTTGAATATATCTACCCGAGGGGGATAGGGAGTGTTCTGTTATTCGACGTATTCTGCGCCTGCTGAATCGCAAGCATACAGGCAAAATGTGCCGTTGCCTTTATCACGCCAGACCCAACCTACATTGGCGGCAGCTGCTGCAGCAATTGTTGATGATGATGCAAGTGGGTTGCTTGGGGCGCCCATGAGATAATCGTTATCAATTAATTCTGTCCATCCAGTCACTAATAGCGCTGGATCAGCGGCTTGTTGCGCTCGGAATAGTTCGACTTGACCACGCAGTGTTTGTAACTGGCTTCTCAATGCAGCGTCGTTTGCATCGTCAGCAGCGTTTGTAAACTGAGGAACGACGACTGCTGCCAGAATTCCCAGAATAACTACGACAATGAGGATTTCAATCAGTGTAAATCCTCGTTTAATGATGTTTTGGTTTTGTTTGTTGTTAGTGTTCATACGATTGCTCCCTATGCTTGGTAACCATACATTCATGGCTGGTTACCAACGGGTTTCAGTGACTGATCCAGATCACAGCGATCTTGAACCTCGGGGGTGCCCCTGCCATCCTAGCTCGGGGTTGCTTCTTGCTTCGCCTTACTCTTCCTGAAGGCGAAAACAAGTTGCTTATTCCTATTCGGAAGATGACTTGGGCAAATGAAGGCAAATTAATTGCACAAAGATGACAAGCTTGTGTAATCCAACTTCCTTTCCTAAGTTCTCATTTATTACAATCTACAATATGACACATGTAAGAATTCGACCATTTAAAGCTGTTTTTCCACCTACGAGTGATGCTCCAAAAGTTTCGTCTGTCCCATACGACGTTGTTAGCAGAGAAGAGGCCAAGCAAATTGCCACTGGTAATGAAGATTCTTTCATGCATGTTGTGCGATCCGAAGTTGATCTGCCTGATGATTGTTCGCCCTACGACCCTTCTGTATACAAAAAAGCACGTTCAAACTACGACACATTGCTAGAAACCGGCGCTTTACAACAGGATAAAAAATCGTCGCTCTACCTATATAGGCAATGTATGGGCGAGCATCACCAAGTCGGCCTCGTTGCATGTTGTCATGTTGATGACTATAAAAACAACCTCATACGTAAACATGAAAAAACAAGGCAAGTCAAAGAAGACGACCGTACCAATCATGTATTAGGCCTGAGGGCTAATTCCGGACCTGTCTTTCTTACATACCAAGGGCAACATGCAATCGATACGATTGTAGAAGAGGAAATGAATAAACGACCGATGTTCCATTTCGTTGCTGACGATGGAGTCACTCACACTGGTTGGCGAGTCATTCGCGAGGAAGAGTTACGCACCGCCTGTGAAACAATTGAACTGGCATACGTAGCTGATGGCCACCATCGCAGCGCAAGTGCAGCAAGAGCAGCAGCCACACTCGCTGAGAATAATCCGAACCATACAGGCGAAGAAGAATACAACTGGTTCCTTACCGTACTCTTCCCTGCTAATCAACTTCATATTCTGCCATACAACAGAATAGTATTTGATTTACAAGGCAGTACCGTTGATGAGTTTTTAGAAAACATGCAAGAAGTTGGCAATGTCACTCCTACATCCAACCCAATTCCAAGCACTTCTGGCACCTGCTGCGTGTATGTAGGGAAAGAATCTGGTTGGCATGAACTCGTTTTTCATTCGATAGACGTAGACGATCCAATCGCATCATTAGATGTTGACTTGGTGCAACAAAGAGTGCTCGCCCCCTTACTCGGAATTGGCGACCCTCGCAGCGATACACGTGTTGATTTTGTTGGCGGCATTCGAGGTACAGATGAACTCGAACGCAGAGTAGACAATGGGGATGCAGCCGTTGCGTTTTCTATGTACGCAACAACTATTGAACAGTTACTTGGCGTAGCAGATGCAGGTCTCATCATGCCACCAAAATCTACATGGTTTGAGCCAAAACTACGAAGTGGATTATTTGTGCACGAACTAGATTAATTGCTAGCTGCAAATGTTTGCAGGAATTCAGCAAATCGAACGCAACCATCAACAGGGAAGGCATTGTAAATCGAAGCACGTATTCCGCCAAGATCCCGATGCCCTTTTAGACCAGACATTCCCAAAGTACCTGCTTCTGTTATAAGTTTTGCGTCCAGTTCTGGAGAGATTGTCTTAAAAGAGATGTTCATCAACGAGCGACTCTCTTCTTGTGCAAAAACAGTATAAAAATCTGGGCAAGAGTCTAACACGTTGTAGATTAGCCCGGCTTTATGTGAGTTACGTTTGTCTATCTCTAGTAATCCGCCTTCGGAAAGAATCCATTTGAAGACCTCGCCCATGAGGTAAATGCCAAAGGTCGGGGGTGTATTCAACATAGACCCTTTTTTAGCCACAGCATTGTAATTGAGGAGCGAAGGTAAGCTGTCGCTACATTTTTCTAACATTGATTTTCTAACAACAACAAGAACTACACCTGATGGCCCAAGGTTTTTTTGTGCACCCGCATAAATCATGTCGTACAAATCCCAATCGATGGGCTTAGAAAACATGTCTGAACTCATATCGCATATAACTGGAGAATCCGTTTTTGGAACAGATTTGAAACGTGTGCCATAAATTGTATTATTCGAGCAGAAGTGCACATACGATGCATCAGAAGCAAGATCAATTTCTGAATCCACGGGGCAATGATCGTAATTCGTTTGAGAACCATCGTATGCAAGATGTACTGGTCCAATTTTCTTTGCTTCAATAATGGATTTGTTCGTCCAAACACCTGTGTCTAGGTAATTCGCAACTTGCCCTTCAAACATGAAGTTCATTGGAATCATTGTGAATTGCATGGATGCACCGCCTTGCAAAAACAAGATTTCAAAATCATCTGGAATTTGACCAACTTCCCTACAATTTGCGACCGCTTCTCCGAGAACGCGAGCAAAAACAGGGCCTCTGTGGCTGTGCTCACAAATACCGATGCCGCTACCGTCAATGTTAAACAAGTCAACTTGCGCTTGTCTCAATACGGATTCTGGCAAGGTTGCAGGTCCTGCTGAAAAATTTAAAATTCGATCTGTTGCACTACATGTGTTCATTTTTGGATCTCTTCGTTCTGAGAAGTTACAGTTATTGAAAGAATATTATTGTTTGTTTTCATCGCTGCTATCACGTTGGCGCTTGGCAAAGCGTCTAATTGTATTCGAGCACAAGCAGCTTGATTACCTAAATACATAATATTTTCCATTTCTTCAACATTTACATGTGCAAGACTGAGTTCATCAAAAACATGGGCAAGTACGCCAGGCAGGTTCTTGTGACGAACGCACAATAACGCCTTAGCATTTGAATCTGCGTTCAAATTGACACAGTTTAAAACTCTACCCTCTTGAGTAAATGCAGCGACGACCCTTACTACTTCGTCAGCAATTGCTTCTTGTGCTTGGCTTGTCGAAGCACCAATGTGGTGTGTTCCAAATACGAAAGGCGCCCCTGCAAGGGTTGAAGTAAAAACCTTCTCTCCTGAGCTTGGCTCATTTTCGTACACATCTAGACCGACAGTGATTGATTTGCGTTCTGCAATTTCATGCAAAGCGTTTTCATCAACAACTTTCCCGCGACTTGTGTTAACAAAAATAGAACCGGATTTCATTTCATTAAAAAAATCAGCGTTAATGATTTTATCGGTTTCTGGTGTAGAGGCCAGATGCACAGACACCACATCAGAGACAGCAGCCAGACTTAGTAAATTATCAGCGCATGTGACTCCAAGTTCATTTGCTTTTTCTGTCGTAAGGCTTCGAGACCATGCAACTACATTCATTCCAAATGCATGTGCCCTGGCAATAACTTCCTTGCCAATACCGCCGATTCCTACAACACCTATAGTTCGCCCGAATAAACCGTTTGCTTTTGAATATTTTTTTTTATCCCAGCGCCCACTTGCCAACTCGGCGCATTGCGAAGGAATTTTTCTGTCGCATGAGAGGATTAATCCCCAAGTTAATTCTGCCACCGCAATTGCATTTTTGCCCGGACAGTTTGCAATATAAATCCCTCGTGCTGATGCGGCTTGCGTGTCAATTGTGTCGTACCCAGCACCAGCTCTGATGATTACCGTCAAATGCTCCGAGGCGTCCATCATTTCTTCTGTCACCACAGTAGACCGGACTATAAGAACCGCTGGATTGTGCTCGCGTATTGCTATCCGTAGAGCGTCACTTTGCAATGAGGAGTCATGCGAAATGTTGCAACCGAACGACGCAAGTGTATCAACCCCGCTCTGCGCAAAAGCGTCTGCCAACAAAATGTTCACCTGTTTGGTAGGCGTTGATGTACAAGTATTACTCTCAAGAGTGTCGTGTTGCATGGGTAGTACATTTTACACGATTCCTTCAACAAAGCATGTTCGCCAGTTTTTTTGTTGCATCCAGAATCAACGTAATGCCATCATCAAAACCGTTCTCACCGCCATAATATGGGTCGGGGACCTCTCTAATAGAAGAGCCAATAAATGGCAACAGCATCTTGGTTTTTTCTGGAGTGCCCCCCATCGATAGTACGTCATTGTAATTATCATTGTCCATGCAAAAAATAATATCGAACACGCCTAAATCCTTGCTTGTTATCTGCCTTGCAGAGCCGGAAATCTCTAACCCACGCTTTTCAGCTGCAGCTCTCATTCTGCGATCTGGTGCATTACCCGCATGCCAACCACCAGTGCCAGCAGAATCACTAATAAACGTATGATTAGAATGCAATTCTTCTACTGCAAGTCTGAAAAAACATTCAGCAGCAGGACTCCTGCAGATATTCCCCATGCAAACAAATAGTATTTTTGTTGTTTCCTGCATCTTGCTTTACTGGGTTGAGTTTTCCCGCTCATGCTTCTTTGCAGCGTTTAATGACAATAGACTTATGCCACCGAAGATAACTACTGCAACAAGGTAGATTACCCAAGAACGAATTGCTTCCGTTATGTGCGCCCACGCAAGTGCCACTCCAAGTACACAGAAAACAAACGAAACAACATAAAGAAGAAGTACGGTTTTCTTGACACTTCTAGTTTTTCTTTTGATGATGTGATGGATGTGATTCGAATCAGACTCAGCGATGGATTTGCCTGCCATTTTTCTTCTGATAATCGCCAATAATGTATCTAAAATAGGTAGCGCAAAGACAATCAATCCAGCCACAACAAGATACGTTTGGCCTTTTTCGCCTAACATTAAAGCCATCACAATGCATAGGTAGCCTAGTAAGAGGCTGCCTGCATCTCCGAGAAAAATAGACGCTGGGTTAAAGTTATACACAAGGAAACCAAGCACTGCACCGAGTACAGAAATACTCAGCACCAAGTCAGCGCCAATTAATGTAATCCCCTGCCCTTGGTTATTGTTTAAAAACATATTTTTTGGAAGATGGGTAGCGATGTCCTGCAAATCAGCCGTTGTCATAGATGTTGCAATGAGCAAGGAAATTGCAATAAAACCTACGCAGGTGATTGCAACAACACCAGAAAGTAATCCATCTAACCCATCAAGAAGATTCGCAGCGTTGCATGCACCTAACACGAATGCAGCGATAATTATGAGGCCAGTAATGTATGTCAATGTAATTGGATCGGGCATTATTTCTGCCGCGCCGATGAGAGGATAGTTACAGACGGATTCAGGAACTCCTGCAATACCTCGTAAAAAACCCTCTGCCACCCGCGTTCCAACGCCTTGTTGCGCCATTGCCGCTGCGGCAACTAACTGCCCTGCTACTTTCCACCAAGGGTCAAAGTATGTCAGCACGTCGTCAGCTATTCCTGTTACTCCAATTGCAACCATACCGAGCAATACAACATGAGGAAACGGTTGAAAATGAGGATCCACTGCATACGCGTAGCTCATACAAATACCCGCACTTACAGCAATAAAAACTGCAGCGCCACCTAGATACGGTGTTACTTTCGTATGCATTTTCCTAGCGTCATCCGGGGCATCCACAATCCCATATTTAGTTGCTACAAGTCTCATAACTGGAGTGCAAACTACTGCAGTAACAAAAGCAACCGCAAATACCGGCCAATAAGCAAGCAATAATTGCAACCATCCCAGCTGGAGAAACGGGTCTGTGGTATCAGTTTGCATAGTGTTTTATTATTCTTCGTCTTCGCTCTGTTCTGAATACGAAATCATAGCTAAGTAATTCTTACGGAAGTAACCACCAACAGTGCCGACAGCAGCGTTTAATGTAACTCCCAAAATTTCAGCGCGAGATTCTCCAAGTTCACGAAGAACACGAGCAACAAGGCCACGTTCATCCCTATCGCTATGAACGACTAGTGTAATTGCATCGACTAAGTTGGCAAGTAACACTGCATCACCTGCGACTATTGAAGGCGGAGCATCAATGAGAACCAAATCGTATTTTGCACGCAACTCTTGCATCAGGCTTTTCATTTTTTCGCTTCCAAGTCTCTGAAACAAGCGGTTTGCGGGCGTGCCTGCACAAATTACATCGATGCCCGATTCGGTTGTTAGAATTGTTGAGGTGATTTCAACGCTTCCAGCTAACGCATCTGCAACTCCAAGCGAAGCATCATCAAAGTCGAACATGCTGCCTACATTTGGCCGTCTAAAGTTGCAATCTAGCACAACAACAGTTTGCCCTGCAGCAACTGCAGCGGCAGCGAAATTACCAATGATAGTAGTCGCCCCAGCCTCTGGCGCTGCGGAAAGAATAAGCAAGGTCTGATGAGACAGTTGCGACATTGACCGGCTCACGCCAGCCCATGCTTGCCTGCATGATTCTGCGAAAACAGTTTCGCTATTATGCAGTACTGCCAATTCTGGGTCTTCGATTCCGGATGGATCTTCGATGATATCTGGAAGTACGCCTGCGACCTTAGCACCTGGAATAATAAATACGTCGCTCGCGCTTCGAATTTTCTGATCAGTCAACTCACGTAAGAAAATAATCCCTACGAAGCAAGCAACACCTAGAAAAATTCCGGCTGGAATCATTATCTCAACTTTTGGAAAGGACTTTTCACGGGGCTCAACAGGCAAAGTCGCTTGACGGATTCTGCTAGCATCTGCACGCAATTGCATAAGACGCAAACTTGAAATCAATCTTTGGTTCTCATCGCGTTGAGATTCAAGTTGTTTCCGACTTGATTCCATATGCTCATACACCGATTGGTTCGCTGCTAAATCTCTTAGCGCGGCGTCTTTAATCTCGATATCTTGCTCTGTACGTTCGAGCGAAACAACAAGTTGTTCTTTAGTCGAAGCTAACTCACGCAACATCGCGGTTAGGTTTCTTCTAGTGATTATTTCGATTTTTGATTCAATTTGATCTGTCGTAGCTTGGACAGAAATTTCAGCATCTTTAATTTGAGGGTGCGAAGAATCAAGGCGCTCGCGTAATGCTCGCAAACTAGCTTCAAGTGACTCTAACACTTGCTCTTGCCGAATAATTATTGGATCGCGCTCTGCTTCAAGGCGATCTTCCATAGTTGCACTCATCGTACCGTCAAGTTTTGCTGCGACTTGAAGGTATTGCTGATTTAAAGCTGTTAATCCTTGCCGTGTAGCAGTTAAATTTTCAGTTAACTTTTGAGTCTCAAACATAGCAGTTGAGAAACGTGTATCGTCAAGTGTTGTTATACCCTTTGCTTGAATGAATGCTTGCAGGTCATCTAGCAAATCCTGGAGCATAAATTTAATATTACGCCCTTCATCCTCAAACAACTTTGCATTATTCCGAAACCCTTCGTCGTCAAGTTCTTTCGTTCGTTGCAAATAGGATTGAGAAATAGAACCTAAAATAATCGGTACATCGCTAGGTTTATGCCCTGCCCAACTCACTCCAAACAGGTTTGTTCCTTTTTTAATTGGCGTGCTTATCTCTTCAAGCAACTCGTCAACAGCATCATCTACAAGCAGAACTTTAGTATCTTTATCAATGAATTGCTGTATCCATTCTGTCTCGGTCATTGCTCGGTTGTTCACCGCAGTTAACAAGATGGAACGCTCTCGAATGAGATACACTTGCGTAGCTGCAACACGCTCAATCATTTTTTCGTTGATAGTATCTGACGTGCCGATATCAGTTGATTCAGCCAGTCCAGCACGAATTTCGAACATGACTTCGCCAGTGTACAAGGGGTAGATTCTTGCAAACAAGAAAAATGCTGATGCTCCAATAATCGCACCTACTGTTCCCCAAATCGGAATCCCTTTCCAATACCTCCTAAGTACGCGAATTGGGTCAATCGCCCGCCCTTTGGGCATGGGTCTATTGGGAGTTCCGATATTTTTAGTTGGAGGCATTTGTGTTCTTACTCGTTATCTAAGTCTTTCTTCTTGCGAATATCGTCCTTTAGGGCCTTAGTTCTACGTATTGAATGGGCATCTTCTGCAAGTTCTTGTGCCATTCGTACGTGCCCAAGTGCTTCTTCGAATTTCAATTCGTCCGTAACTATCTGTGCTAAATGGAGATAGGCTAACATCGTGTCTTTTTGTCTCACTGATCGAAGGATGCTTTCTTTTGCTTCCTGCGATTTTCCCATCCGATAATATGACCATCCGAGTGCGTCTAGTACTTCTGCTGAATGAGGGCTTTGGCTCTTACCTCGCAAAGCATAGACTACGCCTCTCTCGGGAGAATCTAAATGGTCCGAATATAAAATTGCAAGTTTTGCCATTGCTGCTGAATTGGAGGGACTAATCTGTAACAAGTAATCTAAGGTTTCAGCAGCTTTTTGATACTCGCCAAGCCTATCGTATAACGTTGCTACTGTGTCAATTATTGAAACTGCTCTAGGCGCGAGTTTCGCTGCCGCTTTTGCAATTTCAAGTCCTTTCTCGGGTTTATCTTGGTACACGCCTACGACGTATGCCAAGTTATTTTGAACAAGTGGCGAATTCGATTCCTGACAAAGAAGTCTAAAGGCTTCAGCGCCCTCTTCGTACCGCTGCAACTCGACTAAGAATCCTCCTCGCATCATAAGCAACTGAACTCTTGACTCTTTTGATGAACCTGGAAGTGCGAGGCCTTCATCTATCAACTGTAATGATCTTTCAATATAATCATCGCCAAAAGCATGATAATAGCCCGCCAATCCCGCAAGTTGACCCTGCGTCAATTCGTTGCCTATGAGTGCTCGCACAAACGCTTCCCCATCGCCTGGAGCATCTGCAAAAATTTCATGTACATCTAAAAACCAATTCCATGTAGATTGCGGGGAAATCCAACCATTGTCAATCGCACTGTTTAAGATGCTCCAAGTTCGGTCCATTGCTATCAAAGCTTCGCGTTTACGCCCTAAGTTCATAAGTGCTTTCGCTTCAATTGCTCCGGCAATCGGATGGAGCTTGGCGAGGGAACTTCTGGCGAAATCTATTAGTTCTTGATTGGGAAGTTCTTGGTTTGTCCGTGTCACTTCCTCAATGCGTAACAACAACTGAACTGTAGGTTCACGTTGCACTGCTTCAAGGTACGCTTTGATAGCTTCACCCTTGTCATCGTTCGCACGTAAATGTAACTCTGCCAACCTGCGATACCAGTCAGCACTTGATGGATTAAGTGCAACGCCTTCTTTCGCTACGTGCAAAGCTCTATCAACATTTTCTGAATCTAGATGCGCTTCAATAAGCCGTTGGCGTACGTAGTCGGAATTTGGGTTGTCAGATAAGAAGCGCATAAGTCGATCAACTGCTGTGTTTAGTTGCCCATTTGCTTGCAGTACATCCGCTTTTATAATTACAAATTGTTCTGTTTGCTTTCCAGAACCAGTGGCGTCCTCCGCAATTTGGAGCGCTTCCTCAAGTAGCGATTTTTCTTGCGTTAACTGATACTCATTTAACAAACTCTGGCATAATTTAACATACGGAGTTCTATTTTGAGGACCCGATGTAAGTGCAGAGTGCAAGGCATCTCTATATTTTTTCAGTGCAAGCTTTCCGGCGACAATATCACCCTGCGCTAAGGCTTGCTCGCTTTTCACTCGTTGTATGAGAGCGCGCAACATAGAATTAACATACGCACTATTAGGTGTTTCAAACCCTTCTACCGCTTTCTCTGCTTCCTCAAATTTGCCCGCAAGTGCCAAAGCTTCGATGCGACGGGATACAAGTGTGGGATCACCTGTTGCATCTACAGGCGCTTTCAAGTACTCAGCTGCCTCGGCGTATAAACCGCCTGCGTAATAGAGTGAACCAAGCACTGCGTCGATTTCAAACTTGTCGCTCTGCTTCGCCTTTGCTCCATTCAACAATTTTATTGCCTGCTCTGTTCGGTCAGCTTTATACAAGAAATCCGCGGCTGCAATCACTGCATCTGTGTATTTGTCAGAATTTGTGTAACTAGCAATAAACGCATCCCAAACTTCAGATGCTTGTTCTAATTTACCTAAATCTCGATACACACTAGCGTGCAAAGTCGCCATCGGAATGTTTGCATCTACAATAGAATTTGCACTTTCCAAGAGCTTAGCAATAAGCACATCCCAATTTTTCCGGGCCTCACGTAGTGCTGACTCTTGCATGCCAGGTCTCATTTGCTCCCACACTCGAGCAGAATACTGTTCTTTTCCGTCTAACGAACGAAGTAACTCTCGTGTAGGTTCTAACGTTGTTAATGTGTGTGCTAATGCCAACGCGTTACCCCTGTTTTCTGGGCTCAACGCATGTTCGTTCCTCCTATGAACAATGACTTTCCAAACCTGCCCATAGAGTCTCTCAGACTCCAGCCAAGCAGAGGCAAATTGCTTATCTGAAGGATATTGGCTTGTTGCAGTTCGCAGTATACGTAGTAACCGCTGAGGATCATCATTCTGCTTAAATAATACTCCTACATATCTGCGGATGTTTTCTTTATCGCCCGGTGCAATTCGATACGCTTCTGCGTACGCTCCAAGTGCGCTTTTAAGTTCACCCATCTCAATAAGTACTCGACCATAAGTTCGCCAAGCAGCATCTGAAATAGTTGAGTCCTTTGTCATCTGCTCAGCAATCACCAACGCAGTTGAACAATACGCTTTGTGGACATCTAGTTTTCCATAGCCCTTTGCTTCAGTCGCTTGTGCGAGTAATAACGAAACCTTTGAGCTATCAATTTCATTTTGCCGTGCCCCTGTAGCAATGAGTGTGTCGAGTACTTGTTGTGCTTTTTCAAAATCATTTGCAGCAATATGTTGATTGAATCGAAGCACTGTTATTCGGCTTAAATCTGCACCTAAAGACTCGGCTCTCTCTTGGTAAAGCACACTTTCTGCAATTGCCTTCTCAGCAATTTCACGAGCGCCTGCTGCTTCGATATCGTCTCCAATTTGCTCCCAACGGCCAGCTGCGCCAAGTGAACTCATTCCTAATTTATACAAGGAAACTGAAAGTTCTTCTGCTTTTGTTACTTCGTCCCAATCCTTGGATTCAATTAAAGAAATGAGCGCTTCTATAGCATTACCTGATTGCAACACATGCAATTGTGGTGCTAACCTTTCTGGATTTGGAGCAATAGCTATTGCTTTTCTAATCCAATCAATTGCAGCTTCTTTATCTTCATTCAGAGCGCATGTGTTTGACATTGCAGCAAACAAACGCAAGTCGTCTTCGGTCGTCTGTGATATTGCATTGCTTAACAGTTGGATAGATCCTTCGTATTCCTGTTTGCTATTCAATTTTTCTGACTCAGCAATTTTTTGTAACACAGGATCTGAATACATTTCACTGCCAGATTCGTCGAGTTGCAGTGCGATGATATCTAGAAGTTCTTTCACTTCAGGGCGATCCCTCGCTTCTGCGGGAAGTACAGACAAAGTTTGCGAAGCATCATTCGCGTTTGACATGCCCACTTCCATTCGAGCTTTTGCGATATAGTTTTGTAAATTACCTGGCTCTATTTCAATTGCAGTTGCTAGCCGTACGATTGCTAATCCGTTTGAGCCAGTCTTCGAAAGGGCAAACGCCACTTGCCTATATACATCAACCTGAATGTCTGGGTTTCGCCTAATTGCTTCTTCTAATTTTACTGCCGATTCATGATAATCTTCTATGGCGAACGCAATTATTCCATCTGCGTACAGCACGAACCTATTCAATTCGTTACCTGATACTAGCGCGAATAACTTTTCTCTATACTCTTCCGCCTGTTCGATGTAGCCAAGTTCTTCTTCTATAGTTTCTGCAGAAATCGCCTGTTGAACGTGCAGGCGGACGAGAGCAGCCGCAACCATCGGCTGAATTGTGAAGAGCTCTACTGCATGTATGCCGACTACTTGCCTTGGCGTTTCTAATATCTTCAAAAACAGGGCTTGAGCAGTATCATTTTCTCCTGTCTTTGCAAGCAATCCAGCGAGAATATACATGCGTCCAAAATCATTTTGGTGTAGTGCAACGGTGTCTTGCAACAAATCGATTGCATATGAATCGCCATCATTATCTGTCGCCATGAAGAGTGCTGCCATCTCTCCCGCTCGAGCGTAATCGAGGTCAGCATCGTACGAAGCAATCACTTTTTCCCTTGCACTAACTATTTTTGTTGTAATTTCGTCAATTTCTTCCTGTTTCACTTCTCCAGCGTTTGCAAGTTGATTCTGCAGCAACACTGTTCGTTGCAGCAAGTATTCACGAAGGACGACAGCGGAAACATCAAAGCTTTCCCCTGCCAATGTGGCGGCTTGCTCCATTGTGCTAGCTGCGAATAATTTGTTCGTTTTGGCCTGGCTAGTTTTGCCTTCGTCACTCAAACGGTAATACACCGCCATTCTGCCGTGCGCCAATGATGCCCACGCAAGGGCATTCCCGGGATCTTTCTCCAGAACTTCTTCAAAATCGCTTTCGCCAGGAAATCGTACGTTACCGTCTGCGTCGTATGTATTTGTCATTAAGCCATCTTCAATCCTCAACGAAGCAAGCCCACGATACAATTTTAACTCTTGACTACGAGGGTCCGCAGGTGATATTCGGTCCAAGCCTGTGTTTACAACAGAGCGTAATTTTAGCCACTCTGAATCTTGCCCAGTTAAGTAAGCGGTCGTATACATCTCTTTCGCAATAGCAAGATGGGTATCAATATCTAAAGGGTTGTATCGAGCCTCGTGGATTAAAGTGCGAACATACTCATCGTACATTTGCCTCGCTTCGGCTTGTGTCAGAGGCGTAATATGTAAAACTGCATTTTTCGCCTTTCGAATATATTCAAGATTGTTTGGCTCTTTACGTACTGCGCGTCCATAACTTTTCCACGCTTTTTTATATTCGCCTTTTGCGAATTGAGCATCGCCCGTACTGATGTTCGTAGTTGCACCCCTCATTTCAACATAGAACCAGGCACCACCACCAACCAAGAGTAAGAATGCTAAAGCAAATGAAATAACTTTAATGAGTTTAGTATTTGCTTTATTCTGTCGCTTTCGCTGAGGTCTGCGTTGTTTCGAATTTGCTTTTTTTTTCTTTGCCATCGCTTTTGTAAATCCTGAATGAATTGAGTTAATTCTGTGTGTCGTCGCTTGTAACTTCATACCAATCTGGAAGACATTCCATGATATGTGGTAGCATTTTGGAGGTAAAATTGGAAACTGTATCTACGAATTGTTCTGTCGAGAAGTCTTTGCTTCCATGTATCGTAAATTGGATTTTACAATAGTAGGCATGCTTTGATGAACGGTCGAATGAGAGAAATCTGATTTTGTCTGGATATGGAGTGGTCTTGCCATTCGCAATAAAAAAGTAACCTGCAAATACATGGTCGTTGCCAAGTTGAGGATGGCTAAACTCTGTGGTACGTAATTCAAATTCGCCAAACGGTAACCGAATAAGGTCATCTTGTTTTGTAAGTGTGTTCCATTCAGAGATTACTCTATAGGGAACACCGTCAAGTGTGCCTACTAAATCATCTTCCCATCTGACAGTATCCAGATTCAAGGGGAAAGTGAGTGGGTCGGGAGTAAGTGGCACAAAGCCGTTTGCTACCATGCATCTGTCGGGCACATGGGGAACTGCGTCTACTTGACCTGTGTAATACGTAATATGTAACTGCAGAAGTGGAGATGCCTGTTGAGTATTAATGTATGCCCTACTCAAATATAACTCTGTTCCAAGCGCTTCAACACCAGCAGCGTCCATGCGATGATCTTCCCCACGCATTTTCCACTCACCAAGTTGTGTAGGTAATACTGACAAACTTCTTCGTGGATACACGGCTTCTTTTCTAAGTGTCACATTGAGTGCATGCATTCCAAACTGGAATGCAGTTGCAGTAATGGCTAAGAGCACTACTGCAATCAAAAAACCAGTGTTTGGCCTCCCAATAAACATAAATTTTGATGGCGCTTCTTCGAGTACCTCTTCAGGCTCATCGTTAATTAAAAGATTCCTCAATACCCAAACGATTCCAAGGTATATCAAGAACGCAGGAATCAGCCAAAGCGTGCCAACGAAGGTATGAAAATCGCCTGCAGCGAATCCGCTATCAATAATGCTTAAAAGACCAAGGGTCATTACCCTCAGAATATTGACGAATATAGCTGTAGGTAAAGCAAAAAGCACAAGCACGATCTGTTGCCAAATGTGTGTAAGCCCTGTGTATGCCATTGCAACACCCAAAGCAAAGAACGCCATCAACATCCTCATCCCAGAGCAAGCCTCTGCAATGTTGAGGGGGTAGCTCTCATTTTTGTAAAAAATCTCGAGCGTGTTGCCTTCTCTCACTACATCAAAACCTAATATAGAGAATCCGATGTAAGAGCCGTACGATGCTATATCCTGTAGTTTGAATGTAGCAACTTCCATAAATCTATCAGAGATCGTTTGCCCAAATACAAAAAGATACAATAGTGGAAACCACAAGTACCGCATCGCTCGCCAACCAAAAATAAGCAACACAATGCCAACCAACGTGCTAGCAACACCTAGACCCATCAAGTTATGGTGGTGAAATGAATCGCTTAATGCACAAAAGACATAGAACGCTAACCCTAATAAAACGAGGACCATCCCGCTCCACGCTCGCGAAAATGGCTCTGCTAGTAACTTGCTTCTGCATAACCAGACGAAATACCCAGCAATGAATGGAATAACAAGAGTATGCCCCCAGTCTGCCTGTTGCTTGATAGCAAACCAGAATTGACGTTGCATGAAATCCCAGAAAATCCACCCGAAAGCAAGCAAAAGCCCCACCGACCACAACAATACCTGTTGTGGGGATGCTTCGTGGACCTTATTGTCTGTCTTAGCAACACTCATGATGGTTGATAATCGGTCATGATTTGGGGTCTCTCAAGAGGAAATACTTCGCATTCTCTACAATCTGGCACTTCAAGTACGCAGGAGACTCCTGGAGAGTTCGAATTCCGGTGTATTTCCTACAAAAAACGATCGCTCATTACGGAGG
>Ga0115000_10000220_pt1 | contig 53199 bp, 47 predicted proteins | sample ArcticOcean_MG_C_6_FD_89690 | JGI IMG/M metagenome (GOLD analysis project Ga0115000, IMG submission 89690) | Marine microbial communities from western Arctic Ocean - ArcticOcean_MG_CB8_128 | ecosystem: Environmental > Aquatic > Marine > Oceanic | place: Arctic Ocean: Canada Basin | collected...
ACCTGTACCTATAGTTAGTACATGTGTACCAGACCCCGTACTGTTGCGTATTAGGTACAATGTCGAAATGGCAAAAGAGACACAATCGAATCGCCTTTGGCGACTTTCCTCGATGGGCTTTACATTTGTTTCAATGATTATCGCCGGAGGGTTGCTTGGGTGGGTTCTTGCTTGGATGTTTGGATCAGCAGAAAGTGAACGCACATATATCGCCGCAGGCGCTGTCATTGGCATCGTCTACGGAATGGTGGATTTCATCCGCGACGCGCTTCGTGCCGTCAAAGAGGGTCAATCGTGAACTCACCTGAAATTTCTCTTCCATTTGGGCGATTAGCAGCAGCGCAGAGCGCTGCAGTAGTACTCGCTGGGTTGCTCTGGACAAGCGGCGTCTTTATTGCTGGCTACCCAAGTGAATATATCCTTTGGGGCTTGAGCGAGATAGGTGCTATTTGGGTCATTTCAATAGGGGTTTTGGTGCTTTTCTCACCAAGCAAATCACGGCCCATTGCCATCATTGGGTCCCTCTGGTCAGCGGCTTCCTTCGGGCGGTTTATTGCTGCACTTGGAGCGTCTTCCTTGCTATACTACGTGGCTCATTTTGGGCTACGCCCATTGTTATTTTCGTTCCTATTGACCGCTGTATTTTTACTTGTTGCCGAGACCAAAGTAATCGCTGCAACACTCGCAAAAACCAGCCTAAATACTGAGTAAACTTCATGTTTCCAATCCTTGCTAGCGACAACCCAATCCACCATATCCTAGACAAAACTGTCTCAGGTACGGATCACATTACGATGTTTGGAAAACCGGTTTTTACTTTGCATGCAGTTTCCTTAGTTTTTGCTGCTATTGTTACTTTTTGTATTCTGAAAATTGCTGCCAACCGTATCACGGTCGGACACGAATCTGAAGGCACTAGCCGATTCCTGACCAAAGGTCGAATTCCACAAATTATTGAAGTTATTACGCTGTATTTGCGTGATACCGTCATCAAACCAGTTCTTGGCGAAGAAACAAATAAATTCCTCCCCTACTTGCTTTCCTTGTTCTTCTTTATTCTGACTTGCAATGTGCTTGGCATGATCCCTTTTGCGGATCTTCAAGTGGTGTACGGCAAAGTAGCGATGGAAAGCAAAATTGACTGGGCTGTCTTTGGTGGCACAGCAACATCTAACATTTCTGTCACCATCGCTCTTGCGATGGTATCATTTTTCGTTATCCAGTTCCATGCGTTTAAATCCTTAGGGATCGGTGGATGGGCACACCACCTTACAGGTGGCGCACCACTCTACTTACTACCAATCATGCTCCCTATCGAATTTATGGGCATGTTCATTAAGCCTGCTGCATTAGCAATTCGTTTGTTCGCGAACATGGTTGCTGGGCACACAATGCTCGCAGTACTCACTATGTTTGGAATGATTACGTTCCAGGCAACACAGAATTGGTTTATGACTGGCTCAGTAGAAGTAGTCTCTATTGTAGCTGCTGTGTGTATTAGTTTCCTTGAACTGTTTGTCGCTTTCTTGCAAGCATTTATCTTCATGTTCCTTACAACGGTTTTCATTGGGCAAATGTCCCATCATGGTGATCACGAGGAGCACGCAGAAGCGGCGCACTAAACTTTGACCCACGTGGGATGGGTCCTAATTTTTCTATGAAGTGCTCCCACGGCACTTACAAATAGTCACTTTTTGACGAACTGGATGAACTTATGAAAAAGCTTGTTGCTTTAACTGCTCTGGCCTCACTCGGCCTCATGATTGTTGTAGACCCTGCTGTTGCTCAAGATGCTGCAGGTGATGGTGCCGAAGCTCTTGCTCTTGCTAAAGCAAGTGCAAGTGGTCTTAAAGGAATTGGTGGCGGTCTCGCTGCTGGTATTGGTGCACTTGGCGCTGGTGTTGGCATCGGTCGAATTGGCGGTAGTGCTGTTGAAGCAATCGCGCGCCAACCAGAAATGGCCGGCTCAATTGGTACCAATATGATTATTACAGCTGCTCTTGTTGAAGGCGTTGCCCTCTTCGCAGTTGTTGTTGGTCTTCTCGCAATCCTCTAAGTTTGGTTTACTATTCGGCGGGTTTGCAGACGTAGACCCGCTAAGACACCAAACTTTCCTACGTGGAAGAAAGTCCCATGATGATCCCTTTCATTGCCTCTGACACTGGCGCATCACCTGTTGATGTTCAGTTGCTCACTCTCGGTACAGCATTAGTTGTATTCGTTATCTTTTTCTTGCTTGCAGCTAAATTCGTTTGGCCACAGATACTGAAGGGCCTTGACGCACGCGACCAAAAATTGCGTAGCGACCTTGATTCTGCTGAAGAAGCTCGCCAACAAGCGAACGATGCATTAGCCCAATACGAAGCAGAACTTGTAAAAGCAAGAACTGAAGCTGGCGAAATGATTGCAAAGGCTCGTCAAGATGCCAAAGCAGTAGCGGAAGAACTTCGTGCTAACAACACTCGCGAACTAGGTGAGATGAAACAAGCCGCAACGGCAGACATCGATGCTGCTAAGAAGGCTGCTATTGGCGAACTCCACGCACAAGCAAGCACGCTGGCTGTTGCAATCGCAGGAAAAATCCTTGACCGAGAAATCTCAGCTGTTGATCAGCAAGCGCTCGTCAATGAAACACTTGCAGAAATGGCGAATACCAAGTGAGTACGCAAACCGACGCACTTGCCAATGTCTACGCCCGTAGTCTGTTCGAATTAGCAACAGATGCTGGTGGAACAGATAAAGTGCTTGAAATTGCTGATGAACTAGAGCAAGTTTGCGCGTTAACTGCAAACAACCAAGAAATTGGTTTATTCTTCTCATCACCGATTATAGACAAAGTAAAACGTGGTGAAGCTCTGAGTGCTATCTTCACAAATAAGGTCACAGACCTCACGTTGCGATTCCTTCTTGTTCTAAACAACAAGGGTCGACTTGACCGCTTGCATCAAATCGAAGTTGCGTATGCACAATTGGTGCAAGAAGCACTTGGACGTGTAGAAGTCAATGTCTTTACTCCAAGAGCAATTGATGACGCATCGTTGAAAACGATCAAAAGGAACGTGCAAGAAATGCTTGGTAAAGAACCAGTCTTGCACACCAATGTTGATCCCTCCATGCTTGGCGGTGTCAAACTTCGCATCGGCGACCAACTTATTGATGGCTCCGTTGCAACCAAACTACGACGACTCTCTGAAAGCGTACAGAGCAAAGGCTCGATGGCGATTAGGGAACAATTTGAAACGTATCTTGAAGATACAAAATAATTCTTAAACCCGACAAAAGGCGAAGAATACAGTGAAGATTAAAACAGACGAAATTACATCTGTCATCAAACAAGAGATTGAACAGTTCACAAGTGAACTTGAAATTTCTGAAGTAGGCCAAGTGGTCGAAGTTGGTGATGGTATTGCACGAATCTACGGCCTCTCAGGTTGTATGGCTGGCGAATTGCTTGAATTTGAAACTTCAAAAGGCGCAGTGATGGGCCAAGCAATGAACCTTGAAGAAGACACCGTTGGTGCGATTATCTATGGTGATTACCTAGCAGTCGCCGAGGGCAATACAGTTCGCACAACGAACCGCCTTCTTGAAGTGCCCACTGGTCCTGAACTACTTGGACGCGTAGTCGACCCGCTCGGCAACCCAATGGACGGTGGCCCGCCAATCAACGCATCAAGCACATCGAAGCTTGATATTGTTGCTCCTGGTATTGCTGCCCGCCAACCAGTTGTTGAACCAATGCAAACTGGTATCAAAGCGGTTGACTCTATGATTCCGATTGGTCGAGGCCAGCGTGAACTCATCATTGGTGACCGTAAAACTGGTAAAACAGCGGTTGCGATTGACACAATCATCAATCAGAAACAATATTGGGGCACAGACGAAGCAGTCGTGTGTGTCTATGTAGCCGTTGGTCAAAAAGACTCCACAGTTGCTGCAGTTATTGACACTCTTAAACTAAATGGCGCCATGGAATACACCATTGTCGTTGTAGCTGGTTCATCTACTGCAGCTCCACTGCAATACATTGCTCCTTACGCAGGTTGCGCAATGGGCGAGTACTTCATGTGGCAAGGAAAAGAAGGTAAAAGTCCGAAGCACGCACTTTGTGTGTACGACGACCTTTCAAAGCAAGCGACTGCGTATCGTCAGTTGTCACTACTTCTTCGCCGTCCTCCAGGACGTGAAGCATTCCCTGGCGACGTGTTCTATCTGCATAGCCGTCTACTTGAACGTGCTACAAAACTTTCAGATGAAAACGGCGCTGGTTCACTTACTGCTCTTCCAATTATTGAAACGCAAGAAGGCGATGTGTCTGCATACATCCCAACGAACGTAATTTCAATTACTGACGGACAAATTTACTTGCAGCCAGAGCTTTTCGCTTCTGGTGTTCGCCCAGCGATTAACGTGGGCATTTCTGTAAGTCGTGTAGGCGGTAACGCGCAAATTAAAGCGATGAAAGAAGTCGCTGGTTCGCTTCGTCTTGACCTTGCTGCGTTCCGCGAACTTGAAGCGTTTGCACAACTTGGTACTGAACTTGATGCTGCATCCCAACAACAACTCGACCGCGGCGCTCGCCTTGTTGAATTGTTGAAACAAGGACAGTACACGCCGTTCAATGCTATTGATCAAGCTATCGCAATTTATGCTGCATCAAAAGGTTTCTTAGATGACGTTGACCTTACAAAAGTCCACGCATTTGAAGAAGGTCTTACTGAGTACATGAACACAACTGGTAAAGGCGCGAAGGACAAGCTTGTAGAAACAAACTCCTTCAAGGGTCTAGACGATGACTTCAAGAAAGCCATCGGTGATTTCAAAACGACTTTTGTTGCGTAATATTTTATATGTGTATCTAAAAGCCCCCGACGCAAGTCGGGGGCTTTTTTCGTGATAGTGCCAGGCGACGGGTCAGACCCGGCGAGAATCTCTCAGTTTATTGGTTAAAAATCCGCTTTTTAGCCGATTACAAGAGGAATTATGAGTGCATTTACAGCCCAGCACCGTCTTATTCCAGCCGCCCTTGAAGCTGTCTGCACTGCATGCGCAGTTGCGAGAGCTGTACAAGCGAATTTGGAAGAGTTACGGCAAGTCACAAAAGACGACAGAAGCCCCGTGACAGTAGCTGATTATGCTGTGCAAGCAATCATCGCCCTCAGTTTAGCAGAGCACCTTGCCCAAGCAGATTTGCACATTGTCGGGGAAGAAGATGCAGCGATTCTGCGTACCGACGAGCAATCACTCATTCGCAAAGCTGTACTACAGGCTGTACAAACATGGAAACCGCAAACCACTGAAAGTGACATGCTAGATGCACTCGACAGCTGTAATCATGACGGCAGCAGCGATGGGTACTGGGCACTTGACCCAATAGATGGCACCAAAGGCTTTTTACGCGGGCAACATTATGCCATCGCACTTGGTCGCATCGAACATGGCGAAGTTGTCGCAGGTGTTATGGGGTGCCCGAATCTTTCTACCGATCAGTCGCACCCACTGCATCAAAATGACCCTGAGGGCGTAGTCTATGCGGCCTCAAAAGGAGCAGGCGCGTGGGAGTTTGCACATTGCGACCAAAGTGCCGCCCCTATGCGAATCATTGCTTCAATATACGACCCAGATTCCCCGCTGCGTTTTTGCGAATCTGCAGAAAAGGCGCATTCAAACCGAGGCGATAGCGGTCGCATTATTGACAACATCGGAATTGAAGGCGATCCATCCAGATTAGATAGTCAATGCAAATATTCTCTTGTTGCACGTGGACAAGCGGATGGGTATTTACGATTACCGACGAGCAAAGCGTACGTTGAAAAAATTTGGGACCACGCAGCTGGTCTTTGCATTGCGCAAGAAGCGGGCGCCATAGTAAGCGATGTTACGGGGAAACCACTCGACTTTACACACGGTGCACGACTAGAAGAAAACCGCGGCGTCATTTGTGCAATTGACGGACTCCATCAAAGGATAATCGCAACGATTGATGAACTTGCGATTGCACAACCCTAAATGATTGGTGAATATATTCCAGACACTTGGAACCCTTGGATTACCCTTGCTGTTCTTGGCTCCATTGTATTTATGCTCATCATCCGTAAAAAAACTGGACCCGACCTAGTAATGACCGGCGGCCTTGTACTTCTTCTCATCTTCGGAGTTGTTGATGTTGCCGATGCGACAGCTGGTTTTGCTCAAAGACCTATTCTGATGATTGCAGGTTTGTTTATTATTGCAGCTGCTCTGCAAGAAACCGGCGGCATCGAACTCATTGGGCATAAGCTCTTGGGGAAACCTGACACCCTTTCTAAAGCGCAACTTCGAATGATGATTCCTGTTGCTGCAATGTCTGCGTTCATGAACACAACTCCCATCGTCGCAATGTATTTACCAATGGTAACCAATTGGGCAAAAAGACTGAAAATTCCAGCTTCAAAATTATTCATGCCACTAAGTTTTGCGGGCATACTTGGTGGACAAGGAACGATGATCGGTACTGGATCAAACCTTATCATCATGGGGCTGTTTATAGAGTGGTGGCAGAACCCCCCTACTTGGGCTACCGATTTAGGGGTCAGTGCACCTAGCAGTGCTGTAAGCATGTGGGGTGCGGCGTGGATTGGCGTACCAGTAGCGATATGCGGTATTCTTTTCATCGTACTTACTTCAAAGTGGCTTCTTCCAGTTCGAACTTCGCAGGAGCCAACGCATGATGGTGTGCGTAAACGTGGAATCACAATGGCAATTGAGGAGGGCTCGTCTATGGTTGGAAAAACTATAGAAAAAGCCGACCTTCGAAACTTGCCAGGATTGTATTTAAGTTCGTATATTCGGAAAGAAAAAAGACACGAAGCTGACACGAACTTTACATTAGAACAAGATGACAAACTAGTGTTTGTAGGAGATCTTTCTTCGGTTGTAGAACTGCGAAAGACACGCGAGCTGATTCCAGCTGTAGACGATATTGGCGGGCGGGCAGTTTCGCGAAAAATGATTGAAGCAGTCGTTTCAAGCAGTTCGCCTCTTATTGGTATATCCGTAAAAGAATCTGAATTTAGGACACGGTACAAAGCAGTTATCTTATCTGTCCACCGCAACGGCAAGTACTTGGACACAAAAATCGGACCTATCGTGATTCAACCTGGTGATACTCTGTTGCTTGAATCTGGTGGAGAATTTTTGAAGTATTGGAAAGACAGCAGCGATTTTTACGTCGTATCAGAAATTAAAGATTCAAGGCCACCCCTTCGCGATAAAGCCAAACGTTCTCTTAGTATTCTTGCAATCTTAATTTTGTTCCTTACATTTGGCGGTGTGGATCGAGTCACTGCAATTTGGTTATGCGGCTTAGCGATGATTCTAACTGGCTGCATCAGCGGCCCAAAAGCGCGGCAAGCCATTAACTTGCAAGTTCTCATTGTGATTGGGGCAGCTATGGGTATTGGGAAAGCTGTACAACTAAGTGGCCTTGCAGAAATGTCTAGCACAACGCTCCTAACATTTGCAAGCAACATGCATTTAGGCGAGTACGGAACACTCTTCCTTATATTCATTATGACAAGTTTCGGTGCTCAACTTATGACGAACTTCGGCGCCGCGGTCATCATGTTCCCCATTGTGATTAGTGCAGCGCACGGCTTAGACGTTAGCCCGTATCCATTTGTCTTTACCATGATGGCTGCAGCAGGTTGTAACTTTATAACGCCAATCACATACCAAACGAACTTAATGGTCTTTGGTCCGGGTGGGTATACGTTTACAGACTTCCCGCGCCTTGGCATTCCGCTCACCCTGCTTGTTGCTGTGCTTGCAACAATTATTGCCCCGCAAGTCTTCCCCTTCTTGCCACTTGGATGAAAATATTCACGACCACAGTATTTGCTATTTCCATGCTGATGCTTGCTTGCTGGGGTGTTGGACAAATATTCTCTGACAGATGGGAATGGAGCCAATGGCTTCTGTGGATTCCAACAGTAGCGGTTCTTGTATTGCTTCTTTGCACAATCGTGCTTCTTGCCATTCAAAAAAGAAAGATGTATACGATTGTTTTGAGCCTAGTCTTTGATGTGCTACTTGTGCAATTGGTGTTTGTTGAGCATCGCATGTTTGCAAATTCAAAATGTGTCGGACAAATTTCAATTTCTGGATGGACCATGAGCCATTCTAAAAAAGTTGTATCTAAAGAATCTGGGAAAATTATTGTTGCTATGGATGCTGATATCACTCTGCTTACCCATGGCTGGTATGTTCGCGGAGAAGAATCAGTGCAAAATTGGATGCAAAGCCAAGGCCGCATTCTCATCAATGGCCCGTTTACATTGTGCACAAAGTTCCAACCAATAACTGTTCGATCACTCGTTGCAGCTGACGGTATATACATTTCTGAATTCGTGCTTGATACAACTGCCGTTCTTGGTAAACCTCTAACTGTTTGGGCTGTAGATTTGCCGTCGAAACTTTCGCTCCCACGTAGAGCCCTGTCACGCGAAGTCGTTAGCCGTATGAAATTCACAGAAAAAAATTTGCCAGATATTGTACTTGGTGATTTTAATATGACTCGCAATAGTTCTGCGATACGTACAATGTTTCCCGCACTACATGATGCGGCTGACGAAGGGGGAATTGGGCTACTCGCCACATTCCCAATGCACTTCCCTCTGTACCATATAGATCACATCTTGCTTTCTGAAACTCTCCAAGCATGCTCTTACGAGTGCATTAATCCACATATTGGCAGGCATAGAATGCAGTTTGCAACGATAGCAAAACACCCCTCAGAAGGAATAAAAAAATAAAAGTTGTTACTGGCCTGAGAATACGTCGTAAATCAGGTCATCAAGATCCCGCAAGTCATCAATACTCATCGGTGGTAAAGCGGTAAGCTTTGCGCGAGTAATGACGTCGTCTTTCCATGCAACCGATCCATCGCCACGAAGAACGTTGTATCCAACACCGTGACTGTAATCTGATTTCGTTCGAAGGCCGTCGGTGATAAGAATTAATTTCTCGCCCTGTAACAACGTCTTGCGTTTCCCGGTTCGCCAATCTTTGTGGCCCGTGTAATGGTAGTTGCCATGCAAATCTTCGTTGATGCGTTCTGCTTTCCACATGTCTTGGCACTCTTCTACTGAGTGTTCGCCTTCGTGGCTTGGGCAATAATATGTTTCTGGTTCACCGCAATAATGCCATCTGTACAAGCGACCAAGGCCATCGAAAGATGAATCTTGCAACGGACGAGGAACTCTATCCGGGTTACCGCCTGCAACTTTTGCGTCATGGTATCGAACACCTGTGCGAACTCGTGAAAGTAGACTTGGGTCTGGAACTTCACCGTCAAGTACGCTCGCTATAGGAATTTGATACCTTCGAGAGTTACTGTACATCGTGATTGCTTGGCCCAACTGCCGTTGGTTTGAACCGCAAAGCACGCGGTGAGCGTTTTCGCGAACTGATGATAGAGCTGGTAACAAAAGCCCTGCAAGCAAAGATGTAATACTCATCACAGTTATCAATTCCAACAAACTGAACCCTCTCCGATAGCAACGACCTGTTGGTCTTCTATCAGATAGCGTTTTTATAGGAACTTGATTCATTGTTTGCGCCCTTTCCTCAAAAGGCTCTACCTATAGTCTAATAGGTATTCGAGTTATTGCTACGTTTTTCTGTGTTTCTTACGCAATTATTCATGTACACTCTAGAATTATTGCAAAAACGACTTGTTGCTGTTTTTAGCATTGTAATAGCGGTTCTGGGTATTTCGGAGCACAAGGAGACTATTCGTCTTGCCTGACAAGGAACCAGATTATCGACTCATGCGGCGCGTTGCGCTTGGCGAAGAAGACGCCATTAATGAGTTATACGCCCGCTTTGGCGGTCTTGTATTCAAGATAGCTATCCAATTCCTATCAAATAATGCAGAAGCTGAAGACGCAGTACAAGAAGTATTTGTACGGCTCTGGAAGACTGCAGACCGTTTTGACCCTCGAAAAGCGAAATTAGTGACCTGGGTCATGCTTATTGCAAGGCGCCACCTAATAGATCGTATTCGACGAAAAACTGTTCGACCAAAATCGTACGAACTTGGCGAACAACACGATATTTCTGCAACCGATGCGCCCGAAACGTCGAATATGCTCCTAGAAGAACGTAATGCTGCCTTGTGGAAGGCATTGCAAACGCTTCCAGAGATGCAACGAACTGTCATCGAAAGAGCGTATTTTCATGGGTTCACACTTCGTGAAGTGAGCCTGCAAATTAACGCACCGCTTGGTACGGTGAAATCGGCACTCAGCCGAGGGTTGCTCCGCTTGCGGGAGCGCGGACTCAAGGATTCAACTGCTCTTTAAAGCCGAGGCTGTAAAGACAGATGGTATGGAACAGAATTATGACTGACACAACAAACAACTACAACCAACTTCTTGAACTCGCAGTTCTTGATTCGCACGGTTTACTTGAGCCAATCGAGGCCGAGTTGTTTACGAAGTCGTTCCATAATGCCCCAGCTTCAATCCAAGATGAAATCATCAACCTGCAACGTGAGTTGGCAGAAGACGATTCACTCTTACCACTTGTTACACCAGCGCCGGCATTGAAACAAAAAGTATTGCAAGCAGTGACTGATGCAGCAGACCAGGAAGCTCGGCGTCTTGCGCCACTTGCGCTCATCGGAGCACGCGCGAGCGTAGCACAAGGAGCGGGCAACAATACAAGTCCTTCCTACTTCTGGAGAATTGCAGCGCTTGTTTTGTTTGGCATTTCAGTTGTACTTGGCATTATCGCTGTAGATACGCAACGACGAATTGACAACATTACACAAATGGCGATGAACCTAGATACAGCAATAACTATTACAGATGTTGTCGGTTCAAAATTCAAAGCGTTTGTTGATAACCCGTATTGCCACGTGACTCGTCTTGAACGAGAAAACGGCAACCCTGATGGATACCTTCGAATTGCGACCAACGAGTTGTTTGGTGGCGGTTATGTCATCGGCATTGATTTAGAGCAAGGCGAAGAAATCATCATCCAAGGCACAACTGCTTCTGGTGATGTGATTGAGCTTGCACGGATCACAGCTGACAGTGCAATTTCTGGGCGTGCTTTTGAAATCGACAAAGCGCTTGTTCCAGGGCTAACACTTACTGCAATAAATGCAACCACCGGCCAACGCTGGGTCTAGTTTCGGGTCTGTATCGGGTCTGGTGTTTGCTCTGCTATTATTTTTTATGGTCAGGTCATTGTTAGATCATTCCTAACTGAGCATCGAATCAGGAATCAATAGGTCGAAACACTGGTAGCTTGGTTCTTGTTAACCATGCCTTTTGTAACTTTTAGGGTCAGGTCTCTGTTACATCTAGTATTTCGTTGCATAGAATCAGAAGTCGCAAAGAGGAAAGACCGTCGGAAGCCTAACTTGTAGTCCAGACCCAGCAGACCACTGTGCGATGCACACGCATCCGGTGAGCTCAAACCCAGTACCAAATAGGTGGGCTCGTATACCATCGTGCCAAACCTTCCGCTCTTTGACGGCATGGTTATCGACGCAGTTTTCAACGATCCCTGAGGGTTCGATAGGATCGAGCACATACATGGTGCATGCACATCGCACAGTGGCCCCTTGGCCTCTACATGTACAATACCACTCTTTAGAAGTATGGCTACCTAATTCATGAAAACAAGTGCATCTACAACCCCGTCACCCCAGTACAAGCGCGAATTGCTCGCGTGGGCGTTTCTTCCCCTTATGCTCGGGGCTATTGAAGGTGGTGTTATTGGCATTCTTACCAAGCGTTTGTTCGATGGTGTTGTAGATTCCACCATTTTGGACTGGTCTGTTGCCGCTCTTGCCGCGGCGCAGGGCTTTGCGAACATTTCTAGTTTCATGTGGGCGGCGCTCAGCCACGGCAAACACAAAATTCATTTTATTACAGCGTTAAAATTTGCTGCTGTACTTTTGATAGGCACAGTTGCGTTTGTACCCATTTCGCCTGCTGGACTTGCGCTACTACTTGTGTGTGTAGTGGGAACTAGAATTTGCTGGACAGGTGTTGTCACTCTACGCACAACGGTATGGCAAGCAAACTACCCACGCTCTTCGCGCACAGTGATCGCAGGAAAAATTTACATTGTCCAAGCACTTGTGCTTGCCTCGGTCGGTTTTGGAATTGGCGAAGCGATGAAGATTGATGAGCATGCATTTCGTTGGGTATATCCAATCGCCGCAAGTTTCGGCATCATTGGCGCATGGATATACAGCAAGATTCGAGTTGTAAACCATGAAGAATTACTCCGTGAAGAAAAATCTGCACCGGAGCATGTATCTCTTATTCCGTGGAAAGCGTTCAGCCTTCTTTTTGAAGACAAAGACTTTGCGAAATACATGTGCTTTCAATTTATTCTTGGCGTTGGCAACTTAATGCTATCGGCACCACTTATTCTCGTTTTGAGTGATAGCTTCAACCTAGATGTATTAGAAGAAATCTTGATTGTTTCCACTGTTCCTATCCTGATGATTCCATGGAGCACCCCGCTCTGGGCGAAGGCGCTCGACAAAATGCACATTCTGACATTCCGTGCAATTCACAGTTGGTTCTTTGTTGCTTCCTCCGTGTGCGTAGCACTCAGTATTTCATTCGCCTATGTACCTGGACTGTGGATTGGTGCGGTCATCCGAGGCATCGCTTTTGGCGGAGGCGTGTTAGCGTGGAATCTTGGGCATCAAGATTATGCGCCAGTCGAACAGTCTGGGCGGTACATGGGCTTGCATGTCACCCTCACTGGTATTCGAGGCCTGTTTGCCCCAGCGCTAGGCGTTGCGCTCTACTCGTATTTGGTTACCAACGGCTACCAAGGCGGTCCCATTGTCTTTTATATAGGCGCCTTGCTTTCAGCAGTGGGCGGAATAGGTTTCTTTTTGCTTTCAAAAGAGCGTAAGAACATAGAAAATGCGTGCTGAAAGACATTGGCTCTGCTATGATGCGTGGCTCGTCTGTTTGAAATCAACGGACACGTGAACCCCCACCAACAGGTTCGTGACAATGGAGTGTTTCCTTGTCAAAGTTTGGTGGCTCACAGCAAGCAACTGCGGCCAAGGCTCAGCAGCCAAGCGAAAATAAGCCTCACACGTACATGGTAGACCATAACTTAATCGCAGATATCGGAATCGAACTTGCTGAGGCGGACGCACTTATTCTTGCGGCCCTTGGCGAAGAAGTTGCTGGCGGAGACATGGATTCAGTCATCAGTAGTGACATCCAACAATTCGTCCCAGGCAATATGCTCAAAGGAAAAATCGTAGGCAAAGCAGGAGATGATGCAGTCATCGATGTTGGCCTTAAATCAGAAGGACTGATTCACAAAAGTGAATTTGATGATTGGGACACACTCGAATCTGGAACAGAAATCGAAGTCATCCTTGAAGACCTTGAAGATGAAAACGGAATTATCAAGCTTTCAAAACGAAAAGCTGACCGTATTCGCAACTGGGAAAAAGTTCTTGAAACATACAAGGAAGGTGACATCGTTGAAGGTAAAGGTATTCGAAGAATCAAAGGCGGTATCCTTGTTGATATCGGAGTTCCTGCATTCTTACCTGCTTCGCAGATTGATGTTCGACGCCCTGGTGATGTGAACGAATTCATCGGCAAAACAATTCGCGCTGAGATTCTCAAAATTGACGAACCTCGCCGAAATATTGTTGTTAGCCGTAGAACACTTATTGAAAATGAACGAGACGAAGCGAAACAACGTCTTCTTAACAAAATCAGCGAAGGCGACGTTGTCGTTGGTAAAGTAACAAACGTTGCTGAATTCGGCGCATTTGTTGACCTTGGTGGCATTGACGGTCTTCTTCATGTAACAGATATGAGTTGGGGACGCATTAAGCACCCAAGTGACATCTGCAAAACTGGTGATGAAATTGAAGTGAAAGTGCTCAAAGTTGACTTTGACACTGAAAAAATCGCTCTTGGGCTGAAGCAAAAAGATGCTTCCCCGTGGGACGATATCGAAAAACGATTCCCAGTTCAAACGAAAGTTTCTGGCAAAGTCGTCAACCTTGTCAGTTATGGTGCATTCGTGCATCTTGAAGATGGCGTAGAAGGTCTTGTTCACGTTTCAGAAATGTCTTGGCGTAAACGAATTAATCACCCAAGTGAAATCGTAAATCCAGGCGATGAAATTGAAGTAATCATTCTTGACATCGATAAAGAGAAGCACGAAATTTCACTTGGCATGAAGCAAGTTGAAAGTAACCCATGGGAAATTGTTGCTGAGAAGTACCCAATCGGAACGATTGTTTCGGGTGCTGTTCGCAACCTTACAAACTACGGCGCGTTTGTTGAAATTGAACCGGGCATCGATGGTCTTCTCCATGTAAGCGACATCTCATGGACTGAGAAAATTGCACATCCAAACGAGAAGTACAAGAAGAGCGATGAAGTTGAATGTATGGTTCTTGAAATTGACCAAGACAAACAACGTATCAGCCTAGGTATCAAGCAAATGCATGAAGACCCGTGGCAAACAGCTATTCCAGAAGCGTACAAACCAGGTATGGTTGTACACGGTACAGTAACTAAAATCACAAACTTCGGCGTCTTTGTTGAGCTCGAAGATGGACTAGAAGGCTTGCTTCATATCTCTGAGCTTGCAGATAAGAAAATTGAAAGCCCACAAGACGTTGTAAAACCAGGTGAAGAAGTAAACGTGAAAATCCTTCGCGTTGATCTCGAAGATCGTAAGATCGGCCTAAGTCTGAAACGCGCCTTGTCGGGCGAAGATGTTGAACAAGATTGGGAATCACATGTTCCTAAATCTGATGCACCTGAGCGTGGTGGTATGGATGACCACGGCGCACTTGGCACTGACAAAATTGAGTTTTAACAGTAGAACCCAAATCTAAGTTCGTTCTATAAAAAGCGGCCCGTCTCATTGAGTCGGGCCGCTTCTTTTCTCTCTTCTCTCCGCATCTCTCGGTTTAAATCATATTTCTAGCACAAGGCTAGGAACGTCAACAAAGTCAATAACACAAGCTTTCGCCTATGACTTGTTAACTCGGTTGCGTACTTCAGCATTCGCATCTCTCATTCCTTTTCTCTACCATTTCAAACATACACCACCCGTAAAACACTTACAGTTATCATGCACGAAGAATCCACCAATGGCAAACAAATTCCATAAAATTATTGGCACTCTATGAACTCCGGACGTTTTATATCCATCCTTTTTCTATGTATTGCCCTTTGCACGACTTTTGCAGGTGCAATCCAGGACGATATGCCCTCAATTGAGTCAAAGTTGGAATCTATTCGAAGTTGGATGCATAATGATTTTGAAGTCCCAAACTCAGTCGAATCGCCAGGAACTGTTATTGGAGTAGTACTTCGCCATCATGGCAGCGTACTAGGACAGGGAACAGGTTCTACACTGCAGCAAGCCTCGGGCGATGCTCTTAAAGAACTCCGAAGGCAAAAGATTTTCCAAAGAGAGTTGCCTGCCCTGCTTAGGCAAGAAATTCTCGACTCAATTTCCATTGAACTAGAAATTTGCGATACCTTTGTACCCTCGCCGCATAAGAATATCGACCACTTTGAACATTCGTTTGTGTATGGCGACAATGGCATTGCGGTCCGTCTTAGGGGTAAGACTTCGTACCGCCTCCCTTGTATTCTTCGGTTAGCTCCGCATCGCAATATTGCGAATATCACAGAATCGCTCTGCATAGATGTTGGGGTACACCCGACAATTGCACTCTCGCACAATCTGCCCATGAACGCCGACATCACACTGTACACGTTGCCATGCAAAACATACTTTCAGAATAAAGCGCATGGAAATTGCGTGTCTTTATTGCATGGAGATGAACCAATCGGAACCACCCTTCTAGTGCCATCAACGTTACTGGAATTGTCTGACGCTCTTGCTTCCCATCTCATAGTGAGTTCGGGTTCTGGCAGCGTAATCGGTGGGTATCAACCAGAGACAGATACTTTCACCAGCATTTTTGCTACGCATTTTGTGCAGTTACTTACAGCCAACGCGCTGTACTCCTATGCACAAGTAGAGGGTGCACAATGTTCAACCAAAGCAAAAGAGACAGCAAGTGCAATTTTAGAATCTATTGCGAGTGATGTTCGAAAATCGAATGCCTTCGATATTGAATCTGCTTCTCTATTGCTTGTCTTGTTGAATCAAACTGGAATTGAGAAAAATGATGCTGTACAAGAACTTGAAACGAACAGCAAACAGCTTATTCTACAAACAGTGCTTCATAGCACACAGGCAGAGTTAACCGAGATGTCGCCATTTATATTGGCGTTGCTTTGTGCAGCAACGTTTGAACTTGAAACAACTAGCGAAAATCCATCCTACGAACTTTCGTCTTCACTTTGTGCGCTCAGTTGCAGTGCAACGACACCCGCAAACCGTGCTTCACTGATTCCATGGGTAATCCATCCTATGCTCGCATTTGAAAAGCTGAAACCAGGTTCGTTTGCAAAGCCCTTGCTCGAACTTTTAGCACTTGCGAAAGTGTCTCAGGTTACTGCTACTGGGCTTCACGAAGGCGGCTTTCTGTTGCAAACAAACGATGGAATGGTTGTAGATGCACGAGGTCTGCGAATGATTCCAATGCTAGCGAAATTGTGCCATTGGAACGCAGGGAATCCGAGCACTTCGTTCCAAGCATTGTCACGCTCGATAGGTTTTGTAGAGCAACTCTCCACACGAAAAGAGAGAGCAAACAGATTCTCGAATCCTGCGATGGCACTAGGAGGTATTCGAAAATCGTCTTGGGATGCTGCTATGCCAACAGAAGCTACTGCTATGGCACTCATTGGTGTAGTTGAAGCACTTCGAACAATCGAAAATATTGAGTCAACAATCAAATAACCCCGTATACTCTTTGTATGCAGCGCACTTCGATATCTTTTCTTTTTATGTTCGTTGTCTTCCTTACAGGATGCAGCGATCCTGATTCACAATTGACCACCGATCGGCCGGGCGCCGCGTCTACGCAGGTGTCCGATGCACCGTATCGGCCTGAGTTTGAGGGCATCGCAGCACAATTGGCACTCGTGGAAGGTGGCTTCTTTGAACAAAATCGAGCGGATAAACTCCGGCAAGCACGTTCTGGAATTGTCGGCGATTTGGATACAGTGCTTGAAGTGACTGACCAGCTCGTTCGCCAACTACTTCAGGATGGCGAGACCCAAGAGGCGGTGCGTGAAGTGGACATCATGTTTCGTGCACTTGAGTCGAGGCCTGATTACCTTAAGAAAAATCCATCACTCCACCTACTCCGTGGCCTGACCTACCTGAGACTCGCAGAAATTGAGAACTGCGTCAAAAGGCACAATGCCGAATGCTGCCTCTTTCCACTGCAAAATGGAGGTATTCATGAGGTGAAACAACCGGCCATTGAGGCCAGATTGTCGTATCTCAACTATCTTTCGCATGAACCCTCGAATCTCCGAGCCCGCTGGCTGCTCAACATCGCTAGCATGGCAATTGGCGACTACCCAGACGCAGTCCCTGCGGAGTTTCTTATCTTGGCGAAACAGTTTGATGCCAACACGGATATCAAGCGATTCCCTGACATTGCACCACTCCTTGGTGTAGATACGCTCGATCTCTGTGGTGGGTGTATTGTCGATGACTTCGATGGCGATGGCGATCTTGACATAGCCACCTCAACGATAGACCCATTGGGCTCGATGACCTACTTTCAAAACGAAGGCGATGGATCATTCAGCGATGCGTCGTCCCAGTCGCGCTTAGATGATCAACTTGGCGGCCTGAATATCATAGGAGCCGACTACGACAACGACGGCGATGTAGACATTCTGGTGTTGCGTGGCGCGTGGCTTTTCGATGAAGGGAAAATTCGTAATTCCCTACTACGCAACGATGGCCAAGGGCATTTCACCGACGTCACCCGATTCGCCGGCATTGCCGAGCCAGCGAGCCCAACGCAAGCGGCGGCATGGGGTGACTTCGACAACGATGGCTACCTTGATCTGTATATTGGGAATGAATCGCGTTCTGACGCAAGTAAATTCCCTGCAGAACAAGCAGCCGGGGGCGACTATCCAGCCCAACTTTTTCTAAACCAGGGCGATGGTACCTTCAAGGACATAGCCAAATCTTCTGGCGTCACCAACGACCGGTATTGCAAGGGGGTAGCGGTTGGAGACTACGACAACGACGGCGACCTGGATATCTACGTGTCGAATATTGGCCGCAACCGACTCTATCGAAACGAGAACAACGGTACCTTCAACGACGTCGCCCCATCTCTTGGTGTAACAGAACCTGCCGATCGAAGCTTTGTGCCTTGGTTCTTCGACTACGACAACGATGGCTGGCTGGACCTATTTGTTGCTGGGTACGATGCGGATGTTGACGACGTGGCGGCAAACTACCTTGGGCTTCAGAACGACGCAACCATGCCGTGCCTGTACCAAAATCGAGGTGGACGGTTCAAGGAGATGGCCGGGTCCGTTGGGCTTGATCGTCCGCTCCTACCAATGGGCGCGAACTTTGGCGATCTCGATAACGACGGTTTTCTTGATATTTATATCGGCACTGGTGATCCCGGCTACGAGACAATCATGCCCAATGTCATGCTCCGCAATGCGGATGGGCAACGCTTTGAAGATGTCAGTCGAAGCGGCGGTTTCGGCCACTTGCAAAAGGGACACGGCATTGCGTTCGCTGACATCGATAACGACGGTGACCAGGATTTGTATCACCAGATTGGTGGGTTCTTCGCCGGTGACGCGTACCACAATGCTCTCTTCCATAACCCAGGACACGGCAACCATTTCCTTACGATGCAGCTTGTCGGAACGCAAAGCCCCCGCAACGGCTATGGCGCGAGAATTAAGATTGATGTTAACACACCCAAGGGCATATGGTCGATTCACCGAGCAGTCGGGTCTGTCAGCAGTTTCGGTGGCTCAACATCACGGCAAGAGATTGGCCTTGGCGACGCAACGAGTATCAAACAAGTGACAATCTTTTGGCCCGGTTCAGGCACGACGCAAGTGCTCAAGGACGTCCCAATGGATGCCATGATTGAAGTGTGTGAAGGCGAAGCATCGTTTAAACAGCTGCCACTAGAGCCAATCGAACTTATTGAGTCAACAATCAAATAACCCCGTATACTCTTTGTATGCGACACACGTTGATATCTTTTCTCTTCCTATGCATGGCTTGTTCGATATGCGGAGGTATGCAAGAAGAACATCCCAACGCAAGAGTGCTTGGACAACTTGTGTATACAGACATTTCAATTGATGTTGAGAAGATTCCAGCCAAAATAGTCATCGAGCAATTTGAAAAAGATCTCGACATTGACATGAATGTGTACTGGGCGACAGATACAAAGAAAGGTCTTCAGGAAGATGCACTCATTACGCTCTCGTTGCAAAACAAACCTGCGCTCGTTATCCTTGAACGAGTGCTTGCACAAATGACGGATAACCAAAGTGCAACATGGCAGCTAAGGCATGGCGTTCTTGATGTTGGTTTAAAACTCCCGCTTGCCACGCGTACTGCACAACTTGAATCGTATTACATTCGTGATGTACTGTTCAAGGTACGGAACTTTACTGCTCCAGAATTAGGAACATTCGATGGCGACGGTGATGGTGGTGGTGTAGAGGATGACCCTAGCTCAGAAGAAGAGGAAATCGAAAAGATCATCGATCTTATTCGTACTTTTGTAGAACCAGATCTTTGGGAAGAAAATGGAGGTCCGTGCTCCATCACAAATTATAAGAAAACACTACTGGTTAACGCTCCAGATTTTGTGCACAGACAAATCAGCGGGTACGAGTACGAAGCGCGGATGCCCATCGATGCTCGACGCAGGCGAGTGCAGTACAACGGCGCAACCGTTAGGATTATTGTGAATCGGATTCCTCTTCCATAGTTGTTCCGAGTACCCAATACTCAAACCACGCTTTATCCCACTCTATTTTCGCTCTTCGGTGCGTCATCTTTGATAATCCGTGCCCTGTACCTGGGTACGTAATGAGTTGCGTCGGTACATCTAGATAGTCATGCAACGAACGGTACAGTGCTAGCGATTGCTCCGCTGGAACTCTAGCGTCCCCCGCTCCAACGTGAATAATGGTTGGGGTAGTAATATTGTCCGCTTCATAAATTGGAGACATGTCTTGCAATTCATCTGCCGCAGTCCATGGCAACCCTTGCGCATAATTTACAACATGCCCTGGTGTATCTTCTATTGCCCACTGCATTGTTTGGTCAAACACGCCCGCTCCACTACTTGCTGCTTTAAATATATCCGTGGTTGCAATGATGCAATTTGTTAGATAACCACCATTGCTCCAACCACCAACTGCAAGTTTGTCTTTGTCTGCTATACCTCGTTCGATCATTGCATCAACCCCAGCAAGAATGTCTTGCACTTCAATATCATTTTCTCTGCCAATTAAATCGGTCAAAAACTTGTCCCCATATCCTGTTGAACCGCGATAGTTTGGGCTAAGCACTGCCCACCCTTGCGTGGAAAGAAGGCCACGACCGTACATCGAGAATTGCAATTCGGCTTGACGAGCAGAAGTTGGGCCACCGTGTAAATCAACATACATTGGCAACGGCCCATCTGTTTTTGAATACCCTTTTGGTAACTCGAGTACGCCTTCAACTGTTGTGCCATCTGGAGCGAGCCAAGAAACTGTTTCCACACTTGGAATATTCCAGTCTGAAACGTGTTTATTTGGATTCGTAATAACAACAACGTCACCTGGACTATCTGTCACCTTCACGACTGAAGTAGTCGTAACTGGCGAACTAACAAGCGCAACCATTTGGAGTGCATTCGAAGAAATACTAAAGTCCCAACACATAAAATTGTTTGATACGATCTGCGTTGTATCACCCTGTAAGCCAAAGCCAACGGTATCCACACGTAACAACGGGCGCCCTGTGCCTTCTTCTGCAATATACAAAATGGTATGTGAATTTGGCATCCATTGTGGGTCACTGCCTATTGTCACTTCGTTATGCCGAATAACTTTTTGTATCCCAGAGTTTTCAACCTCAAAAGTAGCAACAAACATTTCTCGTTGGTATCCGTCGTAATCAACAGTAAACAACAACCTTCGTTCATCCGTTGACCATTCGGGTGCTTCCACCCAACCGTACGGCGAAGGCGCTTCAGCACGCCAGAGCGTATCGTCAAGCACAGTAGTTTCCTTGCTTGCAACATCAAACACGCCTATCACTGACCAGCCTTCGTTTGTAATGAGCCTTTGGTCTGGTGTTGTGATAATTGCTATTGATTTTCCAGAGGGCGAAGGAGTAAAGTACTGGATGACTACATCTTCATCCCAAAGTAGTTCGTGTCTCCATGTGCGTAAGTCGAGTTTCCAAAGTTCAGAATAATCTACTTCGCCATGTGCATACTCCACCTTGTCGTGTGAACTACGAAGTGCTTTCCAGCCATCATCAAGTTGCGTTTCATCTTCGAGTTTGTAATAGAGCGATGCGCCGTCGCAAGACAACTTCCAATCCGATACACCATCAGGCAATCGAGTCACAGCCATAAGGCCTGTACCTCCTGGACGAATTCGCCAAACTTGCAGTTTGCCGTTTCGCGGAAGGTCGTCGCCCTTGCTTCCTCGGCGTGAAGAAAAATACAACCATTCACTATCGATTCCCCAATGCAAAGAACTATCGTTCGCTTCATCAAACGTGAGCCGAATTGGTTCGCCTTGTTCCGTAGTAGAAATCCAAATGTCAGTATTGCGTCTGTCTAACTCCGCATCCCACCTTCCTTCCGTCCATGCAGTCCATTTCCCGTCTGGAGAAATTTCGCAAGACGAAAGATACGACAATGAAAAATAGTCGTCTACTGTAACGCCTGTATTAGTTGCAGGAACTTGCATACAACAAGCCATCACTATAAATGAGAACATACGTAACTCCTTTGATTAATCGTGGCGTAGTGCTACGATCGGATCTTGTTTACTAGCCATGATGGCTGGGTAAATGCCAAACAAAAGCCCTGTGCCTGCAGCGACCAAGAACGAAACAACGATAGACCACCAAGTGATTTGTGTTTCTAGCCCCACACCTATATCACCAATTGATCGAAGCCCAGGCAAACTTAATAACCAAGGCAGAAATGCTTCAAGGCCAATAGAAATACCAACGCCAAGTACAATGCCAAGCAATCCGCCGAAAGCGCTGAGACTTCCTGTTTCAATCAAAAATTGAATTGCAATATCACTACGCGATGCTCCAACAGCACGGCGTATACCAATCTCCCGTGTTCGCTCTACAACTGTTGCAAGCATAATATTCATAATGCCAATACCACCAACAAGCAAACTAATCGCTGCAATAGCGGTAAGTAAAATATTCATAGTTGCAGTTGTACGACGAACATTTTCTAGCAACTCCCAAGGAACGATGATTTCCACATCACGCAATTTTGGGTGGCCTACTTTCATAATGTTCCGAATGTGGTCGGCCATTGAAACTACTTCATCTGTTGATGGAGCAGTAATATAAATTTCAGATAGTTCTACTTCCTCGCCACTAAACGAACCAGATTGCCTTCGCATAACAACATCGCCAAACTCTAACTTTGCCGTTTCAATGGGTATATGAACATCTTTGTTTAAGTCTCTACCGACAAGTGCAGACCCTGCGCCTCCTGCTAATCCGACAGGCTTAAGTACACCCACAATTGTAAACACACGAGAATCTATGCGTAACTTTTGACCAACTGGATCGGACAATGGGTAAAACAGTTTTGCAATTTCTGATCCAATCACTGCTACCGTAGCGCGACGTTTCGCATCTGTCTCTACAAGGTATCTTCCACCAGAGGCAATATGTAAATTAGCCGCATCTAGCAATGCTGGTGTTGTACCGAATGTTTGGCTTGTTGTTCGTATCGCACCGCGTGAGATTTCTGAACCAACTGATTTTAATGGAATGATAGTGATCGCTTCTACAAATTTTTCAAGACGTTTTAAATCTATTTCCGTCATGCCGAAGTTCGCTACGAATGACCTTCGTTGCGAGCCAACCGATTGCGACTCTGGTGGACGCTGAGAACGAACAATAATATTCGTAGCTCCAAGTGATTGGATAGCTCGCAATGCACTTTGCTTATTGCCCTCTCCAATAGAAACCATGACAATCACAGATGCAACGCCAAGCACTATTCCCAGGCTTGTCAGAATTGACCGAAGAGCGTGAAGGCGAAGGCTTTTAAGACCTAGTGAAATGGTTTCTAAATTAATATTCATGAGGGCATAAGTGGTTCTGGCATTTCAGATGCAAATGTAATAGGTAATTCAACTGCGAAGGTTGCGCCTTCGCCAGGTGTAGATTGTACAGACAATGTGCCATGCAATAGCTCGGAAAGTTCTCGGCAAATCGCAAGTCCTAGCCCTGTGCCTGCATGCTCTCTGGTATGGGTTGCATCGACTTGCCTAAACTTTTCAAACACCATATCAAGCATGTCTTCTGGTATACCTGGTCCGTTGTCCTGAATGCTCAACTTCACACTTTGTTGCTGTGTATTTGCATGTAACAGTTGACTACGAATTACAACCTCAGAATCATGCGGCGTAAACTTAATCGCATTCGATAAAAAGTTATATAAAATCTGTTGCAACTTTCCTGGGTCTGTAAGCACTGTTGGCATGCTTGATGCCATTGCAAGTGTAAGGGTGATGTTTTTTGATTTCGCCTGTGGTCTCATGATTCCGCTCAACCCCTCAAGCACATCAGAAATACTCGTTGGCTCAAGATTGACTTCCATTCTCCCTGCTTCAATTTTTGCCATATCAAGGAGTTCATTGATCATATCAAGCAACGCTCTGCCACTTGTAAGAATGTTTTGCAAGTACCGAAGTCGCTTTGCTATGTCTTCCTCGGAATCTATATCCATGCCTTCTAAAATTTCAGCGAAACCAATAATGGAATTGAGTGGTGTTCGCAATTCATGGCTTACGTTTGCAATGAACTCATTTTTTAACTTGCCAGATTCAAACAACCCGATATTCACCTCTGCTAGTTCTTCAACTTTTAAGTCCAACGATTCGTTCATTTTTTCTAGTTGCGATTGATTTGATTGCAATCGGTCAAGCATTTCATTAAACGCATCAGACAACTCTTCAAATTCGTCTCCCGTCTTCAATGAAGAACGCGCAGTCAAATCGCCTTGTTGCACTTTCTCTGAGACTCGACGTAATCTTCTGACAGGTGACAAAATCAATCGTTTTAAGATGACAAAGAAGATAAGCGCTGCCAAGAGAGAACCTACGATGCCGGCAAATACAATGCTTGCTTTCACCGCCTCGATTTGAGCTTGTGCAAATTTGGTTTTACGACGAACTACTAAAATTGCATCGATAGAGTCTGAGAGTGCTGGGTCAGAAACGCCCGATTCAAAATTGGTCACGCCTTCCTGAAGAATGGTTTTTAACTGCGAAGCTGTAATTGGTCTTGCATACTGAAAGTAGTTCTGTTCTGAATCATCATTTTTTTCAACGAAGAATTCACCAGATGTGGGTGTATCTAGTTGCATGAATGTATTACGAGCGCGCTCTTCAAAAGTCGCATCGCCAGTTTCAATACTACTTACATAGATAAGTTCGATACTAACACCATCGTCTTCAAAACCTCCACTCAAATCCACTTTTGAATGAATCCACAAATCTGAGAGTTGCTGAGCTACTTCAATTTGGTAGTCGTGTACTAATTGCGAAGAACGGTCCCATAGAATTGAAAGCGTACTCGCGATAATGACAACAATGGCGCAGCCAAATATGACCAGGCATTTGTTTGCAAGACTAAGACGGGAACTCATACCAACCTACGATACAGGAGGTTACCCATCAGTAGGTTTTGACCAGTCCCAATGTTTGGATTTAGTCAAAACTCCTGCAGACTGCTTTACGCAGCGTTTGCAAATTGGTGCTATTGGCTCGATAGAACCAAGCCAAAATGGGTCTTCTCTGTCTTCAAGGCACATTCGACATTTTGACTCCGATTGTGCTTCTTTCTTCGCAAGCATAAGGTCTGTAAATGCCTTGGTTAAACATGAACCGCAAACTATGCTTCCTTGGTGACCCTCGACGCATGGCGAACCGTTCGCCCATGCTGCGTCTCCGCAGAAGTCGCAAAGGATGTCTTCTGGTTGAACATTCTCGTCATCTATACCTTCTCGATGCATTATGTAACTCGCTTCAATGTAGTCGCGTGGAAGGGTCTGCCTTCTGTGCGATATTTTCGTTCAAAATTCGTGCCTACAAGTTCACCTTCACCTGCCGATGGAGATGAACTAAATGGAGACATGGTAAACAAATGTGTATTGCGAGCAAAATGTTCGCAACACCATTCCCATAAAACTTCGTGGTCTGTAACAACATGCAAAATGCCCCCTGGTTTTAACACTCGGTGAAATGTTTCAAGCGTTGCATCTTGAATAACTCGCCGTTTGTGGTGCCTTGTTTTAGGCCAAGGGTCACTAAAATACAAGTGCAACACATCTGTAACATTATCCTCGCACCAGTAGCGTAAAAACTCAGTCGCATCACCATGCACCATCTTCACATTTGTACTATGGTTTCGACGAATTCTGTCTGCTGCGTATCTATAAAATTCAGCCGCCCATTCGAACCCAAGATAATTAGGCTCGACGCGTTGTTGCGATTCTTGTAACAGAAATGTCCCTTTACCAGAGCCAATTTCTATTTCCAATGGAGCATCTGTGTTTGCAAACCAACTCCGTGGATCGATTCTGCCTTCTTCAAAAGTAGGCAATGTGCGCATGTCGATTCCGACATCGCCAACATCTAGCGTTTTCCCTCTCGATAAACCAAAACTCATGGTACTGTGCCAGTTGTTGATGCCGCAGCGGCTTGTTGCGCTGCAATAATATCTGCAGCACCGCTCGAGGAAGTACTACCGTGCACTGAAACAATACTTGCTGTTCCGGTGCCGAACCCTTTTAGTTCATTCATCCAGACTTCAGCACCAGTAATTGGTTCAAGGCAATACGTGTACCCCTGCACTGAAACTATAAGCCTATCTCCATCGAGCAACATGGCTGGAAATCCAGAACCTTTTGAGGCTTTCCAATCCCATACTGTTTCGCCGTTGTATCTATCAAGTGCAATGACTTGTCTATTAAACGCGATGAATACTACATCTTGAAGTTTAATCGTCATCTGTCACCTCAAGCAACCAAGCGCCCATAACTCCGAGTGCTTCTTGGTCAAAAGTTATCTCAATTTGACCGTACTCACTAATCGCGCCAGTAGTTGCAGGTTGAAATAGGTGGTTCAAATTTTCAAGTTTTACGATTGTAAGGTCACCACCTGCTTCTTCTACTGCAGTTGCAATCGCTGGCAAATTCTGGTTTGCATCAACTTGCAAATCTAAGGTTCCGTTCATCGCAAGAATGGGACAATCTACTTCTGTAAGTGTCGGGGCTGGATCATAGAATAAGAAATATTGCATCCATGGAGAATACATCTGCTCCAGCCCAGCATCCACGGCATCTTCAATCTTAGCATCATCAAGTACTATGCCTTGAATTTCTGTCTGTACAAGTACAAGTTCAAGCATTAACTCTACAACTTCCTCATCGCTTGCCCCTGCTTCCATCATTTCATACATACTCAATGATGCATTCTTCACACGATCAACTTGCTCTTCAGTAGCTCCAGCTGTTTGTAACAAGAGAGCTTGTTGTAACAATAGAATTTCATCACCTGGTACGCCTGGTCCTGCAAGCATGACAACAAAATCAAGAGCTTCGTCTTCGACTGCTACCATTGGACCGATGAGCCCGCCTTCGCTGTGCCCAATGACACCAACTCTGCGAGCATCGATCTCTGGGTGCAAGCGAGCGGCGTGTACCATCAACGCTGCATCAGTTGCAAAATCAACGCTTGTAGCATTTCTAAGTAATTCGTAATCTTCCATAACAGAGCCACCTATGCCACGGTCGTCGTACCGAAGCACCGCAATACCAATTCGACTTAGGTAATCAGCGATAACAAGAAACGGTTTATGACCCATAATCGTTTCATCTCGATCCTGTTGCCCTGAACCACTTATCATAACTGCGCATGGAAATGGTCCTTTTCCTTCGGGAATAGTAAGTGTGCCTTGCAACAAAAAATTATCGGGGTGCAAAACAGTTACTTCACGTTCTGTGTAAGGAAATGGTGCTTGTGGGTTTTGTGGCCGCTCAATTGTAGGCAGTGCTTCTGCCCGTACAAAGTCGATAGGAAAATCAAGTCCTTGGTGCATTACACCTGTAAGTTTGCTTTGATCTTTGTTTTCTTTCACTTCGAAAGAAAGACCAGCTTGTGGCAAGTCTGCAAACAGTACACTACCTTCCATATAGGTAGCATTCAATGGAATGTCTTGTGCACCTTGCGTTGGCACTGTTAGCAATAGATATGTACCCTCATCGCCTTCTGCAACACCGAGTGACATCTCAAGTGGTCCCAAGGAAGGCACTTCAATTGAGCCTGTGTAAATCCGCACTTCATCCGCGACGGATGTGCATACAAATAAACAGAGCCAGATAAAACAGTGAGTCATTCGTCGAATAACCATTATTGTTTCTCCTTAGAATTTACGTTGCAGATTCAGTCGGTACTTCAACACGTTTTGCATCTGACCACAAATCTTCTAAATCATAGTACGCCCTGCGTTGTGGCTCAAACAAGTGCACAACAACTGTAATAAAATCGACAACAATCCAAGTTGCATCGCTGTCTACACTTTTTCGAAATGCGGGAAAGTTTTTTTCGTTGCCTAACTTTGATACTTCAGAAGCAATCGATTTCATCTGCCTGTCACTTGTGCCCGTAGCCACGACCACATAATCGCATACTTGGCTTAGACCAGTTACGTTTAGAATCGCTACATCTTCGCAATGTCGCTCTGCTAACAAACGCCCAACTTCCGAAGCAAATGCTCCGGAAGTTGGGGTTTCTTGATTATGCAAAGTAGTAGAATCTGAAGTCATTTAAAGACCTAAGAAACCAGAAACTGTAGGACCAAAGTTAACTACTAGTCCTGCGAATACAACCGATACGATTGCAATCAATTTAATAAGAATATTAAGTGCTGGGCCTGATGTATCTTTGAACGGATCGCCAACAGTATCACCAACAACACTCGCTTTATGCGCATCAGAACCTTTACCGCCATGCTTGCCAGATTCAATGTACTTCTTAGCATTGTCCCAAGCACCACCTGCGTTTGCCATAAAAATTGCAACCGCAAAGCCTGAAGTTAAACCACCTACGAGTAAACCCATAACACCGCCAACTCCAAGGATGAGGCCAACAAGAATCGGAACTGAAATCGCAAGCAGCGCAGGAGCAACCATTTCTTTTTGCGCACTCGCAGTAGAGATGTCTACACATTCGCCATAGTCTGGGAATTGATGCCCATTGACAATAACCTTCTTAGGCCAGTTCATAGGGTCTTTGATTTCTTCGTCGCTCATGCCATTTGCTTTAAATGCTTCTTTCATGATTCCAAATTGACGCCGACATTCGTGCATCATTTGATATGCGGCACGCCCAACAGCGTTCATAGTTAAAGCACAGAAGACGAAGGCAAGCATTACACCAAGGAAGAGCCCGCCAAGAACTTTTGGGTTCATGATGGTTACTTCGTAAAAGTTTAAGAGCTGCTTAATTTCTGCTTTATGTGCAGGAACAAGGTGGAATGAAAGATCGTTGTCGTTCAATGCAACAGTGTGCATGTTTTCATTTGGAATCCAGTTAAGCGTAGCGGCAAGACCATTTTCGCCCCACTCTAGAGCTTCAACTGCACGTTGCGTGTTGTTTGAACCAACAAGTAGCCCAGCGAATGTATCGCCATTGTGGTTTACAACAAACTCACCGTTTGAAAGGTGCTTAATAGTATTTTCGGCTTCAGCAACGAATGCGACGTCTTGTTTAATTTTCTTGTCAAGACTTGTCTGCACAACTGAAACGTAGGCAGCAAGAAGCGCAAGCGCTGTTAATGCAGCTGAGCCAATTGCGAAACCTTTACCAGTCGCTGCAGTTGTATTGCCGAGAGAATCAAGCATATCTGTTCGTTCGCGAACGATTGCTGGCTGCCCTGTCATTTCAGCGTTACCACCAGCGTTGTCCGCAATAGGACCGTACGCGTCTGTCGCAAGAGTAATACCAAGCGTACTCAACATACCAACGGCTGCAATGCCTACGCCATACAAGCCGAGTAGGAAGTTTTCATTACCACCTGCAAAACCGAAGGAAGCAATGATTGCAACAACGATTATTATCAATGGAGCCCATGTTGAAATCATGCCTTCTGCAATACCAGCAATGATTACTGTTGCAGCGCCTGTTTCTGTTTGCTCAGCAATACGTTGTGTTGGAGGGTGTTCGTACGATGTGTAATACTCGGTTGCGTATGCAATCAATAGACCTGAAAGCAAACCAGTAATAATAGATGCCCAAGGACCCCACCAAACAAAACCGGGGACATCCACTACATCTTTAAAGAGGTAGTAGAACAAGCCACCGCAAAGAACCGCGATAAGGAACGATGCAACATACACGCCCTTGTGAAGACCTTTAAGAAGTTCACTAAAGGAAGCATTTTCTTTTGCGCGAACAACGAAAACGCCAACGAGCGAACAGAATATGCCAAGACCAGCGAGTGCCATTGGTGCAATTGCTAGTTTTAATCCAAAGCCTTCTACGCTTGCAATACTCATTGCAGCTGCAGCACCAAGTGCCATAGTTGCCAGAATTGAACCGTAGTAACTTTCGTACAAGTCAGCGCCCATACCAGCAACGTCACCAACGTTGTCGCCAACATTATCTGCGATAGTAGCTGGGTTGCGAGGATCGTCCTCAGGAATACCTGCTTCAATTTTACCCACAAGGTCAGCGCCAACGTCTGCAGCTTTCGTGTAAACGCCGCCACCAACACGTGCGAACAGTGCTTGTGTTGAAGCACCCATGCCGAATGTCAACATGATAGATGTAATTTCAACCAGGCCGCCATCGCGTGCTGGAAGTACTTCGTTCCAAAGGTAAAACCAGACTGAAACGTCAAGGAGAGCAAAACCAACTACGACGAGTCCCATGACTGCACCAGAGCGGAAAGCAATTTTCAAACCATCGTTCAATGATTGCTTCACAGCCCATGTAGTACGAGCGGAAGCGTTGGTTGCCATTTTCATACCGAACCAACCACATAAACCCGAAAGGAGACCAGCAATTGGAACGCCAAGAGCGGACCAGATTGGTTGAATCCCAGCATATCCAAGAAGAGCAAGGATACCAACGAGAACTACAAACACAACAAATACAACTTTGTACTGCCGCTTGAGATACGCCATTGCGCCAGAACGAACATGTTCTGCAATCTCGATCATTTCTGGTTCGCCTTCGCTTTGGGCCATTACGCCTCGGCTGAATACGTACGCCATTATGAGAGCGACAACCGCCCCAACTGGCGCAATCCAGTAGAGCGTCCACGGGTTGGATGCTGTTGTTTCTTGGGCTAGCATGAAAAGATTCATTTGTAAGTCTCCAATGTTGGTAACGCGGTACTCGCGTTCTAGTTATCTGCTTTGTGCGATTTTGCAAATCGCATTCTTTGTAAAACGAAAAAGACTCGGTCGCATAATTGCGCTTCGAATCTCATGATGAGTTGTGAAAATGTAGAAGGTTTACTACCTGTGCTTAGCGACTTGAGCCCTGTTTAGGAAAGTGTAGCTCACGGTAACGACTTGACTCTGCCTTGCGACGGGCACGCCGTTTGCGTTCGGATGGCTTTTCGAAGTATTGACGCTTCTTTACATCCTTGGTTAGGTTTTCTTTCTCGCAAAGTTTTTTGAATCGACGGAGCATTTGCCCTGCGGATTCATTTTGTCTAGCTTTGATTCGAATTGCCATATGTTTGATTACCTTCTATTGAAAAAACAGTTCTGAGCCACGTATTAGAACGCAAAAAGGGCTCTCTTGCAAGGGGGAAAGTCGATATGCTTAAGTTCTTTACTAGCAATAGTTTGCGCAACTCGCCAGAACCGTTATTCTAGGCAAAATCATGGAAGTAATGATAGACACCTGGAATGTGCTCCACCAAACTGGAATTTTACCGCCGGAATCTGCCGGAATTGGCATCCAAGGCTTGGTTTCTTTGATCAATTCGAGCCGGTGGGCGGGTGAAAATACCACGTTTGTATGCGATGGAACACCGGCTGAAAACAGCGCCAACGGCCCCAATTACCAAACCGTGTTTACTGGGCCTGTACGCACTGCAGACGATGAAATTATGGACCGCGTTGCTGCTTCATCCTCTTCACGATCAATTTTGGTTGTTACAAGCGACCGCGAAATTATTCGTTCTATAAAAGCTGGTGGTGCGCAACACATTGGTTCAGCAGCATTCTTGCAAGCTCTTGTCGATGACAACCAAGCGCCGAAGAAAAAACATGTCCGAAGACCAAGTGGACTTTCGGCTGAACTCGCACAAAAATGGAAACGTGAGTTCGGTATAGATGCTGAAGTGTTAGAAGAATTGCAAAAGACTCCCCTACCGCGCATCAACGCACCAAAACCAAAACCAAAGCCAAAGCCACTAGCAACACCTGTAGAAAAAATGCAGCGACCTGTAACACCGCCCGAACCAATATTGCCTGCTGAATTACTTGCTGAAGCTCGGCGCTTACTTGGCGAGTAAAGAGTCTGCATCGGGTCTGGTCCACAAGGTAGGTGCTCAAGTGTCTTACCTCTTTATGATTTCTGATTCGTTGTTACGGAACGATTGATGGAACAAAGGACCTGACCCTATGTATTCTACGGTTGCAATCGATCCCAAGACCATTCGCAGTCTGTACATGTATACCTGATTCGATCGTGCAATCTTCCATCGTGCCCTTGCCACAATTCTACAGTGTCAAGTGAAACTCGGTACCCACCCCAATGCTCTGGTCTTGGGATTTGCCTCCCGACCCACTTCGTAGTAAGCGCGGCGACCTTTGCCATTAACAGAGTTCTATTTTTTAAAGGTTGTGATTGTTCGCTAGCCCACGCGCCTGCTTGACTCAGTTTTGCACGTGTTGAAAAGTACTCGTCAGAATCTTCTTGTGATACTTTTGTTGCACGCCCTTGAATTCGTATCTGCCTTTGCATGTCGTCCCAATGAAAGAGCAAAGAGACTTGATCGTTCTCTTGGATGTCGCATGCTTTATCGCTGTTGTAATTTGTATAAAACACAGCACCACACGCATCGAAGCCCTTCAATAGGACCATTCGAGATGAAGGTGCACCTTTTGTATCTACAGTAGACACGACCATCGCCAAAGGGTTTGGAGTTGGACGTAACGTGTTTGCTTCGTCAAACCATTCCTGCATCGAATCAATAGGCGTAGTAGGTGGCGAGTTAAAGTTCATCTTCGCATAGGATACAAGGGTCTGGTCCGTACGTTACATCGTATACACAGCATCAAGGGCTTTGCCTAGGCGTTCGTGCAAGTCTTGAAGATGCGCCAAACTATATGTATCTAATCCATTGCTATCATCAAGTAGTTCACCAATGTCATTGTACAACTGGCGTGTGTGATACAACGCAAGTGAACGCACTTCGCGCGACTGTGAAACTTTGCCCGTCGACAAACCGACTAATCGGTTAGCCATTTCCGCTTGCAAATTACGGTCGAATGATGAAATCATTGGCTGCCTATTTGTCCATGAACCATTTGTGTCCATATCGCTATAGATTGCATCCATTAGAGTCTGGAACACTTCTGCCACAGTAAGTGCGTCTTCATCTGCTGGCACCATAAATTCGTTATCTGCAACCATACGTAAACGACTTGGCGCAAGAATAGATGTAATCATGGATGCTTGCGTACCTAGAATACGGTCGTGGATGGGCCATGTAGCTTCGCCGCTGTCACCACCGCCTTCGTACCATTTATCAACATTGAAGTGTGTGATTAAATGCGGTGAAAGAGCAAATGCTTCTTCGTTAAAAATATTATCTACTATAAATGCAAGTGCGGCTCGCTGTTGCGCAACAGGAACTACTTGTACTGGCGCAATATCTTCGTCGCCAAAGTCGCCCTTCTTGTTTCGGTTTGTATGCGCGCCACCAATCCAATCTGACATCATGCTTGCTGCACTTACCTGCATACGCAATGTTGTTTCATACCCACGACGAGCTTTTGACCAACTATCGCCATCTTCAACAAAGTGGTTCAAAAGATCTGCACGCAAACTTTTTACAATTCGCATTTGATTTTCAGCAAATGTCAGCGGGTCTTTACTAAAGTCGTATCGCTTAGCGAGTGGATCCGGTCCGTTAGTGTCTTCATCAGTCAAGTATGCGTTTGCTGGTTCGCCTGCTCGTGCAAGCACTTCAGCAGTATCGCCAGTTGTATACCCGTATTCGATTGCCCAATAGTCATAGGGGCCAATGCCAATCATTGCGAAATCGCCTTGTACATCGCCGGTTTCCATGTTGAAGTTTACTGGGTTGTAATCCATAACAGAGGCAGTAAACGGTTTCTTTCCACGGATATCTACAGAGTTAATTTCTTCGAGAGTGTATAGACTTGAGGCTTTAAAGTTATGTCGCAATCCAAGTGTGTGCCCAACTTCATGGCAAACAAGACTTGCCATAAGCGGTCCGATGAACCACTCTGGAATGCCGTCAAGTTTGTCCGAAGTCGCACGGTCGTTTTCGACTGGTGAACCAAGTTCAAGAAAATTTAATGTTTCAAGTCCCAATCGAGCAAACGCCATTTGGTTTGCAAGTTCGTGCGCTGCAAGACAGTGCCGGTGCTCATCGCCTAGCCAACCTGCGATTGCTGCAAGGTCTTCATCGCCAGCGAGTACATGGTCTGTTGAAGCATCTGGAGCAGTACCGTTTTCTCGCGCTTGCAATAATGCTGCGCGTTCCATTGGGTCAGCCATCCGAATGCGTGGATCCCATTCTGGATACTGTTCTAACCATTGAATGTCTTCTGGAGTTAACGAAGCCATCGCTTCAGATGATTTTGGTTGTTCGTTGTACCAACGCCAGTATGCTCGAATCCAACCGTCTGTGAGAACGATATCTGCATCGAGAATTTCACCAGTCATAGGGTGCGCTCGTGAAGGTCCTATTGCTGTTGCAACATCGTTGTGCAACCAGCGAAGGAAGTTGTACCGAACATCTTCAGGGTCTTTATCCATATGCGCACCTGTTGCTGCATCTTGGTAATAGACTTCGATAGCGCTGTCGATTCCAATTTTCCTGAATGCGTCGTTCCAATACAGAACGCCGTCGCGTACCCATCGGCGGTAGCGAACAGGCACAGTGTGCTCTACATAAAACACGATAGGTTTTTTAGGAGGGCTTAACGAAAGGCTAGCATCACGTTTTTGCAAATCCCACCGATTGATGTAATGAATCCATTTGTCTTCGCTGTGGTATTGGCCTAAGTCTCTAAAGGTTGTTCCGAAGTAACCAACACGCTCGTCAGCTTTTCGTGGTTTATAACTACCTCGCTCAGGTACTTCGCTTATTGAATAATGAATTTTCTTTAGGTTGCCACCGGACACAGGCATTTCAAAAGCAACTTCCAAGTTGTTCGGGAAGGATTTTGCTTTCAAGAGTGTTGCAAGACTACTATTGGCGCCATTGCCAACGCTGCCAGCAATTTTTGATGCATTGCCAACAAGCAAACTGTCCAGATCAATCACTGGCTGACCATTTGGTCCTGTCGCGACGATTGGAACGTCGATCATGACTGTATCTGTAAATGAAGCGTCAACGCCATCTTTCGATGCTTTGTCGCCGGATGAACGAACTGAAATTTCGGGTGTAATAAATGCGATACGGTCGCCAAATTTTTTCATGTATATATATGCTTCGTTGCCTTGCAAGCCAACAAAGCGAACACCAGCGGTTGGTGTAACGGCGATGAAGAATTTTTTGTTCGCCCACCCTCGCGGTAGTTCAGCGAGCAGTTGCTGTTCTTTGCTGTTTTTCCAAAGACCAAAGAGCGGAGTTGAGCCGTCTATGGTTGAAATGACCTCGGTGTAGCCCTCATTTACTTCGTCAAATTTCTTTGGCTTGGCAAATGTGGTTGCTGCGATGGTTGTCACCACGCTTAGGATAAGTGTTGTTTTCATATGTTTCATTTCTGATGTAGCTCCAAAGTTCTTCTCTCATATACGCCACCACTGGCGCTTTTTGTTCGGCGTAATTCCTATTCATTCGCATGAATCGGCACTGTTTGATTTTTATCAATACAGAACGCAGTCGCGAACCCGTTATTGTGGTTCTCGGACGTACAAAAAGCAAGAATAAAGTTGATTATTCTAAAGAAGTTGTTGTTTCAGCCTGTTTCGCTCGAAATGCTGAAAACTGCTCTGCAAGACCAGAATCGGATACCGCGAGCATCTGAACCGCAAAAAGAGCCGCATTTGTTGCTCCAGCGCCACCTATTGCGAAGGTTGCAACTGGCACGCCTTTTGGCATTTGTACTGTGGAAAGCAAGGAATCCATTCCGTCAAGCGACCAAGCTTGCATGGGGCAACCTAAAACAGGCTTTTCGGTATGCGCAGCGACTACTCCGGCTAAATGCGCGGCCCCGCCTGCAGCACATATAAAGAGCTCCACGCCTCTTTTATCTGCTTCTGCCAAGTATTGACGGACCAAATCAGCGTTTCTATGCGCTGAAAGCGCATTGCACTCGTGCGCCACACCAAACGAGGCAAGTGTATCGCTTGTCTTTTTCATTGTTGGCCAGTCCGAAGCACTGCCCATAAGAACTCCAACCCTTGCGCCATCAACAATTGTGTAATTTGCCATGTGTGTATTGTATCGAGTGATGGAGAGTCTAAAATACCAAGCATGAAGATTGCAGTTATTGGAGCAAACGGCGCAGTAGGTGCAGCGTGTATGGCTGAACTCCAAAAGCAAGGTTGCACGCCTATTCCGCTTCGCAAATCCGATGCGATTCCAACAGACATTGAACGCATCGTACTTGCAGCCCCGCTTGGTTCATTACCATTTGATGGCCCAGTAGTTGATTGCAGCCGTGTTCTCAAAGCAACTGTGCTCGCATTACCTGCAGTGCAGGAAGCGACAACCAAACAAGTTCGTACTCCAAATTGTATGGCTTCGCTTATTGCGCAAGCTCTGCATCCGTTGCACCAAGAATGCATCATCCATTCCATTGTGGCTACTTGTATGCAATCTGCTTCAGGAGCTGGAAGGCGAGGAGTAGAAGCGCTGGAGCAGAACAGTTCAGAAGAATTGTTTCATGGTCAATTGCAACATAATATTCTGCCACACGAAGATGCTACGCAAGAAGAACAATCTATCGCAAATGATTTGCAAGAATTGTTTGGTTGCGTGGCAACTGCAACTTCATTTCGCGTGCCAGTGCATACAGGTCACCTTACATGTCTTCGGGTTACCACGAAGCACAACATTCCCCCCAGCCTTTTACAAGAGAGCTCGCATATTGACCCACTGAGTTTGCAAGGTACACGTGATGTTTCAATAGGTCGAATTCGAATACAAAAAAACACCGCAGACCTTGTGGTCTGCGGTGATCAATTAGTGTGCGGAACTGCAATTCCAGCAGTACAGTTAATCCTCGGCTTGTAACTTTGCAAGTACAGTTAAATCTTCTAGTGTTGTCACATCTTGATTACATTCTTTTCCAGCTGCAACATCGCGGAGTAAACGACGCATAATTTTTCCTGAGCGTGTTTTTGGAAGTGCTTCTGTAAACTTCAAAATGTCTGGCTTTGCAATCGCGCCAATTTCATTTCCAACATGTGCCCGTAAAGAGGCTTGTAATTCTTCGGATGGTTCAAATCCGTTTGCAAGAGTACAAAACGCTGCGATTCCTGTGCCTTTAATTTCGTGTGGAACACCAACCACTGCAGCTTCTACCACGGATTCGTGGCTTACTAGTGCTGACTCCACTTCCATAGTGCCCAGCCTATGACCCGAAACGTTTATAACATCATCTATTCGACCCATAATCCAAAAGTTTTTGTTTTCGTCTCGCCGTGCACTATCACCCGCAAGGTACATGCCATCAATGCGTGCAAAATATGTATCAATAAAACGGTCACGGTCACCGTACACACCTCGCAATGTGGAAGGCCACGGTTTACGGACCACAAGTAACCCTCCCTCGTTTTCACCTACTTCGCTACCATCATCATTCACGACAGCAGCGTCAATGCCAAAGAAGGGTTGCGTACATGAACCTGGTGTTGTTGGCGTAGCTGCAGGCAATGGGGTGAGCATGTGCCCACCTGTTTCAGTTTGCCACCATGTATCTACGATTGGACATTTGTTGCCGCCAATTATTTCGCGGTACCACATCCATGCTTCAGGGTTAATCGGTTCACCGACTGTACCGAGCACTTTTAATGAAGAAAGATCGTGCTTGTTTGGGTGCTCATCTCCCCACTTCATGAAGGCACGAATCGCTGTTGGCGCAGTATAAAATTGCGTCACCTTATGGCGCTCGACAATATCCCAGAAGCGGTCGCTGTCTGGGAAATTGGGCGCACCCTCGTACATTAATGTTGGTACGCGGTTTGGCAAAATGCCGTAAATAATATAACTATGCCCAGTGATCCAACCAACATCCGCAGTGCACCAGTACAACTGGTCGTTATCCGGTTTTAAATTGAATACCCATTTGCTCGTGAGATAGGTGTACACCATATACCCACCAGTTGTATGAACGATTCCTTTTGGCTTTCCAGTGGAGCCGCTTGTATACAGCAGGAACAACATATCCTCTGATTCCATATGTTCGCAAGGGCAATCTTCCTCTTGTTCATCGCACAACTCAGACCACCAATGGTCTCGCCCTTCTGTCCATGCAATTTCATTTTCACACCGTTTTACAACAATGACTGTATCAATGTACGAGGTAAGTTTTGCAGCAGCATCGACATTATCTTTCAGTGGCACTACGCTGCCTCTTCTCCATGACCCGTCGCATGTAATGACCACTGTACTCTTTGCATCGTCCACTCTATCTGCAATTGCTTGCGAGGAAAACCCGCCAAAAATTACCGAGTGCGGCGCGCCGATTCTTGCACAAGCGAGCGTCGCGATAGCGAGCTCTGGAACCATGCCCATATAAATAGTGACAACGTCGCCCTTCTTCACGCCTTTCGCTTTCAATGCATTTGCAAACTTACATACTTCTGCGTGTAAGTCGTAGTAAGTAAGTGTACGCACCTCGGGTGCGCCATTGCAAGGTTCACCTTCCCAAACAATTGCGGTATCGTCACCGTGCCCCATATTAATTTGTCTATCAATACAGTTATGGCACATATTTGTTGTACCGCCATCGAACCAGCGAACATCAGGAAAACCAGAAGACTGCACGGTATCCCAACGTTCGAACCAGTCGAGTTCATCTGCTACCTCTCCCCAGAAACCATCAGGGTCTTCAATGGAACGTTTGTACATGTTGTTGTACTCATCCATAGAACCAATATACGCACCCCCAATTCTTGCACTGCAGTCTGCGGGTGGGTCGAAAATTCTGTCTTCGCGAAGGATCGATTCGATATTACCTAGGTCACTCATTGCAAAACTCCTAATCTGTTTTGCTCATGATAGGGGTTACCTGCGATTACGCCCTCTGCCCTTGTCCTTCGATTTGGAATTTTTCCCGCCTCTACGTTTTTTTGTTGGAGGTACATCTGGGTCTATGACATCTTCGATATGTTTATCAGGCATTTTTACAATGCTCAGTTCCATTTGACGAGTCGGTAAATCAATTGCGGATATTTGCACAGTAACTCTGTCGCCTGTTGAAAGCACGGCGCCACTTTTTTCTGCAACAATCCTGCCCATTCCCTCAAGGCGAACCCATCGGTCATTACGTTTCGATGAACGAGAAATGGAATCGAATCGAGTGAGTCCTTCAACGAGGAAGCGCTCTAGGGAAACAAAGACTCCCGTCGAAGAGAACCCTGTGATGATTCCAGAAAATTCGTCCCCAAGATGCGAGTCATGCAAAAATTGAAGAACTAAGAACGTTCGAAGTGATCGCTCTGCTTGTTCTGCATTGCGTTCTGTAGTAGAACAACGGTCTCCAACTTCAATGAGATCACCCAGGGGCAGGACACGCTTGTCGTCTCGAATATTTTGTATCAGACTTTTCCTTGACTTACCACCCTTTACATTCGTACCGTTATCGGTTTGAATAAGGTATGCGGCCAAAGTGCGGTGAACGGTTAAGTCAGGATATCTTCTAATAGGACTTGTGAAGTGAGCGTAGTGTTCGCTAGCAAGCGCAAAGTGTCCCTCTTCGGACGGTGAATATTTTGCTTGAGTGAGAGTTCTAAGTACAGCAAAGTGAATAGCGCGCGTAGAGTCGCTTTCTTTTGTGGCTTGCAACAGTCGTTGCAAATCTTCTCTGGCTGGCTCTTCGGGCATTCCAACACCCACGCTTCGAGCGAAAAGGCGAAGCTCTGCCATGTCGCCAAACTTCGGTTCAGGGTGTACCCTTCTTAGTAAAGGGATATCTATACCTGCAAACAATCGAGCAATTGCTTCGTTCGCTTCAACCATAAACATTTCAATGATTCGATGTGTAAATGCACTGTCCTCTGGGTGTGCATCAATAACGTGTCCATCTTCGTCAAACTCTAGGACAACTTCTGGCAACTGTAATTCAATCATGCCATCTCTTCGTCTTCGTGCCAGGAGAGTTTTGGCCAATCTGTCAGCAAGTGCAAGTGTTTCAAGTAACTGGGTTGAATACTCGCCACCAGTTACTGTGTTCTTGCGCGCTTCCTTTTCATCGCCATCAATAAGTGCTTGCGCTTCTATATATGTAAGCCGTTTTTCTGAACAAATAACGGAATTACTGAAACGCTGACCAACTACTCTGCCCTTTTTATCGAAACGAATGAACGCTGATTTAGCCCAGCGTCGAACGCCTTCTTGTAAAGAGCAAACTCCGTTTGACAGCACTTCTGGGAGCATTGGCACGACATGGCGTGGTAAATACACAGAATTTCCGCGTTCAATTGCACCTTTATCAAGTGCAGAATCAATCGTAACGAAACTGGCAACGTCAGCGATATGCACGCCAAGTTCCCACTCTTGTTTATCACTATCGTAGGAAATATTTATTGCGTCATCGAAATCTTTTGCGTCAGGCGGATCAATGGTAAAGATGAACGTCTTTGTTAAATCTTCGCGGTCGTCGTCGCCAGTTTCTTCAAAATGCTTCGTTGCATTGCGAGCTTCAATTTTCGATTCCTCATCGAACTCTTGATGTAAGCCGAATGCAAGGACTACCGCTTGTGTCTCAACATCTGGTCTCCCTGCATCACCAAGAACGCTCGTGATAACTCCTTCGCCATAATAATCTTTTTCAGGATAGTGCAGCATTTCGAATACCACTTTATCGCCTGCTTTTGCATTCTTTGAAGTTGCATCACGGATGATGATTGGGTCGTGCAATTCTCTGCCATCAGGTTGCGCGAGCCAGCCTTTGCCTCGTTTAAATAACGTCCCAACATATTCGGCACGACCTCGCGTAAGCACTTCAAGAATTTTCCCTGAACTGCCCAGCCCTTTTTTCCAACCTTTTTTTTGCGACACTGCAACACGAACTTGGTCACCAGAAACCGCATCGCCTTGTGAACCAGATGCTATGTACACGTCGCCTTCGCGAAACTTTTGCAATGGTTTTACAAAACCAAAGCCGCGTTTGTTTGAACGATATGTGCCTTCAATTTCATCAGGCAAGGCGGGTAAGCGAATGCATTCATCATTTCCAATGAGGATTGAACCATTTTCAGTTGCAGTGTGTATCGCTTCATCAAACGCAGGTTTATCATCATGCGAAATTCGCATCTCACGCGCAAGGGCACGCAGGTGTGTTGGGCGGTATCCGTCGTGGGACAGGTGATCTATAATTCTATTTTGAAACCGGAGTGGCATGTGGAGATGCTAGTCTTTCTTGGGGGTTGGCGAACTTTGATTCGCTTCTTTTTTAGATTTGGCGTCTGTTTTCTTTTTGCCAGTTGTAGAGTCTTGTGCTTTTTTGGCGTCTTTTTTATACGCGTCGCTTCGATAGTCAGTTTCGTAAAAACCACTGCCTTTAAACATAATGCCAGAGCCTGCGCCAATAAGACGTTTTAGTTTTAAGGTCGCGCACTCTGGGCATTTTTTCTTCACTGGGTCAGACATTTGCTGAAAAAGTTCGAATTCGTGATCGCAATTCTGGCACTGATAATCGTACGTTGGCATTACTATGAACTAACAGCCACTTTTGCGGGACTGATAACAATGTCACCAAGTTGGAAACCCGATTGCATCACCATAACAATGCGGTCCGTCTCGAAGTCTTCTGAATCTTGTCGCATAAGCGCTTCGTGTAATTGCGGGTCAAACTCATCACCGATTTCAGGAAGTATTGTAGTAACACCGCACTCAACGAGCCCTTGCATAAGAGCATCTCGAGCCATCTGAAAACCTTTTACAACAGAGTCGTCGCCAGCGTGTTCGATTGCCATGTTTATTTGTTCTAGCGATGGAACTATTGCACGAACAACTTGCGCCTTGCCACTAGAGGAAGCACGGATTTCATTTTCAACGCTGCGCCGCTGATAATTTTTAAAGTCTGCAAGAGCGCGAAGTTTTGCTTCGTTCGCTTCTTCAAGTTGTTGCTGAAGCAATTCTATTTCTGAAAGTTCTTGCTCTACAACTTCTTCGCTGTTTATGTTTTCTGTTGTTTCGGGGTTTGTCATCAAATTGTTCCTCTTGTATGTACTGGGGTTACCCTCCAGTCACTGCACCTTTCAGTTTTTCCCAGAATGATTGTTCAGAATCATGCACTGGGAGCTGTTCTGTTTTTGCATACTCTTCTAGAAGTGATCGTTGTTCATCGTTCAATTTTGTCGGTACCGCCATTCGCACAATCACGACAAGGTCACCCCTTCGACCGGTTCGTAAATCTGGCAAACCAGCACCAGCAACCTTGAATATTTCATTCGTTTGCGTGCCCGCAGGAATTTCGACATCGTGTGGCTCGTCTATAGACGAAACTTCTATGGTTGTGCCCAATGCCAGTTGTGTAAACGCCACAGGTGTGATTTGAATAAGATGGTCGCCATCTCTTTCAAAACGCTCGTCTTCTTCTACGCGAACTACAACGTGTAAATCACCGGGTGTTCCTGAACCGTCTGGCGATGCTTCCCAATCTGGCGGTTCGCCTTCTCCAGAAATACGCACCGCTTGCCCATGGTGAATTCCTGCTGGAACTTTCACGGAAAGTTTGCGTTCTTTCAGAATTCGACCCTGCCCGTGACACTCGTCACACTTTTCGGTGATGACCGAACCACGACCACTGCAATGTGGGCACGCTGACACCATGCGGAACATTCCGCCTAGACCAGCTTGTGCAACTTGCCCTTGCCCAGCACAAGTGGTGCATGTTTGGGGAGATGTTCCAGGTTTTCCTCCAGAACCCGTGCACATTTCACATACAGTTTTTCTTGTGAAATCGACTTCTTGTTCAGTACCTGTAAGCACTTCCTCTAGCGTAATGTCTACAGAAGTTTCAAGGTCGTACCCACGCCGTTGCTGCGGGCGAGCCCTTCCTCTACCACCGCGACCTCCCCCAAGAATGTCGTTAAACATTGAGAAAATATCTTCAACATTCATCGAGTTAAAGTCGTGGCCTGCATGCCCTTGTCCTCGCAAACCTTCGTGACCGTATTGGTCATACACCGGACGTTTCTGCGAGTCTGAAAGAACATCGTACGCTTCTGCGCATTCCTTAAAACTTTTTTCAGCAGCAGCATCGTCCGGGTTTCGGTCAGGGTGGTACTTCATTGCAAGGCGTCTGTACGCACGTTTAACTTCTGTACCATCCGCAGTGCGTGTGATTCCAAGTACTTCGTAATAACATCGAGTAGCTGTCATAATACTTCTTTACAAGAATTAATAAATCGCTTGTTCAATTGGGTCTTCGTCATCTTTCAATTCAGTTATTGCAACGTTTGTTGTAAGGAGTAACCCCGCAACTGATGCTGAATTTTGAATTGCTGTGCAAACAACAAGTGCTGGATCAATAATGCCAGCTGCGACCAAATCTTCGTACTTGCCTGTTGAAGCATTAAAGCCAAAGCCATCTTTGCCTTCTTTAATTTTTTCAACAACTACATCACCATCGGTACCGCTATTGGAGGCAATCAATGACGCTGGCGCTTCAAGTGCTGACGCTAAGATATCGAAACCGAATTTCGCATCGCCCTTTGCGTTCTTGCGAGCTTTATTAATACCTTCGATAGCGCGAATGTATGCAACACCACCGCCAGGAACATAGCCTTCGCGTGCTGCAGCACGTGTTGCAGAAAGAGCATCGTCAACACGATCTTTGCGTTCTTTCATTTCCACTTCACTTGTACCGCCAACTTGAATGACAGCAACGCCACCAGTAAGTTTTGCGAGGCGTTCTTGAAGTTTTTCTTTATCATAATCGCTAGTAGAACGTTCAATTTGCGCTGTAATTTGATTTACACGTGCATTTATATCCGTTTTCTTACCAGCTCCACGAACAATAGTTGTAGCGTCTTTTGTAATAACAATTCGCTTCGCACTTCCAAGTTCGTTCAGTTCTACATCTTCCAGGCTTCGACCAATATCTTCAGAGAAGAAGGTGCCGCCAGTGAGTGCAGCAATATCACCGAGCATTGCCTTGCGTCTATCGCCAAATCCAGGCGCCTTCACTGCACAAATATTGAGTGCCCCACGCAAACGGTTGATTACAAGAGCAGCAAGTGCTTCGTTTTCGATATCTTCTGCGATTAGCAAAAGGGGCTTGCTTGAAGTTGCAGTCTTATTCAATAATGGCAGTAAATCTGCAAGGTTTGAAATTTTCTTTTCGTAAATGAGGATGTTGCAATCTTCAAGAACGCACTCTGCAGTTTTAGGATCAGTCATGAAGTATGGGCTTAAATATCCTTTGTCAAACGCCATGCCTTCAACATATTCAAGTGTAGTTTCAGCAGTTTTTCCTTCTTCAACTTCAACAACGCCTTCGCTTCCAACCTTGTTGATTGCTTCTGAAATGATATTTGCCAAATCCGTGTCGTGATTTGAAGAAACAAGCGCAACCTTTCGGTAGTCTGTTTTTCCATTACATGGTGTTGCCATTGCGTTCACTGCCTGAGTTGCAGCAGTGGCAGCCGCAGTAATTCCACGTTGCACAGTAACTGGGTTTGCACCAACACCTACGTACCTAAGACCATTACGGAATATAGCATCCGCAAGAATAGTGGCTGAAGTAGTGCCATCTCCTGCTACGTCTGCTGTTTTCTTCGCTACTTGCTGTACCATTTTTGCGCCCATGTTCTGGAACGCTTCGGGTAGCTCTATTTCTTTTGCTACAGAAACGCCATCTTTTGTGACGCTTGGTCCACCAAAAGATTTTTGCACAATCACGTTACGGCCAGCTGGCCCCATTGTGATGCCAACTGCTTTTGCCATTCGCTCAATGCCTTCACGAAATTCTTCGTGTGCTGCATTTTCATATTTCATTTGTTTTGCTGTCATAGTGTTATCTCTTTTCGAGTGTAATTAGCCAATCATCCCAAGCAATTCGCTTTCGCGAACGATGAGGTGAGCTGTTCCCTTGATTTCAATTTCAGTTCCTGAGTACTTCCCAAAAACTACAACGTCGCCCTTGGTAACGCTTGGCTTTACGCGCTCGCCGTTATCAAGTAGTTTGCCTGGACCAGTCGCTACGACTTTGCCTTGCATTGGTTTCTCGGTTGCTGATTCAGGGAGAAAAATACCAGACTCTGTCTGAGTTTCTCGTTCGAGGGGTTTAATTAAAATTCTATCTTCAAGTGGTGTTACTGCCATTGTTTTTTCCAGTCTATTGTTTGTTATGTATTAAGGTTGTTGTGTTTACGTTGTGTTCGGTGGTTACGGAGGTTTCGTTAAAAGCCCATGCCACCCATGCCAGGCATTCCGCCCATACCAGGCATACCACCCATACCAGGCATGCCACCGCCCATGCCACCACCCATACCGTCCATACCAGCTCCAGCGTCATCGCCTTCTTCTTCGGGGACAGTAGTAATGATGCAATCAGTCGATAAAAGCATGCATGCAACGGATGCTGCATTTTGCAATGCACATCGGTCTACCTTTGCAGGAGTTAGCACGCCGTCTTCAAGCATGTCGCAATATTCAAGAGTAAGCGCGTTAAACCCTGCGCTACCTGTCATTTCAGATACTTTCGCAACAACCACACTGCCCTTGGCACCTGCATTATCTGCAATAGTTTGCAACGGTAACGTAAGCGAGTCATGAATCACATCTACGCCAATCTTTTCATCACCAGTTGCTGAAGAACGTATTTTCTTGAGTGCGTCCTTGGCACGAATAAAGCTAATGCCACCGCCTGGAACTACGCCTTCTGCAATTGCAGCGCGGGTAGCGTGCAGAGCATCTTCAACTCTTGCCTTGCGTTCCTTCAGTTCCGCTTCAGAAGCAGCACCAACATTAATTTGCGCAATGCCGCCTGCGAGTTTTGCAAGACGTTCTTGTAGTTTTTCGCTATCGTAATCTGATGAACTGTTTGAAATTTCCATGCGAATTCGTTCGATTCGATTTGTAATTTCTTTTGTTGTACCAGCGCCTTCCATGATTGTTGTCTCTTTGTTTGTGACTTCAATCTTCTTTGCTTGGCCTAGTTGTGTAAGGCTTATCTTTTCAATATCGATTCCAAGATCTTTCATTATTGCTTCGCCACCGGTGAGCACTGCAATATCTTCAAGCATCGCTTTTCGACGATCGCCATAGCCCGGAGCTTTCACAGCAACGACTTGTAAGACGCCTCGCAACTTGTTAATAACAAGTGTAGAAAGCGCTTCCCCAGAGATGTCCTCTGCGATGATTAAAAGAGGGCGCTTTGACTCCATTACTTTTTCAAGCAATGGAACGATTTGTTTTGCTGTTTCAAGTTTGTCTTCATAAATGAATACAAGCGGCTTTTCCAAAATAGTGGTCATGGAATCTACATCAGTGACAAAGTTTGGGCTTAGGAATCCACGATCGAATTGCATGCCTTCAACAACGTCGATTGTAGTTTCAAGGCTCTTTCCTTCTTCTACAGTAATAACGCCATCTTTACCAACTTTGGAAAAAGCATTAGCCATTATTTTGCCAATGGAAGCATCGTTGTTCGCAGAAATAGTCGCGACTGATTCAATATTGTCATCTACTGCTTGCGACATATCTGTAATTGATTGCGTTACTGAGCTAACCGCTTTGTGAATACCTCGTACCATTGCGTTCGCATCGCACCCTGAAGCAAGATGCCGCAAGCCGCTTTTAAATATCGCTTCTGCGAGCACAGTTGCGGTCGTTGTACCATCGCCTGCGTCATCCGAGGTTTTTGCAGCAACTTCTTTCACAAGTTGTGCACCTTGGTTCTCGACTTTGTCGCGAAGTTCAATTTCTTCAGCAACTGTTACGCCATCTTTGGTGACTGTAGGTCCGCCCCACGCTTTATCCAAAATAGCATTCCGTCCGCGAGGTCCCAAAGTGGACTTCACCGCTGCCGCTAGTTTTTCCACACCAAGTAACATTTTTTTTCTAGCTTCAACATCGAAAGCCAATTCTTTTACTGCCATGCGTAATCTCCTGAGTTTTGGGGCTTGTATTTAAAAGCCCGAACTCTCTTCCTTTCATTTCAAGGGCACGCTGCCCTTTAAGTCTGTTTGCCAATATACATACAAATAGAATGCCACAAATAAGCCCCTAACTGTTAAAAAAACTCGTTTCAGGCGTAATGTTCCGCCAAGCACACGCTCACATCCTGCATCCCCTGCCATCGTGGCAGACTGCCCGAAGATACTCGCTCAAGTATAGGATTATTTGATATGCAGCAAATCGCTCAGAGCTGGTGGCGGGGCGACCAACGCCTGCCGAATCCAGATGGTATTTCGAAGTAAATACCCCAAACCAAAGACAATCAACGAAAGGCTCATAATCATAACTATGAGTCCAAACATTGCAAGGTTCGTATCTCCCGGCGAGGCAATAATCAACGCCCTGCCAATGAGAACAAACACGAGTGCAACCAGCAGATCATTCATTCGCTGGCGACTTCCTTGTGCTTGCCTAAAAGCCCTACTCCGAAGCCCAAGCCTTGGAACTAATTTTTTAAACCCTGAGAATACGATGCCAGCTGTAATTGCAGGTAAACAGGTATCAAACAACATCGCCATTGCTCCGCTCTGATTAGATTGAACGAACAATACAATGTACGCTAAGAACATGCTGCCAGACCAAACAAGCAAGCCGGTACTTGTCAACGATAGGCCACCTTTGCAGCCAACAAGTTCTTTACGGGAACACATCGAAATCATTGGCAGAAGAGCGACAAATGCAAGCAACCCGAAACCAGCCGATGCTAGAACCAATGGCTTTGCAGGAATTGATTGAAGAGCATGGGGCAACGAGATAACTGGTGCGTGAATAAGAAGTGCTGTAATTGCTAGAAGAGCCGAAAGTAAATATGCTGCAACAACAACAGTTATAGAGTTGCCCGCTCGTTTTGGAAACTGAATCGGAGAAAGGCGCCGAGCAGCAGGGTCTATAGATTCAATAATTGTAAGCCGAATTGGTTCGCCGCATTCTGGGCAATTTGTATCTGCTAACATTCCACGCAACTCATACCCACAACGAGAGCATTCAAGCGATAATGCAACTGCCATACCTTGCAGGCCTTCAACGATTGGAGATTTGGCTTGTTCTTGTTCCATAGTAAAACGCAACTAAAACCGCTTTTAGGGGTTTATCACTCCTATATCTGGGTAGTTACGATAATACCCATCATAATCTAACCCATACCCAACGACAAATTCATCTTCAATTTCAAAACCAACATGCTCGCATGGAACATCCATTGCAGACTCCAACTTCTTTCGAAGGAGAACGCATGATTGAATAGACTTCGGATCTAACTCTTCAAGTTCTCTCCGAATGCGCGTGAGTGTTTTGCCAGAGTCAAGAATGTCGTCGACAAGAAGTACGTGTCTGCCTTTTACATCTGGTAGTTTCCCGAGTGTTGGGTCATTATTACTTTTAGTAGACTTCCCGACGTAACTACTCGCCGTCATGAGTTGAATTCTAATTTTCATAGGTAAATATCGCATGAGGTCAGCGACAAAAATAAGTGCTCCAGTCATTACCGCTACAAGCACAATTTCTTCTTCTTTATCTAATTCCTCAAGGCTTTCAGAAATTGCCTCTCCGAGCGTTCGCACGCGATCAGAAATAGCGCCTCTTGCAATTAGAATTCTTTCAATGTCTGCTTTCATGTTAACTTCCTTGAACTTGCAACCATGTTGATGCTACATAGGCAAAACCAAGCAAGGTTGAGAATGCCACTGAGTCTGTAATCATAATGAGAAAGATAGCGGATGCTTGCGCTGGGTCGGCGCCTAATCTTCGCATAATGAGTGGAATTGCGGCGCCTGTAAATGTGCCGACACCCATTGAGACTATCATTGCACACGCAAATACAACGCCAAGTCGAGCTGGTTGCTCCTCGCCAAAAACCCAGAGCAAGAGCGAAGCGAAACCACCGATAGTCACTCCTGCAAACAAGCCAACAAGCAGTTCTCTGCGCATAAGCGGCACTATTCGGTCTTTTCGCACTTCATCAAGGACTATTCCGCGCAGTGTTACAGCGAGGGCTTGGTGGCCTGCATTACCCGCCAATGCAGCTATGAGCGGCATGAAGACTGCTAAAAGAGCTAGCTCCTTAATAAGCCAATCAAAACTCAAAACTACATACGTTGCGGGCAACATCATAAGCGCAGAAGAAATCAGCCACGGCATACGACCACGTAGTTTTACAGACAAGCCAGAATAGACGGCCTCGCCTGCACCCGCACCAACTGTTTTTTGTACGTCTTCTGTTTGTTCTTCTTCGATAATATCAATCACATCGTCAACCGTAATAATTCCAAGAAGCCGATTCGATGCGTCGATCACTGGAAGCATTTCATACCCGTACCTATCAAATTCTCTTGCTACTTGTTCTCGGTCAGTATTGCTACGCACCGCTGCAACTTTGGTTTCCATTGATTCGGCAACAGTCGCAGAAGACTGACCAATCAAAAGGGCGCGTAAACTTACAACTCCTACAAGTTCGTCTAGTGTATTTGTTACAGGTAATTCCTTCACATTCTCTGGCAATTCTCTTAGTCGCAACACTTCAACAACTTCTGTAATTGTTAATGTTTCTTCAAGAGAAACAAAATCCGTAGTCATTATTCCAGCTGCAGATTCTTCTTCGTAATCGCAGAGTTGTCGTAACTTTCTAGACGAGGCCACTGGCATGCAATCAAACAGCGGCTCTACATGTTCTCCATCTAGACCGCGAACAATCGAGACAGCGTCATCAGGCGCCATGGTTGCTAGCAACGTTGCGGCGTATTCCTTTCGGTTGTCATCAACTAGGTCTTCAATAATGGTGACAGCAAGCGGAACTTCCATCTCAGACAATGCTTCGGCTGCTGCATTGTCCTCCATCAATTCGATAACTTCGGCTGCTTCTACATCATCAAGATCTTCAAGGGTATCTGCGGCATCTGCAGCTTTTTGCTTTGTTACAGCTGTAGCAAGTGCGGAGATATCAATAGTGTGCGAAAGCAACTCTGCAACGTGTTTGTCCTCTACTGACACGTCTTGGGGCACTTCCACCCCTGAGTCTTCTTCGAATGGCGGTTTTTCGCTACTCATAGAGCATAATTGTATGAGAGCAAGCTCATGAGGGTATACGCTTAAAGAGGTTTGCCGTTGCATTAGGAGGGCCACTAACACCTTGAACTGGCACAACCCACTCTTTTTAGATGAATTTTAAAAACAGCGCTTTGCATCGTAACTGTTTATATAGCAATGCTTTACGGCGCTCCATTTGCTTTAATTTGCGAAATATGGTAGAATGGCTCGGCTATGGCAACATCAAAAACAACAACTAAAAAAACGACTAAAAAACGGACTCCAGCTAAGAAAAAAGCCTCTACTTCGAAGACTACATTGCCTTCGATTAAGACGTTTTCTGCAGCGGTTGAGTACCTTCAAAATCAAACAAATTATGAGCGAAGGCGCAAAGTAACCTACAGCGAAGACACCTTTAAGCTTGATGGAATGCGCAAATTGCTTACAGCACTTGGAAACCCACAAGAAAAAGTTGCCATGATTCACGTTGCTGGCACTAATGGCAAAGGGTCTACGATTGCGATGATTTCGTCAATGCTCATGGGGAACGGGTATACCGTTGGCGCATACACATCACCGCATCTCATTGATATCCGAGAACGTATCGTTGTAAACAACGAGATGATTGGTGAAGAGCTCTTTACTTCACTCATTAAAGATGTTGTAGAAGCAGCGAGTGAACTTGATTTTTCGCCGACCTTTTTTGAACTGGTCACAGCAACAGCATTTAAATATTTTGCTGAACAAGCAGTCGACATTGCAGTTATCGAAACTGGGCTTGGCGGTCGACTCGACTCGACAAACGTTATTACTCCGCTCATGACGTTGCTTACAAAAATTAATCTTGAGCATACGCATTTACTTGGCGATACTGTTGAAGATATCGCGCGTGAAAAAGCGGGCATTTTCAAAGCTTCCATCCCAGCAATTAGCGCAACCCAAAGCGAAGAAGTTACAGCAGTGTTAAGGCAATGTGCAGAAGAAACAAAAACTTCGGTAAACGTTATCGCTCAAGACATTGAGTTTAGCGCACGGTTCGGTGGTGGCCAAGACGGCAAACAACATACTCGAATTTGTGTTATCACAGAAGATGCCCAGTACATGCACATTCCAGTTCCACTCGCTGGCGAACACCAAGCGACTAACTGTGCCCTTGCCATATCTGCTATCAACGAGTTGAAAAAACTTGGGTATGCTTTTGAAAATATAAAAATGTACGACAGCCTCGCGACTACAACAATAAGCGGTCGCATGGAAATGGTTTGGGATCGACCAAAAATTCTCGTCGATGTTGCACACGACCCAACTGCATTGCAAGCACTGATCAAATCAGTAGGTGCGCATGTTCCATACGACTCTATGATTTGTGTTTTTGGCGCAGCGCAAGATAAAGACATCGATGCAATGCTGCAAAAAATATCTCTAGGAGCTGACAAAATCATCTTCACGCAAGCGAAGGGCCACCAACGGGCGGCAGAACCAAAAATACTTCAAAAGAGATTCGCTGAAATCAGTGGCAAGATGACCCAAATTGCTAATACGCTACCTGAAGCACTTGAACTAGCTGCCCAAGCAGCAAGCCAAGAAGATTTAATCTGTGTAACCGGTGGTTTTCACATCGTGGGCGAAACGAAATCGCATCTCAGGCAAATTGCTGCGAAAAAGAAGTGAGGTCTGGGGTATCCTGCCCCACGTATGACCAGTGAACCAGACAATACTATTTTGCATAACTATTGTGCAAAAACTGCCAACGAATTAGAAACTCGTTGGCAATCGCGCTGGGCGAAGGACGATGTATACGCTGTTGGCAATCCAGGAGACGCTGGCTTCGATGCAACGAAACCAAAATTTTATTGCCTAGATATGTTTCCGTACCCAAGCGGTGCTGGTTTGCACGTTGGTCATCCAGTGGGCTACATAGGAAGCGATATCATTTCAAGGTTCAAACGAATGGGTGGATACAACGTTTTACACCCAATGGGCTGGGACGCATTTGGATTACCCGCTGAACAATATGCTATTGAAACTGGTGTACACCCTGCGATTACAACAAAGAAAGCAATTGATACGTTCCGCGGCCAACTGCAACGTATTGGTTTTAGTTACGACTGGTCTCGCGAGTTTGCAACTATTGATCCAGACTATTACAAATGGACACAATGGATTTGGTTGCAAGCGTACAACGCATGGTTTGACCCAACGTCGCAAAGTGCAAAACCTATATCGACGCTTATGGAAGCACTTGAAAAAGGTGACATCGTTCCTGAAGACGCAAGTTGGGAAAGCAAAACTACAGCTGAAAAGGCCGCGTACGTTGACACAAAACGAATCGCGTACTTGGGCGAACAAGTTGTTAACTGGTGTCCAAAACTTGGAACTGTACTCGCAAATGAAGAGGTCATCGACGGCCGAAGCGAGCGAGGCAGTCACCCCGTTGTTCGACGTCCCTTGAAACAATGGATGTTTCGTATAACCGCTTTTGCGGATAGATTACTTGAAGACCTAGAAGGGTTGGATTGGCCACAATCGACAATGCGCATGCAACAAGAGTGGATTGGCAGAAGCGAAGGTGCGGATGTCAACTTTGCACTTGCAAACGGTGACGATTCCATTCTTGTTTACACTACAAGGCCAGACACGCTCTTTGGTGTTACCTTCATGGTGCTTGCCCCTGAACATCCGCTTGTTGCAGAGGTGCTAGAAAACCCTCCAAGTTGTATGGATGTAACAAGTGTTGAAGCGTATGTCACCGAGGCAAAAAACAAATCAGACATTGATCGAATGATCGACCAAAAAGAAAAGTCCGGTGTATTCACAGGTCTACAAGCAATCAACCCTGCAACTGGCGAGGAAATTCCTGTTTGGATTGCTGATTACGTTCTCATGGGATATGGTCATGGCGCAATAATGGCAGTGCCCGCACACGACCAGCGCGACTGTGATTTCGCAGAAACATTTGGCATTCCTATACGAGAAGTCGTTCGAACAATAAGCGGAGAAGACGAGTCTTGTTTCTCTGGCAATGGCGTCGCAGTTAACTCTGCAAGCGATGCAGTTTCTATCACCGACAAAACAACCGATGATGCAAAACAAATAATTATTGCATGGCTTGAAAAAGAAGACATCGGCTCTGCAAAAGTTAATTTTCGATTACGCGACTGGCTTTTTTCGAGACAGCGTTACTGGGGCGAACCATTCCCAGTCGTATTTGACGAAGAAGGTTTGTACTACCCAGTCCAAGAACACAAACTTCCCGTAACTCTTCCAAACCTTGAAGACTACACACCAGCAGAGTCTAATGATCCGCAGCCATTGCTTTCGAAAGCGACTGATTGGTTGCATACTACAGCGGGCGAAGCAGGTGTTGATCCAGCACTCTTGCCGCCA
>Ga0115000_10000222_pt1 | contig 53055 bp, 46 predicted proteins | sample ArcticOcean_MG_C_6_FD_89690 | JGI IMG/M metagenome (GOLD analysis project Ga0115000, IMG submission 89690) | Marine microbial communities from western Arctic Ocean - ArcticOcean_MG_CB8_128 | ecosystem: Environmental > Aquatic > Marine > Oceanic | place: Arctic Ocean: Canada Basin | collected...
CATCCCCATCCCCATTCACATTCACATTCACATCCACATCCACATCCACATCCTACGAACTCCCGTCCACTCCCCCGTCCACTCCCCCGCAATTACTCGTTCTCGGTGTGTGGGCAGTGCGTTCCGCACTGCCCACACACCGAGAACGAAGATTTAGGGGGGGTGTCTACGAGGGGTTGTCTACGAGTGAGGTGTCTACGGACCGGTGGTGCCGTCTACTGAGTGGATTGCGGTGAGCAACCGATTCGCCAGAAGATCGTAAGAAAAATCGTGCACGGCTCGTTTTCGACCGGCCACAGCCATCTTATTGCGCAACTTGGGGTCGTCGATCAGCGTCTGAAGCGCCGCGGTAACCTGATCCACGCTGGTTGGGTCATCAACCACCAACCCAGTTTCGCCATGAGCTACCGCTTCGGCCGCCCCTCCACTGCTACCAGCTACCTGCGGGGTCCCAGCAGCAGCCGATTCGAGGAAAACAATGCCGAAACCTTCTTGTTCGAGTCCCCCCAGGCGGTTGTGACACAACATGGCTGAAATATCCGCACAGGCGTAGTAATCGGCAAGGTCTTGATCATCTACTCGTCCAGTCAAGCGCACATTGGCGGACGATTGATCAGCAAGTTTCTGGAGTCGGTTTTGTTCGCGGCCGGTACCAACAATGACCACTTCGATGCGCTGACCGGCAACAGTATGCAACTTCTCCGCCGCGGCGATCAACAAATGGAAACCCTTACGAGGGACCAGGCGACTGATCCCCACAATCACAATGGCATCTTCATCAAGGCCGAGGCGCCGTCGGGCAGCAGGTACGGCCGCGTCGGCCATCGGTACAAACCGATCGACGTCGACTCCGGGTGGCACATAAACAGTCGGCGGCAGGACTCCAGCACAACGCTCGGCTTCGGCCTCGGCGTATTTGCTGGCGGAGATAATTAACGACGCGTTGCGCAGCGTGCGCTTAAGGAAGTGCGACGGACCGGGTATATGACCCGGGATAGTTACTTCGGCCCCGTGGAGCACGACCGCATACCGATGCCGACTACGCGGACCAATTGCTCCCAGCGGAGAGGCGGGATCGTACACGACTAGTCCGGCACCAATTCCGTCGGCAAGTTGGTCGACTACCTTGCGCATGGAACGCGTAGGTAGCAAGAATCGTTGCGACGTGCGCACAATCGCATAATCCTGTGCTGCGTCCCAGACCGCGTCGCCCTGATGCGGACGAGTGAGCACCGTGAACTCGTCGGCAGGAAGGCGGCGCCACAACTCCCACAGATAGTTCTGAATCCCACCCGTCTTGGGTGGGAAATCGTTGGTGGCGAGCAGGTGGGTCATGTTGGAAGTGGCGCAGCCATCTCGGCCGCAAGAAGTGGTCCAGCTATATCGACACTACACAAGTCGTCGCGCGACATTCGCCGGGCCGCCCAAGCAGCGTGACTAGCTAACATGTCGTCTGCCCCTCGGATGTACCGAACCAATACCGAATCGGCTCTGGAACTGCCAGACCCTTGGGCAGCTATGGCGTTACCAAGGGCAACTAACGCGTTGCGGCGCACATAGCGGGCCCCACGTCGCGGAACATACCACTGCCCGGCCATCACCATTACTGCCTCGTCGTCCGCCTCGAGGAGATCGAGAAGACCCACCCACGGTCCCGGACCGACAGCGTCGCCGGCCGGGGCTTCGTCGTGGTCACGTCGGTTGGGCGGGCACACTTCTTGGCAAATATCGCAGCCATAAAGACGGTCGCCCATAGCAACACGATATTGGCGGGGCAGGTCGGCCGTATCTTGCACCAACCATGCCAAACAGCGACGGGCGTCAAGAACACCCGGTTCGATGAGTGCCCCGGTAGGGCACCCATCCAGACATCGATTGCAAGTTCCACATGTCCCGCCTGATTCGCCATCTGGGGGTAGTGGGGCGTTTGTAACCACGTTGCCGATAACAAACCAGCTGCCCTCTTTGGGCAACAACAACAAACTGTTCTTGCCCAACCAGCCGAGGCCCGCTCGCACGGCGGCTGGACGATCAACAAGCGCGTTGCTGTCGATTACCACGGTGGCTTCGTAGCCATCATCTCGAAGGCGTTCGGCGAGGACATTCAACCCGGCTCGAAGGTCTTCGTAGTGATCGACATGGGCGTAACGGGCCGCACGCCCATAGGGCTGATCGGTGGGGGCGTCGGGTATTACGTCGCCATAACGACGGGCACCAACAACAATCGACTGAGCCCCGCTAACGATGCGATCGGGCTCGGTGGAACGGGCCGGATTGCGGAACGTGAACTGCATCCCGCCGTGCAGTCCCAGGGTCTTGCGGCGCTCAATTTCTACCCGCGCCTCGGTGAATGGTTCGGCCGAAGCAATGCCGACGGAAGTGAGCCCGTTGGCTGCGCCCAGTGTGCGCAGTTCTTCGACCATTTCGATCATGTCGAACTAGAAACGGCTTGACACAGCGACGAGCTGTTCCAGGCGCTCACCCGCGGCGCCCGAGTCGAGTGCGTCACTAGCAAGTTCGATGCCATGCAGCCACGACGTAGCTACCCCGCCGACCAATAAGCCTGCGGCAGCATTCAACGTAATCATGTCGCGTTCGGGGCTCTTAACACCGGCGAATATTTCACGAGCAATCGCCGCATTTACCACACAGTCGCCACCGCGGAGACCTTCGGCAGGTGCGGCAGCAATACCCAGTTCGACCGGATCGAGCGACCCACGAGACACCTCGCCGTTACGAAGCTCGAAGACAACCGATGGGCCGGTGGTGGCCAGCTCATCGATAGCGCCATCACCGGTGACTACCAAGGCACGTTCGTGGCCGGTGGCTTTGAGAACTTCGATCATCCGCTCCCCTACAGCCGCATCAGAAACGCCAACGACGGAGTGCTTGACATGGGCGGGGTTCGAAAGCGGACCGATGACATTGAACACTGTAGGTATCTGAATTTGCTTGCGGACCGGCCCCACAAACCGCATGGCGGGGTGAAACGTGCCGGCGAACGCAAAGGCCAAACCAACCTCGGCTACGCAAGCCTGCACACCCTCGGCCTGGAGCTGCGTATTTACGCCAAGCTCATCGAGAAGATCGAAGCTGCCCGACGTAGACGAAGCTTTGCGATTGCCGTGCTTGCAAACAACGGCCCCAGCAGCAGCCGCCACAAACGATGACATCGTCGACACATTGAGCGCTGCCTGCTGGCGTGCCTTGGATCCACCGGCACCAACGATGTCGATGGCCCCATCAGGAATCGCCAATGGCACCGCCGCACCCAACATCGCTTGCACCAAACCCGTAAGTTCTTCGACCGTCTCGCCCTTCTGACGAAGAGAAACAATCAACGCGGTCACCTGGGCGTCGGTGGCTTTGCCCGCGAGTACTTCGGTCAGCGCCGCCTCGGCCATACCAGCCGAAATATCGTGGCCATTGGTGAGCGGACGCAGAACCGAAACCCACCCACCAAGTTCTTCCAAAGTAGGAACATTCATGCCCGAAACCGTATCTGCATTTGCAGGCTCGAAGCGAAAAGCGCCCCTGCTGCTGTACCAATCAGTACAGATTATGGCGGGTACCATTGGCGGGGATGAGTCTTGGAACGTTCTCCCGCGCGTCGTCGCTACATGCGCTGCGCAACCACACATTCGACGTTGTCATCATCGGCGGTGGCATAACCGGAGCAGGTGCTGCCCTCGACGCCGCTTCTCGAGGCTTGCGCACTGCCCTAATCGAAAAAGACGACTTTGCGTCGGGCACCTCATCCAAATCTTCCAAAATGATCCACGGTGGAATCCGCTACATCCAACACGGCGACATCAAGCTTGTTTATGAAGCACTCGCTGAACGCCAGCGACTCCTTAGCAACGCCGCGCACTTGGTTCGCGAACTGCCGTTTCTGATTCCGATCTTGAGCAAAGATGGCCTGTTTCCCAGGAAGGCGGCCACTGGTCTCGGCTCTGCCTTGTGGATCTACGACATGACCGGTGGTGCCCGCATCGGCAAATTGCACAAGAAACTCAGCCCCGACGAGGTTCTCGACAGCTTTCCCGGACTCCATCGCAAGAACGTGGCCGGCGGCTACCTGTACTACGACGCTGCGGCCGACGATGCGCGCTTAACTCTGACACTGGCCCGTACCGCGGCTCTAGACCATGGAGCAACCGTGGTTAATGGTGTGCGCGTTACCGCCCTCAACGACCTGCAATATGGCCACCGCACCGTGACCGTTGAGGCCGATGGTGAAACCTTCGACGTCACCACCCGCTGCATCGTCAACGCAACAGGGGTATGGGCTGACCAGGTCCGAAATCTAGACGATCCCGCCGCGGCACCATCTATCCGACCGGCCAAGGGAACCCATATCGTAATTCCTCGCTCCCTTGTCCAACTCGATGTCGCAACGGTGCTACCCGTCAAAGGTGACAAACGCTCGGTGTTCCTCGTGCCGTGGGGCGAACAGATCTACATCGGCACTACCGACACCGACTACGACGGACCAATTGACAACCCAACCATCACACGTGAAGACATCAAGTACTTGCTCCACGGTGTTAATAACATGTCCCAACTCAAGCTCACCATCGACGACATCACCGGTACGTGGGCAGGCCTGCGTCCGTTGGTCTCCACCGCCTCAACCGACACCAAAGTGGCCAAAACCGCCGATCTCAGCCGACGCCACCGTGTCGACGTCAGTGCCAACGGACTCATCACGGTCACGGGCGGCAAACTCACCACCTACCGCGATATGGCCGCCGACACCATCGACCAGGCTGTCGATCAACTTGGCGACGACAACCTTCCGTTCTCCCGTCGGTGCCGCACCCGCAAACTCAAGCTGCGAGGCTCGACCCAACTCGTCGATGCGTTAAAACTACTTAGGGAACACCCGTTGCTCGACGAGGCCGACGCCGTTCACCTTCTCGGCCGATTCGGATCAGAGTGCGGCATCATTGCCGCCATGATTGACAACGACCCCACTCTCGCCGGGCGTCTTGATCCCGAACTTCCATACCTGCGTGTCGAGGTCCAGTACGTAGCGCGCCACGAAATGGTTCGCACCCTCGACGACATTCTCAGCCGGCGTCTACGGGCCCGAATTCGTAATTGGAAAGCAACGGCCCGCATTGCGCCAGTCGTAGCAAAACTCGTCGCGGACGATCTGGGCTGGGACGATGCAACCCAGGCATCGCAGGTCGATGATTTCATCCAAAGCCTCCACTCCGAAGCCACCGGAGCTGCTCTTCCCGGTGCGGTTCTACCCACCTGATATTGCTCCCCGAAGGAAACCCTGTGCTCAATTCTCCTACTGCACCCATCCCAATCTCGGGCGGGTCCGCTGACGCTAAACCGCACTTCACCAAGCATCAGGTTCCGGTATCAGACACGGTCCTCGCCCGTCTCGCCAACGCGTGCGAGACCGTCGTGGACGCGAGCGCTCGCGCCGAGATCAGCCGTGACTGGTGGCCATTGGCTATGACCTGGGCCACCGATGGCGAGGTTCCCGCTCTCCCTGCGGTTATCGCCCGTCCCCATAGCGCCGACGGCGTCGCCGAGGTGCTCCGTATTTGCAACGAGTCCAAAGTGCCGGTAACTCCCGCTGCTGGACGCTCTGGGGTGCAAGGCGGTTCCATCCCGCTGCATGGCGGCGTTTCGCTTGATCTCACTGGCCTCACAGGAATCAAGAACGTCGACAAGAAGTCAATGATCGTCGATGTTGGTGCGGGCCACTTCGGTGACGACTATGAAAACGAATTACGCACTGACCACGGGGTAACCGGCGGCCATTGGCCCCAGTCCATTGCCCTCTCCACTATCGGTGGTTGGCTCGCCTGCCGCGGAGCGGGCCAGTACTCCACCCGTTACGGCAAGATCGAAGACCTTGTCGTCGGCCTCGATGTCGTTCTCGCTGATGGAACCGAGATCACCACCGGCGGCGCTCCCCGGTCAGCTGTTGGACCCGACCTCAATCAACTGTTCGTGGGCAGCGAAGGAACTCTGGGCGTTATTACCGGAGCCCGTCTCAAGATTTTCACTGTCCCCACCGCCGAAATGCGTCGAGCCTTCGGCTTCGATTCTTTTGAGGAAGGCCTCGAAGCCTGCCGCCGCATCTTGCACCGCGGCGGAACCCCCGCTGTGTTGCGCCTGTACGACGCTCTGGAGAGCGACCGAAACTTCTCCACCGGCGACCGGCACGTACTGCTGGTGCTCGACGAAGCCGATCCGGCGCTCATTGCCGCCACCGAGACAATTGTCGATCAAGAGTGCGCCCAGGCCGAGCGACTCGATCCCGAACTTGTCGAAGATTGGTTGGGTCACCGCAACAATGTGGATGCCCTTGAATCGCTCATCAACGCGGGCTTTGTCGTAGACACCATGGAAGTGGCTGCGCCGTGGGCCGATCTCGACCGAATTTATACCGAAACTATCGCTGCCATTAGCGCAGTAACCGGCACTATGGCCGTGGGCGCCCACCAGTCCCACGCTTACAGCGATGGTGCTTGCCTGTACTTCACGTTCGCCGGCCACAAGGACAAAATCGCCAACCGCGACGAGTACTACAACGCTGCTTGGGACGCCGGCACTCTTGCGTCGCTCAATGCCGGCGCCGCGCTATCGCATCATCACGGCATCGGACTCAATCGAGGCCGCTTCATGGCCGACGCCATGGGCCCCGCGTTTCGGGTCCTCGCCGACATGAAAGATGCGCTCGACCCCAATGGCATCCTCAACCCAGGCAAACTGGGCCTGGCTAGTCCCTGGAGTTAACTGTCGTCGCCCTTTGTTGGGACCTGTAGCAGGGCGCGAACTACTATCAACCCATGAGCATTCTTGTTATCGATGTAGGCACAAGCGGCGTTCGATCTGCGGTAGTGAACACCGACGGAACGCTGCGCTTCGATGTTCGTCAAGCCAATCTTCCCGATTCGCCTATGCCTGGGCTGGTCGAGTTTGACGCCACAATCCTGTGGGAAGCCGTCCAAGCCACCGCACTTGCCGCGCTCGCTCAAGCTGATGACGTATCCGCCATCGGCGTTACCAATCAACGGGCATCGGTTATCGCGTGGGACCGCGCCACGGGTGTTCCCACTGGGCCAGGTCTTGGTTGGCAGGACCTTCGCACACTTGGCGATTGTTTGGTGTGGCAGGCCGAAGGACTCCGCTTCTCCCCGAACGGATCGTCTACCAAGATTGCGCATTTGCTCGCCAATGCAGGTGCGGGCGATTTTTGTGTGGGCACAGTCGACTCTTGGATCATCTGGAACCTCACCGAGGGCCGTAACCATGTCACCGACCCCTCCAACGCTGGTGTAACTGAACTCACTGAAATCACCGCGGCCACCTGGAGCCCAGATATTTGCGCCACTCTAGGCATTCCGTTGACATCTCTGCCCACAATCGTCGATTCAATCGGAGTGGTGGGCGAGGCTTCCGCCCTGCCCCGATCGTTGCCTATAGCTGGCATCGCTGGCGATCAACAGGCGTCACTTATTGGCCAGGGCTGTGTCACATCCGGAGCGGCGAAGATCACATTTGGCAGCGGTGGCATGCTCGACGTGTGTGTCGGAACCACTCGGCCCAGTTTCGACAAACAAAGCGTCAACGGAACCTTCCCGATTGTGGCCTGGAGCGGTAACAACGAGACCGTGTGGGGTATCGAGGCCGTGATGTTAGCCGCGGGAACGAACATTGAATGGCTCGTCGAAGACATGGGGATCATTGCCTCCCCTGCCGAGTCACATGACCTGGCAGCATCGGTCGAAACCACGGACGGCGTCATCTACGTTCCCGCCCTCTTGGGGCTAGGCACACCGCATTGGGACTTCGGCGCTCGCGGTACATTGCTCGGCCTGACCCGGGGCTCGACCAAAGCCCACATCACTCGCGCCGTCTTGGAAGGGGTCGCTAACCGCGGGGCCGATTTAGTCGAGGCAGCCGAGGAAGACACGGGGCTTACCCTGGCTACCTTACGAATCGACGGAGGAATGTCGGTAAATCCCACCTTCGTTCAGGCCTTAGCTAACGCCACTGGCCGAACCGTGGAAACCGCAACCGAAGCCGATAGCACGACGTTGGGCGCCGCCTACCTCGCGGGCGTGGCCACCGGAATATGGCCCGACCTTTCCACAGCAGCTAGCGAAACATCGCCCCGTTCGATCGTCGATCCCAATGCCGAAGTCGATCGAGACAAGTGGAAAGATGCAATCGGGCGCTCGGGCGAGTGGTACCCCGAGCTATCGGGAATCAAGTTCTAGCGCGAGCTGCGCTCTTCGGCAAACAGTTCGTAGGAGTGCCTGAAGGGCACGACTAGGCTGAAGACGATGGTAAGTCGACCGGGTGACCGCGGCATTTCGATGTCGAGGAAGGTCGGGGCTCCTCCGAACAGAGTGCTGGCGAAAGTCAGGACGGGGCGACCTGTCGGAAAGGGCAACAGAGAGTAAACCGCCGATGGCCTAGCTTGCTAGGCACAGGTAAGGGTGAAACGGTGCGGTAAGAGCGCACCAGCGTCGAGGGTGACCTCGGCGGCTTGGTAACCCCCACTCGGAGCAAGGCCAAGCGTGTGATTTGAGCCGTTCGGCTCGCCCCTCGGGGCAATCACCAGGTAGGCCGCATAGATGGATGGTCACCGAAAGGAAGTCCGTGAGGACTCCTGGAACAGAACCCCGCCTATAGGTCGACTTACCATCATTTATACCCCTGAACTGCCGTTATGGTGTCAACGGCAATAGCCCAGACAACAAGACAGCAGCCCAGAACTTCGGCGGGCGTTGATCTGGCCAAGTAAGGTGCGCACATGATCTGGATCGGCGTCATTGGCGCCATTGTTTTTTGTCGAGCTTTTGGTTTCTCGGATCCATCGGATTGAGACGGGATGCAATGCGGGCCGAAATACGATCCTTCTTGGGCGGGGATGCAAAGGAGTGGACAGATTGGTATGTGGACAAGTTTGTTCAGTTGATGTCTCAGCAGGGAGAGAACCTCTCCCGGCCTGAGGCCAAGAAGCGGACCGAAGCGTTATTGGAACGAAACCGGGCTTTGTACCGCTCGTCCCAAGAAAGCGCTGACCGCGAGATCGGCGAACGACTATCGTCTTTTCGAAGCTAATTTGGCGTTTGGAGTCTGCCTAAGGAGAACACGGATGCGTTACAAAGACGGAACCACTGTCAGATCGGCGCACTGGCCCGGCGATCCGTTCGATGACCCGGGTTTCGCCGAGTGTTTCTTTTGCGGCACAACGTTTATGAGCGACATGGACCATTCAGCGACCGCTATCTTTAAATTACTGTGCGAACATTTAGAGGAACACCATCTTGACGAACTTCACCCCGTCGATGTCCAAAAGTTTGAATCCAGTGACCGGGCCGTAGAACTCGCCTCGAAGCCCCACAGTCTTCTTCCAAAAGAAATACGTGCCACGAAACACGAAAGAATGACTCAAGACATGCACAACGAAAGGCTGAGGCGAGGGCAACTCAAAGCCAACTTAATTATCGCTGCCATCGTATTCATGGTTATTTAAATCATCGTCGAAGGAGACGATTTAGGAATCTTCTTCATTTTGATGCTCGTCTGCTTTCTTTGGGCAGGGAATTTACACTATTAACTGTGAAGGCTTTGCCGTGACCGTTGAGTTTGCGGATGCTGACTCCTAGGTGTTACGAATTTAGTAACTGATGGATGTCTGAGCATAACTTTCACTAAGGAGCTCATTGAAAAATAATCGACTGGTATTTACTTCAATCTCTTTACTGGCCGCTGGGCTTTTATTGCTGACCTCCTGCGCGACTGCGAGCGATGAGCCTGCTAAAGACTTGGCTCTTCCATCGCCAACCGCGGAGGAGTCCGTCGCTAATGAGGAAGGGGTCTCTTTCGAACCCAAGTTTGCAGAGGTGCTCGACTGCCCGAAATCTGCGATCCCAAAAAGCCAACTGAGCCTGGTTAACTTTTCGGATTATCCAGACGATGAAATCATAAATTGCTTCAATTTTGCGGCGAATAAAATTACCGAGGTGCAAACTGACGTAATGATGATTATCTATCCAGTGGGGCCAATAGTGTTGCCCCCCGGTGAGGTGAAGGATAACGACACCCATTACCGAGGCGCCGGTTTTGAGCCAGTAATTACAGCGGATCAAAGGGACTCGATGGCTAGTTTGCTGGAAAGCTATTTAGAACCTGCCTGCGGCAAGGAGGCTGCGATATTCGAGGCTCGCCAAATATCACGCTTTGCCGAATTGGGCGGAGGGCAGCAGGCCGCATCATCCGCGGGCGGTTCGGATCAGTGTGCGAAGAAGCGATGGATAGCGTTGAGCATTGATCCCGATCGAGCAGGCCCCTCCACAGAGCTAGTTACAACTTTTTTTCACGAGGTGTTCCACACAGTTCAAGCCAGCCCCGGACCCACCTGTAATTATTCCGGTGCCTCAGATGATGATCAATTTTGGATTCATGAGGCTGGTGCATCGTTCTTCTCACTGGAGATGGCGGCTGAACTTGCGGACTTAGACTCTGCATTGGTGTGGGCTGACCACATGCGCTTTGTTTCCGATTTGCTGGGGAACCAAGAAATTGGCTTTGAGTTGGAGGACCCTGCCATCGCCGAAAAGGGCGCGATAGCGTTGCGGTTGCTCGCTGACCGGGGGCAGCTAGCAACATCCGAGGTTATGGACGGGTCTTTGTACCAGAACTGCGGAGGACAACCCGAGGCCTTTAGTCCGCAAAACATTCAGGTGGCCAGAGATTATTGGTTCGATTACTCAGAAGTTGATGAGGGCGTTTTCAGATTCTCTGAAACGGCACTGACTCAATAGCGTCTGCGGTCCTGTTCGTCGTCATTGGCGCCATTGTTTTTTGTCGAGCTTTTGGTTTCTCGGATCCATCGGATTGAGACGGGATGCAATGCGGGCCGAAGCGTTATTGGAAATCACTCGGCCGTTGTACCGCTAGTCCCAAGAAAGCGCTGACCACTCGCCCAACAGCCATGTTCACTTACTTCTGACACGCTCCATCCTCTCAAGGATCTGAGTCTCCAACAGCCGCGGAGTGATTCACTACACGCGTAAAAGTAGGACATAACACGTAAATCGAGACAAGCTTATTTTGGCAGGTCAGGACACCTATATGGCAGTTGAACAGCGCTTACTTAAACGGGGACAAACTTTCCCCTCTACATAGGGTCAAAAGGTGCGACGGATAGTTGCCCTCGATTTGCGGCTTAAACACCAATCGAACAATGCAAAACGTCGTCGAGGTGGTAGCAATGCACCATGACGAAACAAAAACCGCGGTTGGTGATCGGCTGGCGCGAGTGGGTGGAGCTCCCCACGCTTTGTCGTTCCCCCATCAAGGCCAAGGTCGACACAGGCGCTCGTACCTCATCACTTCACGCCTTCGGCCTTCATATAAGCGGCACGGGCAACTCGAAAATCGCGACATTCGAGATCCAACCGACACAACGATCCGCCGCCGGCGCCCAACACGTCAGTTATCCAGTGAAGGGCTTCCGCACAGTCAGGTCATCAAATGGCCGCGACGAAAAGCGCCCGGTCATCGTGGTGCCGGTCCGACTCGGTGGCCTCACGTGGCCAATTGAGGTCACCCTCACCTCTCGCGATCAAATGGGTTTCAGAATGCTGCTGGGTCGCTCCGCTACAAAACGCCGTTTCGTGATTGACCCCGGTCGTTCCTATATTCTCTCCCGCCCTTGAAAGGACCGAAACAATGAAGCTCGCAATTCTCTCCCGAGCACCAAAGTCCTACAGCACCCAACGACTCCGGGCCGCAGCATTAGAACGCGGTCACGACGTCAAGGTACTTAACACGCTTCGCTTCGCCATCGATCTTTCCGGCCCCGAACCCGACCTGATGTATCGGGGCAAGCGCCTCTCGGACTACGACGCGATTCTTCCCAGAATCGGTGCATCAATAACGTTCTACGGGCTATCCGTCATTCGCCAGTTCGAGCAAATGGACGTCTACACGCCCAACACCGCGGCAGGCATCGCTAACTCACGAGACAAATTGCGGGCGACACAAATCCTGTCGCGCCACGACATTGGAATGCCCGGCACGATGTTTGTACGCGAACGCGCCGACGTACTCCCCGCTATCAAACAGGTAGGTGGTGCTCCGGTAGTGATCAAACTCCTTGAAGGAACTCAGGGCATCGGCGTCATTTTGGCCCCCGACACCAAGGTTGCCGAAGCCGTAATTGAGACACTCCAGAGCACTAAGCAAAACGTGCTCATCCAGCGATTCGTGAAAGAAAGCCGCGGCCGCGATGTTCGGGCCTTTGTCATTGGAGACCGGGTGGTTGCCGCAATGCGACGCTCAGCCCAGGGCGACGAATTTCGTTCCAATGTGCACCGCGGCGGCACGACCGAGGCCATCGAACTCGACCCCGAGTACAAACGAGTTGCGGTTCAGGCCGCGCAGATCATGGGTCTGCGCGTTGCCGGTGTCGACATGCTCGAAAGCAATGACGGACCATCGGTGATGGAAGTCAACAGTTCACCGGGGCTTGAAGGCATCGAAACCGCAACCGAACTCGACATTGCCGGAGCCATTATTGACTACATGTCCAGTCAGGTTTCCTTCCCCGAACTGGACATACGACAGCGACTGACTGTCAGCACCGGTTATGGCGTCGCCGAGTTGTTAGTTCGCGACGGCTCAGATCTGGTCGGTAAACAGATCGGCAAATCGGATCTCCGGGAGCGAGACATCGCCGTCTTGACCATTACACGCGGCACAACCGTAATCCCCAACCCCAAAGACTCTCGTGTCCTTGAGGCCCACGATCGACTCCTTTGCTTTGGCAATCAGGAGTCGATGCGACACCTCGTACCCGAACGCCGACGTCGCCGCTCGCGGCCGAAGGTGCAACCACTTCCCGACGATCCATTAAACGAACTCGACGAATGAGGTCCAGCGAATCTCGGCGCCCACCCCTCACAACCACCGACTAGAGACGATCAGTGGCCGAGTGGTCGACCTACCTGTTCAACTGGGCAGCGTACGCCTAGCGGACCAAGACGACCGAACAGGCCGCGCGTCGGGCGAGCTTGGTGGACGATGCTCCCAGCAGACCATCGAAACGTCCCATGCCGTGGGTGCCAATCAGCAAGACATCGACGCTGTTTTCGTTGACATGTTTGAGGACCTGCTTCGCAACATCCTCGCCCTCGACTCCAACAATCTCGAACTTTGCACCTGCTTCGGTCAGAGCGCCGGCAAGGTCTGCGGTGGCCTGGGCAATGTGATTCTTGACAAATCGGTCCATCACCGCGTCATCACCAAGCCAATGTACTGGGGCCCGATTGCCGGCCTGTGTAGTGCGATTTTCGATGCTGATTTTGTCGTAGGCCTTTTCCGCGGCCCCTTCGCCAGCGGCAGCACGCATGTCGTCAAGAAGGCCACGCGGCACGATCACCGCGGTGAAGACCGTAATCTTGCCCTCGGCGCCAACCAACCGCGTCGCGATGCGTGTTGTCTTCGCCGGATCGAGCGTTCCATCGGTAGCGATCATTACATGCATTGAGCAGACCTATCGTTGGAGTTGCCAAGGAGAGTGGAACATCTTGCCCATGCTTGCTTAAGCAACATCAATAACAATCTTGCCGATGTTCGCATTGTCCCCCATGCGACGGTGTGCGTCAGCGATTTGGTCCAGAGGCATCCGGCTGTCGATGACCGGGCGGAGCGACCCATCATCAAACCGCGGCAGGATCTCTCGACCGAACCGTTGAGCCGTCAGGATTTTCTCTTCGAGGGGACGAGCCCGCAGCACGGTTCCGGTAACGGTTGCCCGTTTTGGTAATAGGTGCAGCAGGCTGAAGGTGACCGGCGACGGATCGATAACGCCAACCTGAATAATTGACCCCTGGGTTCGCAAGCACGCAATGTTGCGAACGAAATAGTCGCCCCCGATGACGTCAAGGACTACATCAACTCCAACCCCGTTGGTAAATTCGTTGACACCGTCCACAAAATCGTCCTGTGTGTAATCAATAGCCAAATCGGCACCCAGAGCAGTACATGCCGCGACCTTTCCTGACGAAGCGGTAACAATGATCTTTGCTCCCAGCGCCTTCGCAATCTGAATGGCAGCAGTACCAACGCCGGATGCTCCTGCATGAACTAACGCAGTTCGACCCGAGGCCAGCCCACCTTGAACAACAAGCGCATCCCACGCCGTAATAAAGACCTCGGGGATAGCTCCTGCATCGGCGACCGAAACCGAAGATGGAACGGGCAACGTAGTGCGCTCATGGGTGGCAACAAACTCGGCGTACGCTCCGCCGGCGACAATACCCATTACCTCGTCGCCGATCTGACGGGTCGTAACCCGTTCGCCCACCGCCACCACCCGACCAGAATACTCAAGCCCCGGAATCTCATATTCGCTATCTGGTCCGGGGTACAACCCCATTCGCTGCAAGGTGTCAGCCCGATTTACTGCGGTCGATACGACCTCAATTAGGACCTCTTCCGCACCAATCGTCGGATCGGGAACATTCTCGATTTGGAGAACTTCCGGCCCGCCCTTTTCTCTAAGCACAACAGCGCGCATCGCAATACTCCTTATTTCCGTCTTGGGCGGTTGAGCCATTGGCTCGGGTTTGAAAAGTGAAGTTACAAATTGCACGGTCACCAGCTGGCAACCCTGCGGCAGTTTCGCCAATCGCTATCACTTCAGGTCTAAAGGCCAGTAACCCAGTCGCTGATCGCTTGGCCAATTTCATCGGGTGAGTCCTCTTGCACAAAATGAATTCCGTTGATTGCTACTTCGGTCTGGTTGGCCCACGAACGGCAGTACTCCAACTGTTCGCCCGCCAAAATTGCGCCCGGCGTTGCGGAGAATAGGAGTTTTGGAACGGCGGCCGTCTCAAGCCAAGTTGCATACGAATTAACGATGGCCGACACGTCTTCTGGTTCGCCATCAATCGGAATCTGACGAGGCCACGTGAGCGTTGGGCGCCGGGACTCACCGGCCTCAGTAAACGGACGCCGGTATTCGGCCATTTCGTCGTCGCTAAGATCACGCTGAATCGATGCGGGCAAAATCGCCTCGACAAACAGGTTCTTCTGCAACACCATTTCTTCTCCAGCATCGGAGCGCAGCGCCTTGAACATATCGGTCGCGGCGGGGGCAAAACGGGCCCAATCAGTCGGACGCACGATGGCCTCCATGTAGGCAATTCCCTTAACTGCGTCGCGATGGCGGTTCGCCCAGTCAAACCCCAACCCCGATCCCCAATCGTGGATGACCAGAGTGACATTTTCTGTGAGACCCATGGCCTCGAACCATCCGTCAAGATACTTGCGATGTTCGACGAAGGTGTAGCTGCTGGCGTCGGTGTCGGTCAGCTTCGAACTGTCGCCCATTCCGATGAGGTCGGGGGCAAGTAGCCGCCCTTGACCTGACAAATGGGGCATGACGTTGCGCCACAAATAACTCGAGGTGGGGTTGCCATGCAAAAAGACAATGGGGTCGCCGTGGCCTTCTTCGATGTAGGCCATTTGTTGGCCGTCGACTTCGACGTACTTCTTGCGTTCACTCCAGCTATTCATGGACGAGAATCTACAACCCCGCCAGGAGCAAGTCGAGTCAGTCGTCGCGTTGAACCTGACCGCGCCCTCGTTTGACTTCGCTGCGGCGTTGTTTTGTGTCAAGTCGCCGGCGCACCGAACCTCGCGACGGTTTAGTTTGACGACGCGGTTTTGGGCGATGTAGGGCTGTTTGCAACTTGGCTTCGATGCGCTCGATGGCGATGGTCCGGTTGCGTAGTTGCGATCGTTCATCATCAACGACGACCACCAAGCGAGGCCCAAGCTTCTCAATGAGCCTACGACGCGCCGGTTCAGGAATTCCCGGCGCAGACACGAGATCTAGTGTTGCTTCGGCGCGGGTATTGGCTTTGTTGGCGTGCTGACCACCGGGACCCCCCGACGGCCCAAAGGCCCAAGTCACAAAGCCCGCGGGTATGCGGACGCCGGAACCAGGAGACAAGACATCAATCGCCACGCCACAAGTCTGTCATGTTGGACGTGTGATGGCTGCGTTCCTACAATGCGGGCAGACAAATTAAGACAGGTCGGAACACTTTTTATGAGCAACGGACGCATTCTGGCCGCGGAGGCCATCGGCACCACAATTCTTATCCTCGGCGGCCCCGGCGCGGCGGTCTACGCAGGCGGCAACATCGGCATCCTAGGCGTCGCCCTCAGCTTCGGTCTTTCATGGCTAGTGGTCGCCTACGCCGTCGGTCACATTTCTGGGGCCCACATCAATCCCGCAGTAACCGTCGGACTTGCCCTCGCCGGCCGCATGGATCGTAGACGGGTGCCCACCTACCTCATTGGCCAGTTTCTTGGCGCGGCAGCTGGCGGCTCACTCGTTTGGCTCATTGCCCGATCTGCTGACGGCCCGTTCGATGCTCAGCCTCTCAACTTCGCTACCAACCTCTGGGACCGCGGCAACGGCTTTGCCGGATTCTGGGCCATGGTCATCGCCGAAGTCGCCTTTACGGCGATTCTGGTCTTCGTATTTTTGTCCACCACCCGCAAGGGTTACAACGCCGGTGCGGTTGGTCTTCACGTAGGCATGACCCTCACAATGATTCACCTCGTCACGATCCCCATCGACAACACCTCGGTCAACCCGGCCCGCTCATTTGCTATGGCCATCTTTGCCGGTGGTGATGCCCTCGAGCAGCTATGGGCCTTCATCGTATTTCCGCTCGTCGGAGCAATCGTCGGCGTCTTGCTATGGCGGGCCGTCGACGCCGACAGCATTGGCGACACCAAGGCGGCTGACAGTCCCCTGTAGATCAGCAGCCGCTCCGCCAGGCGCAGATTTTTCTGGTGGACCGTACTGGACTCGAACCAGTGACCTCTCGCGTGTGAGGCGAGCGCTCTAGCCAACTGAGCTAACGGTCCAGAACTGGCAAGGATACTGGGATCCACTTATCGACACTATGTTGGGGCGGGGACCAGGGCGAATGGGTGGCGATTGCGGTTATGGCTTGGTCGCCCACCGTCGCGTAGTATCGCTGACCATGAGTGACCTCGTTTGCCCACACTGCGGCGAAGGTGAACGTCTCCGGGGGCAAACCGTTGATGGAATTATCACCGTTACCTGCGAACAGTGCGCCACCGTCTGGGACCGCGACCTCACGCCCCGGTGCAAAAAATGTGACTCAACCAATGTGCGGCCCGCCTTTCAGGTGTTGGTTGAAAAGAGCCGCGGCACACAACTTTCGATGCAGTCACTGCGAATGCTGCAGCTCTGTGTGGTGTGCGACGCCGATGTGCTCGATGTCTACAAGGTAAGCAACCGGCCACTGCCTCCCGACGAGTTGCCTACGACGTAGTCGGTTCCGAGCACAGTCTTTCCGCCAAGTCTTCCAGCCCCGCCACCCGACTGCCTTTCACAAGGACTGCTACGCGATCGTCGAGCAACCCAATTGCGGCAAGCGCCTCATCGTGGGTCTGCACCGTTGGGCACCTGTAAGCGGGTTCCTGGAAGGAAATAACTTCGATATCAAGCGATGCGCCGACCTCAGCCATCGCCAGATGGCTAGCGTCGTGCTCGCTTCCTAGCTCGGCCATAGTTCCCAAGACGGCAACACGGCGCCCCGGCAAGGCGGCGAGGGACCGTAGAGCCGACTCGATCGAAAGCGGATTGGCGTTGTAGGCGTCGTTGATCACCATGGCCCCACCCGGCGATTGTTTTACCTCCATACGCCACGGAGACAACACCGCCTCGCCTAGCCCTAAGGCCGCTTCTTCGATCGCGACACCACACACGCCAGCAACCGCCAAAGCGCCGAGCGCCATGGCAACGTTGTGCATTCCAGAGACGCCCAGACGGACATCAGCATCGCCCCACGGAGTACGAGCAACAAACTCGGGGCGAAGTTGGGCGTTCATAGAAATGTTATCGGCTCGCACGTCGCCGACCGAAAGTCCGAAGGTCAGCACATCGGCAGAACTTCGTGATGCCATGGCGAGGACCAAATCATCGTCGGCATTCAATACGGCGGTACCGCTACGGGGCAGAGCCTCGATCAACTCTCCTTTGGCGGTTGCCACATCGGCCACCGAACCAAACAGCTCCGTATGAGCAGCGCCCACGCGGGTCACTAGCCCTATCGTCGGCGCCGCAATATCGCAGAGATGGGCAATATGTCCAGCCCCTCTCGCTCCCATCTCCACAACAACAATCTGCGTATCGTCGGGGGCGTTGGCCAGGGTCAGGGGAACACCCAACTCGTTGTTGAAGCTCTTGTAGCTGGCGTGCACTCTGCGTTGGGGGCGTACTGCGGCCTCAATCAAGTCCTTAGCGGAGGTCTTGCCCACTGAACCTGTAACCCCTACAACCGGGGCAGATAACAAGGATCGGGCATAGGTGCCTATCTGGGTCAGTGCTAGGGCGGTATCAGTAACGGCGATATGGGGCTGATCTCGACGGACACCGTCGCTCGCCAAATGCGCCACCGCACCACTGGCAATTGCGTCGTCGATAAAGCCATGACCGTCGCGTTCCGCGACAAGCGGGATGAACAGTGCCCCGGTGGGCAAATCCCGCGAGTCAATCGACACGGCATCGACTTCACGATCGCCGCCTACGAGGGTGCCCTTACAAACCTGGGCCAGGGAAGTCAGTCGAAAGCGCACGGAGGAAGTGTTGCAGGAATGTTCACGTTTCGGTGACCATGGCAGGTATTCGCCCATGACACCACGCGACACCCCCGGGGGATTACGGTGCGAATATGGAACAACGCACTCGCCTCATCGTTCTTTTTGGCGGTCAGTCCCCTGAACACGATGTGTCCTGCGTTTCGGCTCGGCACGTTTTGGCGGCAGCAGATCCCGATCGGTTCGACGTTGTTCCTATCGCTATCGGACGTGACGGCGTCTGGCGCACCGCTGATGAAGCACTCTCTGCCCTGGCAGATGGCCCCGATACGCTTCCCGACGCCTTGTCCTCGGCTAGCACGCCGATCGAGCCAATGACCGCTCTGGCCCAACCCGACGGCATGCAAACCGTTGTGTTTCCTGCCATCCACGGCCCCATGGGCGAGGACGGCACCGTTCAGGGTCTACTCGAACTCGCCAATATTGCCTATGTCGGATCCGGCGTACTCGGTTCAGCCGTATGCATGGACAAGGCGCTTGCCAAGGAGTTGACCGCGTTCCATGAAATCCCGCAAGCCGCATGGCGCACCGTTCATTTCTCAAAAATTTCCGATGCATTAGTCGCTGAAATCGAAGGTGATCTCGGGCTCCCGGTTTACGTCAAACCCGCCAACATGGGTTCATCCGTCGGGGTTTCTAAGGCTGCCACGCTCGACGAACTCGCCGAAGCGCTCGACCTCGCCGCTTCCTATGACGAGTGGATAGTCGTGGAGGAGAACATTGCTGGCCACGAAATCGAAGTAGCTGTCCTCGGTAATCATGATCCGATTGCGTCTATTCCCGGCGAAATTGTCCCCGGAGCGTCGTTCTACACCTACGAAGACAAATACCGCGACGGTGTGGCCGAGTTGCACATCCCGGCGCGTTTGCCCGATGACGTCAACGAAGCAATCCGTGCCACTGCCGTGAAGGCCTATCGTGCGCTGCGCTGTGAAGGGCTAGCCCGTGTTGATTTCTTTTACGACGCTAAATACGACCGCATTTTGCTTAACGAGATCAACACCATGCCCGGCTTTACCCCGATCTCGATGTACCCCAAAATGTGGGCCGCGACCGGAATCCAATACTCCGATCTAATCAGTCGCCTCGTCGATCTGGCCGTAGCGCGCCACGACCGACGCTTGGCGCATCGGCGTACTGAGTAACAAACGCGACTTCCGGCATAGGAGCCAGTCCAGTACAGTCTCAAACGACAGATCGGAACACCATGCCCATTGCGCTTAATCCCCTAGGCCAAGCGGCCGGCGCCGACGTGACAGGTGTCGACTTAACCCAGCTAAACGCCGACGACCTCGACGCGGTCAACGACGCGTGGAATACCTACGGTGTGCTGTTCTTTCGCGACCAGGCCATTAGGCCCGAGCAGCACATTGCCCTGGCCGAAAAGTTTGCCCCCATCGATGTCAACCAGTTCTTTGCTTCGGTGCCCGAGCACCCGGAGGTCGCACTTGTACTCAAGGAAGCCGACCACACGGTAAATATCGGCGGAGGGTGGCATACCGACCACAGCTACGACATTGCTCCGGCGCGCGGCTCAATTCTTGTCGCTCGTGACGTGCCACCGATGGGCGGCGATACCCATTTCGCGAACACCGCCGCGGCCTACGATGCCCTTTCGGACGGTTTCCGGGAAATGCTCGATGGGCTTGAAGCTCACCATTCCAATGAACACATCTTTGGTCCCGACTCCGCCTATGCGAAATCCATGGGTGATCGGTTCACCAATCCAGTTGGCGTCGGCTCCACCACCCACCCGGTTGTAATCCAGCACCCCGTGACGGGCCGAAGAGTGCTTTACGTCAACCCCGGATTCACTACGGGAATTGTTGGGTGGTCAGACGAAGAATCCAAGGCGCTGCTCAAATTATTGTTCGGTCACATTACCGAAACCCGATTCGTCACCAAGTTCTCTTGGGAACCCGGATCGGTCGCAATGTGGGACAATCGCTCAACATGGCACTACGCACTAAATGACTACCAAGGACACCGACGAGAGATGCACCGCATCACTATCGAGGGCGTTCCGCTAGTTGGCGTCTAGGGCATTATGAAGAAAGTTGAGAAGTTCGCGGCGTCGTATGACCGTCGTCCGTAACGTCGTCTCAACACCGACCGCCCGCAGAACTTCGGCCTCCGTAGCGACTCCCATTACGGTCGAATAGACCGAAACGAGCAGAAGTTTAGGATCCGACTTACGCATACGGCCGGCCGCCATCTCGCGCTCCAGAAATGCGGTCGCTCGCTGAACCAGAGGATCCAAAGAGGTGACCAGTCGACTTGCCCACCGGTCGCCGAGTCGACTTACTTCCCGTACCAGTCCCAGTTGTTCTGGTTGTCGAATGGCAATGCGAAACACGGCCCGTACACAGGCCTTTACATTGCCAATGGCAGGATCAGCGTGCGCCAGTGCAGCCTCCAGCGCTCCGGCCAGATCGGTAGCGGCTTGGTCAACTACTGCTTCGAGCAGGCCCTCTTTCGAACCAAAATGGTAAAGGATTGTTTGTTTGCGTACGCCAAGTTCGCGGGCCAAATAGTCCAGCGACGTGGCGTCGTAGCCACGGGTGCCAAACGCCTCAAGGGCGGCCTGTCGAGTTCGTTCTTTGGTGGAGGTTTGCTCGCTCACAACATTCATCCTAGTCCTCTATACCATTTGGTAAGAGATGGTGGTAAAACAGTAGGGTGAGAATCGCTGACCAACTCGACGGCAAGAAGATTGCCATTACCGGTACCACCGGTTTCTTGGGCACCGCCATTGTCGAGTCGCTTCTTCGCAATGCTCCTGGCTGCGAGTTATACCTACTGGTACGGCCCGGCCGCCGGGGCGCCGACCAACGTGTCCGCCGCGAAATTTTGAAAAACGATTGCTTCGACGTTCTCCGTAAGCAGCTGGGCAAAGACGCCTTCACCGAGATGACCAATCGCCGGGTGCACGCCCTCGTGGGCGACGTCGGCGTCGATGGACTGGGTCTTGAGGACGAAGGCCGAGAGGCATTAGCCCAGATCGACACAATCATTCACTCGGCCGCCACGGTCTCATTCGACTCTGCCTTTGACCTCGCTGTCGAGGTAAATCTGCTGGGCCCCAAGCGCATCGCCGACACCCTCAACGACATCGGCGTTACTCCCCACTTTGTCGGCGTCTCAACCTGCTACGTGGCAGGCAATCGCAAAGGAAGGGCCCCCGAATCCCTACTCGAGCACACCCCATTCGACGTAACTGTCGATTGGCGCAGCGAGGTCATCTCTGCCCGGCAGCGACGCATAGATGTCGAGAGCCTCAGTCGCACGCCAAACAAACTCAAGGACTTTCAGAAAGAGGCCGCCGAACAAATCGGTGCCGCCGGTGTTGCCGCCATTGCTTCCAAGTCCGAACAAGTCCGCGAACGCTGGATCAGCGATCAGATGAGCGAATCGGGCATTGCCCGGGCGCGCTCGCTCGGTTTCCCGGACGCTTACGCGTTTACCAAAGCAATGGGCGAACGGGCGCTGATCGAGTCCCGCGGCGATATCCCAGTGTCGATCGTTCGACCCTCCATCATCGAGTCCGCTTGGACCCAGCCGTTCTCCGGCTGGATTCGCGGCTTCCGCATGGCCGAACCGATTCTGCTCAATTTCGGCAAAGGACTGCTCAGCCAATTCCCTGGCGTTTCCGAAGGCATCGTCGACGTCATCCCCGTCGACATCGTGGTCAACACCATCGTGGCCGTCGCCGCCAAGGGCCCCGCCGAAGAACCCGAAGTTTTCCAAGCCGCCACCGGCTCGTGCAATCCGCTGCGGTATAAGAAGCTCGTCGACGAGACCCATCAGTGGTACGTCGAGCACCCTCTCTACGATGACCGCGACCAGCCCATTTCTCCTCCCAACTGGCAGTACGCCAGCCGAGGTGCAGTGCCGCGCCAACTAGCCCGAGCCAAGAAAGGTCTCACCATCGCCGGTAAGGCCATCGACAAACTGCCCATTCGAGGCCAACAAGCATCAATCAGCGCCGAACTCGAAGAAAAACGCGAACTCGTCAGCAAAGCACTCGACTACGTCAACCTGTACGGCGCCTACACCGAGTGCGAAGCGGTCTACCAAACCGACCGCCTAATCGAACTACACAACAACCTCGATCCCGCCGATCAAGAAGTCATCGGCTGCGACCCCCGAGTCATTGACTGGCACGTCTACTTCAACGAAATACACATGCCTTCGGTCATGAAGATCGGGCGCGTCAAGACTGCCCCAAGTGGTAAGGCCGGCCCGTCTCGCTCCGACCGTCTCCGTGACCGCGTGATGTCACCCGATCGCGAGTTGGCGGCGTTTGATCTCGAAAACACTCTCATCGCATCCAACGTTGTAGCCAGTTGGGGTTGGCTGGCAACACGCCGACTCGAACCCAAAGAACGAGTCAAACTTGTGGGTCGCACCTTGCTGCAGGCGCCCAAGATGTTGTCCCTCGATGCGGCCGACCGCAGCGACTTCTTGCGCTATTTCTACGACCGCTACAAAGGCGCGTCGCTCGAACAATTGCAAGAAGACAGCGCCGAGATGTTCAGCGATCTCATTTTGACCAAATCGTTTCCCGAGGCCATCCGCCGAGTCCGCGAACATCGGGCACTCGGCCATCGCACTGTGCTCATTACCGGTGCACTCGACTTTGTCGTCGAACCGCTGCGCCCACTGTTCGATGACATCGTGGCTCCCAGTCTCATGATCAGCGAAGACGGCACGCGTTACACCGGGCGTATGGACGAGGTCCCACCCACCGGCGAAACCCGCGCCCAGGCCTTACGCGACTACGCCGACGCCAACGGCATCGACCTCGACAACTCCATTGCCTACGCCGATAGCACTAGCGACCTGCCCATGCTCGAAGCGGTCGGCTACCCGGTAGCGGTAAACCCCGAAACTAAACTCGCCTCGCTGGCCCGCCGTCGCGGCTGGCTCATCGAAAACTTCTCCCGGGCCCCTGGTGGCCCTCGCAAGATCTTGCCTATCGGCTCAAGAAAGACCGCGTGATGACTACTCCTGGCTCCCCCTCCAAGGAACTCGCTTTCGCTACGAAAGCCGACGACCGTCCGACCCCTCGTCCCGGATTCGTCCTCGACGTCGATCGTTCGACGCCACCAATACTGTTCCACCATGGCGAAGGCTTTCGCCTCGAGAAACTGCCTGCTGAACGGTCCAGAGTGGTCTATGGCCCCGAGGCGAAACCTGGCCTTCGGCATCCTGATCTGGCCATCGAGTACGCCCTCGACAACCCCATCGATCAAGACCCACTGGCAACGCAACTCTACGCGGGAATGAAGCTCACGATTGCGTTTGATGATGTGTCGTTGCCGCTCCCCCAAATGGCTGGCCCCGATGTTCGCCAACGGGTAATCGAGGCCGTCCTCGACCGCGCTGCGGCAGCCGGCGTCGACGATGTTCATCTCATCGCCGCTCTGGGCCTGCATCGCCGCATGACCGAATCCGAGCTTCGTCACGCCGTCGGCGACCGCGTTTACGATGCGTTTGCTCCTGAGGGCAACCTTTACAACCACGATGCCGAAGATCCCGAAGGCATGGTCGAGTTGGGCACGACGCGCCACGACGAACCCGTCAGTATCAATCGACGCGTAGCCGAAAGCGACCTTCTGGTCTACGTCAACATCAATGCGGTGTCCATGGACGGCGGTTGGAAGAGCACGGCCACCGGCCTCACCGGCTATTCGTCACTCCGTCACCACCACAACCCCGAGACACTCGAAGCAACCAAGTCGCTCAATGACCGGCACAATTCGGCGCTGCACACCTCCATCTGGCGTCAAGGCGAGGTTATTAAAGAGCATGGCCCCAACATCTTCCACATCGAAACCACCATCAACACCAACGCCTTTGGCTACGACGGCCCGCTGTCAATGCTGCAAAAGCGCGAGTGGGAGTGGAACAGTCGCGATCGAATGAAGTTCATGGGTATGCAGGCCGGCCTCAAAGCTATGACCACCCGGGCCAAGCGCAAGGCGTTCATGGACTGGCGCTCGCCGTATGAGATGACGTCAGTGCAAGCCGGCGATGTCGACAAAGTGCACGAGATCACCCTCGAAAAGGTGCTCGAACAACACATCACACCACTCGAGGGCCAAAGCGACATCGTCACGTTCGGACTCCCCTACACCTCGCCGTACAGCGTGCACTCGATCATGAACCCAGTTGTCGTCATGTGCTGGGGCTTGGGCTACATGTTCAACTTCTACCGCGGTAAGCCCGTTGTCCGTGAAGGCGGCGTCATCATCATGACGCACCCCACGCCCAACGAGTTCCACCCCGTACACCACCCCAGCTACATCGACTTTTTTGAACAGGTGCTGCCCGACACCACCGACCCAGCCGAAATGGCCGTCAAGTACGAGCAGAAATTTGCCGAGGACGAGTGGTACAAGCATCTGTACCGCACCAGCTACGCCTACCACGGCGTGCACCCGTTCTACGCCTGGTACTGGGGCGCCCATGCGCTAAAGCACGTCGGCGCAGTAATCATCGTCGGCGGCGATCCTGTTGCGGTTCGCCGTCTCGGGTTCAAGCCGGCCTCCACCATGATGGACGCGCTGGAAATGGCATCTGATGTTGTCGGTCCGCAGCCCACGCTCACCCACCTGCACAACCCGCCCGTAGTAATGGCCGACGTCACGTGAGTCTCAACCGCCGTGCCGCCGATTTGCTCGGCCGGCGCGCGACGAAACTGATGGCACGCTCTGTTGCTGGCCGCAAGGTACAGCGTCGGATTAACTCGATGACGGCCAAGACCCGCTTTCCGCTTCGGGCACCACGTGCCCCGTACGGCATCGACGTCCGCACCGATGGCCCCAAGGTTGGCGCCGACTTTTCGACCGATTGGGCCCGTTCCCCCCAGGCGAAAGCGGCCCGCATTGCGATGGTCGAAACGGTCATGCGTGCTGCCGTGGCCGGTATTGCCTCGCCCAACCGTGTCAATATCGATCGACTTGCCGATCTCGACGGTCCAGCCATCTTCGTAGCCAACCACCACAGCCACCTCGATACATCGCTGTTGCTCACGTCGATTCCTCTTCCGTGGCGTCACGAAATGGTAGTTGCCGCCGCATCGGACTATTTCTTCCGCAACCGAGTAACCGGTGCCCTAGCCGCACTCACCATTGGGGCTATTCCGATTGAACGCGCCAAGGTGGGTCGCTCCTCAGCGAATCTGGCCGCCGATGTCATCGACGACGGATATAGCCTGCTGATCTTCCCCGAAGGTGGGCGCAGTAGGGATGGCTGGGGCCAGCCGTTCCGTGGTGGCGCCGCTTACCTTTCGGCGCGATGCAATGCTCCCGTCGTCCCGGTGTATGTCGGTGGCAGTGGGCGTATTTGGCGCAAGGGGTCTTCCAAGATCAGACGCGGTAGCACCGTCATCAACTTTGGTAAGCCAATTTGGCCCGGAGAGGGCGAATCCAGTCGCAGTTTCAATAAGCGCATCGAGGCGGCCGTGTCGGTTCTCGGCGACGAAACTACAGCCGACTGGTACACCGCTCGTAAACGGGCCTACTCGGGTGCCAGTCCAGCACTGGGTGGTCCCAACGCCGGCTCGTGGCGTCGACAATGGGCCCTAGGTTCCACCCGGAAACGCAAGTCCACCGAGCCCCGCTGGCCCAAGGTATAGCCGACCGCCACCGCACGAACCATGAGTCGGGCGCCATCCAACCACCCCAACCCCAACTGGTAGGCCCAAACGACACCCCGACCCCCCAACAGGCCTACCAGTTCGGGATGTCCACCGACTATTAGGCGGGGTTTTCTACTACGCGAAGACCGGTCGGGGCCATTGAGTCCGAAGCCTGCGCCAACTCGACTACGAACTCGGTGGCATGCGATGGGAAAACGTGTTCACTCACCAAAATAGGTTCACCCAATGAATCACAGGTGACGCGTCGACAGACCAGCACTGGTGAGCCGGCCGGGATACCCAGCAACCCGGCGTCGGAGTCGTCCGCCGCTCCGGCGCCAATAGTTTGCGTTGCACTGGCCAAATCGACGCCAAGCAGGCCGTAAAACGGAGATGCCGCTACGTCGTCTCGGGTGAGCCTTCCCCCGAGACGCTCCGGGCACCACACCGTGACACGGGCAAACGGTTGACCATCCGCCAGATTGCGGCGGATCACCTCAAGCACTATTCCTTCACCAAACACCGCCGCGACCCGCTCTGGCGCTGACACAAACGCGAAGGACAAAACCTCTCGCTGTGACGTTCGATTAGATGCCTCGAGTTGGTCTTCGATCGTTCCGAGGCGCGCCAACGACTGCGGCAATGGATCAGCAGTCACACTCCAACCAAAGCCCTGACGAGATTCAACTCGACCTTCGTCGCGCAAAATGTCGAGCGACTTACGGATCGTGACCCGACTGGCGCCGTACTCCTTGGACATTGCTGACTCGCTCGGAAGAATCTGACCAGCCCCGAACTCCCCCGCGTCGATGCGCGTGCGCAGCTCAGATGCGATCTGTCGGTACCGGATTGTGCGACTCGAAGGCGATGCCATACACCGACCTTAGCCCAACTTGTATGCAACTTGTATTATTATTGATTCGCGTCATATACTTCGTATCATCAAACCACCTGTCCAAACCTGAGGAAACCCCATGGCAGTTGCTGCAAGTACCCCCATCGAATTGATCAACGGCGTGTACGCCACCCTCGACGAGCGCCTCGGTGCCGCTCGCGAGCGCTTCGGACGCGGTCTCACCCTCGCCGAGAAGATTCTCATCAACCACCTCGACACCACCGATCAAGAACTCGAGCGCGGCGAGAGCTACGTCGACCTTCGCCCTGACCGTGTCGCCATGCAAGATGCCACCGCCCAAATGGCCTGGTTGCAGTTCATGACAGCAGGCCTAGACGAAGTCGCTGTTCCGTCCACCACCCATTGCGACCACCTCATTCAAGCCCGCAAGGACGGTAAGACCGACCTCATGGTCGCGGCCGACACCAACTCCGAGGTCTATGACTTCCTCGAGTCCGTAAGCGCCAAATACGGTGGCGGCTTCTGGAAGCCCGGAAGCGGCATCATCCACCAGGTGGTTCTCGAACAGTACGCCTTTCCCGGTGGCATGATGATCGGGACCGACAGCCACACCCCTAATGCCGGTGGCATTGGCATGATCGCCATCGGTGTCGGCGGCGCGGACGCTGTTGACGTTATGACTGGGTTCCCCTGGAACGTCAAGTGGCCCAAGGTGATTGGCATCAAGCTCACCGGCGAACTCAACGGTTGGACTGCCCCCAAAGACATCATTCTCAAGGTCGCCGAAATCCTTACCGTTAAGGGCGGCACCGGAGCAATCGTCGAGTACTTCGGCGAAGGCGCCAACCGCCTTAGCTGCACCGGCAAAGCCACCATCTGCAACATGGGCGCCGAGATTGGTGCTACCACTTCCATCTTCGGTTACGACGATGCGGTAGCCCGCTACCTCAAGAGCACCGGACGCGAAGAAATCGCCGCTGCCGCCAACGCCGTGGCCCACCATCTGCGGGCCGACGATGAGGTTCTCGCTAACCCCGAGGCCTACTACGACCAGGTGGTCGAGATAAACCTCGACGAACTCACCCCCCACATCAACGGTCCCCACACCCCCGATCTTGCTCGTGAAGTAAAGGACCTCGGCGCCGAAGCCAAAGCCAACGGCTGGCCCCTCGAAATCAGTGCCGCCCTCATTGGCAGTTGCACCAACTCCAGTTACGAAGACATCACTCGTGCGGCCAGCATTGCTCGCGAAGCCAAGGCCAAAGGGATCAGCCTCAAGACCAAGCTCATGATCACGCCCGGCTCCGAACAGGTCCGTGCCACCATCGAGCGAGATGGCCTCCTGGCCGATTTCGAAGCTCTTGGTGCGGTCGTCTTGGCAAATGCTTGCGGCCCTTGCATTGGCCAGTGGGATCGCTCCGATGACCGCGAGCCTGGCATTCCCAACGTGATTGTCACCTCATACAACCGCAACTTCCCTAAGCGCAACGATGGCGACGGCGCAACCCTTGCCTTCGTGACGTCCCCCGAAACCGTCATGGCGTTGGCATTGTCTGGTTCGGTCGACTTCGATCCAATCAACGACACAATTACCAACGATGCCGGCGAGCAGGTTTCTCTGTCCGTCCCCATCGGCGTCGAGTTACCACCGCTCGGGTTCGACCCGGGTGAAGAGACCTTCGTCGCTCCCCCCGCCGACGGCAGTGACATTTCCGTCGCGGTTTCACCGACGTCGGACCGACTTCAGGTACTTACCCCATTTCCCGCTTGGGATGGCAACGACTACGAGGACCTTCCCATTTTGGTCAAGGCCCAAGGCAAGTTCACTACCGACCACATTTCGATGGCCGGCCCGTGGCTCAAGTACCGCGGCCATCTCGAGAACATCTCGGGCAACCTCTACATCGGTGCGGTCAGTGCCTACAACGAGGGCATCATCGGTATGGGCAAGAACCAGTTGAACGGTGAACGCCAAAGCTTCCCCGACATGGCCCAGTCCTACCACGAAGCCGGTCAGCCTTGGGTTGTTATCGGTGATGAGAACATGGGCGAAGGCTCAAGTCGCGAGCATGCGGCTATGGAACCCCGCTTCCGGTTGGGTCTCATCGCTATCGCTCGCAGCTTTGCCCGCATCCATGAGACCAACCTCAAGAAACAGGGCATGATTCCGCTCACCTTCGACGATGCAGCCGATTACGACCGTATTGGTGAAGATGACCGCATTAGCTTGCGTAACATTGCCGGGCTCGCTCCGGACGAGCAGATGACGGTCGAGGTCACTACACCCGTCGGTGAGACCTGGACGTTCCAGGCCAATCACACGTACAGCCCCGCTCAAATCGAATGGTTTAAGGCCGGAAGCGCCTTGAACGTCATCCGCCAGAAGACATTCGGCTAGACAACGGGCAACCCGCCCACCATCGCGATCAGCGACGGGAGGCTACTTGCCTTTGGGGTGAGTAGCCGCCAGTTCTGCTTCGGTCGGTATGCGTTTGATTTGCGACTCGGGCGGCAGCTGAGCACTGATGGCCGCCATGATGGTGTTGAGGTCCTCCTCGACACCCTTGTAGGCCAATTCGACGGGCGCTCCGATGTTGATTGACACCGCTGGCGGGTTGTTGACGTTGAGAAACTTGGGCAACTTCGCATTGCGAGGCCACACGTGTTCGGTGCCCCACAGGCCCATGGGTAACACGGGGACTTTCGTGAGCGCGGCCAATCGAGCAACACCGGACTTGCCGGTAAGCTGCGGATCGAAGAACTTTTCGCCTCGCGGGATCGTGCCTTCGGGCAAAATAACAACGACCTCGCCAGCGTCGAGCGCTTCGGCGGCAGCGTGGAGAGGCTCATCGGAGCCTGTCCCGCGAAACACCGGCACTGCGCCAACGCTCTGCATAAACTGCTTGACAACAGGCATCTTGTAGAGCTCTGACTTAGCGAGAAACCGACCTGGTCGATCACGCTTTGCTAAGGCGTAGCCAATGGCCATTGGATCGAAATACGAACGGTGATTGGCCGCAATGATGGCCGGGCCCTCTAGGGGAATGTTGTCTTCACCCGCGATAGTGAGATCTGCGTAAAGCAGCAATTCGGGTTGCAGAAACGGGAAGGCGAGTTGCTGAAGTTCGACACCGGCGACGCGCCGAACACCTGGGGGCGCATCGAGATACCGGATTTCCCACCGGCTAAGTTCTGCGAGCACTCGTAAACGCGGATCAGGGTTGACCGCGACGGGATTACCTACCGAGCGAAGCATTGGCGCGTCATAGCGAGAGTCGGAGTAGGCGTACGACTCAGCGAGGTCGACGTTGTTGGCTGCCGCCCAATCGGCTACCTCGTCACGCTTGTCGCTGTACCAGACGAAACGACCGTCGATGCTGCCGTTATAGATGCCGTTGGTGTCGTCGTAGCGGGTCGCCAACACCGCGTCCATGCCGAGCAGTTCAGCGAACGGGGCTACCAAGTCATAGGGCGTCGTTGTGGCGAGGACCAGTAACCGTTCTTCTTTGCGGTGTTTGGCCAGTTCAGCCAGGGCGAAGGGTTGCAGCACATCTTGAAGGGCTATCGCCACCCGTTCACCAGCGCTCTGCACCGCCGCTTTTTTCCAACCCTTGGCAAATCGGGCTCCTTGTTTAGCGACCACCATTGATGCGCGGTTCTCGCCGAACGTGTTATAGATCCAGTACAGGAGCTTTTGTCCGGGCACCTCGCCGCTGGTAATCCCTTCCTCAGCCAAGATTCGGCTGATAGTTGGGCCGCTGCCTCCGTCGAGAAGGGTGCGATCAAGGTCGAAAATGGCCGCGCTACGCATGCCTTAAAGGTAGCCGCTGAATGCGCTGGAACAGAACCCCAAAACAGGAGCGAGACCGGAGAAACTCCGGCCTCGCTCATTTTCGCCTTTGAGGGGGTGTTTGGGGGGAAACACCGACTCATAGCTATTGGACGAAAGCGCAGATCGGGGGGAATCAGATACGCTTTCGATTGCTTATATTGTGCACTGTTTCACTAGAGCTGTCCAACACATGATCGCGATAGTTAGCATCTCTTTGATAGATAATGATTCACTATCTGATATGCTTTAGTGATACATCTTCGGAGGGAACCTACGATTCCGCACCGTTCGAGGAATACAGATCCGAGAAGCAGCCATGGACATTCGCCAACTCAACGTTTTGCTTGCCGTCGCCGACCACGGAACGTTCTCCGCTGCCGCCGACGCCTTGCACACCGTCCAGTCAAACGTATCAACCCATATCGCACGTCTTGAGAGAGAGCTTCGCACCGAATTGGTCGATCGGTCAACTGGAGCCCTCACCGCGGAAGGTGAAGCTGTCGCCTCTAGGGCTCGTCGTATCCAAGGCGAGGTCGAGTCGATCGTCCCTGACCTCACCGCCATGCACGACGAAATCACCGGAACCGTACGGATCGGCATGATCGGAACAGTCGGCCGTTGGCTACTACCTAGTTTATTGAAGGCGCTTGCCGTCGAGTTTCCCCGCATCCACCTCCAAATCGCCGGGGCCACGACAGTCAACCTTGCCCCCCACGTTGCTGACGGATCACTGCAGCTCGCACTCGCCAACTTGCCGATCGACGATCCCGACCTACGGGCCGAGCCACTCCTCGACGAGAACCGAGTGCTTGCCGTCCCCTGTGGCTCCGAGCTTGCCCTCCGCAGCGAAATCAGCATCGCTGACCTGGCCGACATTGATCTCATCGCCGCTCCAGCCGGCACAGCATTCCGCGACGAGATCGACAACGCACTCGGCCACCATGGACTCACTCTGACGCCCATTGCCGAGGTCGACAGCATGGGCCTCGTGGGATCGGTTGTCAGTAGCGGCGTGTACTCGGCCGTGCTCCCCTCCAGCGCCGTACCGGCAGATGGCACATGTGTATCAATTCCGATCCGAGGGCTGCCTCCCCGGTCGGTTGGCCTCGTTTCCAGTCGGCGAGTGCCACCATCGGCCACTACCATCACGGTCGTCGACGTGATCCGGCGTATTGTCGCCGACGAATCAGCCCGCCGACCAGGTTTCGACCTAGCGGTGGTCGCGGAACGCACGTTAACGTGACACACTCACCATCGTGACTGATCTCGCCTCCGCCGAAACCACCGGCGAACCTTCTCCCCTCGCCGTCGCCCGTCATACCAGTGACAACACCGAGGTGGTGGTCCGGACACTCGGCGACCACCGCGTCGTCATGGTGACAATCGGCGGACAAAATGAGCCTCGTCCGCTAGCCGCCGCAGATGGCAAGAACCTGGCCTTAGCGGCAACCATGGCTGTCGAGCAGCGTCTTCCGCTGGTCTACCGCTTGTCCTCGACGGGTGCCGATGTCCACGAAGGCCTAGCGGCCACCAACGCATGGGGCATTGCCGCTCGTAGCATCGCTCGGGCCTCTGGCGTTGTCCCAACCATTGTTGTCGTGCACGGGGCAGCCGTCGCCGGACCGGCGCTCCTCATCGGCCTGGCCGACTTCGCAGTACTCACCGAAACGGCGTACGCCTATGTGTCTGGGCCACAGGCCGTACAACAATACACCGGTGTGCCGATCACCTCAGAGGCGCTCGGCGGCGCCGCACTCCACGCTCGCACCGACGGCTCGGCGTCATTTGTCGTCGCCGATCTCGATGAGGCTGACGATCTAGTCTCAGATTTGCTTACCTTTCTGCCCGCCCACGTCGACGCCCTTCCACCAGTTATCCCCACCGCCGACCCGATCGACCGCCGCACCGACACACTCACCACTATCCTTCCCGATTCCTCCACCGGTGCCTACGACGTCCGCGACGTGCTGCGAGCCGTCGCCGACGATGGTGAGATTCTCGAATGCCGAACCGACTGGGCCAGCAACATCGTTACGGCATTCGGCACCGTTGGCGGCCGCCCCGTGGGCTTCGTGGCCAATCAACCGCAGAGTCTTGCCGGGACGCTCAACATCGAAGCATCCCAAAAAGGTGCCCGTTTCGTTGGGTTCTGCGATGCGTTCAACATCGCACTTGTCACTTTCATCGATACACCCGGGTTCTACCCCGGCAAGGACCTCGAATGGCGCGGCATGATTCGTCACGGAGCGCAACTTGCCTTCGCCTATGCCCGAGCCACGGTTCCGCGCGTGGCCGTCACATTGCGCAAGGCCTACGGCGGGGCCTACATCGTCATGGACTCCAAGTACATGGGAAATGACGTGATGTTGGCTTGGCCTAGTGCCGAAATCGCCGTAATGGGTGCCAAAGGGGCCGCCGAGATCCTCCATCGCAATGCCACACCCGAAGAACGAGTCGTCCACGAAGCCGAATACGAAGAACGGCTGCTCAACCCCTATGTAGCGGCCGAACGCGGCTCGGTCGACGCGGTAATCGACCCCGCTGAAACCCGCATCCACATCGCATCGGCTCTAGATATGTTGAGCACAAAACGCGAAAAACTACGCAGCCGTCGACACGACAACATTCCGTTGTAACTCCCTCAACCCACATTGAATCTTGTGCTACTCGGTGATGTGTAGCGTCACGTTCTCCAGTAAAGTGCAACCGCAGCTACTAGAGGAGCATGGGTGTCCGAAACCATCACCATTACTGACAATCGCACAGGGAACACTGTTGAGGTCCCCATTGTCAACGGGGGTGTCGACGCGGCCGAGTGGCGAAAATTGGTACCGGGAACGTGGTTCGTGGACCCATCCTTCAGCACCACTGCATCGTGCGAAAGTGCGATCACCGACCTCGATGGAACCAACGGCATTTTGCGCCATCGCGGTTACCCCATCGAGCAGCTAGCCGAGAAGTCCACCTTCCTCGAAGTTGCTTACCTCCTCATAAACGGCGAACTTCCTAACGAGACCGAATACGCGGACTGGAAGCATCAGATCACCACCCACACCTACGTGAATGACAGTTTTCGGCGCGACTATTTCGACGCGTTTCACTACGACGCTCACCCCATGGGTTTGCTTACCTCGGCAACGGCAGGACTTTCCACGTTCTACCCCGAAGCAAAAAACATCGAAGATCCTGAAGTTCGTAAAGAGCAGATGGTTCGCCTTATCGCCAAGATGCCCACGATGGCTGCTGCTGCATACCGTTTCTCGAAGGGACTCCCCTTCGTATACCCCGACAACGACCTCGACTACTCCACCAACTTCTTGTCGATGATGTACAGGATGGCCGAGCCGTCCTATGAGGTAAACCCTGTTCTTGCTCGTGCACTTGACCTGCTGTTCATCTTGCATGCCGACCACGAGCAGAACTGCTCCACTACGGCGGTACGCGTTGTTGGTTCAGCCCACGCCGACCCTTACTCCGCTGTCTCCGCTGGCTGCGCTGCTCTGTACGGACCCCGTCACGGCGGCGCCAACGAAGCAGTGCTCAAAATGCTTGCCGAGATCGGCAGCCCACAGAACGTGCCCGCCTTCATCGAAAGTGTCAAGTCAGGCGAAGGCCGCCTCATGGGGTTCGGACACCGCGTTTACAAGAACTTCGATCCCCGGGCGACCATCATCAAAAAGGCGGCCTACGACGTCTTCGAGGTAACCGGTACCAATCCGTTACTCGATATCGCCCTCGCTCTCGAAGATGCGGCCTTGGCTGACGACTACTTCGTTAGTCGCAAGCTCTATCCCAACGTCGACTTCTACTCCGGCCTCATTTACGAAGCCATCGGCTTTCCTACCTCGATGTTCACCGTGCTGTTCGCTATTCCTCGCACCTCTGGCTGGCTCGCCCACTGGAACGAGATGCTCCAACAGGACTCCCGCATTGCCCGACCCCGCCAGGTCTACACCGGCTCCGACGTACGCGACTACGTAGACGTCTCTGCTCGGTAGTGGCTAAGGCTGGTTGTCAGCCTTAGCCAGCGCTCAAGCAAGCTTCACTGACACTGGCTAGCCCCGCGGTGTGACGCGCCCCGAGAAAAACCCCTGGACATCTTTACGTCTTTTCAGTATGTTTCATGTTGTGTCATCTCATTCCCTTTTATTCCGTCCCGTAGCCTGATGGCCGTCACCACTCGGGTACTCGACGGCGACCGTCTGGTCGTGGCCAAGACTGGTCCCGCCGACAAGCTGGTAGCCGAAGCAAAATTGTTACGTCACTGTGTTGGCCCGCATGTCGTTTCGGTTATCGACATCGTGGTAGACGGCGACCAAGCGGAGATGTTGCTGGAGTCCGCCGGCAATAGCACCCTGAGCGAATATCGCCCGGATAACTTCGCTGCTCTCGCCGCCACTATGGCCTCAGTTGTGCAGGCCGTGGCCGATCTACATCAGCAACGGGTCGGACATGGCAGCCTCGCCGACGAGCACGTGATCCTCGGCACCAACCGACACCCGGTGCTGTGCGGCTTTGGCCATGCGGCCAGTCACCCGTCCTCACCTACAGAACTCGACGTGCAAGCGTTAGGACGAATGCTGTACCACCATCTGCTTCGACTGGCTGGTTCGCAGACGTCTACGTGGGTGGAACGGATGACATCCAGTGACCTGCGTATCGAGCGTCAGCTTCGCGAGTTGGCAACCCAAGCCAAGGATGACCCAACCACCATTTCCGCCACCGCTTTGGCGACATCTCTAGCCGATCTGTCGCCGCCTCCCCCTACCCTCCGGAGCGCTCAAGCGGTACCAGTGGTGGAGCCGTCGCAACCTACATCACGCGACGGTTCCACCCCGGCGACCCCTTCTACCTCAGACGACCAACTATCCGATGATGTGCCCCGCATCTGGCGTATACCCCCACGCCCACGGGTACCGGTTTCGACGCGGCGCCGTCCAGTCGTTGGGGGTGCGGTAGTGGCGGTACTGGTCGCCATCACCGCTGGCGTAATGCTATTTCGGGGAGCAACCGCACCGCCCACCGAGATCGCCAGCAGCGCCCAACTGGCGACCCAAGACGAGACCCCAGCGACACCCACCGGAGTGCCAATTCATCCGCAGCAGACCACCGTGGCTACCCCTTCAACGACCATCCGATCCGAACACGAATTGCTGGTTCCATGTCCTGTCGTCGTCGCGGTATTCACCGCTGACCACGATCGCGATGGTTGTCTTTCTCCGATAAACATCATCCAGGGTTCGGTCATCGTTGACGACCTAACCTTTAGCGTCGGCGTGCCAGAAGACACCATCCTGGTTGGGGACTGGAACTGTGACGGACGATCCACACTGGCCGTTTTGCGGCAAAGTACCGGTGAGATCTTCGTGTTCGATGACTGGGCCGTGGATGGCCAGGTAGAAGCCACCCTCGTTGGCCAAGTGACGGGGCCGACTGCATTCACAGCCGTAGAACTGCCCAATGGGTGTCAAGACCTTCGTGTCACTCACGACACCGGACAATGGACCCTCACCGAGACACAGACGTGACCAGCATTCTCACCCCACATTCCGGGCCAAGCCTTCGCCGTAACCTCAACTGTCCAACCACGCAGATCCCCTTGCGTATTTGGTCCACAGTTTTTCTGGCGGGTTGGGCCTTCGTTCTGGTCCTCGCAATTCGACTTCTAGGTGCCCTCGGTTCCGGCTCATTAGCAGCCCCGCGACTAACCGACCCCTCTGCCATCTGGCATTGGGCGACCACCACGCCGCCTGCCGATCTCCTCATGACGATGCTTCGCTTGGCCGGCGTGGCCATGGGGTGGTATCTCCTGGCACTCATGGCTCTTGGGGTGTTGGCGCGAGCAACTCGCTTCGAGATCGCAGCCACAAGATTAAACCGCTGGACCCCCCGGTCGTTGCACACACTGCTCGATAACGCGATGGGGTTTGGCTTGTTGGCAGCCCTAACCCTGGCTTCACTAACTCCTATTCGCTCCACCGCATCACCCCAAGAGTTCGCTCTCGGCCCGGACCCCATGGTCCTCGTGCTCCAACCCGATACCTCAACGGAACCCGCTGTTCTCGAACTCGATGCCTTCGCAATGTCCGATGTCCCCATGGTCATGCGTCGAGCAGAGTCACCTTCGTTGGCCCCCAACAATGTCTCTACGACTCAAGAATGGGTCGTAGTCCCGGGCGACAACCTCTGGTCGATCGCCGAATCCACCTTGGCCGGCCAGTTCGGTTCCGAAGTTTCTATCGCACAAATCACTCCGTACTGGATCGACCTCACGACAGTCAATAGGTCTCGTCTCAGCGATCCTTCGAACCCCGACCTCTTGCTGGTGGGCCAAACCCTGCTGGTCCCGTCCGTCGAATAACCCATCGGAATCAGTCCGACTCATCCGACTGGGTTAGATTTGGCGGATGGACAACCCCGAGCAACCCCCCGAACTTGGTGTCTTCGCCAACCGCACGCTCAATCTGCGATCGGTGCAAGCGATCGGGTTCGACATGGACTACACCCTCATCCACTATCACGTCGACAAGTGGGAGGGCGCAGCGTTCGAGCATGCCCGCGGCCATTTGGCAGACCGTGGCTGGCCGGTGAACAACCTCACATTCGAACCTGACAAATTTAGTTTGGGTCTCACGTTCGACCTCAAACTCGGAAACCTTGTCAAGGCAACCCGTTTCGGCTACGTCGTGCGAGCTCAGCATGGCCAATCGGCACTCACATTCGATGATCAACGCACGGCGTACAGCTCCACAGTGATCGATCTCGCCGAAGACCGCTACGCGTTCATGAACACGTTGTTTGAGATCTCCAGAGCTTGCCTTTGGACCCAACTCATCGACCTCCACGACCAATCAAAACTCGATGGTGTGCACAATTACCGCGACATCTACATCGCCATTGATGACGCTTTGAATGAGTCCCACCTCGGCGGGCGGCTGAAAGCCGAAATACTGGCTGACCCCGACAGCTTCGTCGTCCGCGACGAGTCGCTCGTTCCCACCCTTGTCGACCTGCGAGAAGCAGGCAAGAAACTCCTTCTTATCACGAACAGCGATTGGGCCTACACCCGTGAAATCATGAAATACGCGGTCGACCCCTTCTGCCCAGAAGGCTGCACGTGGCGCGAGTTATTTGACGTCGTCATCGTGGCGGCCAATAAGCCGCAGTTCTTCGCCAACCAGAACCCGTTGTTCAAAATTGTCGATGAGAACGCCGGTTTATTGAAACCTCACTGGGACGATCTCGAAGCTGGCACGGTCTACTTCGGGGGCAATGCGCTCGCAGTCGAATCAAGTCTTGGCCTGGGCAATGCCCAGTTTCTTTACGTTGGCGACCACCTATTTGGCGATGTGCACGTCACCAAAGATGTGCTTCGGTGGCGCACAGCACTGATCGCCCGAGAACTCGAATACGAAATCCGCGACGCCGCCAACTTTCACGACGACCAGCGCCACCTCGAAGAACTCATGCGCGACAAAGTCGCTATCGACCGCCAACAAGCTCAGCTACGCCTGGCACGCGACCACAACCGTTCGGACAAATCCCTGAGCGCCAGTCTGGACAAGGCCACCAAGCAGGCCATAAAGCTCGACAAACAAATTTCACCCTTAGCGCAGAAAGCCGCCACGCTGGGTAATGAGGTCTGGGGCCCACTGATGCGCGCCGGGAACGACAAAAGCCTATTTGCCCGACAGGTCGAAAGGTACGCCGACATATACACCTCACGAGTATCCAATCTTGGCTACGAAACGCCCTATGCCTACCTACGAGCAGCTCGTGGTTCTCTCCCCCATGACGCCGCAACGGACTAAACAATGACACCAGATTCAAGCTTCACCCAAGCGGGCGACGTTTTCATTGGTACTGATTTCGCCCGCGGTCCGTGGAGCGCCGACCACTGTCATGGTGGCCCACCTACCGGGGTCATCGCTCGGGCGTGCGAGCATGCCGTCCCTCATCAACGGCTCACGCGATTGACCGTTGAGCTGAGTCGACCGGTGCCGCTCGCCGGATTTACCGTAGAAACTAATGTCCTTCGATCCGGTCGCAAGACCAGCCTGGTCGCGGCAACGCTCACTGGCATAGATGGCAGGGTTTGTGTGACGGCCACAGCGCTGCACCTCCTCGCTTCCGACCATGCCGCATTGCCCACCACCGAAGGGGACACCCCGAGACGCTCCGATGCCACCAAAGGTCCGCCACCAGTGCGCTCACTGGCCCATGGCCTGCCGGGCTTTTTTGACGGCACACAATTACTCTTTGACCCGGGATCAGCCCCCGGTCCGGGACCGTGCACCCTATGGATGCGCACCGTCCCGCTTCTGCCCACCGAACCAATGTCACCGTTCCAGCGAGTCTGTCCGTTAGCCGATTCCGGCAACGGAATCTCCTCAAATGGCGACTTCACCGACTTTTCACCCATAAACCCCGATCTCACTGTCTCGCTACACCGAGATCCTGTGGGCGAGTGGATTGGATCTCAAGCAACATCTCGGTGGGAACCAAATGGCATTGGGCTCGCCGAGGCGTTGTTATTCGACGAGATCGGCCCCATCGGGCGAGCCACACAGACCCTGCTCGTAAGCAGCAACCGCAGCTAGCAAACGCTGACCTGCTCTGTTCTAATACCCCCATGGCTCAGCCCATCAGGGGCAGTACGCACATCTACGGCCTCGTCAACGACACCGTTGTCATGATGTCTCCACACTAAGCAACATGGCTAGTTGACGAGCCTGTACACACAATGCGCCCGTTGCATCCCATACTTTGGCATCTTCGATCATCAATCCGTTCGATAGATCACGACACACCAATTCGGCCAACATCGGGCCCGGCGCCGGTCGCCGACGAACCTGAACAGTAAGTTCAACCGTCGGCACCCATCCAACCCGACCCAGTGTGGTGAAAATGGCGGGAGGCAGAGCGTCAGAAAACATGGCCGCAGCAATGACATCGGGTTCGGTCCCGTCTCGAAGTTGAACCCAGGCGGTGACAGCGGCCTCGGTGCCACCCCCAGCAACTGATTGGGACGGATCAATCCGAACCTCGATTTGGTCGAGCATCGAAATATCCACGCCTTGCAGGTGGCCCATCCGCGACACGCAATCGCCGAAAGGCGCAATCGTTGGCGGCTCGATGATGATTTCGTGGTCTGGACCCGCCGTCGTCAAATCACCAAACACCGCCGTCGACCGAATGCGCTCTTTGCCATCTTGATAAAGAACACCCGTCACCAAAGATGTAGTCCGGCCGGTACGGATGACCTCGACCTTGATCGTGGCTGCAAGCCCCTCAGATGTCGGGCGAGAAAAATGCGTCGTAACTGATATTGGGTCGGGCTGCGCCACCTTTTGCTGCATCGCATTCAACACGATCGCCAGCAAATAACCGCCATTGGGCTTGTCCCCAATGCTCCAGTGATCACTGATCGTGATATGTCCGACGCCGTCGATATAGGTGACAGCCGTGTCTTGCGTAAATCCCATCAGGTGAGCATGGCAGGCCATCGCTCTTCGGCAGCAACCACACGAAAAACAATCGCCCACCAATGTGCATTGCGGACCTGAATAGTGGCACTGTTAGGGGGTGACGAACCTTGCGCAATTAGCTATCGAAGCCCTCCGTGCCCTCGAAATTGACACCCTGTACTGCATCCCAGGCGTGCAGAACGATTTGTTCTTCAACGAACTCGTCGATGCCCCCGACATCCGCCCGGTGGTGTGTCGCCATGAACAAGGCACCGCCTACATGGCCGCAGGTGCATCGCTGGTTACGGGCAAGCCAGCCGCCTGCTCAGTTGTCCCCGGCCCCGGCCTATTGAACGCCTCGGCTGCGCTCACCACCGGCTATTGGGGTGGCGCCAACGTGTTCGCCATCGTGGGCGAGATTGCCACCCGCTTGATGGACAAGAACATCGGCACGCTGCACGAACTTCCCAATCAGCACGCCATCTTGCAACAACTGACCAAGCACGCCGAACTCATCACCGACGGCCAAACAGCGGTTAGCCAAATGCAAGCGGCCATCGATGCCTTGGTTAATGGGGCGCCTCATCCCGTAAGCGTTGAGATTCCCGTCGACCGTTGGCTCGAAACCGCCACGGGAGCGCTGAGCACTCCAGTACGAACCAACCCAACCCTCGATCCGGCCGTTATCGACCAAGCAGCACAGCTCATCGCCAATGCCAAGAATCCGCTTATCGTGGTCGGTTCGGGCGCATGGGAGGCAGCCGACGAGGTTCGTGCTCTCGCCGAACTTCTCCAAGCTCCCGTTACAACCCGACGCATGGGTCATGGCGTGCTCCCCAATGACCACCCTCATTTCGTGCCGCTCGCCGTTGCCCACAGCATGTGGGTAGACGTGGACGTCGCCATCGGTATCGGCACCCGACTCGAATGGCCCATTGACGTGTGGGGCATCGACGACGATCTCAGCGTGGTGCAAATTGACATCGACCCCAATGGTCTCGACCGCCATCACATCGGCAGTCTCGGGGTACACGCGGATGCCGCCGAAGGCACCCAGGCCATCATCGATGCCATCGGCCCAATAGCGGCCCGCAGTTCCCGCACGGCCGAGTTCGCCGAATTCAAGGCGCAGTACGTCATCGATATCGCTCATCTAGAACCGCAGCTAGGGTTCCTCGGCGCTATTCACGATGTACTGCCCGCCGACGGGGTAATTGTGGAAGACGTCTGTCAGATTGGCTTTGCCGCCCACATTGGGTACAACTTCAACCAACCGCGCACGTTCTTATCTTCGGGGCCAGCGGGAACCCTCGGTGCAGGTGTTGGTATGGGCATCGGTGCCGCAGACGCCGCCCGCGACAAGTCCGTAATCACCGTCTCAGGCGATGGTGGATTTTTATTCGGCGCCACCGAAATGGCCACCGCCGTACAACACGACATTCCGACCAAGATCCTTGTGTTTAACAACAGTGCCTACGGCAACGTACGTCGCATTCAGACGCAACGTTTCGGCGCCGACCGCACCATCGCCAGCACACTACGTAACCCCAATCTCATGCAGTTTGCCGACAGCTTCGGTTTCGCCACATGGCAAGCACACTCCCCCGATGACCTGCGCACCACACTCGATGCCGCACTCAGCCACGACGGGCCTGCGTTCATCGAGATTCCGCACGATCCACTGCCGGACCCTTGGCCATTCATGAGGTTGTCGCCTGGCCGTCGAGGTAAATAAAGCCGACTAACGAACCTCTTCGAATGTCGCCAAGAAACGATCGTTCTCGGCCGCGGTTCCTATCGTTACGCGTATGCCGTCTCCGGCGAATGCTCGAGTAACCACGCCTTTGATTTCGAGGGCCAGGCCAATGCGTTCTGTGTCCTCGCCTAACGGCAAATACACGAAGTTCGCGTCCGTCTTGGTCGTCCTCACACCAAGTTCACTCAACGCAACCGATACCCGATCCCTTTCGGCCACAATGTCGGCGACGCGTTTATCAACCTCGTCTTGGGCACCGAGAACAGCGAGGGCCGCGGCCTGAGCAACGAGGTTGACTGAAAACATCATGAGCGTCTTATCGAGCGTGGTAATGATTTCGGGATCGCCAACGGCATAGCCCACCCGCAAGCCCGCTAACCCATGTGCTTTCGACATCGTCCGGGTAACCACAACATTGCGGAAACGGGGCAGAAGATCGACGACGGGATCGCCAGCAGCGGGATCGTTGAACTCCCGATATGCCTCATCAACGAGCACTATGACATCGTCAGGAATCGACTGAACAAACGCCGCAATGTCAGCGGTCGATTCCGATATGCCAGTCGGATTGTTTGGCGTCGCCAAGAAAACGACCTTGGTCGCGGGAGTCACCGCCGCGGTCAACGCCACAAAGTCGACGGATAGGTCATCGTTGAGCGGCGTCGTTACCGAAACTCCACCAACCATCTGGACGAGAATTGGATACGCCTCAAACGACCGCCATGGATACACCACTTCGTCGCCAGCATCCACGTAGCACAGCAGAACCTGTTGGAGCAGTCCGGACGAGCCGGCCCCGACACCAATCTGATTGGCGTTCAGCCCAAGTTTGTGAGCCAACCGTTCCCGCAGAGCTACTGCTCCATGGTCGGGATATCGGTTAACTCCAGTACTCGCCGCGACGATCGCTGCTTGCACAGATGCCAACGGCACCAGAGGGCTTTCGTTGGAAGCGAGTTTGATGGCATCGACTGCACCATGTTCGACTTCGGCCTGCCCGGCACTCTTGCCCGGCTTATAAGAAGGCAGCCCGATAACAGTGTTACGTGGTTTTCCAATAGTCATAGGCCATTCACCCTAGTTACTACATTCAGCCAGGCAAGAACTGTTTCTATAGAAGCCGAACAGTGGGTACCCAGATCGCCTCAATTCCGCGTCAGCGCAATTCTTCGGACCAACCCGCAATACCCTTCTAGCTCTGACTATTTCCGGCGTTGCCTCACCCCAAGCAGTCCGTCGGCAAGGTCGGCCCGAGACCATTGCTTTCCTTTCGCTACTGGGAGCAATAACCGCCGCCGGGATCGACGTCATGTTGCCCGCGTTTGACGAAATGCGCGAGACATTCGGACTCGACCCAGACTCCACGCAACTAACCACGATGCTCACCACCTACTTTGTTGGCCTTGGCCTAGGGCAACTTTTTTGGGGCCCGGTGAGCGACGCAATCGGTCGCAAGCGAACGTTGCATGCCGCATTGACCATCTACGTCCTGGCCGCCCTCGGATGTGCCTGGGGACCCTCGCTCAATGCCCTGTTCGCCTTCCGCTTTATCTGGGGGCTTGGTGCCGCTGGAACCGTCGTGTTGTCGCTGGCTATTCCTCGTGACCGCACGTCGGGTAATGACCTAGCTCGACTGCTCATGTTGGTGCAGACGGTATTCATGCTGGGTCCGGTGATATCGCCCATGCTCGGCCAGATCATCGTCAGTCTGGTGTCGTGGCGCTGGGTCTTTGGCCTCTGCGTGGTTCTTGCTTTCATCGTGGCGTTCTGGTCGACCCGACTGGAGGAAACCCTGCCGATCGAGCGCCGACGCTCCCTGAGCTTCGGACGCACATTTGAAGGCGCCCGAGCAGTGGTGTCCAACAGAACTACGTTGGGCTACGGAATCAGCCGACTTTTCAACATCGGAGGGTTCTTTATTTATCTTGGGTCAGCCGAACTTATCTTCGGTGACATATACGGCAAGGGTGACAGTTTCGCCTGGTTCTTCGGCGGCCAAGCAGCAATCATGGGGGTTATCTCGCTCGTAAGTTCGCGCTTTGTAAAACATATTGGTGCGCTCGCCGTTCTTCGGTGGGCAATGATCTCGTTGGTAACCAGTGCCATAGCCTTGCTGGTCTTGTCCGTTGCTACCGACGGTGTTCCTAACCTGTGGGTCTGGTTCGGCATTTTGACCATCACCAACAGTGCCAGCACCATTGTGACACCGGCCGCGAACAGCTTGTCAATGGAGCCCATGGGCGAAATGGCCGGGACCGCCTCAGGAATCCTTGGCGCCGTTGCCATTAGTGGTGGGGCCATGCTGGCCGCCATATTCAGTGGACAAATCAGTGGCTCAGTCACGCCCTTCGCCGTCGGCTACCTGCTGTACAGCTGTATCTCTGCTGGCGCATTCTTGTGGGCAGCAGCTGAGACAGAAGTACCGGTACCTGCGCTCAGCACTACGGCTTCGCACTGAGCAGACGCCTGGCCTAGAGCAATGAGTCGCGCAGAGCCACGGCCACCATCGTGCCGATAACCAGACCAGGCCCGAACGGGAAAGGCGTCTTTAGTACCGAGGGGCGTGGCGCCCCGGGTTCCTCATCAGGGTCAGGGAGCAGGTTTCGACCGGTGACTCGACGAGCTGACGCCAGCAACAGGCCATTGACAACACCCAACACTGAGGCGATGAGCATGGTTATCAATAGCAGACGCAAACCGTTCACAAAATTGATAGCAACAAGCCCCAAAACAAATCCCAACAACAGCGCCAACTTCACATCGCCCAGTCCCATTCCACCCCCGGAGACCAACGCGATCACCAACAACAGCCCCCAGAAAATAGCGCCAAAGGCCAGCGCACGGCCAACTTGGCTGGGTTCGCCCGGACCAAGGGCCACAAACGAAGCTGCCAATACGGTGACACCGAGACCGGGGAACAATATCCGATCGGCAATCCGGTAACTGCGAACATCAGTCGCGGACACGGCCACCATGGTGGTAGTCGCGAGCAACACCGAGACCAGAACCCAATGATCGCCAAGGGCCGCTGCCATAGCGACAAAGGCCACCACCATCACCATTGCTAGGGGCACAAACCCAACGGGTGCCGCGTTAATGTCGTCCTCACGCAGTGCCACCAAGTAAGCATTGATCATCGGCAACGTAGCGGCTGCGGCTACCACGGCCAGCCCAGCCGCAACAAGGACTACCCAATCACCCACGACTAGCTGTTCCGTGCTGCGTCAAGCATCGCATCGATCGGTGGCTCAAGTCCGGTCCAAAGACGAAACTGGTTCGCGGCCTGGTGAGCGAGCATCCCGAGCCCGTCGATGGTCCGACAGCCTCGGAGCGCGGCGGCTTGAAGCAGTGGCGTTTCGATCGGGTTGTACACGATGTCCACGACGGTGGTGCCGTTGGTGAGCAGAGAAACATCAAACGGCATATGGCCTGCGAACGGTGTGCCGTTCATACCCAATGGAGTGGTGTTCACGACAATGTCGGCGTCGATAACGGTGTTGACTGAATCCACACGGGCCATCGACGGGGCCAACGCTGCGGCAAGAATTGCCGATTCGTGGGTGCGATTAACTACGACGATCTCAGCTGCATTAGTAAGCCCCAGAGCGTCGACAATGGCACGGGCCGCTCCCCCGGCCCCCAGCACAACAATCCGCGACCCGTCGAGAGAAACGCCTTCGTGTAGAAGCGAGGCAACAAAGCCAGCACCATCGGTATTGTGCCCCACCACGGTGTCTTCGTCCCACGCCACGCAGTTGACAGCACCAAGTGCTTGGGCCGATGACGTCAAATGATCGACAGCGGCGGCCGCCTCTTCTTTGAGGGGCATGGTGACGCTGAGCCCAACAAGGCCCAGGTTGCGCAATGATTCAATAGCCGCCGCCCCACGGCCCGCTGGCACGTCGAACCGCACGTAGTCCCATTGGAGACCGACCTCGGCAAAGGCCCGGGCAAATATCTGGGGCGAACGCGAATGACTAATCGGCGATCCAATTACCGCGGCGACTCTTTGGGCACTCAACAGCCAAGTTCTTTCTCGATACAGACCAGTATTGCTTCGTTGTGTTCCTGAAGCGTGTCAGAGAAGTGGTGGGCACCGACTACATCATCTTCGTTGGTGAGCACATAGAACAACCAGTTGCCTTCATCGGGGTTGAGTGCTGCTTCCAGCGAGCTTCGGCCTGGCGCGGCAATCGGACCAGGAGGAAGCCCAACATTGCCCGGAAAACGGGTGTTGTAGGGGCTGTCGAAGGCCAAATCACTTTCGGTGAGCGGTTCACCCGGCGCTTTATTCAAAGCAAAGCGGGTAGTAGCGTCGATGCCCAGCGGCTCTCCCAAAAACAGTCGATTGTAAATTACACGGGCGATTTTGGGGCGATCGATCTGGACTTGGGCCTCTTTCTCGATCATCGACGCAATGATCACGATCTGGTACGGGGTAAAGCCCATAGCGGTCGCTTTTGTTTCCAAATCAATGTCGTCGGCAACGAACTCGAACGTTTCAACCATTTGTCGGAGCAAAGCTTCTTCGTTGGCAAGTTCAATCTCAGAGACTTCGTAGGTGGCAGGAAAGAGCACACCCTCCAGCGAGGTGACATCGGCTGGCAGGATCGAGGGAAGGTTCAGGGGGTTGCTAAAAGCCAGGTTGAGGTCACCGGTGTCGAAGTCCGGAAGTTCGCTTAGCATCCGGCCGCGGATTTGCTGAACTGTGAGACCCTCAATAAACAGCACCCTCTGGGAGGGGACAATTTGGATCTCGGCCGGACCATCCTCGAGGACCTCTTTGGCCTCCCACACTGCCATATTTTCACGGAATTCGTAGGATCCGGCGAGAAAGCCACCGGAATCCTTCCAGCTCAAGTAATAACGCAATGCCCACGAGCGGGGCACCACCTCAGCGTCGTCAAGCATGCGGGCGATATCACTTGTGGTGGCCCCTTGAGGAACCTCAATTGCCACAAGCGCACCCGGATCACCCGCCGGATCAAGCTGGGCTCGAGCCCAAGCGGTAACGCCCGTAATGACAACGAGACCAATTATCCCAACCGCGACAGCAGCGACGACAACGCGTCGAACTGGTCCGGATCTACTGCGAAGGTTTTCCCACTCCTCAAGATCTTCGGCTTCTTCCCATCCATCATCCCACGCAGCCCGAGGTCCCGTAGGTTGTGGGGAAGATCGCTGGGGCGCATTGGCCACCGCGTCGACAACTGGGGCGTACTCGACGTCCTCCGGGTTTACGTAGCGATCGACTGCGCCGCGGGGCGAATCCGCTGATGTTGTTCGGTCCACCTCGGATGGTTCGCCGAAGATGGAGTCGTCGTCGGGCAAAATCTGGCCGTCTTCAGAACCACCATTTGACTCGTCCGGGTACGGACTGCGGGGCTGATCGTCGGGTTCGTCGGGGCTCATGCGTTCTCCTCGCGACGATCGCGACCATCGAGCCATGCTTGTAACACGACGGCGGCGGCCACCTTGTCCACAACAGCTCGGCGATCTTTGGCAGCAACCTCGTTTTGTTCAAGAATGCGATGCGCAGTGACCGTCGTCAAGCGTTCATCGTAGGTCTCGATTGGTACCCCAAGGGTGTCACGTAGGGCAGCAATTTCTTCGAGGGCGCGTTGTGCGGCCGGACCAACGGAACCGTCCAACGAAAGAGGCATGCCAACGACGACGAGTTCTACGTCATATTCCTCCACGATGGCCCGTAATTGTCGGCGAATAGCCTGCTTATCATTGTTGCGTTGCATGACCAGGAGCGGACTCGCAATCGTGGCGCTGGCATCAGTAATAGCCAGACCAATCCTTTTCGTTCCTAGATCAATACCAAGAATTCGCATGGAGGTTCTAATCCGGCCGATGTCTAGATGCCCGCGGCGGCTCGCACCACAGCAAGCGCCTCATCGATGCCAGCCGGATTCTTGCCGCCGGCTACACATAGCTCGGGGTTACGTCCTCCGCCGCCACCAATGTGTTTGAAGGCACCGCTAAGCAAATCGCCAGCATCGAGACCACTGTCGGGGGTGCATGCGGCCACCAGGGCCACGCCACCACCATCGGTAGCACTAGCCAGAACTGCGCACCGGATCTCAGGCTTATCGCGAAGTGCCACAGCGAGATCGCGGACATCGTCGCTTTCGAGTCCATCGACACGTTCGACCACGACGCCATTGGTTGCATGGGCGACGAAGTCGTCGACATTGGACAACGTGGCGTATTTGTGAATCTGGTCGAGTTCCTTGCGAAGGCCCTTGAGTTCGGCCAGGCGGCGATCGAGGCCATCGGCGATGTCTTCGTCGGCTACGCCTAGCTGGCTGGCTATCGCTGCGAGACGAGTTTCCTGTTCTCGTAGGCGCACGACCGGTGCCGCGCCGGTGACGGCCTCGATCCGGCGAACACCGGATCCGACCGAACCTTCGCTCACAATCTTGAAAGCACCAATATCGCCGAGGGCCCGCACGTGGGTTCCGCCGCAGAGTTCGGTGGAGTTCGGGCCGGCTTCCAACACGCGGACAATGTCGCCGTATTTGTCGCCGAAGAATGCGATTGCGCCCATCTTCTTGGCTTCGTCCATCGTGGTTTCGATGTGTCGAGCACCGAGATTGGCCAGGATCTCGACCATGACCATGTCTTCGACTTGGGCAATCTCTTCGGCCGTCATACCGTCGTGATGACTGAAGTCGAAACGTAGTCGATCGGGCCCGACTTCGGACCCTTGCTGTTTCACGTGTTCACCCAGCACCGCCCGAAGGGCATAGTGCACGAGGTGCGTAGCTGTGTGGTTGCGACGGATGGCATTACGCCGATCGACATCAATTTCGAGGGTGACCGTCGTGCCAGGGTCAGGAAGTTGCGAGCCATCGGCTACACGATGCAAGTTCAGTCCGGGCGCTCCCGCAACCGTGTCGGTTACGTCAATGTGTCCATTGGGCCACGAGATGGTGCCCGTATCGCCCACCTGGCCGCCCGATTCGGCATAGAACGGGGTGCGATCCACCACAATGCCCTCGTCCGTTGCGACGAGCACGGTGCCGTCGATGGCGAAGGTGTCGCGGCCAACAAACTCGGTGGCGCCGTGTTCGGCAACAACTGCGGGGTAATCAACGGTTGAGCCTTCGCCCATCGCAAACTTGCCACCTGCTTTGGCCCGCTGTCGTTGGGCGGCCATTTCGGTGTCGAAGCCCTCGTGGTCGACGGTCATTCCGTAGTCCTTAAGTACTTCTTCGGTGACCTCGAGCGGGAACCCGTGGGTGTCGTGTAATACGAAAGCAACTGCTCCGGGAACCTGGTCGCCGGCCGCGTAGGGCTCGATCAATTCTTGCAACTTGGCCAGGCCAGTTGCCAGCGTGCGGCGAAACTGCTTTTCTTCTCGTTCAACCGTGCTGCGAATAAGACTGTGGTTGTCGACGAGTTCGGGGTAGTCGGCCCCCATGATCTCGATCACGCGGTCAACAAGGCGAGGGGTAACCAAGTCGGTTACGCCCAACAGGTGAGCAAACCGAACCGCCCGACGCATGATGCGACGCAGCACATAACCGCGATCTTCGTTGGACGGAAGCACACCGTCGCTGATGAGGAATGTCATCGTGCGGGCGTGCTCAGCAAGCACCCGCAAAGCAAGATCAGAGTCATCGTCGGCGCCAAGCTGATAGCCGGTGATCTCCGACGCAGTTTCGACCAGCATGACCATCTCGTCGATGTCGAAAACCGAATCCTTCTCCTGCAACACCGACAAAATGCGCTCAAGTCCGGCACCAGTATCGATTGACGGCTTCGGCAGAGGGTGCGATTCGCCGGATTCGTCGGTGGCAAATTGCATGAACACGAGGTTCCATATCTCGACGTAACGATCCTCGGCGTCGGGATTTTCGGGGCCGCCGGCCGGACCATATTTGGGGCCCTTGTCCCAGAATATTTCTGAACACGGACCATTGGGTCCGGTATCGGCCATGCGCCACCAGTTGTCTTCATCGAGGCGCTGGATGCGCTCCATCGGCACCCCAACTTTGGTGGCCCATATTTCTTCGGCCTCATCGTCGGTGAGGTGCACGGTTACCCAGAGTCGTTCGGGGTCCAGACCGAGGGTTTCGGTAACGAAGTCCCATGCCATGGGAATGGCCTGCTCTTTGAAGTAATCGCCGAAACTAAAATTGCCCATCATCTCGAAGAAGGTGAGATGGCGCTGAGTGCGACCAACTTCGTCGAGGTCGTTGTGCTTGCCACCAGCTCGAACGCACTTCTGAATGCTCACCGCGCGAGCCGCTGGGGGTGGTTCTTCGCCCACAAAATAGGGCTTGAATGGCACCATTCCGGAGTTAGTGAACAGCAGCGTATTGTCGTGCGGAATCAGGCTCGCCGACGGAATCGGGAGATGGTCGCGTTCGGCAAAGAACTCAGTAAAGGCGCGGCGCAACTCATTGGCATTCATCGTTTGCTTAGCCTAGTGCCCGTACCCCGTGGGGAGGTACGGGATTATAAGGGTGGGCGGTATGGGTGGATGCCGTGCGCTACATCCCTGGACGGCGCTCGGAAGACGCGGGCCGGTAGGCACCGCGGCGCCGTTGTGCTTGTATCTCGGACTTGGCATCGTCCTGGTAATCCTTAGCTACGGTTCGACCTTCGCTAACCGCATCTTGCACGGTCCTAACGACACCAGCGGTGCGTTTTGCGGCACGATCAATGACAGCTGGTGGCGTGTATTTCTTCAGACGTTTCTTGGCACTGCGCTGCGCCCATACGGAACTGCCAACGCCCATGCCAAACCACAAAATTCGTCGCATCAGCGGGTCCTGTTCTTCTGGTCGTCGGGTTCTCCGGCCCCTCGTAGCTTACGGGCTACTCGTGAAGTACCTTTCAGAATCGAGGCGGTCTTAATGACTGGTTCGGCAATGGCTCGATAGGTGGCCTTGGACACAACGTCGCTGCGAGCCGCGATTTGATCGAGCGTGTCGAGCAATCCATTGGCGCGATATGCCTCGTCGGCAAGTTGCTGAGCCGTAGTTACCAAGCTGTCGGCGGCCGGAACGATCTGCTCGTGAATTTCCGCCAGGGTGACCTCAAGCTCGCGAACTGATTGCCGTAAAGACATGATCACAAACACCGCTACTCCAAACGATGCCAAGCACACGATGCCGGCCAGAACAGCTACGAGATCTCCCGCACTCATTCGATTTCCTCTTGTAGTTCGACGGTATGAGCAGCCATGCGTCGGGCAACATCGGCCTCGTATCCATGATTGGATGGCTGGTAGTACACCTGGTTGCTCAGCTTCTCTGGACGATATTGCTGTTCGACCCAACCTCGTGGGTCATTGTGAGGGTAGTCGTAACCGTCGCCGTGGCCGAGTTGAGACGCACCCTGATAGTGGCCATCACGCAAATGCATGGGAACTTCTCCCCCACTTGTGCGTACGTCGTTGCTGGCTGCGCCAATTGCTGTTGTCACCGTGTTGGACTTGGGAGCGGTGGCCAAATAGATCACGGCCTGGGCCAGATTCAGCTTGGCTTCAGGAAGCCCGACAAATTCCAACGCTTGGGCCGCAGCATTCGCTATGACAATGGCCTGAGGATCGGCCATGCCGATGTCTTCGCTAGCCAAGATCACCATTCGGCGGGCGATGTAGCGGGGGTCCTCGCCCGCATCGAGCATGCGAGCAAACCAGTACAGACCAGCATCGGCGTCACTGCCGCGGACGCTTTTGATAAACGCCGAAATAATGTCGTAGTGCTCGTCTTGGCCGTATCGAAGTGCCCTAGTACTCAGTGCCGCTTCGGCATCGGCCAAAACGACGTGCGGTGGTTTGCCCCGTTCGACTGAAAGCGCGACCGATACCTCTAACGATGTCAGCGCGTGACGACCATCTCCGTCGGAGCGAGAAACAATATGCTCGAGCGCTTCCTCATCAGCCGTAGCACCCTCCATTTCGAGACCTCTACGTAACAAGGTGCGAAGGTCGTCCGATTCCAACAACTCCAGGCGAAATAGTGTCGACCGGGACAGCAACGGGGCGTTGACTTCAAAGAACGGATTCTCGGTGGTTGCACCAACGAGGACTAACAACCCGGACTCGACCGATGGCAAGAGGGTGTCTTGTTGCGACTTACTAAATCGATGCACCTCGTCCAAGAACAAGATGGTGCCTTGGCCGCGTTCGCCCAACCGTTGCTCGGCCTTGGCCGCCTCGGCGCGTACGTCCTTGACCGACGCGGTAACCGCCGACAGTTGCACAAATGCCTTCTTGGTCGTGCGGGCCAGTAACTGCGCAATTGTTGTCTTGCCGGTACCAGGAGGGCCCCACAAGATTACCGACGACAATCGGTCAGCCTCGATGAGTGCCCTTAGCGGCATTCCCTGGCCAAGTAGATGCTGTTGTCCCACGACCTCGTCCAGGTTGCGGGGACGCAAGCGAGCGGCGAGAGGCGACTGACGTTCCAGGCGGTCGGTAGCCGCAGCGCTAAACAGATCGTCGGCCACGCCGTGATCCTATTGGCTCACTCAGTCATCAAGCACAATTCGATGGGGCGTCATGCATTACGAGCTGACCGGTTCGGGTGGTTTGTTTGCGGTGGTGGTGGCCCAGATGGTGGGCATTTTTCGTCGTCGGCGGTATTTGTTGCGTTCGGTGCCGCCGAGGTTGACGTTGCGGAGCCGGTTGTGAAACCCGCACAGGACCCGGGCGTTGTCTGCGGTGGTGGTGCCGCCTTGGGCCCAGGTTTGTTGGTGATCTATTTGGCATTGCCGTGCTGGTTGTAGGCAACCGGTGGCTTCGCAGTGACCGTGTGATGTTTGGCGGATGGCGTC